>Ga0209289_100604_pt1 | contig 17648 bp, 15 predicted proteins | sample GXS110809BmetaG_FD_184121 | JGI IMG/M metagenome (GOLD analysis project Ga0209289, IMG submission 184121) | Hot spring microbial communities from Gongxiaoshe hot spring, China to study Microbial Dark Matter (Phase II) - GXS 110809B (SPAdes)... ...
GTTTACGAGTGCCCTGCAGCCACCATCCTCATCACTGCACACCGTGATTTGGAAGCCCTCGTTTTGGAGCGGGAGTTGATGCACTTCAAGCGAATGCTTGAGCACAAATACGCCGAACTTGTCTATTACGGGCTTTGGTTCAGCCCGTTTAAAGAAGCCCTTGACGCTTTCATGGACAAAACCCAAGAACGAGTGACTGGTTGGGTTAAGGTGAAACTTTACAAAGGCTCATGTGTTCCTGTCGGGCGATGGTCACCTTATTCGCTTTATCGCCTTGATTTGGCAACTTACGAGAAAATCAGCACCTTTGACCAACGAGCGAGTGAGGGCTTTATCAAGATTTTCGGCTTACCAACTGTCCTAAGCATGCAAGTTGCTCGCGAAACGCATGAATCGCAAGTAAAGTTGGGGAGCAGTTAAGTGCCAAAGTGGTGGCAGCGAATTTTGGCGTGAGTTTAAGCGTTTTGGAAAGTGGTCGGAATGAGGCAATTGATGTGGAGAGCAGCGAGGTAATTGCGATGGTGTTTAACTGCTCCCCACATCAATAGTGACTAACAACGACTGGTCACTCGCAGGGTAGAAAAGTGGTGGCAAGAGGCTGACGAGTTTTGAAGAAGTGGTATTGAAGCAAGTAATAGTTTCATGGTGGACGAAGTGGTTGCAAAGTGACCAGTTAGTCAAACTTCTACGGCTGGGTGACACTGGTTGGTGGCGGCGTGGTTGGTGGCGACTGCCAGTTGGTGGTGGTTTTGCGCTGGGCAGGCGCGGTGGTTCTGGGAAGCAATGACTGGCAGCAAGTTGTCACCCAGCCGTGTTTTATAGACGCAGGAGTTACGCAGTTGGATGTAGGGGCGGCTGCTAAGCCGCCCGCAAGGGCAGTTTAACCCCTTATAAAGGATGTTTTCGGGCAGACTATCGTCCGCCCCTACACAAAACGACATCAACTGCGTAAGTCCTAAGATGAAAGAGAACCAAAAAAGTTCCAGCAGTTGATGATTTTCGCCCAATTGCTTCATCTCATTGCACAGAAATTTGCATGGCTTGAATCGCCAGAAGTTCAAAAGCAAGTTGAGGATTAGCATTAAAGGGCGACCTAATTCGCTGATGAGTTTGGCGAATTCCTTGAAGCACCTTGATCGCCTTTACAGGCGATTTTGCCGCTTCCCTTAACATTGGCAGCCAGTCGCTATTTACGACCAAATCCTCAGCGTTTAAGGCTAAAGCCAAGATGTCCCTCCAACCCAGCATCAACCCTTCAAGCAATTCCTCAAGTTGCCTACGCTGTGTAGTTGCTGCTTCGCTTTCGGTCTCAATTTCTTCCAAACCTTTTGTGGCTATCTCCACAAATTGGAAAACATCCCACCAATCCATCTCAACCATCATGCTGAGCAAAGTGCGCAAATGTTCACGAACTCGCTGCCATGTTGGTTCACGGAGAGCATTAACAGCCCAACCCACTCTTCCCCTCGCTAACTTTGCGATAAGGGATGCTTCCTCATCCGTTAGTCCTTTTGTCTTGAGCAACGCAAAGATGGCTTGATAAGGAACAAGGCGAAACAGCAAAGGTTGGCAGCGAGACCTGATTGTCGGATGAATTGCCCAAGGGTTTGCACTGACCAAGATGAACAAAGTTTGGTCAGGTGGTTCTTCCAAAGTTTTGAGAAGTGCTGCTGATGCTTCCTCAGTCAGTCTTTCCGCTTCGTCCACGATAATAACCCGATAGCGCCAAAGTGTTTGACGCGACAAGGTTTCGCGAAGGGTGCGAATTGCATTGATGCCCAAAGAAAGTTTTGGCTTCAACTTTGTAAGGTCAACTCTTTCTGTCTCTTTCGCCTTTTCCTCTGCTTCCCAATAGGCAGCCATCATTGTGTCAACAATTTGAACTGAAGGATGAGTTTGAGCGTATGATGCTCGGTCAGGCGAGAGGTGACGACAAGAGATGCAACGGTCGCATGAATCCGATCCCTCTTTGGTCTGATTGGGCGATTGGCAGTTCAGAAATTTTGCCCACTCAATTGCTATCGTTCGCTTCCCAACCCCTGAAGGACCGGAAAACAACCAAGCATGAGGTAACGAGTTTTTTTCCGTTATGCAGCGAAGAAACCTAACAGCGTGTTCATTGCCCACGAAATCCCTAAATGCCATCGGGCAATGCCCCCTCAATCAAATTTTGCGCTTCAGTTATGACGACCTCAAGGGGTTGCGATGCATCTAAGACCTTAATTCGCTCAGGTTCTTTCCTTGCAAGCCAAAGGTAACCCCAGCGAACTCTTTGGTGGAAATGCAAGGCTCTTTCCTCAAAAACCGTCTTTTGCTTAACCCTTTCAAGCCCAATTTCTGGCGGGACATCTAACAACAAAGTCAAGTCAGGCAAAAGACCACCTGTGGCTATTCGGTTAAGTTCAGCCAATTTCTCCAACGGCAAACCCAAACCGAGAGCCTGATAAGCGATGGTGCTATCAATGTATCGGTCGCATAGAACTATCTCGCCTCGCTCAAGAGATGGACGGATGACTTTTGCAACATGCTCGGCGCGGTCAGCAAGAAACAAAAACGCCTCAGCCCAAGCAACTCGTTCGGGATGTGACATCAAAACCTCTCTGATGCGATTTCCAAGGGGTGTATCTCCTGGCTCAGATGTCAAGACAACTTTCAACCCTTTTCGCTTCAAAAATTCAGCGAGAGCATTGGCGACAGTTGTTTTCCCGCTACCTTCAACACCTTCAACGGTGAAGAAAAGACCACGCATTTCAAAGCCCCCCTAAAGACACTCAAAAGCCTAAAATATAGCGAGCCGAAAGCAATCAATTTGCACAAGTGATGTCCTACAGGTGTCAATTCAACGGGACGACCTTCCTGCAAAACGTGGTTTTCAATGGCTTCAATCATAACATCCGCTTGCTTTCCAGGTGATGGAACTTGCATTCGCCGAGCAAGCCCAATTCCAAAGTGAGGCACATCTCCGTCACCAGCAATCTCGTTTGAAGTGTTAACGACGATGACCCGCTTGCCGAACTCGTCGGCGAGAATAACGACCTCCAGCAACTCCGACAAATCTTTGCACTGTTCAAGAGCCGTTTGGACACGAGGCAGTAACACGGATAGAAGTTTGTCCAAATCGTCCACGATTTCACGAGCCATAATGACAACAAAACGCCTCCGTGCAAGTTTAACTGTGGCGTTTTTTCTTACAGTGCTTTGCAAGTTCGCTTTCGTCAGAAAATTATGCCACTTCGTTACCAACATTGAAGCCGAGGCACAAAATGGTTGACTTTCCCTCGTAAGCAAACATACGCTAACAAAACTCATTGCCCTTTCAAAAGCATTCTTTGCCTTTTCCATTTGTCCAGTTCTCGCCCACGCTTCCCCAACTGATGTCCAAGCACTTGCCCTATCACTTTCCGCGGCGAAAATTTCGGCTAACTCATAGTGGCTCTTGTGCTATAATGGTCAACTGGTAAGCAAGAGGTTGTAACCTACTTGCTTGACAGCGATTGGCAAAAATCCTTTGCCATCAGTTAGTAGCAGGGTAACTCTAATGGGTAGATTAAGGTGATTTTGGACGGCTTCCTTGGCTAAATACCGAATTTGCATAATTCAGAATTCGGACTGCAAATCCCTTCACCCGGGTTCAATTCCCGGCGGCGCTTTCATTTCTTTTAGAACTTGCGTAGTCAGAGCAATTCAGAAGTTATGCAAGGGAATGTGCATCGTTCTGCCGATACACTTTGTATGAAGACGCTTGCAATCACTTTTTTGAAACTTGGTGGCTCAAAGGGGTTGAAGAGGAGATGGCTTTGCCAATAGGTTGGTTTTCAACGGGCAGAGATGAAGCAGCACTTTGGCTTCTCAATGAAACGCTCAAAGCAATTTCAATTGGGTTTTTGCCCATTAAAATTGCCTTCGTTTTTTGCAATCGCGAAAAAGGCGATGCGCCGCAAAGCGATGCCTTTTTGGAATATGTGGCGAAATTTGGGTTGCCTTTGGTTGCTTTTTCCTCAAGACGATTTTTGCCAGAACTACGGAAAAAGGGAAAATCAGGCGATGAAGAGGCAATAAAGGAATGGCGGAGACGCTACCACAGCGAAGTTGCCATGCGACTTAAACCTTTCCTTTCAAATGTTCCGCTCTCGTTCCTTGCTGGTTACATGCTCATCGTCAGCGACGAATTTTGTAACGCTTACACTCTCTTGAACCTTCATCCAGCATTGCCAGGCGGACCAAAGGGTTCGTGGCAAGATGTCATGTGGGAGTTAATTAGGCAGCGGGCAGAATTTGCAGGCGCTCAAATTCACATCGTCACTGAGAAACTTGATTCTGGACCACCTTTGACTTACTGCCGAGTTCCGATACGCACGCCAGAAATGATGCCTCTGTGGAATTCAATGGAAGCGAAACTCCGTTCAAAATCGCTGGAGCAAATTATCACTGAGGAAGGCGAGGGTGAACCATTGTTTGCAGAAATTAGGCGCAGGCAATTGGCTCTTGAAGTCCCGCTCATCCACTTGACCCTAAAAAGCCTCGCCGAAGGCAGATTGAGATTGCGTGACAAAATGGTCTATTGGGAAAACGAACTAAAAATTGATGGCGTTGATTTGACCGAGGATGTTGAAATGTTCCTGTCAGGCAGGATTTGAAAGGGGTGAAAGAGATGTTGCTTGTGGCTTTTGACCTTGAGGGACCTCTCTCACCTCAAGACAACGCATACGAACTGATGGCACTCATACCTGAAGGGCGCAGGTTGTTTGAGAGGTTAAGTCGCTATGATGACCTTTTGGCAATTTCAGGTCGCCCAGATTACGAACCTGGTGACACCCTCAAACTCATCCTTCCTTTCCTTCTCGCTCACGGCATAAACGAAACCCACATCCGCCAAATTTCGGAGAAAGCACCTTTAGTTAATGGTGTGGTAGAATGCATCCAAACCATTTGGTCACAAGGGTGGCAACCCTGCATAATCTCCACCAGTTACGAGCCTCATGCTTTGAACATATCAGAAAAAGTTGGAGTGCCACCAGATTTAGTGGTTGCAACGAAGGTGGATTTTGGAACTCTTGAAGGTGCGATGACTGACGACAGTTACAGTCTCGTCTTGAGTTGGCAGCAGCGAATCCTTGAGTGCCCTTCTGACAACGATGAGCAATTGCAGGCGCTGCTGGATGAATTTTTTGGGCAGCATCTTGTTAAGTTCCCCATCGGCGTAATTTTTGATTTGCAAGTTGTGGGCGGTCGCAGGAAAACTGAGGCTTTGAGGCATTTCCTTAACAAGTTTGGTTTGCCTTTTGCCCACTGCGTCGCTATTGGCGACAGCATCACCGACTACCACATGCTCAAAACAGTGAGAGATGAAGGCGGATTAGCCATCGTGTTCAACGGCAACGAGTATGCTTTGCCTTACGGAGTTATTGGCGTTGCTTCCATTGACCTGAGGGCGATTTTGCCTTTGATTAAAACTTTCGTTGAAAGCGGGCTTGAAGGCGTTAAGATTTGGGTCTCTGAACAAAAGCCGAAAGACGAGTGGGATGTTCACTACCAAGTCATCACCGAAGAAACTTGGCAAATGGCTTTGCCAGTTCACCGAAAGTTTAGGCAAGCAGTGAGAGGACAAGCAGCAAAATTGGGGTGAAAGCATGTGAGAAGTGTGACCGTTGTCGGATGCGGCGCTTTGAATTGGGACCGTTTGTTAAAAGTGCATGAAGTTGTTATTGATAGCGAAAGTATCGTGGAAGATTCGCACGAATCAGGGGGCGGAAGTGCAGCGAACACAATTTATGCTCTCGCTCGTTGGGGCATTAAAACGGGTTTCATTGGCGCTGTAGGAGATGATTTGGAAGGCAGGAAAATTTTGCGAGAATTTGAGAGCGTCGGTGTTGAAACGCACAGGATAAGAGTTGTCAGAGGTCAGCCAACAGGTCAGGTCATCGGAATTGTGGACGCAAAAGGAAGGCGTTCCCTTTATGCCAAACCGGGAGCAAACTTAGCGTTGCGACTGACAGAGGACGATTTTGCTTACGCTTCAAAAGCCCAATGGGTTCATCTTTCCTCCCTGATCGGCAACGAAACATTTGAAAGCCAAAAAGCCCTTGTCTTATCCCTCCCTTCCGATGTTTCAGTGAGTTTTTCGCCTGGCGCAATCTACGCAAGGCGAGGGCTATCGGTAATGGAAAGCATTTTGAAGCGAACTTCTGTCCTTTTCGTCACAAGGGAAGAACTTGCGATGTTTGTTGGCACTGAAAACTTGGAGGCAGCAACTCAGAAACTTTGGGAAATTGGTGTTGAGACAATCGTCGTGACTTTGGGAGAAGCAGGAAGTTGGGTCGGTTGGAAAGGGAAAGGTCAGTTTGCTCCATCTCAACAAGCCCATGTCGTTGACACAACGGGCGCAGGTGATGCCTTCGCTGCTGGTTTCATCTGGGGCATTTTGCAAGGGAAACCTTTGCCAGAATGCCAGAGGCTCGGCACAGTGGCTGCTGCTTTTTGCCTTCGTGAGATGGGAGCGAGAACGGGAACTCCAACCGCTGAGGAACTTTTGACAGCCGCTTTTGGATAACGGGCAAAATTCTTTTTGCCCTGTATTTCGCTGCATCTCATTTCAAACCAAAAAGGAGGGTTGACAATGCAGTATCACATCCGAGACGAATCTTTGGCGGACGACGGTCTCAAACAAATTGAGTGGGCTGATTGGCAAATGCCTGTTCTCAGGCAAATCAGGGAGAGGTTTGAGCGCGAAAAACCATTGCAAGGAATTCGCCTTAGCGCTTGCCTTCATGTGACGAAAGAGACAGCGAATTTGGTTCGGACGCTAATTGCTGGAGGCGCTCAAGTTGCTTTGTGCGCTTCTAACCCTTTGAGCACTCAAGATGAGGTGGCAGCAGCCCTCGTCACTCATTTCGGCGTCCCTGTTTTCGCCATAAGAGGAGAAGATACCGAAACCTACTACAAGCATATCCATGCTGTCTTGGACACTCAACCTGACATCACCATGGATGACGGTGCCGACTTGGTTTCAACGCTCCACAAAGAGCGAAAAGACCAATTGCCAAAAGTTCGTGGCGGAACTGAAGAAACGACGACAGGAGTAATTCGGCTCAGGAGTATGGCGAAACAAGGCGTTTTGGCATATCCCATCGTCGCCGTCAACGACGCTTTCACGAAGTTCCTTTTTGACAACCGCTACGGAACAGGTCAAAGCGCCATTGACGGAATTTTGCGGGCAACTAATTTTTTGCTTGCAGGCTCAACAGTGGTCGTCGCTGGCTATGGCTGGTGCGGGCGAGGAATTGCCATGAGGGCGAAAGGGATGGGAGCAAGAGTTATCGTCACCGAAGTCAATCCCCTAAGAGCACTTGAGGCTGTCATGGACGGATTTGAAGTGATGCCGATAGCAGAAGCAACGGAAAAAGGTGATGTCTTCATAACAGCAACGGGAGATGTTAGGGTCATAACCGTTGAGCACATGCTTAACATGAAAGACGGTGCAATCTTGTGCAATGCGGGACACTTTGATGTTGAGGTTGATGTCAAAGGGCTTAGGCAGATGGCAAAAAGTAGAAGGCAAATTAGACCATCCGTTGAAGAGTTCACTTTGCCCAACGGCAAACGCATCTTTCTGCTCGCTGAAGGTCGTTTGGTCAACTTGGCATCAGCAGAGGGACATCCTGCAGCGGTCATGGACATGAGTTTTGCTAATCAAGCCTTGAGCGTTGCTTACCTTGCCAACCATGCCCACGAACTTGCAAAAGATGTCTATCCCGTTCCGCGAGAACTTGACGAAGAGGTAGCAAGGTTAAAACTTGCGAGTATGGGCATCAAAATTGACACCCTCACCCCTGAGCAACAGCGCTACTTGAGCAGTTGGGAAGAGGGGACAGAATGAGGGCTCATGCATCGTAGGGAATACCCAATCGTGTCAGCAAGTCAAGCAAGAAATCTCTTGACTTTCTCATCTCCTCATCAAGGTTTGGGATGCGCCCTATGTCAAGCCCGACCATTCCGCTGAACTCATGCTTTTTCAAGGCTTCAAACACGCCTTCAAAATCAACGGTCCCCTTTCCCAAACCCAGATGCTCGTTGGTTTTGCTGTCATTATCGGATAGGTGCACATAGAAGATGCGTTTGCCCAACTTCTCAACCGAAAGTGGCAGGATTTCCTTTTGAGCGTGAAGGTGACCTGTATCAAGGACGAAGCCCAAGTTTTCATGCCCAACATGGTCAAAAAGCCTTAATGCTGCATCAGTGTTGCTTACCATCTCGCCCACTCGTGGCTCAAGGCAGAATTTGAGCCCAGCATCAGCAGCCTTTTGAGCGAGGGTTCGGAAACTATCAACCATGATTTGCCACTGCTTCTCCCAAGAAAATTTCGGTTCAACTCTGACCTTGAACTGAATTCCGAAGTCAACCATCTGCTTGTAAGGTGCTGAACCGATGAACTCAAGGGGAGGAGTGAACGAGTCAGTTTGAATGGTTGAGCAGCCGAAAAAGTTAGCAATTTCGCAAGCGAGGTCAAAAAGGGAGATGGCATGTTGGCGCTTCTGTTCGTCAAGGCTGACAACATCGGGAAGCACTGGGCAGAAGTTGTCAACGATAAGTCCCAAATCTTCGCACAGGGATTTGAGTTCATGCCTGTGGTTGTAAACTTCACGCAAGTTCCCTTCACGGACACCTTCAAGTTCCACATACTTGAACCCAATTGCTTCCATGTCCTTGAGGGCTTGTTTTGTGTCCTCAATTGAAGGCGGGTAGCCATATTTGCTGATAGCGTAAAGCCAACAGCAGCCGACCTTAACCATGTCTCATTACCTCCTTTTGGCACTTCCTCCTGTTCTCGCCCCAGTCACTTATCATAGCGCCCTCACCACGATGCCGTTGATAAGGCATAAACGAGTTTTGCAAAAATGTAGGTCACTATCAAGCCTAACAATGATGCTTTGCGGGAAAATTCAAAACTGCGTTGCATAATGGCAAGGATGTGGATGAGAGTAGCGATACCCATCAAGAGCCACAACGAACCTCGCCACAAAACTGCAAAAACCAAATGCGTTGGAACTGGACGACCCTGCAAGATGTCAAGCAAAGCGATGACAAGTTCCAAGTTCCAATGGGGCAACCAAAGCCAACATGAGACTGTTAATGCTTGCAAGAGACGCCAAATCATGAGAGAACCAGTAAGCAAGCCAATTTGCCACCACTGATAAGTTGTCAATGATCGCTTGATGAGCCAAAGGCTTAACCCCAAAGCGAGCCACAAAGAAAGCCATGCTAAAAGGCTTTGAAAAATTGCTGGCACAAAATTTGGTTTCTGTCGGCGAATCTCAGCCTCGTAACCAAGACGCCCTTGCAACGCCAAAGGCAAAAGTTGGACAGCATTAGGGTTGACATACTTGCCCGTCACTCCATCGTGGAAAAACACTTGAACCGCAACTAAGCGGGCGGTGAAGGGTGATGCAAGTTCAACCCTTGATGCACCAACGACGACGCCAGTTGCGATGACGATGAGCATTGAAGCGAGCATAGCAAAAAGCAAGTTGTTACCTTCCCCTTTCGCTGGGAAAGCAAATCTAAGCAGCAACCTCACTTCGTTTTGCCCCTTTCCTGTTGACCCATTGGCGGTTGAATGGGGATTTGCCTTTTTTGTTGCAATTTCTGGAACTTGAGTGAAGTTTTGTAAGCGTCAATAATGCTCCATGTCCACATGCAAAAGGTTACCAGACCAAAGAGCAAAAACAACAAAATTTCACCCACGCTCGCTTGCTCAAGTTGTTGTTGGATTTGCCCCAAAGTTGGGAAAGCCGTTGTGCGTATCTGGTGGTAGAACTGCAAGAAGTAGCCGAGGGAAAGTAAAGTCACAACCATTGCGACTACGCCTTTCAACCATTGCTCGTTGTAAATTTGACCAGCGCCAGGCAAGATGAGTGAAAGGATGGTAGCGTGGTTGGGGTTTTTGGGCAAGAAAGGCACCTCCTCTGGCAAGTTTGTTTGGTTCACTTCCAACAAGGTTGCAGCGAATTTCTCCTCAGCAGAAAGACGCATTGGGTCTAACTCTCGCGCTTTCTTGTATTGCTCAATGGCTGATTGCAAATCTCCAACGGCTCGGTAAACATCACCCAAAAGTTCATAGATGTCGGCTCGCTTAGGCGCTTTTTGAAGGGCTTGCTCAAGCAATTTTCTTGCCTTCAAATAATTGCCTTTATCCCTTTCATCATTTGCTTGAATCAAAAGTTGTTCCACCTCGTCCCTTGCTCTCATTTCATTTCCTCCTCTCTTGACCTATGGGTTGCTCTATCGCTTGTCTTATCGCTATCTGTTCTTCCTCGGATAGGCGATGAGGTGAATTGCCTTTTATGACTGGCTTAGCATAGCATCGTGACTCATTGCGACCGAATAACGAAGTGATGACGACACCGTTACCTCGGTTGTCCAAAAGCGCTACTGAGAAACTTTGTTGACCTGCAACATCTTCAAAGGCATCAAATCGCACTAAACCAACCCGCTGCAAGCAACTTTGCAGAAGCAGGTGCAATTGCTCCACGCGGTTTTCAAGGGACATTAAAAGCATGTGGTTTTCTTCCTGCTTTGAAAGCAAATTTTCCAAAATTTGGTCAAGGGAACGCCCCTTCCCTTCTGGCGTCAGTAGAGCAAGCAACTTCAACGCTTGTCTCAGTTTCAGTGAGAGCACAAGCGACCAAACTATCAGAAAGAAGAGCAAAACCGCTCCACAGATAACTAAAACCACCAACCAATCCTGATGCAACATTTCCTTTTGCCTCCTCTCTGCGAGCATTACCAAGTTAGGATGGCAAAATTAGTGCAACTTTTGTGAGCGAACAACACTCTTGACGCAATGGCAAGGATAGTCCGAAACGAAAAAGTCAATTTTCCGTCACCTTAAACTTTAACCGTGCACGCTCACACCCGTTAAATTTTTGGCACAGGTGTTGAGTGAAAAGCAAGGTGAAGTTACACCAAAAATTAATGTCCCCTTCCGCCTATGCTGAACTTAGGCTGAAAGGAGACAACAGTCATGGAAATCACCCAAACGATTATGGAGTTACGCAGTTAGATGTAGGGGCGGCTGTTAAGCCGCCCACAAGGGCAGTTTTAATCCCTTGTAAAGGATGTTTTCGGGCAGACTATCGTCCGCCCCTACACAAAATGACATCAACTGCGTAAGTCCTACTCAGGTTAAATTCAACAGGGCGATTGAGGATTTGGTTGAAGTCCTTTTGGTCTCCCTTTAAAACACAAAGAGCAACTTTTGTCACAAATTCGTGCTACCCTTATTGTGGCGACAAAGAAAGGATGGTCGGTTTTGAATGGTGCGAACTCACAGAATTCACATAGGCGAAAAATTTAAACCTGCAAAAGCACTAAGGTTATTGGTAACTTCTATTGCGTGGCAAAGGCGATTTTGGGCTTTCGTCTCCGTTGCCTTGCTTGTTGCAATCTTGTGGGCTGTTACTGTTTCCATCTTCACCTTCATAACTCTCATCGCTCACAAACTTTCGCCATTAGCAACAATCTGGCTTCTACGATTGGCTATCATCCTTTGTTCACTCTCGGCGATTTTGATTTTGTGGTTTGGTTTTCGTTGGTTGTTGCGGGAGCGTTTCTCAAATGTGGTAACTGAAATTGACCGAATTTTCGGAGGCGATGAAATGCGCAATGCCTTTGACTTGGCGAAACTTCACGATGATGAGCAATTCGTATCAACTCAGTTTGCCCGTGTTGCGATTTATAGGGCATGGCAGCATTTGCAGGAAGCATTTCAAAACGGGCTTGCGAATTCGCTCGTTGCGTCACACAGAAAAAACGCCTTTGCAAATTTGGCAGTTGCTTTGCCTTTGCTTGCCTTTTCGGCTTGGCTTGCTTATGAGCAGAAAATTTCTGTCGCTTCATTGCTTGCCCTTTATCGTGATGCTCAACTTGCTTTGGCTTTTGAACGGCAAGGTCGTTTGATTTTGTTGGTGCAAGATGACGATAAAGTTGTGCTCAAGGGCAGTCTTGTTCCCATCAAAGTTTATGCTCACACCAATTCTCACATATTGCCCAAAAACCTTTCAGTTTGGCTTGTGTGTCGCTTTGGTGAGCAGACGAACCAAGTGAGCATGGTGCGCAAAGGGGAAGGGGAATTTTTTGCAGCGGTTGAAATTCCAGAAAGCGCAATCTTGCAAGCCTTCAGCGGAAAAGTTAAGAGCAAACTTGTCCGTGTTAAAGCAGTTTCGCCGCCCAAAATTGCCGAATGGCTCACTACCGTGGAGCCACCACAATATACAAACTTGCAGCCTGAAACTTTCGTGAATGACCGCTGGCAAAACTTGACGGTTTTGAAAGGAAGCAAAGTAACTATCGTTGCAACAGCCACTGAAAATTTGAAGGAAGCCCAACTCCTCTTTCACGACACTCACCTGACTGTTGATGGTCGGACAATTCGTTGGGAAGGTTTAATCAAAGAACCAATTCGCATGAAATTGCATTTCGTTGACAAGTTCGGTTTTGAGGGCGAAACTAAATGGCTCTCCATTAATATCAAACCTGACAAACCACCGAAAGTTAACATCATCGCTGGCATGAACCCGGCAATGGCTGGCGGATTTGTCCCTCTGACAGTTAGAGCCGAAGACGATTTTGAAGTGAGCAAACTTTCACTTCAGTTTGGTTTGGGCAGCGAAAAACAGATGTTTTCAGTGCTGCGAACAATCCCCTTGAACATCATTCCGTCGCCGCAAGTTGAACAAACGCTGGCTTTGCCTGTCCCCCATGATGCTGCTGGCAAAGTTTTATGGCTTCGGGCAATTGCGAAAGACAACGACGCTTTTTCAGGCAGCAAATCATCAACTTCTCATTGGTTGCTCGTCCGCATTGTTGAACCTGAAAATCTGCTCGGAACTTTGCAAGATTGGATTGAACGGTTGCGATATTGGGAAGATCAGTTGCAAAAGGGCAATTGGCAAAGGACGGAAAGAGAACTTGCCAAGTGGCTTCAAAAATGGCAGGAATTTTTGCGCCATGCCCAGTGGTCGGAAATTGCCATAACTCATCATTGGCTTGCAGATTGGTTGGCTCACTGGCAAGAACACTTGCAGCGAAAGGATTTGGAAAGTGCTTTGGGTGAACTTTGGCAGATGCAAAAAGCAATTGAAAGGGCACTTGCCGAACAAAGGCTTTCGGAACTGGCACAAGAAATTTCTGCATTGAGAGCACAACAGGAAGTAATTTACGATGCCCTCAGGCGACAGGCGAGACCTTCAAGTTTTGCAAGCAAGGAAAGTCAACTTGCGGAACAGGTGAAAGAGTTTATCAAGGCTTTGAAGGAAGAGATGGAACGATGGGAACGGTTGGAAGAACCGACAATTGCTTTTGCTCTGGAGGATGTCGCCAAAGTTTTGGAGCAGCGACCGACGGAACAAGCAATGCGTCAAGCGCAAATCGCAATGGAGCAAGAGTTGCGTGAAATGGCGATGTTGAGAACTCACGACGCTTTATCTGATTTGCGTGAAGCAGAAGAGCGTTTGAATTCGCCAACTCAAAACCCTCTCGCTCAACTTTACCGCCGTGAGCGTAACTTGCTCGCTCAGTTGCTTGAGCAAATTGAAAGGCTTCGCCGTGACCAAGCAAATTTGCGCCGAGAGGTTGAAAAGTTTTCAACGAGTGACCAACATCCGACACCTGAGCCAAAACCTCAAGTGCCTAACTTGGCGAGCCCGCCATCGCCACCGAGTTGGGAAGATGTGGTTAAGTTGTCAAGGGAGCAAGGCACACAAGCGACACCTCAAGATTTTGCAAGTCGCCAGCAAAGTTTGCGACAAGGAGTTGAGCAACTGAGAAGACCTTTGAGCGAGGCAATGAGGTCAGTCCCCCAAATTTCTCAAGATGCTCAACACCACCTTCAAGATGCCAACTGGCAAATGTCCGAAGCAGAAAAGTCATTGCGATTACCCAACACTAAAGACGCCATTAGCCATCAAAGACAAGCGGAAAATTCGTTGCAGCAACTGGCTGAAACTTTGCGTTCAGCCTTGATGACAGAACACGGGAACGCAACGCAGCGTATGGGAGCAGGGGAAAACGAAGCAGCCTCTTTGGCGCAGCGACAGGCTCAATTGCTTCGTGAAACTCAAAGGCTGCACCAACGGCAGCGAAAAGGGCAGTTGCCATCACCGATGCGACTTAGCCAAATGGGCGCTGAGGAAGGTTCAATCAGAGACGCTTTAAGTCGCATGGAAGGTTTCTTCGGCGATGCTTTGCCACCTGAGTTGAGGCAAAAGATGCAAAGGTCAATGCAAAACTTGCAGTGGTTGGAGCGAAACTTTCCTGAAGGTCAAATCGGCGAAAATTCCCAACAGCGACAAAGACAAGTTTTGGAAACGCTCCTTGAACTTGCACAAATTCTAAGCGGTCGGCAAGGTAGCCAACAGGGGCAACAGCAAACCCGCCAAGGTCAAACTCCAACTCAACCCGACATCAATTGGGGTCGGTTTGTTGAACATGGACCTCCTATGAGGCAAATCCCTGAAGCGTTGCAAGGTGCGAAAGGTGGTGCTGCATTCGTTGAGCCTTCAAAGGTGCTAACTGCTCCGATGCCTCCTTCCGCTATCATCCCACGCTTCCTAATTCCTCCAGCCTACCGAGATGCCGTTCAAAAGTTTCAGCGACAAATCCGATAAATCGCTCAAGATGAAAAATCACGCTTCAACCTGAAGGGCATATTCTCTTTCCGCTAAGTAACCCAACTCCAATAAAGCGCTCCAAATTTTTTCAACGCTTTCCTCAACCGTCTCTTTGTCCGTCTCAACGACGACTTCGGGGTTTTCAGGGGGTTCGTAAGGGTCGCTGATGCCCGTGAAGTTTTTAATTTCGCCCTTAAGCGCCTTCGCATACAAGCCCTTAACATCTCGCTCAATCAGGACATCAAGAGGGCACTTGACATAAACCTCAACAAAGTTACCAATAAGTTGGCGGGCATAATTACGACCCTCTCGGTAAGGCGAGATGAGAGCCGTGATGACGACGACACCATTTCGGGCAAGTAAATGAGCGACATAAGCGACACGGCGAATGTTCTCAATGCGGTCTTCTTTGCTAAATCCCAAACCTTTGCTGAAGTGTTGCCGAACAACATCGCCATCCAAAATTTCCACCTTGTATCCTTCCGATTGCAATCGCTCGGCGAGGGCACGGGCAATCGTTGTCTTGCCAGAGCCTGAAAGTCCAGTTAGCCAGATGACGAAACCAAACTCCTTTTGCATAGTCTCACCTCCTTGAAGTTTGTGAGATTAGCCTAAACCTACTTCACCACCCACGGAAACGCTGTCAACGGTTATAGCGTCAGGAAAAATTGCCAAAGTGATGACAGCATTGTCAGTCTCAATAGTCAAGGTGAAATGTCCCAAAGTTCGCATCGCTGCGCGAACGCTTCTAAGGGTTTGACCTTCCAAAACCTCAAGGGCTTTGTTGACCTCGTGCAAACTTTTGATCAGTTCCTTGCCACTGGGCATTTTTCGGAAAAGTTCAGTCAGAATGCGTTCGCCTTCGGCTCGGTAGAGCCGCCTTGCTCTTCCAGTTTCAAGTGCCAACTTTGTCAATCCTTCAAGCAAAGGCATCAATTGGTGCGGGACGGAATTTTTCTCAACGGCATCGGCAAGTGATTGGTAGGAACTGAGACGCTCTCCTGAAAGAGCAGGCAAAAGCGCAGCCAATTCCGACTGAACTAACTCACGCTCCTCGTCAGTTAGCCTCAGAAATTCTTCTCTGGTTTGTTCGCTCATCCTTTCTTCACCTTGCCTTAGCGTTTTAGTTTCACTGCTCGTCAATGTGACTGTGGGCTTCACCTAAGATGGCATGGACTTCATGCTCAAACCCTCCAGTCTCAATGGGGCAATGAATTCCGCACTCTTTGGGTGCATTTTTCTCCCACCACCAACGACCTGCTCGGTCATCTTCACCAAGTTGAATGGCTCGTGTGCAAGGGGCACAACCGATGCTGGTGTAGCCTTTGTCGTAAAGTGGGTGATAGGGGACACCATTTTGGCGGATGTAATCCCAAACTTCTTCCTTCGTCCAATCAGCCAGTGGGTTCACTTTAACGATGCCACCATGATCGTGGTCAATTTCAACCTTTTTGATGTTTGCCCTTGAAGCCCATTGCTCCCTTCGCAAACCAGTGAACCAAGCATCCAAGTTTTGTAAAGCCCTCAAAAGCGGGCGAACTTTGCGAATGTGGCAACATAAAAGCCTAAGGGGCACTGACTTGTAAAACAAGTTGACACCATGCTTGCGAACCATAACTTCAATCTCGCGGTAGTCAGGGAACAACAACTCAAAGCGAGCATCGGGATAATGTTCACGCACACGGTCAATGAACTCGTAAGTCTCCTGCGGCAGCCGACCAGTGTCAACGGTTATGACCTTGATGTCGGGCTTGATCTGGTAAGCCATGTCCAAAACGACCATGCCTTCAGCCTGAAGCGCAGTCACAACCGCAATGCGGTCGCCAAAAGTTTCCAATGCCCAAGCGATAACTTCTTTCGGCTCTTTGTCGTCCAGTTCAATGGCTATTTCGCCGATTTCCAAGTCATCAAAGACAACCAAATGCTGCGTCATCCGTCATCCCTCCATGCAAGTGTCTCTCGCAATTAATTATAACAAAACTGAACACCAAAGTCAACATTTAAACGAGCGAGGAAGCCTTGCGTGAGAAAGGGGAAAGCCCAAATCTCCACTAATTGCATTCGTGGCAACGAAAGAGTGCCATGACGACTTTGCTACAGGCAGTCCTTTGAAGACTGAAGGTCGGTGTGGTTTGCGTGCTTAACTCATTTTTGCTTCCTGCAATGAGTCCTTGCCCTGCAAGTTCAAAACACCTTAACGCCGATTTTTGCCCAAACCCGCAATGTTAGTATCAAGTCCGTCCAAGGGCGTGGGTTTTCGTCAATTTCACGAACTCCAAACACGGCAACAACGGGTTCAGGTTCTTTCGGCTGCCAACGCTGTCTCGGTTTCAAGTTCAACTCCAGCCTGCGGTGACAATCGGGATGCTGCCCGCCTCCTTCGTCTTTCCAGAAGTAAACCGAAAGCCGTTCATCTTCTTGCAATGGGAAGACACCATAGTGGACCTGCAAGTTTGGGTCACGCCATGACGCAAATGCAAGCCAATAGTTAGGAACATTCGGTCCACCAACTTCATCGTCACCTGCATTTCCGCCAATTCGCGAAAGCGTGTAATGGTAATAGCCACGCCATTGCCATTCATGCTTGCCAATGTTTTCAACCCAAAGGCACTGGACGAAAAAGAAAGGCTGTTGTGGGAAGAAGGTGAACCTGTAAGCGCACCTGAACGGTTGCGGTTCTGCCCTCAATGGCTCAAACTTCCCACCTTTCCCAACTTCTGTTATCACTCGCCCTTCGTCCCCTGTTCCGCGTCCCTTGACAAAAGTTATGTCCACGACAAGCCTTGCTGGACCAATTTCCACGACTTCAAACTTTTCAACTCTGTCGGGTCGCACCCACAAGTTTTGCCCTGCCACAACTTGGAAAATAAGTGGCGTGAAACTGCCGAGTTCAATCCACTCATCCCCCGTCCCTCGTCCTGCGTCCCGCCAATAGATTCGGTCAAAAGCGTCGCCATCAGGTTCATCTTTGACGAGGCGAAG
>Ga0209289_100605_pt1 | contig 17615 bp, 22 predicted proteins | sample GXS110809BmetaG_FD_184121 | JGI IMG/M metagenome (GOLD analysis project Ga0209289, IMG submission 184121) | Hot spring microbial communities from Gongxiaoshe hot spring, China to study Microbial Dark Matter (Phase II) - GXS 110809B (SPAdes)... ...
TAACGGCCAAGATACATCACTAGGGTATTATCCCGCATTGTCTTGGCGGTAGGCGAAACACGGTGAAGCTGTCGCTTGACGAAAGGCTTCCGCTAATGCCTGTCACAGTTACAGTGCCCGAGCTGAAGATATAGAAGCTGAATGTGACTGTGACGGTTGCTCCTGAGGGGACGTATACCGGGTTTTGTGAGAAACCCTCGTTGTATATAACATTACTTGACGGGCTTTCGCTCCACGTTAAGGCGACATAGCCAGACCATCCGCCAACGCTGGTTATCTGGACATCCACGGAGGCAGGGTCTCCGGAACATCCAGCTACAAAGGGTTGAACAACGTCTACTATGAAGTTGCCAGCAGGCGTTGTTGTAGTAGTAGTTGTTGTGGTTGTTGTGGTTGTGATAGTTGTGGTAGTTGTTATTGTGGTTGTAGTTGTGGGTATAGTGGTTGTTGTGGCTGTAATCGTGAAACAATACTCGTTAGCTATGCTAACTGTTAAAACCCTTGTCACGTCAGGACCAAGCCCGTCTTTTGCCACAAAAGTCACAGGATTCGACGTTGCTCCGGAGCCGTCGAAGTCGATGAAGACATACATCTGCGACGTTGCCGGAGAACCCGTAACCGGCAGCGGGTTGGGGGAAGATGCGATGTTCACGCGAGGGTCTACCGAGCCCAGATCATTGGCGCCATACCACACCTGACCCGTGAATGGGCCCGTTGGCACGACATCAACGTTAACCAGCTGGGAACAACCCATCTTCAGACTCACCGAGCTGGGGTTGAAAGACATCGTCCAGTCGCCGACATCAACCCTGACGACAAACTCCCTAACAAGCCCGCCGTCCGTCTCCAGCTTCAAACGCACGAAGTAAGTCCCGACAGACGTTCCGGCGGGAACCGTGGCGTAAACGTTGACTGGCACTACGCCGCCGGCTGGCACGTTGACAGGGCTCGGCGGATTAAACGATATTCCCCAGCTTGCGCAGGATGCGGGCGCAGGCGTTACCGAGACGCAGGACAGCCTGACAGGCCCTCCTCCAAACTCGGGGCCTGTCGTAAGTATGAAGCTGGTTAGAGGACCGTTGGCTGGGCTGAACCCCCTTCTAACAACCCTGAAGTCTTCGACGAGCCTGAATGAGGAGTAGGGCTCGACGGGCGGTGGCCCGACCACGAAAACGCTCCCCCTCTCCGAAACAACCTTATATTTTCTGCCAGGCATCCAAGGCGCGTCACCTGCCTTAACAACCTTGTTAACCCCCGGCCCCACAGAGTAATCTATAGGGTCTAGGTTTATGATTGAAACTGAGTTTTCAGAAGTAATCCAGTGCGTCAGCTGTATTGAGACGCTGCTGTGGTTGTTGAAAAGCATCACATGCGTGCCGTTGACCCAGTATATTAGGAAGGGGGCTTCTAACGCTCTTTCAGCCTCTCGCTTCAGCGCGTCAACCTCAGCTTGATGGAGGTTAGTCTGGGCAGCCATCAGGCTGCTGAACAATCCGAGCAAAACACCTGTGATTATTAGAGCGGATACGACGTTGCTCACCGCCAGACGGTGCCCGCCACGCATCACCCATTTAACACGCGTGAATGTTTTAAATTTTTCCTAGCGGAAAAGGTCGTCAGCCTCGTCCCTTACTATGGTTTTGGCCGGGAGGTTTGTCCTGTCGAAACGGTATCCCCTGACCACGGCCGCCGGAGTTCCCTCGTCAGCCTCCCCGATGACGAGACCAGCCGCCGCGGCAACCATGTCAGCCACGCAGATGATCTTTGACAACAGTCTTCGGCCGAACAAGTCTTTCTCGCCCCTTCTGTCCCACAGCGGGTTTATGCCGCTGCATCCAATGGCGACATTTACAGCACCCTTCCTGAAAGGCCTTCCGAACGTGTCCATTATGATGACGGCCACGTCAACCCCTGTTAAACGTCTTATGTCCTTGCGTATCTTGGCCGCAGACGCGTCGGGGTCTTTCGGCAGGGTGATGACATATTCTACGCCGCCTGAGTTTGACGCATCCACACCAGCGTTGGCGCACACGAACCCGTGGGGAGTCTCGCAGATTATCACGCCGTCGCCAATCCTCACGATTTTCCTGCTGTTCTGGAGAATTACTTCGACATGCCTAGGGTCTTTCCCCGTCATCTCTGCAAGCTGGGCTGCGAAGGGCGAGGGCTTAACATCCGAAAGCCTAACCCTACATCCCTCGGCTCTCGAAACAACCGAGTGCGCCACAACCACCACATCACCGTCAAAAAGCCTCTCACCAGAGCTCTCGAGAGCCTTAACAACGGCCTCACCCACGCTCAACCCTTCCTCGACGACTGGAATCCCTTTTACGGGGATTATCTCGATTTTATTCAACTAGCACACCAAGCTGTGTTACAGCCCAAGCCTGTCGAGCTTCTTACGTGCCTTCGAAGCAGCTAACGGCTGGAGCTTCAGCTCCGCCTCCTCCTCGACGGTTTTACGTTTGACGAAGAGCCCGCACCGGCCGTCCGGCAGCAGCTTCATCTGGTTGCACTGGGCGTAGGGACACTGGTAGCCTATGCACGGTGCGTCAACCCAGTTACACCAAGGCGGGTCACGTCGATAGTCGAGAACCTTCTTGGCGCATCTGAAAAACCTGCAGAGAGGGTTGCAGACTGGCGTCGGCTCCTTGCTCAGAGTCCAGCCGGGCAAGTTAAACCCTCACTCTAACGTTGAAAACGTTTGACGGCGAAATTTTAACGTTGTCTTTTAACTAGAAGGCGCGAAACCCAAACGCCCGCTACCGCGGCAAGCACGACAGCCAGCACTATCGAAGCGAGCGTCTGCAGCGGCATGAGGCTTGCGCCTACGGAGATGTAGTCGGTGAAACGAATGTCCAAGCCAACAGGGCCCTGGGCGACGACCCTGTCTTTCGCCAGCAGCTTTCCACCGCCGTAAACCTCCGCAACAACCTCCCCAGGAACCTCCATCGTAAACGAGATAGGGCCGCTGCCGGTCGTGGTGTTCACCACCTCGACGCCATCGACCTTGACTTTCAAAACAAGCCCTTCAACAAACCTTCCAACACCGTCCAAAACCCTCACGGTAACGGGAAAGTTAACGCTGCTGACCGGTATGCTCATTTCAGCTCCCGTAACATCTACCGCCCGTCTGTAAACCTGTTTCTGCTTGTAGATTATGATGAGCTCGTTTGTTCCCGCGAACACGTTGAGGCTCGCGACGCCGTTTTCTGTCGTGGTGTTTACGCGACGGCCTGTCTGCGGGTCCAACACCCTTATCTCAGCGTTGTTGAGCGGCCTTCCAGCATAGTCGGAAACTCTGAGAACAAGCCTCTGAAACCTTAAGGTTATCTCGAAAACCTTTTTCGACGAATCCAGCGTAACCGGCTCAGCCTGTATCCTAGTCCTGCCCCTAAACAAGGAGACGACATACTCTCCAACCCTCGTGGAGTATGGAATGACGCCGGCTGAGAATGTTCCGTCGTCCCCCGTAACACCTGTAGTGAAGTTTCCATAGCCAGCTGCTCCAACGAGCAGTCCCACTCCTTTGACGGGTTTGCCGTCGGGGTCTAAAACCCTGACCTGCAGCTCGCCCACGTCTAAGGGAAGGTTGATGCTGGCGTCAGCCTCGACTGACAGAAAAGATGAGTAAACAAGCGGGTTGCGCTGACCGAGCCTGATTGCTACAGTTGTGTTATAAGGCCCGACGACCGCTGTGCTGATGAGCTGTTTGACCAAAGCTTTTCCACCCTCCAATCCCACTCTCTTGGTGTAGTTGGAGGCAGCTAAAGTCAGCGTTCCTTCAAGCGTTACAGCGTGGCCATCCCTGTTTGTGGCTGTAAAGTTAACGTCAACGAGGCTTGCCTTCATCTCTTTCAACAAAGACGGGCTGTTGACATTCACCTCGAGCTTTCCAACCTCGACGCCATCCTTCAAAACCTTAACGCTATAGTTTCCGCCAACCCTTGGAACAGAGGAGTAGGGAAGGTCTGGGAAGACAACGTATCCCGTGGCGTTAGTTAGTTGAGATGTTGAAACAACACCCGTAGGAGAGTTCAGATTGACAGGCAGGTTATCGGCAGGCCTGCCGGCAAGGTTTGAGACCTTGACAGTCAGGCGGGAAAGCGGGGCAACCAAAACCAGAGACTGTGTTTCTGGAAAGTTTATCCCACGCCTCACCAGCTCCACGTTTTGCAGCAAAACGACAAGCTCGTAAGAGCCAGTGGACAGCTGCTTGAAAACAGCATGTCCTGTCGCGTTGGTGACAGCTGTCTCCCTGAAGTTAGCCCCTTCGGCGACAACGGTCAAACCCTGCTTGGGCAGCCCGTCCGGTGTCAGAACTTGGACAACGAGCGTCAAAGCTGTCTCTTGTCCCGCGGCGATTAACGGGAGAACCAGCATGACTGTTAAAGCTATTGTCAGCGCTCTCATTTTGCATATCCGCTTTAACTCTCTACGTTTTAAATTTGAACGTGAGCATGGTTCCGCAGGAAGTTATCCGCCTCAATCAATGTTTCCTTTGCTGTTTTGAAAGTAAGCTTCTCCAAAGCCTTGTCGACGGGAAGCCAGACGTAGTCGAGGTGTTCCTGCGACAGGCTGACGTGTTTGCTGAAAGACCTTCCCAAATAAAAAACAACCTCTTTCCTGACAAGCCTCCCCTCCTTCATGAACATGTAGGAGATCACCTTCCTGAAGCCGTTGACGAGCTCGATTCTGTCGATTCCAGTCTCTTCCCTAACCTCCCTTAACACAGCGTCAATTTCCATCTCGTTCTTCTCGATATGCCCTTTAGGGAAATCCCAATGTCCCGCACCATACTTCAAGAGGAGGTATTCGATGCTTTTCTGCTCCTGGTAGTAGACGACGGCTCCCGCCGAGCGTTCGTCAACCTTCCTCCGCAACCCGTAAAAGTTTTTCAAACGGAAGATATATGCTTAAATTCGTTTGCTATGAGTGGTTGTGGGATGCAGTCGCTTCAGAAACCCCGCTGGATAAAAACAAGGTTGCCCGGCGAAGGCATGTATGCTGAAGTGAGACGGGTTCTTAGGAGACACAGGCTTCACACGGTCTGTGAAGAGGCGCTGTGCCCCAACATCGGTGAATGCTGGGGCGGTGGGACAGCCACCATAATGATTCTGGGGGACATCTGCACAAGAGGCTGCAGGTTTTGCGCAGTCAAGTCAGGCAACCCCATGGGACTACTGGACAGAAGCGAGCCGGAGAATGTCGCAGCTGCCGTAAACGAGCTGAACCTCAACTACGTCGTGTTGACATCTGTCTGCCGCGACGACCTGCCAGACGGCGGAGCTTCAATCTACGCGGACACGGTGAGAGCCATCAAACATCTGAACAAGGACCTGTTGGTCGAAGTGTTGATCCCCGACTTCAACGGCAGAACCGAAGATATAAAGAAGGTTGTGGATTCTCATCCCGACGTCATCGCACATAACGTCGAAACAATCAGACGTCTCACGCCTTCAGTCAGAGACAGAAGAGCCTCCTACGACCAATCTCTCAAGGTTCTCCGAACAGTTAAGCATCTGGACAAAACCATCTTCACAAAATCATCTATCATGGTTGGATTGGGCGAGACATGTCAAGAGGTTTTGGATACTATGAGGGATTTGAGGGCGGCAGACGTTGACTTCATCACCGTAGGACAGTATCTGAGGCCGACTCCAAGCCATCTTCCCGTGGCCGAGTACGTCCCTCCGACGGTGTTCGACTTCTATAGGCAGGAGGCATTGAAGCTTGGGTTCAAGTACGCCGCCTGCGGCCCTCTGGTGAGAAGCTCATACAGGGCTGGAGAGTTTTACATCAAAGCTGTTCTGGGAAGGTGATTTCATGCCGTTGCTCAACATGGCTCAAGCGCTCAACATGGCTTTGAAGGAAGAGATGCAGCGGGACGAGAGAGTCGTAGTTCTAGGCGAGGATGTTGGGAAACGCGGCGGGGTCTTCTTGATAACAGAGGGGCTTTACGAGATGTTCGGGCCGGAAAGGGTTATTGACACACCCTTGTCCGAGGCTGCCATAATAGGAGTTGCCGCAGGCATGGCCATGAACGGCTTAAGACCAGTTGCCGAGATACAGTTCGCAGACTTCATCTTCGGCGCTTTCGACCAAATAGTTTCGAACGTGGCGAAAATGAGGTACAGGACTGGTGGGCAGTTTTCAGTTCCTTTAGTTATCAGAGCACCGGTTGGCGGCGGAGTTAAGGGAGGGATGTTTCACAGCCAAAGCCCCGAAGCCTACTTCGTCCATACTCCGGGGCTTAAGGTCGTCACCCCTTCCACGCCATATGACGCGAAAGGTCTTCTCACATCATCCATAAGGGACGAAGACCCTGTGATATTCTTCGAGCCGAAGCGAATTTACAGAACAGTGAAGGAAGAGGTTCCCGAGGGAGATTTTACAGTGCCGCTCGGAAAGGCACGGGTTGCGAGAGAGGGCTCGGACGTCTCTCTAATAACTTACGCGGCAACAGTGCACGACTGCCTCAACGCAGCCGAGAAAGCGAAGCAGGAGGGGGTCGACTGCGAAGTCGTTGATCTGAGAACCCTGCTACCATACGACAAAGAAGCCATCGAGAAGACGGTTAAGAAAACGGGCAGGCCCATTATTGTGCACGAGGCACCGAAAATGGGCGGGTTCGGCGCTGAGATAGCTGCCTTCATCGCTGAAAAGCTGCTGCTCAATCTTGAAGCACCTGTCCTCCGTGTAACCGGCTTCGACACACCCTTCCCCTTCGCCCATGAAAACCTTTACATGCCGAACGAGACGAGGATACTCAAAGCAATAAAAAAGTCGGCGTCGTTCTAAGCGAGGTGTCGTGATGGAGAGATATGACGCCGTCGTCATCGGGGGAGGCCCTGGGGGATACGTCTCAGCGATAAGGCTTTCGCAGCTGGGTTTCAAAACATTGCTCGTCGAGAAGGAAGAGCTTGGGGGAGAGTGCACAAACCATGGATGCATCCCCAGCAAACACATCATAACACAGGCAAACAGAATATGGGATGTCAGGGAGTTGGACGCAAAGAAGATAGTCTCGTCCACCATTACGGTGAACATGAGTTCGCTGACGTATGAGACGAAGGCTGTGGTGGAAAGAATAAGACAAGGTATAGGATTTCTTTTGAAAGAGTATGGGGTTAATGTTGTGAAAGCCGTAGCCGATGTTGTGGACAACCACACAGTGAAGGTTAACTCCAGAGACGGCAAGACCATGTTCGAAACCTCTTACATAGTGGTGGCCACCGGCACGGAGCCCTCAACCATTCCAACCATACCAACAGACCAGAACAGAGTCATCGACTACAGAAAGTTACTGTTTTTGCAGGAACTGCCGAGAAAAATGCTAGTCGTGGGGGGCGGTGCTGTAGGGGTTGAGCTGGGGATGGCTTTCGCCCGTCTGGGAACCAGCGTTACGGTCGTTGAGATTATGGACCAGCTTCTGCCAGGCATGGATGCTGACGCCGCCAGAGCCGTGAAAAGAGGCTTCGAGAAGGTTGGAGCAAGGGTCTTTCTGAAGACCTCCGTGGATTCATACCAATACGTAGGCGAGCGGGTTAGAGTGACGCTGACGAACGGTGAGTCGGACGAATACGACTACGTACTTGTCTCGGTCGGAAAGCGTCCCACGTCTTGGGTCAGGAAGCTTGCAGACATCGGGGTTGAGCTTGACGGCAAGGGCTTCGTCAAAACCGATGAAACGATGAGAACTTCGCTGGACAACGTCTACGCCGTCGGAGACATCACAGGCCCGCCGTTTCTCGCGCACAAAGCACACAGGCAAGGCGAGGTCGCCGCCGAAGCAATCGCAGGAAGGGATGTAAAGTTCGTCAACGTAGTTCCCTTCGGCGTCTTCACCTCGCCGGAGGTTGCCCAAGTGGGCATGGGTGTTGAGGAGGCGGCCGCCAAAGGCCACAGGGCTCGTGCCGTCCGTTTTCCATACAGCGCGTTAGGCAGGGCTGTGGCCGACGGGGCTGACGGATTCGTGAAGCTTGTAGCCGATGAGAGGGCAGCTCGTCTGCTGGGAGCTGTTGTCGTCGGACCCCATGCAACAGAAGTAATCTCATCGATTGCGCCCTACGTCATCCTGCAGGAGGAGGCCGAGAAAGCCCTCAAAAACATACCAATACATCCGACATACTCGGAGGCGGTTGGCGAAGCAGTCCACATGCTGTTACGGAAGGCGGTTCACTTTGTCGTCAGATAAGATTGTTTTCATCGACCTCGGATTGGTCGAATACGCAGAGGCCTTGAAGCTCCAGCACGAGCTGGTCGACAAGAGAGCAGTGGGCAAGATACGCGACACGGTTCTCCTCCTCGAGCACTACGACGTCTACACGCTTGGCAGAAGAGGCTTGGAGGAGAACATCCTCAACAAATCCATTCCGGTTTTCAGGGTTGAGAGAGGAGGGGACGCCACCTACCACGGCCCCGGGCAGCTTGTCGCTTACCCCATAGTCAGCCTCAGCGAAAACAAGCTTGGGGTGGCCGAGTTTGTCAGCCTTCTGGAAAAAACCTGCATCGCGTTGTTAGCCGAGTTCGGCGTAGAGGGGGAACATGTCGACGGCAAGCCAGGGGTATGGGTCAAAGGCCGCAAGATAGCATCGATCGGCCTTGCCGTCAAAAACTGGGTGACATACCACGGCGTAGCCGTTAACGTCAACACAGACCTGTCAAAATTCCACGGCATAAAGCCCTGCGGCATGGACCCGAACATAATGACATCCATGCAGCAAATACTAGGGCGCGAGGTAGACATGCCGGCCGTGAAAAAGGCATTTATAAGATGTTTTACGGCCGCGATGGGGGCGGCGGGCTGTGACGTCCGGCACGCGGTTTGGGGTGGGGCTGACCGTATTTAAATCCTTATAAAGTATTTAAATAGATGGTAAACCGTGGCGAAAGGCCCTCCACCGAAGGTTGAGATACAGAACGTTGTCTCAAGCGTCACTTTGTTCCAAAGGCTCGAGCTGGCGCAGATACAGCGTACCTTCCCCGACGTTGAGTACAAGCCAGCTCAGTTCCCGGGGCTGGTTTTTAGGCTTGCCAAGCCTAAGACGGCGACGTTGATATTCAGCAGCGGCAAGATGGTTTGCACTGGTGCGAAGAGCGAGGAGGAGTCTATCAGGGCTGTGAGGACCGTTGTCAAAGCTCTTAAGAAAGAGGGTTTCCTGATTAAGGAGGAGCCGCAGATAGAGATTCAGAACATAGTGGCGTCGATAGACCTTCACGGAAGGATAGACTTGGAGAAAGCCGCCGTAACGTTGGAGAACGTTATGTACGAGCCTGAGCAGTTTCCAGGCCTTATTTATAGAATGGCCAGTCCGAAGGTTGTCATCTTGATGTTCGCGAGCGGAAAGCTTGTATGCACAGGCGCCAAGTATGAGAAAGACGTCTACGATGCTGTGAACAAGCTTCAAGAGCTGCTTGAGGAGAAGCAGCTGATAGCCTACGGTTAGACTGGGAAGTATTTTCCGAGGAGGGGGCTGAGCCTCAACGGTTCGAGCCCAGTCATCTTAAGCGACAGGGCTACGGCAAATAAGGCGGTCGCAGCCGCTAAAAACAAGAGGTCCCTATGCTTTACAGACAAAACGCGCAGGCTCGTCCTCTTCTTGCTGGCGCCGAAACACTTCACCTCCATGGCTTCAGCCAGCTCATAAGACCTTCTCAACACGTTCACCAACAGAGGGACGAGGATGGGGATCATGTTTCTGACCCTCTTTGTGAACGGCCCCTTATCCAGCTCAAGTCCTCTCGCTCTTTGAGCATCCATTACAGCCCTAAGCTCCTCAGCCATGACAGGCGTGAACCTTATCGCAGACACAAAGGCAAACGTGTACTCATAGGGCATTCTGAGCTTCTGGAGAGTGAGAGCTATCTCGTCGGGCGTAGTTGTTAGAAAGAAGAGTGAGAAAGAGGAGAGGAAGACGACAAGCCTGAAGGAGTATGCGAGTGAGTAGCCTACCGCCGTCGGTAAAACTGGCTCCCGGCTGTACTGGCTTATGAAGGTTATCAGGAAGACGAGCGAAGCCAACGGTATGGAGCCCCGTAGGGTTCTCGACCACAGCCCATGAACTTTCGCGACAAAAATCAAACCTGCCTCTATCAGGAGGAGTGTGCTTATCACTATAACGTCCAAGTAAACAACCGCCGTCAAAAGTATCATGAGAGAGGTGACAAGCTTGATTCTAGGGTCGAGCTTGTGGATGAAGGAGTTGCCGGGCCTAAACCTCAGTCCTTCAAACAAGCTCAAACCGTCAACACCTTTGCGATGTTTTTTGCAGCCTGTTCGACGTCGAGAACTCTATGGTCCACGCCCAAGTCTTCAAGCCTCTTCAGCACGAGAACGACCTGCGGAGGAATCAGCGAGGCTTTCTCAAGCTTAGGCAGGTCGGTTAAAATCTCCTCACACATTCCGTCAGCTATTATCCTGCCTTTTGAAAGCAGCACGACGCGTGGGTTCAGCTCAGCGACGAACTCAACGTCATGGCTTGCGAGAATTATCGTCTTTCCCTGCAGGTTCAACATCTTTATCATGTGCATCATCCTCTCCTTCTGAAGGCTGTCCTGGCCGATCGTCGGCTCGTCCAAGCATATTATCGACGGGCTCCAAGCCAGTATGATGGCCATCGCCAGCCTTTTTTTCTCACCCCCGCTCAGCAGGAACGGGGAGTGGCTGACGTATTGTTCAAGGTCGAAGAATCTCAAGGCCCATTCAACCCTCCGCCTTGTCTTGGCCTCGCTGAATCCGAAGTTTTTCAGCGCGAAGGCAACCTCGTCGTAGACCGTTGACTCGAAGAACATGTCTTCAGCGTTTTGGAAAACAAGGCCGACCTTTTGGGAAAGCTGGGCTACCGATGCCCTGCTTGTTTCAAGCCCCTCGACGACGACCCTGCCCCTTGTCGGCTTTAGGAGGCCGTTCATGTGCTTCAGTAGGGTTGTCTTCCCAGAGCCGTTTTCGCCCATCAACGCAACAACCTCACCGCTTGCAAACTCCACGCTCACACCCACGAGGGCTTCAACGCCAGAAGGGTATGTGTAATGAACGTTTTCAAAAACGACCGACATGCTTTCTGACCTCGTCTACAAACTCCTCAGGGCTTAGGCTAACCCCGTCCCAATCGTTGTGCATACGCTGCATCATAAGGCTCAGCTTAGCCACACGGGGGAAGGCCACGCCGTACGCATGAGGGTTGTGTCTCTCAAAAAAATCCCTAGGCTTTCCTGCGTAAACGATTTGCCCGTCGGAGACAACGACAAGCTTGCTCGCTCTGGCAGCCGCCAAGTCTACCCTGTGTTCTACTAGGATTATGGTCAAGCCGAGTTTCCGTCTAATTTCGTCGATGGAGTTGAAAAGGTTCACAGCCGACAGAGGGTCAAGGCAGGACGTGGGTTCGTCCATTACGATTATGCGCGGCCTCATGGCGAGGATGGAAGCTATAGCGACCCTCTGCTGCTGGCCTCCAGAAAGCTCGAAAGGAGACCTGTCCCTAAGATGCTCGATGTTCATGATTGAAAGAGCTTCATCAACCCTCTCCCTTATCTCCTCACGTGGAAGCCCTAGGTTTTCCAGAGGAAAAGCTACGTCGGACTCGACAGAGAGCGAGAAAAGCTGGTTTTGAGGGTTTTGGAAAACCATTCCCACGTGCTGCGATAAAACGTAGGTCGGTGTTCTGTCAACCTCGAGGCCGTCTACAACAACCTTCCCGCTGTATTCGCCGTCGTAAAAGTGGGGTATCAAACCGTTGAGGCATCGGCATAGGGTTGACTTTCCTCCTCCGCTGGGCCCCACAACCAGCACAAACTCGCCTTCTTCAACATCTAGGCTGACGTGTGACAGCGCCGGTTTCGCTCCCCCCGCGTAGGTGAATGAAAGGTCTCTCACCTCGATGATCTTCATCCCTAGGCCATCAGCTCCACGGGGTTTACGCCCAACAGCAGAGCCAGCCCCCTGATGGCCTCTGTCAAGGCTGAGCTTACTTCCGTCCTCAGCCTGACCCGTGCAGCCCCCGCATGTCCTCCTCCGTCACCTTCAAACTTCCTCAGCATGTGTCTCACAAGATGGTCGCCCAAGCTTACTCCAGCGTATTTTTGAAACTCCGGCGAGGAGCGCATCGAGATCACCGCCATGTCGTTTTGAACGCCTCCGACAAGCGCTACGTGGGCTCCGGCGTTCACCAAAGTTCTTGCCACGGCGGAAAGGTAGGCGTTGACGGAAGACGCCGTAACATACCATTCACCCATCCTGTATATGGTTATCCTCTTCAACGCCTTGAGCCTAGCGATTCTCTCTGCCTCCTCCATCCTAGGCTCCAGCAAGCCTATCAACTTCGATGGGTCGACGAAGTTCAACAGCACAGCGGCCTTCCTAGCCAGCTCTACGTCGGCCACGGAAAGCCTAACCGTGTCATAGTAAATTCCGAGAAAAAGGGGGTCGGCAAACCTGTCAACCTTTACTCCGAGAAGCTCCAGCAGGTCGTAGACGATCTCCGATGTTGCCAAATACTTTGGCGACGAAATCGTTATGGTGTTTTGCTGGTCGCTGGACTGGAGATGATGGTCCACAGATATTATGGGTTTATCCGACTCTGTTACTAGGCTGCGGAGCTGTCCGAGCTGGGTGATTGAGCCGACGTCAACCAGAAGGTAAGCGTCGGGGTTGCTGACAAACTTTTCCTCAAAACCCAAATGCTGCATTATCGCGTTTACGTGTGCGGACCTCTCATCCGGTATTATGAAGCCTACCTCCTCGGCTTCATAGTTTTCCAACAGGGTTTTTGACAGGGTGAACGCGGCGCCAACCGCGTCGGCGTCGCCGCCCCAGTGTGTTAAAATCTGCACTCTCCTATGCCTACAGTTTTCAGCGACCGTTGTGTGAAGCTTCTTCACTAGCTCTATGTCTCTCATAACCAGTTGTAGGCTTTCAAGCTGCAGCTTTAAACCCTATGCAGCTTCTACTCGGATGCGGGCTGGCCGCCCGTCAAAAGCCTCTGAACTTCCTTCTGAAGAGAGTCTATCTGGCTCCGCGCCCGAGCTTCCTGCCTCTCCAAAACCTTCAACCTTGTGTCTGCAAGCTCCTTTCTCTCATTAAGCTCAGAGACCATCTTCTCCTTCGACGTCTGCACCAGCACCGGCCCCACAGCCTTGTAAACGACAGCGCTGTCATCCAGTTTGCCTATCTCTTCCAGAGCCGAGGTGACTTCGGAGAGCTCGGCTTCAACCCTCTGCTTCTCCGTCAACAAAACCGCGAGGCTTTGCTGCAGCTGCTGTAGCCGTAGAATTTGTTGTTGGACGTTGGGCGGAAGCTCTCTAGCCGACACAGCCAGCCACCTCCAAGGTTCTGTAGGATGTTTCCAGCAAGCGTATCAAGGTGTTTGCCGCAGCACGGGCGGCCACCAAGTCCTGGGAAAACAGCCGTGCCACCAGCCCGTCCTCAACCGTCTGCAAATCAGCTTCCGAACGCCTCCCTTTCATCGTCACAACCTCGGGCATGACGCTATTAACCATTACTAAAGCTAAGTGCATGGGCACAAACACCTTGACCTCGATCGATACGCTTGCCATTTCTATCCTTCCGCCTTCGGAGCGTAAGCCTGTCCTGCAAACTTGAAGCCGCATTTTCTGCACTGCCAGATTCCCACAGACACTCTTCGAACCTTCCTCGCGCCGCAGCGGTCGCATACATAGCTGTTTCTGGCGGAGCCGACAACCTCGGCCCATTTCTTTCTAAGAGTCGAGCCGTAGCGGGGCCCAAGACCCTTGGCGATGCCGTGTTTTTCACCTACCATTTCCAACAGCCTCCAGCAGCTTCGCCCTTATCTCCTGAGACTTGACCAAGCTCAATTTTATCATTTCCTTGAGCATGGAGACAGGTAATAGACCTGGAGAGCTCTTCTGGATGGCTGCAACAACGTTGTCCGAGTCGATCCCTATCGTGACAAGCGTGTCGGCTATCTCCTCTTCCGTCGGCAACGGGTCCACCACTATCTTATCGCCTATCAACCCCATGGTCACGCTTACGGGAGGGGTTCGGAGCGGGATCTTCATCCTGTCGTTCGGAGCCAGCTCCACACGTCCGTCTATAACTCTGTAGACGGGAAGGCTGCCGCTCATCAGCGCAGCCACAGCCGATAGGACGGCGGCGTCGAAATAGTTTCCGTCATAGTCTAGGACGTAGCAGTCTATATAAAGCATGTAGACTTTCTGGCCCTCTATCAGGACGAGTTTCTCGAGGTCTATGGCTCGGCTTTCCCTGATGCACCTGTCAACTATCCTCGAAAGCTCTATGGCTCTCTCGTCCGGCGGGCCTGGCTCAAAGCTTTTGGAAGCCAAAGGCAGTAGCTCTGCGTTGACCGTGAAAACGCCTTCGTTAGGCCTGTCGGGATAAGGGCTTCCAACCTCGACCTTGATTCCTGTCAGTATCTTTGTTTTTCCCAGCGATACAAGAGCCGACCCGTCCGCCTTTTCAACTACTCTCGTAACTATCTTTATCTCTCTGAGTTGGTCGAGCGACCTTTCATCTATTCTCTTCCCTATCTTAAGCAAGTCGTAGACCTTGTTCTTCATTATCTTTATCGCGTATCCTCTCTTCTCCATCCCCAAGCTCATGTCTCCATCCCCTCAGGCTCAATCCTGTACCTGTGCTTGAGAGCCTCGACCTGCATCGCATGTATCTTCTTGATCGCGTTCTGAGCCATCTCAAGCCCTTTCTCGATCTCACCGGACGTCATCCGTCCGTTGAGCTGAAGAAGAACTATCGAGTCGAGGTGCGGCGCCATGGCTACAGGCATGTCAGCCTCGCCATACTTGTCCTCAACCTCGTTGATATCTAAGACAAGCGTGCCGTCGACTTTTCCGACAGCCGTTGCGGCTATCATGTCGGCCATTGGAATTCCAGCGTCAGCCAAAGCCAGCGACGCAGCCGTTATCCCAGCAGTCCTAGTCCCACCGTCAGCCTGAATGACCTCGATAAAGATGTCGACCATCATCCGCGGAAACTCGTCCAAAAACACCACGGTCTCCAAGGCTTCGCGCAAAACCTTCGACAGCTCAATCTCGCGACGGGTCATTCCGAGGGGTTTTCTCTCGTCCACGCTGAAAGAAGCCATGTGATAGCGGCAGTTAAGGATGCCTCGGTCTGGAAGCTCAAGATGTTTTGGATGAACTTCCCTAGGGCCGAGAACCCCTGCGTATATTCTCGTCCCCCCAACCTCTATGTACGCGGAGCCGTCTGTCTTCTCAAGAACTCCCACCTCCATCCTTATTTTGCGCAACTCGTCAGGCCTTCTTCCGTCAATTCTGAGACCGTTCTCGTCTATTAGCTTAGGCTTGACCACTTCCACCACCTCTAAGCTTTCTGAGAAGCTGGATGACTCTTTCAGTCAGCCCAGGTATGTGCGCCTCCCTCTCTATCAGGTTTATCGCCGAGACGGCTGCAAACTCGCTGGAGGGGTTTGGCCCACTGACGACGACCAAGCCATTTCTTCCAACCCAGAAGTCGCAGCCCGACTCCTTCCTCAGGATTTGAACCATCGAACCCTTCTTTCCTATCAGCCGCGGAACCTTGGCGGGGTTTATCGTCACCAACAGGCCTGACGTTATTCTCTGAAGCCCTTCGTTGGACAACACCGTGCCCCTAATTCCAGTTGTCTTCACCTCGGCGTAAACACAGTCGCCGATGTCTATCATCAGCGGAGTCGACTCTCTCTCCGACGGCTTTAAAACGGCCGTAAGCTCGCCGCTTATGTCCACTTCGACGGCGTTCGGCTTTATGTCAGAAACGATGCCGACCACCTTATCCCCCCGCTGAGGCTTGTATCTTCCGCTGACGGGAATTACTCTGACCACTCCGTTCACTACCCGCGCCAGCCCCGTCGTTGACGCGTAAATCTTTCCATGCCTGACATAGGTTCCGAACCCATTTCTGCGGCCATTGTCAGCCAAAAGCTGGCCGGGAATGACAAGCTCATTCTCAGTAAAATAAATCATCTAGCTCACCGGCTTAACCTCAACCCTTCCTCCGCATATCTTGTTAAGCCTGTCAACAAGGTCGGCGTGGAGGCCTGTGGGGATTTCAGCCAAGCATTTCCAGCTCCCATCCCCCAGCCAGCTCTCCTCCAACATGTTCCCCATGTTCCGTATCAAGCCGTAAACCTTGCCGACGAACTCGCCTGAAACCCTGACCTCAACCCTCATGCTGCCTATCTTGAGAGGCAGAATCCTCCTAAGCTTCTCCACAGCCTTCATCGCCTCTTGCTTAGGGTCTGCAAAAGGGTCGACGGAAAGGCCGACCTGCTCGAGAGCCAGCTCAATCCTCTGAGGTGGATGGGGCGTGTTTGTCCGAGGGTCTATCGCGTTACGGGCTATGAAGTCGATTATCTGCCTCTTCTTTTCATCTATCAGCCGCCTCCTCTGCTCAGCGGTGATGAGCACCTCGCCCTCAGAGATTATTTTCTCAGCAATCATCTTGATGTCTAAGACTCCGAAGGCTTTCTTTAAATCCGCCTCCGAAGCTCTAATCCCCTTCTTCCAGTCTTTGAAAACCTCCTCGTAGACAAGAATTTTTGACACTGGAACTTTCTCTCCCATTTTGTATTTGAGCGCCATGTCTGGGTCCACGAGAATTTCGTAGGTCGTCTCACCCCTGCCTAGACGGGCGATAGTGTAGTTTTCTCTCGCCTTCGGCATCGTCTAACCCAGCTATTGTTTCTTCGATTTCAGCAGGTCAGCTAGCAAAGGCTGAAGGTCTGTCTGAGGCATCATCGTGTATCTTCTGGTCGCGGCTGGAATAGTCACAAGCCTCACAGTCCACCCCTCCTCGATTTTGTCAACCGAGTCAACAAGCGACTTCAAAGCCATTTGAACCGCTTGCTTGAGGGTTATTTTTCTGCTGTAGTTGTTCTCGAAGATTTCACGGACTTTGTCAGCCCCCCGGCCTATGGCCCACGCATTGTATTCTAAAACTAGGCCGCTTGGCTCCACGTAAAACAGCCTCGGACCTGTTTTGTCAACGCCGCCTATCAGCAGCGCTGTTCCGAAAGGCCTTACGCCAGCGTGCTGCGTGTATATCTGCATTATGTCGCCGACCCTTCTTGCAACAGCCTCAATCATAGGCTCTTCATCATACGAAAGCCTCAGCGTCTGCGAATAGACTCTTGCGTTGTCGACGAGAACGCGCGCATCTGAGTTCAAGCCAGCCGTAGCCGCTCCGATATGCTCGTCTATCTGGAAGATCTTCCACGAGAAGTCTGGACTCTGTAGCTTCGTGTGCATCCTCTCCTCGACGGCCAGAACAACACCTTCTTCAACCGTCAGAGAAAGGGCGGTTGAACCAGACCTTACCGTCTCCAGCGCATACTCGACTTGGTAGAGCCTTCCCTGCGGAGAGAATACAGTTATCGCCCTGTCATAGGCGCCGGTTATGCCCAAAGCCATTACTCAACACACCTGTAGATTGACAGCTAGCGGGCATTAAATAAAGTTAGCGGACTGTCCGAGGGGCTCTGTTAACTTAAGCCATCTTCATCACCCCTTTTATGCTGTTTATCAGGTGTAGCGTCTCTGGCTGGGTGATTATGTGGATTAGGTTCAGCCATTTCCATACATGCTCTAGAATGCATGGTTTC
>Ga0209289_100607_pt1 | contig 17614 bp, 16 predicted proteins | sample GXS110809BmetaG_FD_184121 | JGI IMG/M metagenome (GOLD analysis project Ga0209289, IMG submission 184121) | Hot spring microbial communities from Gongxiaoshe hot spring, China to study Microbial Dark Matter (Phase II) - GXS 110809B (SPAdes)... ...
GCAACTTTGACTATGTTCGCGATTGGAATTCAGTTCGGGTTAGGGTTGTAAAGTAGCGATGTTGGGGGCAAAATGTCAAGGCCAAGGGAAGAACGGGGCTGGCTTGCGAGTTATTAGCGAGTGGACAGCCCAAACGACTGCCATGAAGAACTCGCCGTAAATCAAACCCACAAAAAACGGGGCGTAATAGTGAAAAGCGCGGACGCCAGCGTATCGCAAAATCAAACTCTTGACAAGCCACGCGACAAAAATGGGAAACCAGAAAACGATCATCGTCCAAGATGCACTCAGAGCGTAAGCGAGGGGGTGGAAAGGAAACCACCAAAAATGCGAGCGGGCAACGACCATCGCGTAAGTGATTATGACGCTGGCAATGAAGAAGCCGCGAATGTAGTTTGGTGGGTTATCTTGCCCCAAGATTGAACCGATGTGGTCTTCAAAAGCCCAGCGGGGGTTGCCTTGGTAAGCATACCAATACATCGTCAGCGCTCCATAAGTGTGAGGCAATTTGATCTGGTAAAACGCAGCGGTAATGAACCCGACAACCATCGCCACGACCGTAGGCAAAAGCAAAGCGCGCCGCGACAAATTCACGCTCTCGCTCATCTTCAAACTGTCAAGCAAAGGGGTGACGAGTAAGCCACGCAAATCCCTCGTGAACACGGCGTCGGTGAAACCCAAAATTGTCAAGTTCCGCGCACCCAATTGGTGTTTGGGCACGAAAAGCCTCATTAGGTCAATGGGGCGGAAGGAAGTTTCGGTCATCATCAAACCGCCTTCAGCGACACTGCGAGCCATGACCAAAACGACAACACCAAGGTAAACCGCAAATTCAATGACCGCAACTGCCGGTGAAAGTCCGGCAGCAATGCCCCAACCTATCGCGATGGCGAGACCAAGCATCCCCAAGATCACTGCAACCTTGTAGGGCATCAATTCATTGCGGTCATCAATGTCGTTTCGTCCGAAAACTTTCGCGAGCACTTGACGCAAATACGGAAAAGCCGCTCGCCAGAAAAACCAAACGAGCACAAGGTATGCGCCTAAAACTTGGTAGCCGATGTAAAGTCGGGTGGGGTAGAGGGGCATATTGACAAGCATGTGCTCGTAACCGAACCATGAAAGCACAATGTCCTGCAACCTCGTAAGCCAGAAAAAGAACCAAAGGCTGAAGAGCAATTGCGTCGGCAGGAAGTAAGCGAACCCAATCGCTGCGTAGGAAGTATAGACGGGCGTATAAAAAATGGCGTTGAACGGTCGGTCGGTTAGGTAGTCGTTGAGAATCCAATCAACGCGAATTCGTGGAACGGAAGGGTAGAGGACATTGAGCCCGTTGACAAGGAACACAAACGCTGAGACAGAGAAACCGAACCATGTTAAGCGGTTGCTCAATAGACTTGCTCGCCTTGAGGGTTCAATGAGTTGCAAAGGTGGTTGAGTCAGTGGGAAATTGAGTTTTTCGTGGTCCGACCATTGACGCCGCCAAATCGTTGAGATGGCGAGGAAGCACATCCAAACTCCGGCAATGACAATTGACCACGCCAAAAGAGGTGTCAGCCACTCTTGCCAAATGACTGCGCCTTTGCTGCCTTCGTAGAAGTATTTCGCAGGTGGTTGTGCTTCCATCCCCTTCGGGTCAAAGGGAACGAGCCACTTCGGGATGTGAGGGAAGAAGGCTTCCGCCCATCGGTTTTGAGGGTTGGCAAAGTAATTGATGGCGACCAATGCCGGCAAAAGTTTCTCCATCAATCCGCGAGATGCAATCATCGCTGCCAAAACTGTCATCGTGTAAACAATGAGGACTTCGTGAGGTCGCAAAAAAGGTCGCCGTAAAATCCAAGACACAAGCCCGTTCAACGCCACCAAAACTGTCAATAGACCGAGCGCCGCCGGGTTGAACTGGCAGATGGCGATTTGTATTTCCTTGACGACCAATTCGGCATAAGAGACGATGAGCACTGCCACCACGCTGAATACTAAACCGACGATAAGGGAGCGAACCGAAAATCCTTGAAGTTGCTCCGCTTCTTTTGCAACTTCCAACCTATGCATCCATTGTCCCTTCTTTCGCTTTTTTCGGTTCGGAGCAAATCTGAACCTGCAAAAACTTACCAAGTAGTGCAAGCATTGTAAATGACGCAAAAGTAGAGGCGAACAAAGTCCGCCCGCTTTTTCGGGCGCATTTTATGCGCCCCTACCAACACCACTTACAACTTGCTCACCATCACTTCCCGAAAGCGTCAAACAAAAATTTTGCGGCAGGGAGTAGTTCCCTGCCGCAATTTTTTCAACGCGGTGTCGGCTCAATCGCGTTCAAATTTCCCCGCCTCGTTGCGGTGTTGGCAGTCTGCGGCGATGGTGGTAGGCAAGGCGATTGATGGCTTGCAGGTAGGCTTTCGTTGCTGCTTCAATCGTGTCGGGCGAAATCCCGTGTCCAATGAAAATGTTGCCTTGCTCGTCTTCAATCCTCACTACGACATCTGCGACAGCGTCCGTGCCGGGACCAACTGAACGAACTTGAAAGTCAACAAGCCGGTGTCGTTCCCCCACAAGTTTGGCGATTGTGCGGTAGACGGCATCTATTGGACCGACTCCCGTCTCGGACGCAAGCAATTCGTTGCCGTCTTTGCGAATTCGGACTGTTGCTGTTGGCACTGTCCCCTTTCCTGAGACGACATGCATGTAGTCAAGTCGGTAGACAACTTCATCGGCTGGGACAGCGTGAACGGTATCAGCGACGAGGGACTCAAGGTCGGCGTCGGTGATGTGCTTTTTGCGGTCGGCAAGTTCCTTGAATCGCTTAAAAACTTCGTTCAGTTGCTCTTTAGTCAATTGGTATCCCAACTCCCGAAGTTTTGTCTCCAAGGCGTGCCGCCCGCTATGCTTGCCCAATACAATTCCGCTACCAGGAAGCCCAACGACTTTGGGGTCAATGATTTCGTAAGTGAGGGGGTTGCTCAAAACGCCGTGTTGGTGGATTCCCGATTCGTGTCGGAACGCGTTGGCACCGACAATCGCTTTGTTCGGTTGGACGGGCATGCCTGTCAAGTCGCTGACCAAGCGACTTGTTCTCATGATTTGGTCATGGCGGATGTTGGTATAGCAATCAAGGACTTGGTGACGACAGTAAATTGCCATGACGACTTCCTCAAGGCTTGTGTTTCCCGCCCGTTCGCCGATACCGTTGATTGTGCACTCAACTTGGTTTGCGCCAGCCATTATACCTGCCAAGGAGTTGGCAACAGCCAGACCCAAATCGTTATGACAATGGACGCTGACGAACTGGACTTTGTTGATGTTCGGCACACGCTCAAAAACCGTCCGAACCAGTTGACCGAACTCATGGGGCAGGGCATAACCTACGGTGTCGGGGATGTTGATGGTCGTCGCTCCAGCATCAATGGCGGCTTCAAAGACTTGACAGAGAAACTCTGGGTCGCTTCGCGTTGCGTCTTCAGCACTGAATTCAACATCGTCGGTGTAGTTTCTCGCCCACTTGACAGCATTTATTACGGCTTCAATGACTTGCTCGCGGGTCATCTTGAGTTTGTATTGCATGTGAATGTCACTGGTTGCGATGAAAGTGTGAATGCGGCGTTTTTTCGCAGGCTTAAGCGCTTCACCTGCGACATCAATGTCCTGTTTAACTGCCCTCGCTAAGCCGGCGATAACTGGACCATCGGAAGTTCCTACTTGTTCAGCAATGAGTTTCACGGCAGCGGCTTCGCCCGGTGATGCGATTGGGAAACCCGCCTCAATGACATCAACTCCCAACCTTGCCAGTTGTTTCGCTATCTCCAACTTTTCGTGCTGCATCAAACTTACGCCCGGCGATTGCTCACCGTCCCTCAATGTCGTGTCAAAGATGTAGATGCGTCTTGCCATTGCCATCAACCTCCTTCGGGAATTTTCGTTCACTGACAGTCGTTTATGGTGGGAAAAGTGAGAGGCAAACATGGCTGTTCGGTCGGGCACAGGCTCAGCGCCCGACCGGTAGCAATAGGGGTAGAGACAAGCAGACAAAGAACGACGGGGCGACGGCAGTAGCCGCCACTGAATTTAAGCGACCAAATTTTCGCTCAAGTTTTCGCCCCATGCTTCCTTCGCCTGCCTAAACTAATTCGTGAATTTCGCCGCTTATTATGACACACTCGTCACCAATTGTCCATACCCTCTATCGGCACATTTGCGTCAAACTTTACACGGGCATTTAATGCCTGAAAGGTGAAAACTTTGAGGAGGTGAGTGTCACATGCGTTGGTTGGCTGTCAGCAGCGCAGTGCTGTTGTTGGTTGCGTTAGGTGTTTGGGCGCAACAGGAGCAAGCCCCGGACACGGGTTTGAGGGTGGGCGACGGTGTGCCTGCTTATAACCCAATCCATGTCGCTGGTCCAGACAAGGGCACCAACACTTGTCCTGTCTGAAAGTATGGGATGACTCCTCAGGTCCAGATTTGGATTCATCTGGACACTGAGGAGAACGCCGCCAGTCTGGCGGTGAAACTTCAGGAACTCATCCGATGGGTGAGGGGAAAGGACGCAAAGGCTTACGGGTTCGTCATCTGGACGCAGGGCGAATCTGTCAAGGACAAACTGGTCAAAATCGCTGAGGAGAAGAAGATTGAGGACATTGCACTCTGCTATCTCCCCGACAGGCAGCGAGAAGCATACCTGAAACTTTACAAGGTTGAGCCTTCCGAAAAACTCCGCAACATAGTTTTCGTCTACCGAGACAAGCGCCTTGTCGCAAAGTTCGTGAACTTAGACGCCAAAGACTTTGACAAGGTCGCTCTGGCTTTTGCGTGGATGCTTTGGGCGCAGCAAAAGTGAAGGCGATCGTTTCAAAAGAGGGCGCACTTAGTGCGCCCTCTTGCACACCAACTGAGTCACCTTGCCACTGTGCACAGTTAAGAGATTTGGCTTTTCAGAAACCCTTTGGCTGCCCTCAATGATAGCCTTTACAACTGTCGCCCACGAAGGACAACGCTACAGACAAACTCGGTAGCATTGGGGCTTGTCCCCGACAGCAGTTTAACGACCGTCACCTGCAAGAAACGACGCTGCAATGCAGGATTTCCGAAGGGTCAAAATTTGGGATTTTGACAGAGGTTGCAGTAACCATGCGGGTAGTGACGGCTCGGGGTGAAAGATGGACATACGAGTCTGCGGTTTTGAAGTTGAGGCAATGGGTTGAAGCGGGGTTGACAGTTATTGGAGTTGACGAGGCAGGGCGTGGACCTTTAGCGGGTCCAGTTGTTGCCGCAGCAGTTATTTTGCCGGAGGAACTCATGCTCGCAGAACCTTCGCCTTTCCGCGACAGCAAGCAACTGACTCCGGGAGAGCGTGAGGAACTTTTCAAGTTGCTCCTTCAAAGCAAAGCAGTGTTTGCCGTTGGCAAAGCAACCCCTAACGAAATTGACCAACTTAACATTCGTCAAGCGACCGCTTTAGCGATGAAGCGTGCGATTACAAACTTGCTCAAGCGAATTGCCCCAGCGAAGGTTGATTTGGCTTTGGTTGATGGCGACAATTTGGGCGATTTGGGTGTTCCGTGCAAATTCGTGATTGATGGCGATTCCACTTGTCCAATTATCAGCGCTGCCAGCATAATTGCGAAAGTTGTCCGAGACAGGTTAATGGTTGCCTATGATAAGCGCTACCCGCAATATGGCTTCGCAAAGCACAAGGGTTATCCGACCCGCGAACACATTGAGGCGATAAAAAGGTTCGGGATATGTCCGATACATAGACGCAGTTTCTCACCCGTCAAGGAAATTTGCGGGCAATTGGAAAATGAGAGGTGAAGCGGTGATGGCATCGGAAGGGGTTAAGGTTTTGTGTGTGGTCCCGAAAAGTCAAAGGGAGATGAAAGTCCGCCCTGAAACTTGGGCTGAACTGAAGCGAAAGTTTGAAGTCACCGAGAACGAAACGGAGAAAAACTGGACAAGCGATGAGTTAGCGGAGAGCATTAGCGGTTACGATGCGGTCTTGACAGGTTGGGGTTCACCGCCGTTCACCGAGAAAGTTTGGGAAAAGGCTGAACGGTTGAAACTCATCGTCCACATGGCAGGTTCTGTCAAGTTTCTGTTTCCAAACGATGTGGTTCAAAGGTTTTGCATCCCGAGAAACATCACAGTCGTTAGTTGCGCTCACGCTTTGGCAATAAATGTCGCCGAAATGACCGTCGCTTTGATGGTGATGGCGGCGCGCAGGCTTTACGAGCACATTCAAGCGTTGCGGGAGAGAGGGGTTTGGAAAGACAAAAATTTGCCGACGAACTTCCCAACGATAAACGGGAGCACAGTGGGCATCATTGGTGCGAGCAGGGTTGGTCGTGAAGTCATCCTATTGCTGCGAGCATACCGAGATGTGCGAATTCTGCTCTACGACCCATATATCACGCCTGAACAGGCAAGCGAACTCGGTGCAACTCTGACGGACTTGGAAATGCTTTTCTCTGAAAGCGATTTCATTTCACTTCACGCCCCTTTGACAAAGCAAACTGTTGGGATGATTGGCGAGCGTCACTTTGCTTTGATGAAGGACGGTGCAATTTTCATCAACACCGCTCGTGGCAAAATAGTTGACACCAATGCATTGGTCAAGGCGTTACAAACCCGCCAGATTTTCGCAGTTTTAGATGTGACTGACCCCGAACCGCTCCCTGCCGACCATCCCCTGCGCTTCTTGCCCAATTGCTACATCACGCCCCACATTGCGGGTGCAGGTGTTTACGGCTACTTTCAAATTGGCGAAATGACGCTTAAAGCGCTTGTGGACTTTTTTGAAAACGGGGTTCGTCCAGAGGGCTCTATTGATTGGACCGTTTACGACTCCCTTGCATGATTTGAGGCTGAACATTTTCAGTGCAGTTGCTTCATAATATTTAGCAGTTTCGGTAAAGGTGGGTTGCCTGCGAGCAATTAGTGTTCGTTTGTGGCACTAACTGCCGTGAAGGGCAGAAACCTGCCAAAAATCCGTGAAGGAGGGAAAACAACGATGGCAGAAACGATGACATACGCGCCGGTTACCTTGACCGAAAAAGCAGCGGAGATTGTCAAGACCGTGATGGAGAAGAAAGGTAAGCCAAACGCTGCTTTAAGGCTCTTTATTGTTCAAGGTGGCTGTTGTGGCTTCCAATACGGCTTGGGCATCACGGAGAGAATCAACGAGGACGACACCGTTTTTGAGTCCCATAACATCAAGATCGTCGTTGACCCTGTGAGTTTGCCTTTCGTTCACGGTTCAGTCATTGACTATGAAGATGATGACCTGATGGGCGGGGGTTTCAGGGTTGACAACCCTAATGCGATGATGGAGTGCGAATGTGGGCACTCCTTCAAAGCACCGGGTGCACCGCCCGGCAACCCTTGTTGCGGGAGTAGGTAATGAATGCCTTTGATTGGTGCTCACTTGCCTACAAAAGGTGATTTGGTGAGTGCGTTAGATGCTGCCCAAAGACTCGGTTGCGATATCGTTCAATTATTTGTCAAGCCACCGGTCCAATGGGCAGCATCACCTTTGACAGATGCAATGATCGCTGATTTCGTGAGTGCTAACCGAAAGGCTAACATTATGGTTGTAGCCCATGCTGGCTACCTTATCAACCTCGCTTCCCCTCGTCCTGATGTGCTATTGCAATCGCGAAGGTCGCTTTTGGAAGAAATGCAAAGATGCCACCTCTTGAGCATCAAATACCTTGTCGTCCATGCCGGTGCTCACCTCGGGATCGGAGAAAAACGAGGAATTAGACGGATGCGAGAAAGCCTCCATTGGCTCTTTGACCGTCTCCCCGGTTTAACTTTCCCTGTCACCTTGCTAATTGAAAACACGGCGGGGCAAGGGACATGTCTTGGTTACACTTTTGAGCAGTTGGCTGAGATCATTGAAAGATTGCCATCAGAGAAGGTCGGTATTTGCCTTGACACTTGCCACTTATTTGTTGCGGGATACGAACTCAGAACGAGAGAAAGCGTGAACGAATTGGCTAAATTGGTTGAAAACACAATTGGCTGGGAACGGGTCAAATTGTTACACGCAAACGACTCCCTTTACCCGCTGAACAGTAGGGTAGACCGACATTGGCATATCGGCAAGGGGCACATAGGGCTTGAAGGTTTTCGCCATTTGCTCTCGCACCCGAGGTTCTCTCAACTTCCCGTCGTTATTGAAACGCCCGAGCCTGAATTGCACCATGCTGAAAACCTGCGTCAACTGCGGATATTGCTTGAGGCGGCATAAACGAGTTCAACCGGCAAATCTTTCGGCTTCTTCCATTGCTACCCTCGTCCAAACATCAAACCGAAAAGGTTGGTTGTGGCAGGTGTGGGTGTCTTTCAAGATGATCTCAACAACACAGCCTCTCGCAATTTCCAAAGTTTCGCGGATGTAGCGCCTAATCCAGTCTGGGTCAAAACTCGTTCCGGAAACGCAAATGGGGTGAGGCTTCCACGAGTAGATGAACTTGTTGCCGAGTTTCTCCGCCGCAATTTTTCGGTCGCACCAAGGGCTTATGGAGATTCGGCGCAAGCGCGGAACTTTTGCGATAATCAAGTCAAGCCAGTTGTGAACGGGTTCGCAGCAGCCATAGCAATTGAGACCAAAATGTTCAAGGATTTTGACTTGGTAGGAAAGCACAAACTCGTCAAACATCATTGGTGAAATCCCGACGGCTTCTTGAGCCTCGGCGAAGCCCCACATGTCTTTGAGTCGGACTTTACCGTTGAAATCCGGTGCGGGAAGTTCATTCGTGAACCCGAACCCGCCTGAGCCAACATACTGGTTGCCGTTGTTCAACGATAAAACGCCTAAGTCTTCAAGTTGCTTGAGCCACCTTAACCGCCCTTCGGAGAGGAAGTTCATTGCCGCGTGGACAAACTCCGGTGCTTCACACATGTCAATCAGGACTTGCTCTAAACCGCGCAGCAGTGCCAATTCCCCGATAAGCCCCATGCTCCACCAAAAACTTGTCCGCAATTGAACTTCCAAAATCCCGTCAAAAACTTCGTGAGCCAAATTCAAGCGCCGCTCGGTTTCTTGAAAATCAATTCGCACTTCCGGGTAGTGCAAAGATTGCAAGTCTTCGTAGTTTTTGATAGGCGGGTCCCACTTGTATGAACCCTTGTGAGCCTCGCTGTAGGTGTAGTTCGGGGACTTACCCCAACCTGTATCGGAGAAGACATATCCAACGGCAAAGACATTGTCAACAACTTCGTCCGTTTGAAAGTGTTCGGCGATGTGAATTCTCGCCCTGAGCGACCATTCCCACGACCTTGCGAGCGGGTCTTGACATTCAAGCACAGATTGGGGCAAAAGTTCATCCCACGCCCCTTCAGGGAAACAAAGAACCATCGGTCTGACGGGTTTGAGGCTGTTATGGGCATACCAAAGTTTTCGCTTCTCTTCCTGTTTCTCATCAGCAGCGATTTCCGCTACCCTTTTCGCAAGGTCTCTCAGAATTTGTTTGTCGCGTTCCTGCACTTCAACCACCTCTGGTTTCTCGTTTCGGTCTAAGTATAGCGACAGTTTGAGTGGATTTTCGCTCCCGACCATTGTCAACTCAGTTTCAGTTTGATGTGGTCAAAATTTAGTTGGCAACCGATTTGGCAAGGAGGTAAGGAGATGGAAGAACGACCGAAACTGAGGACAATTGACATCGTTCCAGTCCAGTTTGATGGGAGACCGCACTTGCTTTTGCGCGACCCGTTGCAATTGACCGACAAAATGCTTGTGGTGTCTCCGCAAGCGGGTTTGCTGCTCGCTTTACTTGATGGGACTCGCACCCTCAGGGAAATTCAAGTTGACTTGATGCGTTTAACTGGCGAACTGGTGATGAGCGAACAAATTGAAGGCTTATTGAGGCAATTGGATGAGTGCCTGTTTTTAGAAAACGAGCGTTTCAAGGAAGCGTTAGCGATTGCTATCGCTGAATACCGACAGAGTTCCTTTCGCCCATCCTCTCTGGCTGGAACCGCTTATCCTTCCGACCCTTCTTCACTTCGCGCCATGCTTGACAGTTTCTTTGAGCCGCCGAAGGGACCGGGGAGACCGGAGGGGCAAAAACATTCAAAACCGTTGAAAGCGATTGTTGCGCCTCACATTGACCTTGCACGAGGCGGGGCAACTTACGCTTGGGCATACAAGGAATTAGCGGAAGCACCGCCAGCAAGTTTGTTCGTCATTTTGGGGATCGCCCACTACCCGATGGAAAATTTGTTTGCTGCCACAACGAAAGATTTCGTTACACCGCTTGGTCGCGCACAGACCGATGTAAGTTTCATTGAAGCCTTGAACGAACGGTGCGGATTTGATTTGCTCGCAGACGAGTTTGTTCATCGTTACGAACATTCGGTTGAGTTGCAAATTGTTTGGCTGCAGCACTTGTTCAGCGAGGTGAAAATCGCTCCGATAATTTGTGCTGGGTTTGAGCATTTGGTTGAACCCGGCGAATCACCGATGAGTTTGGCTCAAGTTCGCGGGTTCGTTGAAGCGCTTCAATCAACATTAAACGAGTGGGGCGAACCTGTCACTGTAATCGCAAGCGTTGACTTAAGTCATGTGGGATTTAGGTTCGGGGATAGGCATCCAATCACGCCCTCCATTTTGCGCTGGCTGGAGTCTGAAGACCGGCTCTTCTTGGAAAAAGTTGCCACCGGCGACGGAGAGGGGATGTTTTTGCTCATTCGTGCAGACCGCAACAGCCGCAGGGTGGATGCATATCCAGCGCTCTATGTGATGCTCAAAGCCTTAGGAGAAATTAAGGGGGAGGTTCGGCATTACGACCAATCGGTTGAGGGAAGGAACGAGTCAGTGGTGACATTTGGTGCGGTTGTGTTCCCTTGATTCCCACTTCGGTGTGGCGCGGTTGTATGCATTTCCCTAAAGGTGGATAGGGGAGGGACGACTACAAAGGTCGCCCCTCTCAGTTTGCTATCCCTTCTCCACCTTGGTGAAAATTTCTTTGAGGGCGGCGAGGTAGGCATGGATAGTGGCATCGCCCCAAATGTCTCGGCGCAGTTCGTCTATCGTGACATCCCCAATTTGGGTGATTGGGTCGCCCAGCGGTTTAACGAACTTCGCCTTAATGACAGTCAAGTGTTCTCGCCTGCCCGTGCGAGTGACGAAACTCTCCTTGTTCAAGGTGCCAATGACCAAAAGACGAGAACCCTGCTTGACGAACTGAGCACACTGCTCAGCCAAGGCACCGTAAACATCAACCAAGAACAGGTCGGAGATAGGCTCTCCGTTTGCCTTGAAGAACGGGCGCGCGACTTCCATGCTGAACTCCGCTTTGACTACACCAGAAGGGCGACGGCGAAGGACAGCGTCCTTCGTCGCGATCCCAGTGACCATGATGAAGTTGACATCAGCCACCATTTTTACGACCCCTCCTTTTTTGCCACCACCAGCACCGAAGGGAACTCACCGTCCCTCTGGCATTTCAATTTTGCCACAAAGTTTAACGGAAATAACTACCCTAAATCACCCAAAACTTCACCCGCCTCTGGTTCTATCCCGACAATCTTGACGGGTAAGAGGGCGCCCACTGGAATGGGATTAGAGGTTCGGCAAGTAACTCTCAGGTAATTACCGGTCAACCCTGAAGCAATAAAACCGTCGTTAGCGCCGTTTTCTTTTGCCTCCGAACAACGCTCAATCAGAACAACTTGCCTTGTGCCTATGAATCGTTCAGCAAACTCCCGCCACAACTCCTTGCCGAGTTTGATCAACCGTTGTGCCCGCTCATCGGCAACTTCTGGGGAGACTGTGGCAGGTAGTTCGGCTGCCTTTGTGCCCGGACGGGGCGAATATCTGAAAACATGCAGTCTCATGAAACCTACTTCCTTGACAAATTTTAGTGTGTTTGCAAAGTGACTTTCGGTTTCGCCAGGGAAGCCAACCATTATGTCCGTCGTGAACGCTGCATCAGGTATGGCTTCTCGGAAAGCCTCGACAATCCTGCGAAATTGCTCGCAATTGTAATCTCGTCCCATCGCCCTCAAAATCTCGTCATCGCCCGATTGAAGTGAGATGTGGAAGTGATGACAAATTTTGGGCAGTTCTGCACAAGTGCGAATTAGCCGTTCATCAATGTCGCGTGGGTCAAGGGAACTGAGCCTAATCCGCTTCAACCCATCAATTTCGTGCAATCGTTCCAACAAGTCAGCAAGCCCTAATCCAAACTCACGACCCCAAAGCGTAAGGCAAACCCCAGTCAAGACAATTTCGGGGAAGCCAAATTCGTAGACCAACTCTTCAGCCTCTTCCAAAACCTGCTGTAATGGCTTGCTGCGAGGTGTTCCCCTCGTGAAAGGGACGATGCAAAAAGTGCAAAACTTGTCACAACCCTCTTGAACCTTCAAAAATGCTCTGATCCGTTCGTGCACCCCGTCATCGTGTTCCTCTTGGAAGGGTTGGAAATAGGGTGGGGGGCTTTCGCCAGAAGGCGAAACAGCGAGTTTGCGTTCTTGCACCAATTCCCATATCCGCTCAGCCAATAGATGCTTCTCTTTGTTGCCCACAATTAAATCAGCGTGTTCAAGTTTAACCCCACGCTGCAGTAAAAGTTCCGCTGTGCAACCAGTGAAAACGACAAACCCCTGTGGATTGGCGCGGCGGGCACGAGACAACATTTTCCGAGATTTAGCCTCAGCGACATGGGTGACAGCGCAAGAATTAACGATGACGATATCCGCAGGTGCACCAAATGGAACCTGTTTAAATCCCTTCTCCTTCAATTGCCGCGCCAGTTGCCAACTGTCGTATTGGTTCACTTTGCAACCCAATGTCACAATGGAGAAAGTTAGACTCCTGTCCATTGGCTCTCCCCCGTTGCAATCAAAGTATGACACATTGCCAGCAATCACCGACAATTTTGACTTAATGTGACATAATTGCGTTCAGGTGACCTAAAATGGATATCCGGTTGGGCGACTTATACGAACTCATTGTCCGCATCGTTGATGACCGTTTGAGACAACGAGGCGAAACCGAGCATCCCCTTGCAGCAAGGGGTGAAGAGACTCCCTTCTTGGATTCCCGCGAAAGGTCACCTAACAAAGAAGAAGCCTTACTGCAAACCTTGTCAGAACAAATTTCGGACTTAGTTAACCTCCAACGGCAATTGCTGGAAACCGTTCAAGCAAACCAGCAGAGGATAGAAGCGATTTTGAATGAATTGCTGAACTTGATGAAGCAGCAACCGGAAGTTTCAAGGACAAGCAACGGTCGGCGCTTAACTCAGTCATTGAGCGATGAGGAAAAATCTGTTATGGAAAGAGAGGGCGGGAAAGAAAGCGGTTCAAAAAAATCCCCTGAACACCGTTCCAGCACCTATGGCGATAAGTCGCGCGAATCATCTTACAAAGGCTACACTGTGATGTCACCCCCGGACTTGAGCGACGAAGAAGTTTCTTTCACGCCCTCCGATAACTGGCTGAAAGAACCAGCGTTGCAACCTTCAACGAGTGAACTGGCGCCTGATGGCGTTTCCGCTCCAACCGTCAGTGTCCCATCATCGCAAATGGAAATCTTGACAGATCAATTGTCTGACTATTTGAGAAGGCTTTTCGGGATTGAGGTGGATTACCTTCGGGCGCGTCAAACCCCTTCCTCCCCATCTCTTCAAGACGCTCAAGTGTTAGTGGGTGAAGGGACTTACAATGGGCAATTGGTTACGCTGACGATTTTTGGGAAGTCACACATAACACCGACCGATGTCACCGTCTTCTACAACGCTGTGGTTAGACCTTTGAGGGGTTCTGTCACAGAACCTGTTCTGAGTGTCGTGTTCGGAGAGACTTTTGAAACGAAAGCATTAAAGGTAGCCCACGCTCTTGATCTGCTGGTCGTCAATCTGAGAGATTTGAGGGAAGTCGGTGGAAGGGATATTTAGGCTCAAAATTTGTTCGCTGAGAGCCCACAATTATGCATTGCGGTGCTGATTTTGCCCTTGCTAAACCCTCTTCAAAAGTTATTAAGCCCCCAATGGATACCAGAATCATGGTCAGTTCCAAATTAGTTGGTTGTGACCCATTTGTGCAATAATCTTTTCGGGTGAACAGGACATGGAGTTCCATTTTGAAAATGAAACTCTCCTGACCTCCAAAAAAGCGAAAAGAGTGCTGGTGGCGATGAGCGGCGGTGTTGACAGTTCAGTGACGGCAGCCTTGCTTAAGGAGCAAGGCTATGATGTCATAGGGGTCACTTTTCATTTGTGGGGCGAAAACAACGACTCAAGGAATTTGAAGTCTTGTTGCGGTTTGGCTTCTGTTGAGGACGCATGCCGTGTTGCCCACAAGATAGGGATACCTCATCTCGTCGTGAACATGATTGACTTTTTCTCTCATACTGTGGTCGCTGATTTCATTAACGAATACGCTCGCGGTCGGACGCCAAATCCTTGCATTCGGTGCAATGAATTTGTCAAGTATGGGGTTTTCTTGAAAGGGGCGGAGAGACTCAGGGCAGATTTCGTCGCAACAGGTCACTACGCCCGTATCGTGAAAGGAAGCGACGGTTTGTATCACCTGTTGAGAGCGGTAGACAGGCAGAAAGACCAAAGTTATGTGCTCTATGTGCTGAACCAGTCCATCATGGCGAAAATCCTTTTGCCATTGGGGAATTATACGAAGCCGCAAGTGAGGGAAATTGCCAAGCGACTTGGATTGCCTGTGCACGATAAGCCCGAAAGTCAGGAAATTTGTTTCGTGGACACGGATGATTACCGCGATTTCCTGAAGAAGATAAGACCTGACCTAATTAAGCCGGGGCCAATTGTGACGGAAGATGGCAAAGTCATTGGCACCCATATGGGTGTTGCTTTTTACACAATTGGGCAAAGACATGGGTTAGGCATCAGCAACCCTTCAGGAGAGCCGTTTTATGTCGTCAAGATTGACGCCGAAACGAACACGATTGTGGTCGGGCGGAGAGAGTCTGTCTTGACAAAAGAGGCAATTGTTGAGGCAGTGAATTGGGTGAGTGGGGAACCACCAAAAGAGAGCATTCGTGCAAGGGTTAAACACCGATATAAATCACCTGAGGGGTTGGCTTGGCTTGAGCTTATTGACGAAAATAAAGTCAGGGTAGTGTGGGACGAACCGCAATGGGCAGTTACGCCGGGGCAAAGCGCAGTGTTTTACGACGCGGAAGTGGGCGAGGAAGTTTTAGGCGGGGGGATAATTTGTAAAACGACAAGCCAAAGGTCACTCCAAAATCTGGTGACTTTCGGTCAAACTGCTCGGTGACGTCGGACTTATCCCCTATGGTAGTCCAATCAAATGCGAAGGGCATTATGCGAGGTGAAAGAGTTAGAATCACGAAACGGCTGTTGCTTTCAAAATGGTGACATTGCAAATCGGAGTTAAAAACTTGGTCTTTTACTTTCGCCCCATCCCGTAATATTCAAATCCTGCTTCCCTCACCACTCTGGGATCAAGGCAGTTGCGACCGTCAATGACGATAGGCAAAGTCACGACTTGTCTAATTCTTGTCCAGTCTGCGTTTTTGAATTCATCCCACTCGGTCACCAGTAAAATCGCGTGGACGCCTCTTGCCGCATCTATTGAACTCGTGCAATAAACCAATCTTGGTGGCTCTTCTGGGAAAACCTGCTTGACATTTTCCATCGCTGCGGGGTCGTAAAGCCTGAGGTTTGCGCCTTCTTCAAGCAACCTGCGAATGATTTTCAAACTCGGAGCCTCACGGATGTCATCGGTGTTTGGCTTGAAAGCCAAGCCCCAAATTGCAAAGGTCTTGTCCTTTATGACCCATAAAGCCTGTTGAACTTTTCGGACAAATTTGTCAATACGAGCCTCGTTAATTCGCTCAACTTCCTTGAGAAGCGAAAAATCAACTCTGTGCTCCTCGGCGATGTGGATGAAGGCTTTGAGGTCTTTGGGAAGACAATTGTGCACGAGCAATCCAGAACCAGCAACGAGTAACCCGTTTTCAGTTTCCATGCTGTAAACTTCCCTGCGGTCATAGAAGCGTTCAATGTGAGTGACTGGCAAAATTGCGAAACCTTCTCGCTTCCTGTAGCCAATTGGTCGGATTTGCCTTTGGTAGCGACTGAGGGTTTCCCTTAACAGTTGGCATTGCCTTTGTCCTAAAATTGCTGCTAATCGCTTCAATTGATTAAAACCATTGATGCGCACAATGTAGGTGGTTTGCTTGGACTTTTTCATTCGGCAGGTCTTCAGTGAAGGAACTAACCCCAAAGATTGAAGCAGCAAAATTACGCTGTCGGCTAACGCTTTGCTGACCGTCGCGTATTCAAAGCACCCGTTGCGTTCACCGTTCAGTGAGGAAAAACACCCATCGCCACTAAACAAACCTTGCAACAAAGCAGCGCGCAGCGATTCGTCCACATTGAAAGCGATATACGGCAATCGCTTGTTTTCCGAGCGAGTTCCACATCCTAAAACATCGCGCAAAAGGAAAGCAAAAACTTTGGAAGAAACTACAAAAGTTACAGCGCCTTGAGTTCGCCTTTCCAAAAAGCGAATGCCGTAGCGGTTCAATATGCGACGCAAGTCTTCAATGAGGTCAGTTTCGTGGGCTCCGAAGGTGAAGTTAACTCGCTCCCTCACCGCACCCTTACGCCCTTTCTCCGCAACAATGCATCCTTCAGCAATGTAATAGCCAAGCATTCGCATGAAATCAGCATCAATAGTGAAACGGGACGGACAATAAGTTGGGTTGCCTTTGGTTGTGAAGAGCAATAACTCGTTGTCACCAACAGCACCTATTTGGCGCAGGTGATCATAAACAAGCAAGGGCATGCAATTTGTGCGCCGTATGTCATGAGGATAGCGCATTAAGTTGCGAGGAATTTCTCGGATGGCTTTGAATGGTATTGAACGAAAATCGCCGTCCCTCAAACGAACCTTCACCCAGGAAGCTAAGGGTGATTCAAGCAACGGTGGCAGTAAATCAATGATGGGCTGTTTTGGTAGTTCTGGGATGCCGAGGATAGCAACCATTAAATCACCTTGCCGAACCTGATAGGCTGGCACAACCCGAAACTTGTCAAACAAAGGGTCATAAACCACAACGGGATGGTCAGCAGTGACTGTTAGTGAACGCCCCATGCTCGTGTGAATGCGGATAAATTCGCCTTCGTAATCACGGCAAGTTAGCGCCTTAATTCTCGTGAAGATGGGCTGGCGGCGAACGGGGTCAAATGACAGAACGAAACGAGGTGGATTATGTTGAGCAATTTGGAACAATTCTTTCATAGGGCGGGCAACCAAGTTGGGTGAATTTAGCGTAAACGAAGTTTCCATCCCATCAAAACAATAACCACCGTATCCGACCCCTGCTTGCAAGAAGTGAGGACCGATGCGAGGGTCTAAGCCTATGCCTTTTGCAACTTCAGTGACATCTGCGCCTACGGCTTCGCACAAATCGGAAATCATGTTGATGAACGAAATCTTAAGGGCGAGGAAAGAGTTGGCTGCGTGTTTGATGAGTTCAGATGTGTTGACATCGGTGACGACAATAGGAGCGTTCAGGGGTTTATAAAGTTCAAGTAGCCACTCTCTCGCCCGCTCGCTTTCAACACCGATGACGATTCGGTCTGGGTGAAAGAAATCATGCATCGCTGTTCCTTCC
>Ga0209289_100608_pt1 | contig 17582 bp, 14 predicted proteins | sample GXS110809BmetaG_FD_184121 | JGI IMG/M metagenome (GOLD analysis project Ga0209289, IMG submission 184121) | Hot spring microbial communities from Gongxiaoshe hot spring, China to study Microbial Dark Matter (Phase II) - GXS 110809B (SPAdes)... ...
GAAGACCACCACGAATCGGTGTTCCTTGCCGGGATAGAACCTGACCTTGACCCCCTCGACCTCCTCGATCTCGCGGGAGAGCAGCTCCACCAGCCCCCTGGACTCCTCGGTGGAGATCCTGCCGGCCCGCCTGTCGACCACCACCTCCCCGTCGAAGGTGGCGAAGTTAGCCCTGGCCGCCACCTCCCCGGGGAGCACCGAGGCCCCTATCCCCAGGGCCTCGAGGATCCCCCTCCCTATCTGGTGCTCCAGGGGATCGTACCCGAAGAGGGCGAGGTGCCCGGGACCGCTCCCCGGGGTTATCCCCACGCCCACCACGTGCATCATCCCCAGGTCTGACCTCGCGGCCAGCTCGTCCATGTGGGGCTTGCTGGCCCTCTCCAGCTCGGTAAGCCCCTCTGGTCCGGGAAGACCCCCCACCCCATCCATCACCAGGAGGATCATCTTGCCCCCCCTGGGCTCGCAGAGCTTCGATATCAGCTCCTCTCTCCTCAAGCTAAAATCACCTCCCGTGAAGCTTGTGCCACTCGTAGAAGGCCAGCGCGGCCGCCACCGAGGCGTTCAGGGAGCTCACCGATCCCACTGCGGAGATGGGTATCCTTATCAGGCCGTCGCAGGCCCTCCTCAGGCTCCTCGATATCCCCCTCCCCTCGGACCCGACCACGAAGGCACACCTGGGGGGTAGCTCGAAGGAGCCCAGGACCAGCTCCCCCTCCAGCTCCAGCCCGTAGACCCAGAGGGAGGGGACCGAGGACTTGAGCGCCTCCACCAGCGAGAGCAAGCTACCCACCCTCACCACCTCCAGGTGGGCCAGGGCCCCAGCGCTGGCCCTGAGGGCGGAAGGGGTTATGGGAGAACCCCTCCTGGAGGGCATCGCCAGGGCGAAACCCCCGAAGGCGAGCAGGCTTCTCCCCACAGCCCCGAGGTTCTGGGGGTCCTCCAGGTGATCCAGGATCGCCAAAAGAGCCCTCTCCCTCTCCGACAGGGCCTCGACGAGCCAGGCGAGGTCCCTGAAACCCCAGGGTAAGACCAGGGCCACCACGCCCTGGTGGTGATCCTCCCCCCTGCGCTCGAACTGGGCGAAGAAGGACCTTTCCGCGCGCACCAGGGGGACCGAGGACTCCCTGCAGAGGCGCCTCAGCTCCTCGAAGGCCCTGCCCTCGACCTCCCTCCCCACCCAGACCTTCTGGACCGAAAGAGGCCGAGACCTCAAGACCTCCAGCACAGCGTTCCTGCCGAAGACGTAGAAGGACTCCCCCTCCATGCCAGATATGATAAGCCCAAAAGGAGGAGGACAAAAGGGGACAGGGAGCCACGCGCGGGATCATCCCCAAAGGCCAGATTTTTAAAAACTAGCTTAACACAAACAAAAAGCTCTGTTTACAAAAAACAAATTTGGTGCTAGAGTCATAAGGGACGATTTCGTCTCCCCTTGATCCGATGGGCCAGCTAGCCGCGGAGGTGGGAGATTTGTTTGGGGTCTCGCCTCTCTCCTTTTTCCTGTCCGCGCTGACGGCGGTCCTGTTCCTGTCGGCCGGACTCAGGTCCAGGCGGCTTTTGGCCGACATAGGCGAGTCTCGATTCGGCCTCCTGGTTCTGGTCTCCTGCGCGGCCCTGGCCGCGAAGGAGCTGTCCAGCCTGCTCCAGCTCGGCCAGCTCGGGGACGCTTTCGCCTTAGCGGTTTTGGCCTCTTTGGGCCTGCTGGCCCTGCGCCTCCTCAGGATGCGGCCCCTCTTCAGGCTGATGGGGGTCATGATCGAGAGGGAACTGAGGGACAGCCCGACGGCGATGGCGCTTCTGGGGGAGGACGGATCGGTGCTCTTCGCCAACGGGGTCGCCAGGTCGCTCCTGGGCTTGGAGCCCGGCGGGAGGGTCCCCGAGGGCTTCGGCGAAGATCTACTGTGGAGCTTGGAGATGGCGAGGGGGGGTACATCGATGCCTCCCCTCGAGCTTTGCGGGAGGGGCGAGGCCTCGAAAGTCAGGTTCAAGGTCAGGCTCCTTCCCGCCTCAGACGCGGACCGCAGGGGCGTCCTCCTGATCGGGGAGGACGTGAGCGCGGAGGCGGAGATGATCAGGAGGGTGGCCTCCGAGAGGGACAGATTCGAAAGGTACTTCCAGCTGAGCCAGACCCTCAACCTCATAATAGGCCCTCACCTCAGGATCAAGGCCGCAAACGAGAGGCTCTGTGAGCTGCTGGGAGCCACCCCATCCGAGCTTAAGGGTAAGCGCTGGACGGAGCTCCTGCCCCCCGGCAGGCGAGGTGACTACATGGAGGCCTTGAGGAGCGCCTTTAAGACTAACTCCGACAGCTTCGACTCCCTGACTCTCCCCCTCTCTACCCCCCGGGGGGAGCGGCTGGTGAGGTGGAAGGTGGGGCTCATAAGGGGTGGCGACGGGAGGCCCGTGGAGTTCATCGCCTCGGGGCTCGACGTCACGGAGGAGGCCTTGAAGCAGAGGAGGCTCGAGCTCTACCAGAGGGTCTACTCCGGCCTGGTGGAGGCCAGCAAAAGCGTCCTGAAGTCCGACTTCACGCCGCTGGTCCTGGAGCGTTTCCTCAAGGGGCTTTGCTGCGACCTGGAGGAGGTATCCTGGTGCGGCTTCCTGTTGAGAGAGGACCATCGCCTATACCTGCGGCAGGCGTGGAGCTCCTCGCCCACCCTCAGGGAGGGGCTCTTCCTCTACGAGGAGGAGATCCCGAAGGAGCACACCCTGGTGGAGGAGGGGGAAGAGGGGCTCGGAAGGTTGCTGAAGGAGCTCCCCCCGCCGGGGGGGAAGGCGCTGGTGATCCCCATAAGGGCCGAGGAGAGGACCATAGCCGCGCTGATCGCCAAGGGGAGGATGGAGGCGAGCGCAGACCTCATGGCCATCGCCGGGCTCATAGAGGAGCACCTGGAGCTCCTCTACGTCAAGGCGTCCAGGGAGAAGGAGATCAGGAGACTGGCCACCTTCGACCACCTCACCGGCCTGCTCAACCGGAGGAGCCTGGAGGAGATGGCATCCAGGAAGATCAAGGAGGCCCTGGCCTCCGGGAGGAGTTTGTCCTTGGCCTACTTCGACCTGGACGGGTTCAAGAGGGTGAACGACGAGCTGGGCCACGAGGCGGGCGACGAGATCTTGAGGCTCGTCGCGTCGACGCTCAGGGAGAACTGTCGCGAGGGGGACTTCCTGGCCAGGATGGGAGGGGACGAGTTCGTCCTCCTGATGCCGGGATCCAGCATGAACGAGGCCCACAAAGTGGCATCCCGCCTGCAAAGGGCCCTGGAGAACGCCTCCTTCCCCGTGGGTGGGCTCAACGTGAGGCTCTCCATGAGCTTCGGGCTCGCCTCCCTCCCGGAGGACGGGGGGAGCTTCGAGGACCTGGTGGCCAGGGCCGACCTCCGGATGCTCAGGAACAAGAAGCGCAGGCGAGGGGCGTGAGGGCTCCACGGAGGGTGCGATCGACGGGCCTTTTAGGTATATAATCTTCAAGCAGATAAATTATAAAACTAAAGGAGGGGATGGGCGTGTCGTGCAAGGTGTTGATGCTGGTGGGGGACTACGTGGAGGACTACGAGGCGATGGTCCCCTTCCAGATGCTGCTCATGTTGGGGCACGAGGTTCACGCGGTCTGCCCGGGCAAGAAGAGGGGGGAAGTGGTGAGGACGGCCGTGCACGACTTCGAGGGGGACCAGACCTACTCCGAGAAGCGGGGGCATAACTTCCACATCAACTACGACTTCGACGCCGTGAGGGAGGAGGACTACGCCGGTCTGGTGATCCCGGGAGGGAGGGCTCCCGAGTACATCAGGCTCAACCCCAGGGTGATAGAGATAGTCAAAAACTTCTACAGGGCCCGAAAGCCCATAGCCGCCATATGCCACGGCCCGCAGGTCCTGGTGGCCGCCGACGTGGTGAGGGGGCACAGGGTGATAGCCTATCCGGCCCTCAAGCCCGACGTGGAGATGGCCGGGGGCACCTACGTCCCGCCCAACGAGACCTTCACCAACGCCCTGGTGGACGGGAACCTGGTGACCGCCGCCGCCTGGCCGGCCCACCCCGAGTGGATGAGGAAGTTCGTGGAGCTCCTGGGCACCAGGGTGGAGCACGAGCGCTAGAGGCCGAGCCTCCTCCTGAAGGAGAGGACGTCCCTGGGAGGGGGGCCATCGGCCAGACCCCTCTCCCTCAAAGCCGTCCAGCACTCCAGGAGGATGGGCCTCCTGAGGGATCCGGCCCTGAGGAGCTCCTCGGAGGAGAAGACCGCCTCAGGATCCCCCGAGGCCATCGCCCTGCCCTCGCAGAATATCACCACCTCGTCGGCCCAGGAGTAGGCCAGGTCCACGTCGTGGGTGGACATGATCACCTCGCAGCCGGCGGAGCGAAGCTCCTCCACCTTCTCCAGCAGCACCTCCACGTGGGCGGGGTCCAGGTTGGCGGTGGGCTCGTCGAGCACCAGCACCTCCGGCTCCATGGCCAGTACCCCGGCGAGCGCCACCAGCTTCTTCTGACCGAAGCTCAGGAAGTGAAGCGGCCGATCTGCCAGCTCCTCTATGCCCAGGGAGGAAAGAGCCCTCTGGACCCTCCTTTCCACCTCGGGCCCGGGAAGCCCCAGGTTCATGGGGCCGAAGGAGACGTCCTCGAAGACGGTGCCGGCGAAGACCTGGACGTCAGGGTCCTGGAACAGGAAACCCACGGCGCTTCGAAGCTCCCGCAGGGACCTCCTGTCGTAGGAGATCTGTCGACCCTTGAAGTAGACCGCCCCACGGGTGGGCCTCAGGACGCCGTTCAGGTGCAAGAGCAACGTGGTCTTGCCAGAGCCGTTGGGCCCTATGACGACGGTCTTGGCCCCCCGCCGAAGCGAGAGGTCCACGCCCTTTAGCACCTCCTCGCCGCGGGAGTAGCCGAAGCGAAGCCCCTTGAGCTCGAAGAGGGACAAGCCCACCTCACCCCTGAGGAAGCAACAGGGCCAGAAAGAGGCACCCCAGGGCGGGAAGCATCAGCGCGGCGACGAGGAGGGGTTCTGCCCTGAAGTCGGCCCTGGTGAGGAAGGCGAAGCGACCGTCGAAGTTTCGGCTCTCCAGGGCCATCGACGCCTCCCGAAGGGAGAGGAAGACCTTTCGAAGCATGGCCCCCACCGCGAAGGAGAGGGACCTGAGGGAGCAGCTGAAGGAGCTGAAGCCCAGCCTGGAGTCCTGGGCGAGCTTCACCGCGTCGACCGTCTGGGAAAGGAGGAAGAGGTACCTGTAGACCAGCTCGAAGACCTCCACCAGGAGATCGGGGACCCCAAGGCGTCCCATAAGCCACAGCAGGTGGACGAAGGGGGTGTTGGCGGCGAGGAAGGCGAAGACCGCCGAGGCGGACGAAACCCTGGCCAGAAGCGATAGAGCCCCCCACCACCCCACCCCCGAGGAGAAGCGGACCACCAGGGCCCCAAGAAGGCCGAAGAGGAGGACCGGAGCTAGAAGACCGAGGAACGTCACGGCCGACAAACCCGACAGGAGGAGGAGCTGAAGCAAGACCACCGAAAGGACTACCCCCTGCACCACGGGCCCGCCGGCGAAGACGGCGGCCAGCATCGCCAGGGACCAGACCGCCTTCACCCCGGGGTGAAGGCCTCGCAACCTGCTCTCGTAGGGCAACCTATCGGCGAGCATCGGCCTTCGCGGCCCTGAGCTTCAGGAAGAAGTAGACGGCCAGGGCCAAACCCCCCAGCCCCTGAAGGGCGAAGATGGCCCTCTCGGCCAGCTCGCCCGGCTCCCACAGGCTGGAAAACCACGGCTGATAGTGGGGCGCTATCTCTCCTATGGCCTCGCCGGCCATGTCGTCGGCCCCCTCGAGCCCCAGGTCCACCACGAAGGCGAGGGCGAAGAGGACCAGGAGCATCCCGAAGAGGAGCAGAAGGTTTAACCTCCCTACCCTTCCGGCCATATCAGTTCACCCCCTGGAGCTGATCGACCAGCGCTGGGATCGAGGACTCGAGCACCCTAAAGACCAGGGCGCAAAGCACCCCCTCCACCAGCGCTAGCGGAACCTGGGTTATGGCGAAGATCCCCATGAACCTGTAGAAGGAGGCCCACACCCCCCCCTCCGCCGCCGGGAAGGCGAGCGCCAGCTGAAGGGAGGTCATCACGTAGGTCAAGAGGTCCGAGACGGCGCCAGCCAGGAACATCCCCACGAAGGCCGACGCGCCAGCCCTCCTGGAGAACCTGTAGGCCAGCCAGCCGCACACGGGGCCGAAGAAGGCCATGGAGAAGGAGTTAGCCCCCAGGGTGGTCAGCCCCCCATGGGCCAGGAAGAGGGCCTGGAAGAGGAGGACGACGAAGCCCAACACGAACATGGGGGCGGGGCCGAACAGGGCGGCCCCAAGCCCAGTGCCCGTGGGGTGAGAGGAGCTTCCGGTCACCGAGGGGAGCTTCAGCGCCGAGAGGACGAAGACGAAGGCCCCCACGAAGCCCAGGAGCAACTTGTTGGCGGGGTCCCTCTGCACCATGGAGCCTATCCTTCGAAGGCCGTAGAACAGGAGGGGCAGGTAAAGGCCCCACCAGAGCACCGCCCACCCAGCCGGCAAAAAACCCTCCATGATGTGCATGGCCCAGGAGGGCGCCTCCAGGGATAGAAGGAGCACCGCGGAGACGAGGAACTTCAAGGCGAACACCTCCGTAACACAAAATAGACACAAGATATTATAGCGCGGACTTGGCCTCCGCGCGCCCCCCTTCAGGGGTATATGGTATCATCTTTGCTGGACTCAGCACAAGGAGGGATCTCCGCTTGGCCAAAGCCCTCATGGTCCTAGGGACCTCCTCTCACGTGGGCAAGTCCGTCCTATCGGCCGCCCTTTGCAGGCTCCTCTTCGACTGCGGCTACAGGGTCGCCCCCTTTAAGGCGCAGAACATGTCCAACAACTCCTACGTCACCCCCGACGGGCTGGAGATAGCCAGGGCCCAGGCCCTGCAGGCCCTCGCCTGCGGGCTTGAGCCGGAGGCCGCCATGAACCCGGTGCTGTTGAAGCCCTCGGCCGACCAGACCTCCCAGGTGGTGCTGATGGGAAGGCCCATCGGGAGCTTCAAGGCCCGCGAATACCACGGCGAGATCTCCCTGAGGCTTAGGGCGGCAGTCGAGGAGGCCTACAGGGACCTGGAGGGACGTTTCGACGTCGTAGTCATAGAGGGAGCGGGAAGCCCGGCGGAGGTGAACCTGAGGGAGGTGGATCTGGCCAACTCCTTCGCCCTGAGGGTGAGCAGGGCCAAGGCCCTCCTGGTGGCCGACATAGACAGGGGCGGAGCCCTGGCCGCGGTGGTGGGGACTTTGGAGCTCATGGAGCCCAACGAGAGGGAGCAGGTCGAGGGTATCTTGATCAACAAGTTCAGGGGGGACCTGGAGCTGTTAAGGCCCGCCCTGGACTTCCTCGAGAGGCGGACCGGAAGACCCGTGCTGGGGGTGATACCCTACCTCAGGGGTTTGGCCCTGCCCGAGGAGGACTCGGTCTCCTTAGAGCGGAGGGAGGGCCTAGGGGGCGAAGGCCTCAGGGTGACCGCATTGAAGCTTCCCAGGATATCCAACCACACCGACCTGGAGCCCCTCACGTGGGAGGAGGGAGTAAGCCTCCGCTACGCGGAGGACCCGTCGGAGCTGGACGAGGTGGACCTCCTGGTGATCCCGGGGAGCAAGTCCACCGTGGAGGACCTGCGGTGGCTGAGGGAGAGGGGCTTCGAGGAGGCCATAAAGGGGCTTCGAGGTAGGGGTACTTTCATCCTGGGGATCTGCGGCGGCTTTCAGATGCTGGGGGAGACGATAGAGGACCCCCACGGCGTGGAAAGCCCCCTGAGGACGGAGAGAGGACTGGGGCTACTCAGGGCCAGGACCGTCTTCGAGAGGTCCAAGGTCACCCGAAGGGTCAGGGCCAGGACCCTCTCCCTCTGGGGCATAGAGGAGGAGGTCGAGGGCTACGAGGTGCACATGGGGAGGACCGAGGTGGAGGAGGGTCATCGCCCCTTCAGGCTCACCCGCCTGGGCGACGAGGAGGTGGACCTGCCGGAGGGGGCCGTCTCCGAGGACGGACTGGTGCTCGGCACTTACATCCACGGCCTCTTCGAGCTCGACGGCTTCAGGAAGGCCTTCCTCCGGGAGGTGGCCAGGAGAAGGGGCAAGGCCTTCAACCCCTCGGGCTCCAAGTACAGGGAGCGCGTGTCCCGCTCCCTTCGGGAGATCGCGGCCGCCGTGGCCAGCTCCATCGACCTGCAGCTTCTCGGCGACATCCTGGGGCTCAGCCTGGAAAACCCTTACAGAAGCACACCTTCTTCCCCCTGAAGTCCATACCGAGAAGGGAAGACCCCCCTAAGGGCGACATCTTCCCCCAGATCGGCCCGTCTTTTTAGCTCTCTGCAAGGATAAAGCGTTGAAGGGAAGTTCGCTATAATGGCTTCCAGGGTGCCCTTTGGACTGGGCTTCTCAGGGGTTCGGGCGTCCAAACCTCTGGGCCGAAGACCACGACCGCAGGGAGGAGGGATGGGTTATGTGGTCCAACCTGAGGCTTTGGCAGAAGCTATCCCTGATGGCGCTCCTAACGAGCTTCCTTCCTCTGCTGGCCTTCTCCTCTTTTTCCTACCTGGCGTACCAGAAGAGCAGCCGAGCTCAGGCCTTCAGCAGGAACTCCACCTTCTTCGAGACCAAGAGGGAGCTGCTCAAGAGCTACTTCGAGGAGCGAATCGGCGATGTGAGCGTGATGGCGGAGATGGCCTCGCTGGGAGGGCTGCTGGAGAGATACAGGGAGGATAGGCTCGGGGGTTACGAGTCGATGAAGGCCTTCCTGAGGAGCTACGCCAGGGCCTACGGATATCCCGAGGTCTTCCTCACCGACGAGAGGGGAGTCGTGCTGGCCGCTGCCTCGCACGAGAGGGAGCTGGAGGGGGTGGACCTGTCCGGAAGGGCCTACATAAAGAGGTCTCTGGGCGGCGAGACGAACTGGTCCGAGATGTTCTACTCCGAGTTCTTGAGGGACACCGTGAAGGTCCTTTCGGCCCCCGTCAGGTCCAGGACCGACGGCAAGGTCATGGGCACCGTCAACCTGGTGGTGGGCCTGCTGACCCTGAGCGAGCTAGTCTTCAGGTCCACCGACAAGCTGGGCGATAGCGGCGACGCCTACCTGATCCTGGAGGACGGGCTTTTGGTCACCAAGCCCAAATACGGCAAGCTGGAGGACGTCATGAAGCTCAGGATAAGGACCAGGGCGCAGGAGAGGATATCCGGGGCCATATCCCGCGGCGAGAGGGACTTCCTGGAGACCGACGTATACCCCGACTACAGGGGGGTCAGCGTGCTGGGCACCTTCGGAGTGCTCGACCTGGCGGGCGAGAGGCTAGGCTTCGTGGTGGAGGTGGACGAGGAGGAGGCCATGGCCGACTCCAGAAGGCTTGGGTCCTACCTGTTGATGGCCATAGGGGTTCTGGTGCTGCTGGACCTGGCGCTCGTCCTGCTGATATCCAAAAGCCTGACGGGGCCCATCCACTCCCTGGAGGGGAGGATAACCCTGCTGGGCACTGGGGATCTAAGGGTGGACATCTCCGCGAGGGGGAAGGACGAGATCGCTCACATAGCCTCCATCCTCAACTCCACCAGGGAGAAGCTCAGGTCCATGCTGTTGGGGATATCCCAGATCTCCGCAGAGGTGGACGAGAGCTCCAGGAGGCTTGCCGGCATATCCTCCGACTTTCGGAGGACCATGACGCTCCTGCTCGAGGAGATGGAGGGGATGGACGGCGAGGCCCAGAGGGTCTCGGCCTCCACCGAGGAGACCAGCGGCGGCCTAAACCAGATAAGCTCCAGCGCGAGGGAGATCTCGGACAAGGCCAGGTCCCTTTCGGCCAAGGCGGCCATGGTCAGCTCCACCTCCAGGGAGGGCGAGAACATAGTGAGGAACGTTTCCAGGGCCATGCAGGAGACCAAGGAGAAGGCCAGGTCCACCGAGTCGGTGGTGATAGGCCTCAGGGAGAAGGCCAAGAACATAGGGGAGATAGTCGAGGCGATAAGCTCCATAGCCGAGCAGACCAACCTGCTGGCCCTCAACGCCGCCATAGAGGCGGCCCGGGCGGGGGAGGCCGGAAGGGGTTTCGCCGTGGTGGCCGACGAGATAAGGAAGCTGGCCGAGGAGAGCAGGAAAGCCACCGAGAGCATAAGCCAGATACTGGGTCAGATACAGCTGGAGTCGGAGAAGGCCAGCTCCTCCACGGAGGATACGGTGAAGTCCGTGGAGGAGTCCTTCAGGCAAACCGAGGAGACCAGGGACAGGATCCTCAAGGTTATAGGGGAAGTGGAGGAGATGAGCGAGATGGTGGAGGGGCTCGCCAGGGCGGTGGAGGAACAGAGCAGGGCAGTCCAGAGCATAAGCGAGGCCACCTCCAGCGTGGCGGATCTGGTCCAGTCCATCGCCTCCAGGGTGGACTCGCTCACCAGGGAGGCCAGGGAGCGCCTGAGGGAAGCCGAGGAGATAACCGAGCTATCCACGAAGCTCTACGAGGCCTCAGCCTTCCTCAACCAGCAGGTGGGGAACTTCAAGGTCTAAGCTTCGACCCGAGGGCTAAGGCTTCTATGTGCGCCGCGAGGGTGGGCCGACCCCCTCTCGCGACCCCGCACAGACCCCTACAGAACCCTTCCCTCCCCGAAGAGGAGGGGAGGTGCGTCTTCTATCACCCTCGAACCCTCCACCAGGCCCAGGTAGACCACGTGGTCTCCCGCCTCGAAGGAGCCGATCTTCCTGCACTCCAGGTAGGATATGGAGCCCTCCGGGACGGGGAGGCCGCCCTCGCTGAGGGAGTAGGCCACGCCCTCGAACTTGTCCGCGTCTCTGCCGGAGAGGGTCCCAAACCTCATGGCCACGGTCCTCCCCTTCTCCCCCATGGTGCAGACCAGGAAGCGATCGACGGAGTCCAGGGCCTCCCTGGAGTGTTTGCCCCTCCCCACCGAGACGGCGACCACCACCGGGTCCCAAGAGACCCGGGTGGCCCAGGCCACGGTGATGCCGGAGATCTTACCCCTGTAACTGTAGGTCACCACGTGAACGGAGGTGTAGACCTTGTCCACCGCGCTGCCCACCTCTGACACCTCCACGGGAGGGAGAAAATAAAATGGTGTCGGAGGGGGGATTTGAACCCCCATGGGATCGCTCCCACTGGATCCTGAGTCCAGCGCGTCTGCCAGTTCCGCCACTCCGACACTGCCTCTAGATTATACCAGCTTCTTCGCCCTACTGGAAGACCTACCCTAGGGGTTGGCCCTCGACCCCGCCCTCCTGGAGGCCGCGCCCCAGAGGGAGACCAGCAGGAAGCCGGCTATGCCAGATAGCCTCAGCGTCCCCTGCGGCGAGAGGGAGAGGAAGCCCAGGAGGCCCAGAAGGGACCTCATGGCCGGGTTCAGCTTGCGGTAGAAGTAGAAGCCCTCGAAGGCCGCCGGGATGAGGAAGCTGGCCGATAGGCCCCCGGCCAGCGACATCGCCACCCTGGCGAGCCCCCCAGACGCCAGCAGGCCCGGGTCGTAGGAGAAGACGAAGGGGATCACCACCCCCACCAGACCGAGCCTGAAGGCCTCGTAGCCGGTGCGGGAGGGGTCCGCCCCCGATATGGAGCTAGCCGCGTAGGCCGCAAGCGCCACTGGGGGCGTTATGGCCGAGAGCACGGCGAAGTAGAAGACGAACATGTGGGAGGAGAGGGGCGAGAAGCCGAACTTCACCAGGGCCGGCACGGCCACCGCCGAGGCCACTATGTAGGCGGCGGTGGTGGGAAGCCCCATCCCCAGGATTATGCAGAGGACCATCACCATGACCAGCGCCAGGAAGGGTATGCCGGCGGCGAGCTTCAATATCAAGGCCACCACCTTGAAGCCCAGCCCCGTGAGGGTGACCGCTCCCACCACTATCCCGGCGGCGGCGCAGGCCACCGCCACCACGAAGGCCCCCTTCATCCCCTCGTATATCGCCTCAGCGACGCAGTAAAGACCCATCCTCCGACAGCCAGGCATCACCGAGACCAACGCGCAGAGCGCTATGGCCCATATGGCGGCCTTCATGGGCGTGTACCCCCTGAGGATCAAAGCCACCAGGACGACCACCGGCAGCAGGAGGTAAAGCCTCCTCAGCACGTAGCCCCAGCTGGGTATCTCCTCGTCGGAGAGCCCCTTGAGGCCGGATTTGAGGGCGTGGAAGTGGATGGTCTGGAAGACGTACAGGTAGTAGAGGAAGGCTGGAAGCAAGGCCGCGAGCATTATGTCCCTGTAGGGTACGCCCAGGAAGGAGGCCATTATGAAGGCACCAGCCCCCATCACAGGCGGCATTATCTGCCCGCCGCTGCTCGCGACCGCCTCCACGGCCCCGGCGAAGACGGGCGAAAAACCGAGCCTCCTCATCATGGGTATGGTGAAGGAGCCGGTGGCGTAGACGTTGGCCACCGCGGAGCCGGATATGCTGCCGAAGAGGGCCGAGGAGACCACCGCTATCTTGGCAGGACCCCCCACCGCCCTGCCGGCCAGGGCCCTGGACAGGTCCATGAAGTAGTCGCCTATCCCGCTGACCTGCAGGAAGCCGCCAAGTATGAGGAAGACGATCACCATGGTGGCGGAGACCCCTAAGGGGGAGGAGAAGATCCCCTCTCCGGTGAGATAGAGGTGCTCCACCACCCTCTCGGGGGAGACGAACATCCCCCTGAAGGGCCCTGGCAGGCGATGGCCCAGCAGCATGTAGGCCACCGAGGCCGCGCAGACCGCCACGAGCCCCGCTCCCACCACCCTCCTGGCGGCCTCGAGCAACAGAACCACCAGCAGGACGCCCAGGGCCATCTCGAGGGGGCTCACCGGGTCCACCTGGATCATCCTGAATATGATCGCCTGGTAGCTGGAGACGGAGTAGACGAAGGGGGCAAAGGCGAGGGCGAAGAGGACCCAGTCGTAAAGGGGAACCCTCTCCCTAGGGGCTCTGGCGCTGGCGGGATAGAGCAAGAAGGAGAAGGGCAGGATCATCCCCAGGTGGAGGTTCCTCTGCAGGTAAGCCTCGAAGGAGCCGAAGAGAGAGGTATAGAGGTGGAACAGGCCGACGACCACCATACAGGAGTAGACGAACTTGCCGCAAAAGCCCTCAAGCCTTCTCAAGGGATCTCCCTCCTGAAAAAACTGGGCCGGCGAAGAGGGCTTCGCCGGCCCTCGAAGGAGTCGCTACCGCTTGGCCAGGGAGCTCCAGAACTTCTTGGCCCCCGGATGGACGGGAACGGAGTCCACCACGGCCTCCTTGGGGTTGAGATCCGCCATGTCCTTGAAGGACTTGGCGATCTCGTCCTTCTTGTTCCAGAGCACCTCGGCCAGCTTGGAGACCAGGTCCTCCGGCAACGACTCGGCTATGGCCAGACAGGTGTAGTCGCCCACGGTGGGGATGGGCTGGGAGACGGACTTGTAGACGCCGGGCTCTATCTCGAACCTGGTGGTGCCGAGGTACTCGCCCACCGCCTTGATGGCCTCCTCGTCCACCGGCAGGATCACTATCTCCGTCCTGTTCTCGATGTCCATTATCACCGAGGCGACCTTGCTCACCTGGAAGGCGAAGCAGTCGATGTGGTTGTCGGCCAGCAGGTCGGCCCCGTCGGAGTAGGAGGCGAACTGCACCTTACCGCCCCAGGACTGGATGTCCTTCCAGCCAACGCCGTAGCCCTTTTCGAAGATGGTCCTTATCACGAACTCGCTGGCGGTGCCCGGGGTGAGGGTGGCAAATCTTATGGGGAGCTTCTTCCTGACTATGTCGCCCACGCTCTTCACGCCCATCTTATCGGCGTAGTCCTTCCTCATCAGGAAGTAGGCGTACTGCCTGTAGAGGTTGGCGAACAGCACCGTCCCCTTGGCCGGCTCCTTGAAGGGATCGACCCCCTTCACCCCAGCTCCCAGGACCGATAGGGTGGTCAAGCCCACATCCGACTGCCCCTTGGATATGGTCACCACGTTGCTGACCCCCCCGCCCGTGCCGCTGGTGACGGGCAGGACCGCCTCGGACCAGATGTTGGCGAAGGCGCCCCCCAGGGCGAACCAGGTACCGCCCGAGGGACCCGAGACCAGACGGAGCTGCGAGGGCCAACCCGCCCCTCCAGCCACAGCTGCCGAGGCCGCCAGGGCCACCAGCGCCAAAGCCCAAAACCACCTGAAGCGCATCCATACCACCTCCACCGCCTCTCGGAACTACCACCTGCAGGAGATTTTCCGGCCGCCGCCACCCCTTGACAAGCTTAGGTTAATTTAAACCACCGAAAGCTTTGGTCAATTTGTGACCTCCCTTCCCCTCCAGAAGATGAAGGTCAAAAGGACCAGGCCCAGGAGCACCACGAGCGAGGCCCCGTAGAAGGAGTAGGAGTAGCTACCCATCAGGTCCGCCGTCCTCCCGCCAAAGTAGGGGCCGAAGAGACCGGCCACCCCGAAGGCGGTAAAGAGCAGCCCGTAGTTGGCCGCCTGGGCCCGCAGGCCGAAGAAGTAGGCGGTGCTACCCGGGAAGAGGGAGAACATGGAGCCGAAGTTCCAGCCCAGGAGCAACGAGATCAGCAGGAAGAGGGGGGCGCTTGAGGCCAGATGGGGGAAGGAGGCCATGCAGAGCACCTGGGGGCCGAAGGTGGACAGGAAGGCCCTCTTCAGGCCTATCCTGTCGGCCAGCATCCCCACCAGGGGCCTGGATAGGGCGTTGGATACGCCGTAGACGCTCACCGCCATGGCCGCCACCATGGGGGGCAGGCCAGCCTCCCGGCCCACCGCAGCTATGAAGGAAAGGCACATGAGCCCTCCGAAGGCGCCGCAGAAGAACGCCAGGTAAAGCGCCCAAAACAGCGGCCTCCTAACGGTCTCCCCGTGGGAGAGCCCCCTGGAGGGATCCACGGGGGGGAGCTTGACCCCCGAGGGAACGTAGCCCACAGGGGGAGACACCATGAGGGCGCTGGAGATGAGCCCAAAGAGCCCCATGAGAGACCCGACGACCCAGAACACGTACCTCCAGCCGAGGGAGGGGTTTTCGATCATCCACGTGGCCAAAGGGGCCATGAGGAACGAGCCCAGGCCCAACCCCATCACCACCACCCCCGTGGCCATAACCCTCCTGTGAGGCCACCATCGGGGGGCCAGCGCTATAGGAGGTATGTACATGAGCCCACCTCCGAAGCAGGCCACTCCGCTGTAGAACAGGTAGAGCCATCCCCTGCTGGAGGTGAAACCCGCCGCGGCGAAGCCAGCTCCCATGAGCAGAGCGCCCAGGGCCACCAGGAGACGGGGCGAGAGCCTACCCATGAGCCTGCCCGAGATCAGGCTCGCGAAGCTCAGGACGAACACGCCCAGGCTGAAAGCGAAGGCCAGGTCCGCCCTGCTCCAGCCGAACTCGGCCTGAAGGGGCTTGACGAAGACGCTCCACGCGTACAGGAGCGCTCCGTTGGCCGTGCTGGAGAGCAACCCCCCCAGCAGAACCAGATGAGGGAGCACGAGTCCCGACACTAAACCACCTCCTTGAGATTTCATCCGCGAAGACGCCGCGGACGTGTAAGAGATTGTACCAGCAGGAAGTTGCCCGAAGAAGTACCAGAAGCCTGGACCTTGAACGACCAGCGGCGGAGGGTTAGAATCGCTGGTCGTACGAACTCTCCCCGGAGGTAAAGCGGATGATCAGGAGCTTCGCCAGGAGGATGCGGGAGGACGCGGTGCTCCTCTCCTCGGCGGTGCTCGCGGCCGCCAGCTGCGCGGTATCGCTGGAGGGGTTCAGGAGCATAGACTGGGAGGTCATAGCCTCCCTCTTCAACCTCATGGTCACCGTGGAGCTCCTGGAGGGGTTCAGACTGCTGGAGATCGCCGCCCAGAGGATGCTGAGGGCCCTGGGGAGCACCAGGAAGGCGGCTCTGGCCATGGGGATCTTGACGCTCCTATCCTCCACCCTCTTCACCAACGACGTGGCTCTGCTATCCCTGGTCCCCGTGTCCCTGACGATGAGCAGGATAGGCTCCTTCGACGCCAGGGAGATCGTCGTCGTACAGACGGTGGCGGCCAACCTGGGCAGCAGCCTCACCCCTATGGGTAACCCCCAAAACCTCTTCGTCTTCTCCTTCTTCTCCTTATCCCCCACCGACTTCTTCTCCACCACCGCCCCGCTCTTCCTCGCCGGTCTGCTATACGTGCTCCTGGCCTCCGCAGCTGTGCCCTCCAAGAGGGTGCACCTGCCGACGGAGGGGCTCAGGCTCAGGGCCAGCTTCGGCCTATCGATCACCTGGTTGACCTTCGCGGCCGTGGTGGCCTCCATCTTCGGTCTGGCGCCCAAACCCGTCGCCACCTCCGTGGTCCTGCTCGCCGCCTGGACCGTCCGGAGGGGGGCTCTGCTGGAGGTGGACTACAACCTGCTCCTCACCTTCGTCTGCTTCTTCGTCTTCGTGGGCAACGTCTCCTCGGCGGAGGAGGTGAGGAAGACCCTGGGCTCCCTCCTCTCCGACCCCAGGAGCACCCTGCTGGCCTCCGTGGCCCTGAGCCAGGTCATCAGCAACGTCCCCGCGGCGGTGTTGCTCTCCCCCTTCGCCGGAAGCCCAAAGGCCCTGCTCCTCGGGGTCAACCTGGGGGGGCTGGGGACCCTGGTCGCCTCCCTGGCGAACCTCATCTCCTTCAAGCTCTACCTGAGGGAAAACCCGGGAGGGGGAAGGGCCTTCCTCAAGATCTTCACCGTGCACAACGCCCTTCTGCTCCTCCTTCTCCTTCCGCTCTTCGCCCTACTCTGGAGGTGAGGACCCCTGCCGCTCAGGCTCTCGGGGCTGGGCTTCGGCTTCTTCTGCTCCACCGCCGACGGGAGGATCACCACCAACAGGAAGATGCGACTGAAAAACCTCTCCAGGGACAGGCTGGTGGAAGCCGTCCGAAGGAACGCCGAGGACCTGGTGAAGCTGGTGGAGATGTCCAGGGGGATGGGGCTTTCCACCTTCCGGGTGGGATCGGACCTGATACCCTTCGCCTCCCACCCCCTCTTCGAGGAGGGGTGGCTCTCGGAGGTCAGGCCCATCCTGGAGGGGGCCAGGTCCAGGATAGCTCCCCTGGGGGTGAGGCTGACCATGCACCCAGGTCAGTTCGTGGTCCTGAGCTCCCCCAGCGACGAGGTGGTCTCCTCCTCCCTGAGGGAGCTCGAGTACCACTTCTGGGCCCTGGACGTCCTGGGGGCGGGGGAGGAGGGGATAGTGGTGGTCCACCTGGGGGGAACCCGCGGAGACAAGGCCTCCTCGATCAGGCGCTTCCTCTCGGTGCTGGAGAGGGAGAGCTGGCTCAGGAGGAGGCTCGCCCTGGAGAACGACGAGAGGGCGCTGTCCGCGAGGGAAGCCCTCTCCCTGGCAGAGGCAGGAGGTATCCCCATGGTCTTCGACCACTACCACCACCGGCTGAACCCATCTCCCTTCGACCCGGAGAGGGCGCTATCCACCTGGGGCAGGAGGACCCCGGAGGCACACCTCTCCTCCAGGCCCAGGGGCGAGGGCAGGAGGGGGGAACACGGGCAGTGGGTCGAGCTGGAGGACGCCCTGGACCTGGCGAGGCTCTTCGGGGGGGCGAAGGTCGACGTGGTGGTGGAGGCCAAGGGCAAG
>Ga0209289_100609_pt1 | contig 17550 bp, 16 predicted proteins | sample GXS110809BmetaG_FD_184121 | JGI IMG/M metagenome (GOLD analysis project Ga0209289, IMG submission 184121) | Hot spring microbial communities from Gongxiaoshe hot spring, China to study Microbial Dark Matter (Phase II) - GXS 110809B (SPAdes)... ...
AGGCACTGTCAGAATTTGGCGCTCCTTTCCGAGAAGATTGGGTTTGGACGGTTGGATGGACAGTAGAGGATGGCTATACTTTCGCTCATCAATTTGCTCAATTGTCAGATCATCCTGAAGCGTTGGTTATGTTCGCCGAATTGCCCAGTATCGGCTTCTTGCGTGGGCTTCAGGAATTGAACTGGCTTATACCCGAAGATTTGGCTATTGTAGCGATGGAAGCGCCATCTTATTCGCTGGCGGCTTTTCCCGGCATCGTGGTCACTGAGACGCCTTACGCTCAAATAGGGGCTCTCGGTGCTGAGGCACTACTACGCCTTATCAAAGGTGAGGTGCAATCGCCAATAAACATTCGTCTGCCTTTACAGACCAAAACCTACGCCATTGCTAATGCGATTTGACGATGGCAGGGACAATGGTCACGGTTGTTTAGTTCACCGTTTGTAACTTAATCCTCTCAGACTGGAAAAGAGGAGGTGCTTTTGGCTTTAACAGAGCAGTTGGTTATTCCCCTTAACCTTATGAGCACAATGCTAGTCAGGAGGCAAAGGCATTCGGATTGATGATGCGCGAGTTGAGTGACAAAATATTTTCTGCAAGTCGTCTCTAAAATTGTAAGGTTGGAGGTGAGGATGATGAGAATTTTTGCTTTGGGGTTGACGATGATTTTTGCAATAACATCGCTGACATACGCTTGGGATTGGCGGTCGCTCGTTTCTCGTGGCAGGGTGCCAAGCATCTCCCTTTTGAAAAAGCGAAAGCAAGAATTGGAGCGAAGAAAAAAGATGGCAAGAAGAAAGGTTAGGGAAATGAGACGAAAGGAAAGAACACTTTCAGAGCAATTGCGTGAGACGAGGGAAAGAATTGCTCGTGCGAAAATTAGGTTGGCATCCCTCAACCGCAAGTATTCTCTTGTCTCCCGACAACTTGCTCGGACTCGCTCTCGCGTCATGCAACTTAGGGCAAAACTTTCCCGCCATCGCTCAATTTTAGCCGAAAGGTTGCGCCAACTTTACAAACATCCGCCCAGCGATTATGTTGCATTCGTTATGGACGCTCCTGACATAGAAGATGCAGCCATAAGAACTTACGCCTTCCAACGAATAATTTCCCACGACGAGTTTTTGATTGAGACAACTCAGCAAGCCAAAGAGGAACTTGAAGGCCAAGAAGCAAAATTGCGGTATCAGCAGTCTCAACTGGCATCTTTGCGAGAGGCGATTGTGGAGCAAACGATAGAACTTCGTGATGCCGAATCTGAACAAGCCAATTTACTGAGACGAGTTCAAACTGAGCGAGAGACCTACGAAAGATGGCTGCAAGAATGGGAGGAAGAGTCAAGGGAAATCGCCGCTTTGTTGCGCCAGCTACAAAGTGCTCAGCGAAATCGTCCCCGTCCTATCCCCCCTTGGACAGGTCCTTTTATCCGACCTGTTAACGGTCACATCGTTTCTGGATTTGGTTACCGCGTTCATCCGATTTTCAGGAGGGTCAAGTTCCACTACGGCGTTGACATTTCCTCACCTTCAGGGACACCCATTCGAGCAGCAGCGGATGGTGTGGTCGTTTTTTCTGGATGGCGGAGGGCTTACGGCAAAACTGTCATCGTTGATCACGGAAATGGTCTCGCTACCCTTTACGCCCATTGCTCTCGTTTGTTGGTAAGTGAAGGCGAAGTGGTAAAACAGGGACAGGTTATAGCGTTGGTTGGAAGCACAGGTCTTTCAACTGGACCGCACCTGCATTTTGAAGTTCGCCATTACGGTGAACCCATCAACCCGTTAGCAGTGCGTTAGAATGAAAACAGCCATCACCAAGAAATGGGGGCGAGAAAGAAATGGAAAAAAGGCAAAGTCTTTTAGTGGGTGCAAAGGCAAAAAGTGCACTTAGTCTGTTGATAGCGCTTCTGATCGTCTTCTCTTTTGCTGCAGGCTATCAACTGGGCAACCGAAAAGGTTTCTTGCCTCTTCAAGTTTCCGTTGCTCCCGGCTTAGTTCCTGAAGTTCAAGAACGCACTCAAGTAACTCAGACATCTCTGCGCCCCGTTGAGCGTCTCGCCGAAGTTTACCTTCGGTTGCAGCAATACTTTTACTCTCCCGAAAAACTTGACGAAAACCAACTAACCTATGGTGCAATTACTGGCTTGCTTAGAGGGACGGGCGACCAATATACTCGCTACTTGAAACCTGAAGACTTGGAACAATTCACAACTCGCAGTCATGGCGAATATGAGGGCATCGGAGCGGAGTTGACGATGGCTGTTGACCCTTTGACGGGTGAGGAAAGGTTGACGGTAATGAGTGTGTTCCCAGAGCAACCTGCTGACAAGGCTGGGTTGAGACCGTTGGACCGAATTCTCAAGATTGACGGTAAACCAACAGACAAGATGAGCCTTGACCAAGCAGTTAGCATGATTCGCGGTCCTCGCGGGACAACTGTAACTTTGACAATTCAACGGGACGGAATCCCTGAACCCTTTGATGTCAAGTTGACACGACAGCGGGTCCAAATCCCTATCTTGCAAAAGCGCATTTTGGAAGGCGGAGTGGGCTATATCAGGCTTTTGGAGTTCAACGAGAAATCGGCATCGGAACTGAGTAAAGCATTGGACGAATTGAAAAACAAAGGAGCAAAGGCATTGATTCTGGATTTGAGGGGAAACCCTGGAGGCTTGCTTGATGCAGCCATTGAGGTTGCCAGTTTGTTCATCCCGAAAGGTCCAATCGTCACCGTAAAGAGCAGGACTGAAGGGGAACAGGTTTTTGAAGCCATCCCATCCCTTTACAAGGGCTGGAAAGGACCGATGGCTGTTTTGGTTAACAACCGCAGCGCTTCTGCCAGTGAAATTGTCGCTGGTGCGCTTAAAGACCACAAAGTTGCCGAAATCATCGGTGAGAAGACTTTCGGGAAAGCATCAGTCCAAACCGTAGTGAACCTTCGTGGCGGTGGTGCTTTGATTGTCACGACAGGAAGTTACTTGACGCCAAGCGGTTACGACATTCACGCCAACAAGGGACTTGAACCTAATCAGAAATTAGAGACAACTCCAGAGGAAAAACAGCACAACTCTCAACTTGCCACAACTTGGTTAGAACGAGGGAAACAGCACTTTCAAGCCAACGAGTTAGAAGACGCTTTGATTTGCTTTGGGCGAGCAAGGCAATTGGACAGAAACAACAAAGAAGCAGCAAGGCTCTACAACGAGTCAGTAGCGAAACTTGTTGAAAGGGAGCGCAACCAAACCCAAGACAAGCAAATTGAACAGGTGAGACAACTCCTATTGCAAAAACTCAATCTTCAAAACCCAGCAAATTCGGAATCAAAAACGACTGCCAAACAGTGAAGGATTCCCGAACCGAAAATTTTTAACTTCCGACAAGAGGTGCTTTTGAAAAATGTTTCGGACCGGGATGAGTTGGGGTGAGCGGGTTGTTTACTGGCTGGTAATTTTCGGATTGCTTGTGCTCCTGTTTCTTTACCGCCGTGCTACTTTGCCTGTGGCAATTTTCGTCAATGGCAACCCAGTTGCTTGGGTCAGCAACCAAAGGTTAGCCCACCGAGCCATTGAGTTGGCTCGTGAGGAACTGAGAAAGCAATATGGCAGTGATGCCGATTTTGCTGAAACTGTGGAAGTAGGCAGTTTGCCAATTGCTTCAGGGGAAAGTTTGATAAGCCCTTTTGAAGCAGCAAAAATTTTGTTGGCAAGAGTTTCACCTGTTAAGTGGTCGTGGTTAATCAAGTTGAACGACAAAGTTGTGGCTGCTGTGAAGAGTAAGGAGGAAGCAGAACAAACCCTTGAAATGGTCAAAGCCCACTTCACTCCAACCAATGCCATTTTGGTCAAGCCACCTTATTTCAAAGAAAAGGTGGATGTCCAAAGGGGAAAATTTGCTGCAACTAAAATTGTCACCAATGCCGAAACTGTAGCACGAAGACTCATAGGTGGGCTTGAGCCACAGCAATATCATGTCGTCAAAGCAGGTGAGGTCGCTATTCGCATCGCCCGACGCTATGGTTTGACACTACAACAATTGCAGCAACTTAACCCCAACAGAGACCTTGATAGGTTAAACATCGGAGACAAATTGCTCATCAAGCGTGGCAGACCTTTGGTCACAGTTGTCTGCGTTTATCAGGTTGTCAAGCAAGAGCCTTTGCCTTTCAAGGTTGAGAGGCGATTTGAACCTCGTCTGCCCGGAGGTGCCCTTGTTACGCAAAGGCGTGGCAAAGAGGGGCTAAAAGAAGTCACCTATGAAATCACGGCAGAAAATTTGTTGGAGGTGCAACGGAAAGTGGTGAGAGAGCGAATCCTCAGAGAACCCGTCACGGAAATCCTTTTGGTTGGGGGAGGATTGCGATGAAGAGTCATCGCTTGCAGGTTTCGCCTTTCACACCTGTGATTTACAACCCTCAGTTGAACAATTTGAGCCTTCTAATCGCCCCACCTTACGATGTCATCAGTGAAGAGCAATGCAAGCAACTTTTGTCAATCCATCCCTACAACATCGTGCGGGTCATTTTGCCACCCTTTTTGGACGCTGATGACCCGAAGCGATACGAAAAGGCTGCTAATTTGTGGCGACAATGGCTCAAGGAAGGCATATTGGTTGAGTTGGATAAGCCTTCGCTTTTCGTCTATTCGCAGCGCTTCTCTTTAGACAAGGAAGTGAAAGAGCACCTTTCGTTGATAGCGTTGATGCCTCTTTATGACTACGAGACAAATTTGGTTCGCCCGCATGAACAAACTATGCCGAAAGCCAAAAGCGACAGGCTTGAACTGCTCAGAGTGACTAAAGCCGAATTTGGACAAGTTCAAGGATTGGTCAGTGACGAAACTGGCGATTGGGATAAGTTGCTGCGAGCAATCGCTAAAGAGCCTGCCTGGCTTAAAGCCAGTTTGGATGGCGTTGAAAATTCCCTTTGGCAGGTGAGTGACCGAGAATTTGCCGAAGAAGTCAATCGCTTGCTCGCTAACCAATGGCTGGTCATTGCCGACGGTCATCACAGATATGAGACGGCTCTTTCGTTTCGGAATGAGATTTCAGAAGCAGCCACTAATCCAAACCATCCTGCAAACCTCATAAGCATTGTTATCGCTGATTACCAGCGAAATGCTACGGTGCTGCCAACTCATAGGCTTTTCCGTTTCCCAAACCACGAACTCGTTCAACGAGTTATCAAAGAAGTTCGCCACAAGTTCTGGAGCGAGGAAATTGAATGGGACAAAAGCGATGAATCGTTAAGCCAAATTTGGTCAAACTATCGCAATGCCTTTTCCATTTTCGCAAGTCAAGACAAGGTTCTGCTTGTAACAGTGACAGGAATTGAAGGCGCTGTAAGCCATTTTTTAGAGCAACTCCCACCGCCTTTGCGGAGAGTTGATACTGCTATCTTACACCAATCAATTTTGCCCATCGTTTTCGCTTCTGTTGGCGTCAAGCCTGAAGATTTGAAGGTTGATTACACTCACGGTGCGAATGTCGCTTACGATTTCGCCCAGCAAGAGGGCAACCTTGCCATTTTGCTCCGTCCAATTCCTCTTGAACTTGTCCGTGAAGTTGCATCGCAAGGTTACCGTCTGCCGCCCAAAACAACTTATTTCGTCCCCAAAATCCCTTCCGGTTTGGTGATGCGCAAAATTCTTAACCGCTGACTTCAGTGAGATGACATTGACACGAAAGCAAAGGAGGTCCAAAGATGGCAGAGCCAAAATTCCTTGACGAACTTAAATTTGACGCTAATGGGCTTATCCCAGTCGTCATTCAAGATGCCAACACAGGCGAAGTATTGACAGTTGCTTACATGAACCGCGATGCAGTTAGGCTCACTTTTGAGACAAGCAAAACTTGGTTTTGGAGACGCCGGCATCAGAAGTTGATGATGAAGGGCGAACATTCTGGAAGAGTTCAACTCGTCCGCGAAATTCTGGTTGATTGCGACGCCGATGCTTTAGTCGTCAAGGTTGAGCAAGTTGGAGGCGCTGCCTGCCACGAAGGCTATCCAAGTTGCTTCTTCCGCAAGGTCACGCAAGAAGGTGAGTTGCAAGTCTTCCAAGAGCGGGTCTTTGACCCCAACGAGGTTTACGGCGAAAAAGGTGGGGAATGATGACTGCTTTTGAGTTGGCGCAATTTTATTGAACTTGCCCATTGTCGCTCCGTTCTTTGGACACAGGGGGGATTGATAGTGACATCGTTTGAATGGGGAATGTTTGTCCTGAACCTGATCATTGCCTTAACCTATGCAGCAATTCTTTGGGTAATGGTGCAACAACGGCGATTAATGGATAGACAACTTGAAACTATGCAGGCACAACTCCGTGAAGCAGAACGAACTCGCATGGCTGCCTATAGACCTATTCTGCGAGTTGAAGCACCCTTCTGGACGCTTTACGATATCATCACACAAACGCAAACTTTTGGCGAGGGTGAGCCACCACATTTGAGGAGGTGAGACAAGTGGCAATTGCCTTGGAACGATCTGTCGTTGTTAACTCAAAACCGATTCCGATAGAGGAGCTTACGACACTTGCAGGGCAAACTTGGTCGCCTGATCCAGACTTAAACTTTGAAATTTTGAAGCAGTGGATTGAGAGTGGTTTCCAAGTCACGCATATCTTCTGGCTCACTCGCTACGGTCCCGTTTATGGCGGTCCAGGCATCTACTTTTTACTCAAGCATCCTGATGGGAGAGAGGCTGCAACCATAGTTGTGCCAGGCAAAAAAGTTGCTGAGTTTATTCGCTGTCATTCTGAAGAATGGAAGGTGGCAGGAGTTACTGTAGAACTTGCGGATGTTTCAATGCGAAAAATTGCACAAGGCAGGGAGTAAAAAATGCGGTGGAAATTTTTGTTGCTCACTGTGATTTCCATAGTAGGTGTCCTACCAACCCAACAACAGTTTATCAGAGAGCCATTGACACAAAAGCAAAGACATGAAGCAATTGAACGGGCAAAGCAACTTGCTCAAAAAGGCGATTGGAAAGCGGCTCGCAGAGAGTTGGAAGCGTTCGTCAAAAAGCAACCTGAAAACATTGAAGCCCGCAAACTGCTGGCGGAAGCGATTTTGCAACTTGGCGACTTTTCGGCAGCGCTTCCGCACTTGCAATGGTTATCACAAAAGTTGCCTAAAGAACCACGGGTTTGGTCAACCCTTGGTCAAGTTCAAGAACATCTCGGTCAAATTGACGAAGCGAAAAACTCGCTTCGTAGGGCAGTCCATTTACAACCCAACGAACCCGAGTTTCGCGTCCATCTTTCCCGCGTGTTGATTGCGCTTGACAAGTGGGACGATGCCGCACATCACTTGCGCTGGCTGGCTCACCGGGTTCCCGATTTAGCGTCGGTGCAGTATCACTTGGCACTTTACTACGAGCGAAAAGGTGACTGGCGTAAAGCATTGCATCACGCAAAACGCACTGTCCAATTATCTCCGAAAGAACCGGATGCCAGATTGACGCTTGCCCGCATTGCCTTGCAACTCAAAGATGTCAAGACCGCTGCCGAGCAAATTGAGTCTTTGGTGAGGCAATTTCCGACCGATGCGCAATTGGCGATGGAATGCGCAAAGTTGTTTGCCCAAGCAGGCGATTCTGAGCGAGCCATCCGCTACTTTCGCCGTGCATTGCATTTGCAGCCGGAAAACCCCGACGCTCACCGAGCACTTGCCGACCTTTACAGCCAACGCAACGAATGGGTGAAAGCGCTTTGGCATGTTCAACGGTTAGCGAGGCTGTTTCCCAACGACCCAGAAATTGTCAAGGCTGAAGCGCAGTGCTACGCACAATTGGGGCGCTACCGAGATGCGGAGCGGAGCCTGCTTCGTTGGGCAAATTTGCGACCGAAAGATTTTGAGCCGTTTTTGCATTTGGCAAGGCTTTACAGAGATTTAGGCGATGCCGCTAAGGCTCGGATGAGTTACGATGAAGCGCTTAAGCGACGACCCTCAGTTGAAGCCATCGCCGAGGCTGCTGAACTTGAGGAGCGATTGGGCGATTTTGAGAGAGCAGCGAGACTTTACGAGTGGGCGCAAAACCGTCAACCCGATAACCCCCAATGGCGGGCGCTGCGCGCCGAAGCGTTGATGGAAGCGGGAAAGTTTGACAGTGCGGGGCGAGTTTTGAAGTTTGCGCTCAAACGCTTTCCCAACGACCCGCACCTGAATGCGCTTATGGGCATTTGGCACGCAAAGCGAGTTGAATGGGTTGAAGCAGAACAGTTTTTGGTTCGGGGCGTGGGGCGAGGGACGCGGGACGAAAAACAGAACACGGGACAAGGGACACGGGATAAGGAACAAAATGCGAAAAATCTCGTCCCACGCCCCGCGTCCCCCGTCCCGTTACTTGACGCCATCGGTGTTTTGATTGAGATTTGGCTTTGTCAAGGGCGCGCAAGAGAAGTTGTGAGTTTGTGCGATGAGTTGCTTAGAAAACAGCCATCACCCGAACTGCTGATTTGGTGGGCACAAGGGATGGACGAATTGGGCAAAACAAAAGAAGCAGCACAAAGGTTGGAACGGTCACAGATGTTCGCCCGTGATGAACGCATCGCTAAAGCAGCGGCGAGGTTGTGGGAGTTGGTAAACGAAACCGAAAAGGCTGCAAATGTCTGGGAACGGTTCGCTCAACTTGTCCCTAACAAGCGGGTGAAGATCGCAGCACTTTTGCAAGCATCTCAAGTTTGGGAGCGAGCAGGTCAAATCCCAAAAGCGTTGACTGTTTTGGACAAGGCACGACAAATCGCCGATGAACCAGTTTTGCGAGCCGAACGAATTCGCTTGATGCTTAAAGCCGATGCATTCGCTGCGGCGTTAGACGAAGCAAGGAAATTGCTCGCTCAATTCCCCGACGAACCGCAAGCGGCAATGCTTTACGCCGAGGCTGCGTTAAGGCTTTGGGGTGAAAGCGCGTTTGAACGGGTGACCGAACGATGGCAGAACGATGTGCACCTTACAGGTGCTCTGCTCTTGATTGCTGAAAAACTGAACCGACGAAACGAAGCGGAGAAATTGCTCAAAACCGCTGTCAATCAACTTTCGCCACAGAACAAAAAACTCGTCAAGCGTTGGCTTGACAGTTTTTCACAAACCGCCAGTCCCCAATCCCAAGTCCCCAATCCCCAAGTCCTGCTTCAACAATCGCATCAAGCAGCGGAACAAAACCGCATCGGTGAAGCGATAATCTTGTGCCGAAAGGCAATTTCCCTGCGGCGAGATTTTTTGCCCGCTTACGAGTTCCTGTTGCAGTTGTATCAACGGCGGAACGATTTAGATCACGCTGTCAAGGGCTTTACTCAATTGGCGAACCGAAACCGAGACGACTTGCCGTTGAATTTTGCCGCTGCGACGGCATTGAGTTTGAGCGGTCAGTATCGGCGAGCCATCGCTTATTGGCGGCGAGTTTGTGCCTTGACTGCAAACGCACCCGACGCTATGTTGAAATTGGCTGAATGCCTTGAAGCAACTCGCGAGGATGTTCAGGCTCAATGGGTGCGAAAATTTATCAAGAGGTTGAAACGATGGGAGGTTCTCAGAAATGAGACCTATTGAGGTGCTTTATCGGCTGCAACAAGTTGAAAGCAGGCTTGAAGCCATACAGCGAGATTTGGCAAATTTGGACACGGGCGAAAAACTTGAAGCGGAAGTAAACCGACTAAGCGAGGAACTTGCAAAAGACAAAGAGACATTGCGGAAACTTCGTCAAGAGTTGCTTGACCAAGAGTTGGAACTCAACGATATGGAAGCGAAGATGCGAAAGATGGAAGACCTTCTTGCAAGCGGTAGCGTCAGAAGCGGTCGTGAAGTTGAGCACATGCAAAAAGAACTTGATGAGTTCAGGCGACGAAAGGATATTCTGGAAAACCGAATGCTTGACTTGATGCTGCAGATTGAAGAGACGGAACGCAAGTTGAAAGAGCGAGAGGAGTTACTTGAACAAACGAAAGAGCAACTGGCACAAATTCGCCAGCAAGCAGTGATGCTAAAGGAAATCCTGAGCAAAGAGCAACAATCGCTGATTGAAGAACGAGAAAAGTTGCGAGCCATGTTGCCACCAGAGTTGCTCACTCGTTACGAGCGCCTTAAGGCGAGACTCGGCGGGGTTGCTGTTGCCAAGATTGAGGGAAACTTGTGCGGTGCTTGTAGGGTAACCATTACGGCAGAAATCATTCGCACCCTTCGTGACCCCGAGGGTTTGCCGACTTGCGAAAACTGTGGTCGGTTTTTGTTTGGCGAAGTTTAGTCGTTCGCTCGTTTGGAGGTAAACTTTTATGCGTCCCAGCAAAGGTTACGGTAGCGATGTGGACGAAAAAGTTTGGCAAAGAATTGAGGCGTCAATGAACTTTGAGGAAGGCGACAGGGTGCCAATTTGGGACCTTATTGACAACCCAGCAGTCGTCGCTTACTTCCGTCAAGAGGGTGACGATTACGAAACCGCAATGGTCAGCACCTATCACGGGCTCGGCATTGACCTTTGCAGGGGCTACGGCAGTTCTTTTGAGCCATCTCAAGAAGGCACGGTTATCGGCGAAGGCAAAGGGCAGCGCAAAATTAGTGGTCAAACTGCGTGGAAAGTTCGCTACGAAATTGAGAGCATTGACGAGTTGAGGGAGTATGTCCGAAAGGCTGAACCTGTCTCGTGGGATTGGATCCGCAACCATTGGGTCAATTGGGTCAGAGAGAAGCAAAGCAAGTTCGCACCATTGACAGTTTTTGTGCCCGGGCACGGTTGTGGGTTTCACGATGCCTACGGCTTGATGGGACAGGAACGATTCGCCTACGCCATCTACGATGCCCCGAAAGAAGTTAGAGCGCTGCTTGAAATCACTGGCGAAACCGCTTACAGGTTCGCGAAAGTGGCTGCGGAGGAGCAACTTTGCCCGCTCTATTTCATCGGCGACGACATCGCTTACAAGAACGGCTTGTTGTTTTCGCCTTCGTTTTTGCGTGAAACTTTCCTGCCAATGCTGCGAAGGTGCATTGAGCCGCTTCACGACGCTGGCATCAAAGTCATTTTCCACAGCGACGGCAACTTGTGGCAAATCCTTGACGATTTGTTGGATGCAGGCATTGACGGCTTGAACCCGATTGAGCCGTTGGCAGGGATGGATTTAGGGGAATTGAAGCGCCGATATGGAAAGCGTTTGATTTTGGTTGGCGGGATTGACTGCTCTGTGCTCTTGCCGCTTGGCACGCCCGAGCAAATACGCAAGGCAGTTGAGGAAGCGATTAAAATTGCTGCGCCGGGTGGAGGTTTTTTCATCGGCTCTTCAAGCGAAATCAATCCCGCCATCCCACTTGAAAATGTTCTCGCCTTCTTTGAGGCTTGCAAAACCTATGGACGATACTACGGCGTTGAGATTTGAGCATAATTCGGGCAAGTGGGACTGTCGTCAATCTGACGGCGATTTACTCAAGGAGTTGGTAAAGGGTGTTTCGCTTTTTGGGTATGAAACCTGCTTCCCTGATTGCCCGTAGCATTTCGTCAATGGTTACCCAGTATTTTGCACCAGCAAGCCTAGTCACATTCTCCTCAATCACGGTGTCGCCAAAGTCGTTTGCGCCAAAGAAAAGTGACGCTTGAGCCACCTTCAAACCTTGCGTTACCCAGGAAGCCTGAATGTTAGGGAAATTGTCAAGGGCAAGTCTCGCTATTGCGGTCAATTTCAGGTAAGGGTAACCGCCTGCTTGGTGACCTTTCACTCGCTTCCCTAAAGGTGTGTTGCCGGGTTGAAAGCACCAGTGAATGAAGGCAGTGAACCCACCTGTCTCATCTTGCAATTCGCGAATGGCGAGAAAGTGTTCGGCGATGTCTCCTGGCTCTTCAATGTGCCCAAACATCATCGTTGCCGACGAACGAATTCCCAACTCGTGAGCAGTCCTCATGACCATAAGCCATTCGTCTTTGCTGCACTTCAGTCGGCTGATGATGTAACGAACCCTATCGCTCAGAATTTCCGCACCACCGCCTGGAATTGACCCAAGCCCTGCTTCTTTCAACTTGAGCAAAACTTCACGCACGCTCATGTTCTCAAGTTCGGCGATGTAAAGAATTTCGGCAGGTGAGAGGCAATGCAGCCAAATTTGCGGGAAGCGTTCCTTGATTGCAACGAAGGTGTTGCAATACCAATCAAGCCTCAAGTCAGGGTTAAGTCCACCTTGCATCAAAATCTGAGTTGCTCCTAACTCAACCGCTTCGTGAACTTTTTGCAGTATGGTTTCAATTGGCAAAACATAGCCTTCTTTGTGACCTGGCGGTCGGTAGAAGGCACAAAAACTGCAATAGTCAACGCAAACATTGGTGTAGTTGATGTTGCGGGAGACAACATAGGTCACGATGGGCTCTGGATGTAAGCGAAAGCGAACTTCATTTGCCACCATCCCCATTGACAGAAGGTCAGGACTTTTCAAGAGCGCTACGATGTCATCAAAACTTAACCTTTCGCCATCCATCGCCTTTTGCAAGATTGGCAATATTGCTGGATCGCGCTCTGTCCTTTGATGCATAAAGAGCGCCGTTGCAGTCTCCATCACGATAAGCCTCCTTTAGGCAAATTTGATCCGACAAAACAGTTTAACTATAGTTTTGCGCGTTCTGAAAACACAGGCAAATCGTGGGATTTTGTCCTGTTGTCCATAAAAGCATGGTTGCAAAAATACCCTTCCAACTCAACCCGAACCTCATCCCACTATATCTGCCCATCCATCAAAGGTTTGTTGGTTAAGACTGTAGGGCATGGGCTCTGTCCCATGCCGACTTGTAAGGCTCTTTCCCATGCCAATTTTTTGTCGGCGCAGGACAGAGCCTGCGCCCTACAATTGGATGCCTGAATTTTTGTTCCCTTCAAGTCTGCCTGCAACCCTTGTCCTTGCGTAAACGCCTAATTTTACTGGCAAATAAGGGCTGTGCAAAACTACAGTTTAACGCAAATTGCTCCACACAAAGTGCTTGAGGTCTTTACTTTCGGTTGAGTTGAGGTCAACATAAAAATTGGTGAGGAGAGATGAAAACTCGGTGGCAATGGCTGTGTGGCTTACTTTTCGGTTTGAGCATCGCCACCGCTTTAGGTTCACAAGCGGGAAAAGTTTGGAACTTGTCCGAGCCAGCAGCGATTGTCAACAACTCAGAAATCACAAAAGGCGATTTGCTTGAAAGGCTCTTGGCGGACTTTGGTGAAGAGACTTTGAAGCAGTTAATCACGCTGCGACTTTTGGAACAGGAAGCGCAAAGGGAAAACATCACTGTGAGCGAGGAAGAACTCAAGCAGAGGTTTGAAGAGTTGAAAGGAAAGCGAGAGGAATTGAGCAAGCAACTGGGTCGTGGTCGGTTGAGCGATTTGACTTTGCGAGATGAAGCCAAAAGGTTGATTTTGCTTGAGAGGCTCATCAGCAAGCAGGTTGAATTCACAGAGAAGGAATTGCGCAACTTTTACACTCGTCATTTCATTCGCTACAATCGCCCCGAACGAGTTCAAATCCGAGAAATCGTCGTCACCACTTACGAGGAAGCGCAAGAGATTTACCAGCGCTTGGCTAAAACACCCCCTAAAAAACTGGTGTCTGAGTTTGAAAAGTTAACAAAAGAGCACTCAGCTATCCCTGGGGCTATGGGCGAGTTCACTTACATGGAGTTACCAGAAGACATGAGGCGACCTTTGCAAAAGGCACAACCCAACGAAATTTTGCCTCCCATGCTCGTCAGATTTGCCGGTCAAACCACATATCGCATCGTTTGGGTCATAGACAAAAAGCAAGGCGAGCATAACCCCTTTGAGAAAGTTCGTGATAGAGTGCGTCAAGATTATTTGGTGGAACGAATGGTGCTCTTGGCGCCAGAATTAATTGGACGGTTGTGGAAGCAAGCGGAAATCAAATACACCGTGTCATTTGAAAACGGCACGGGGAAATGAGGAGGTGGCTTTTATGGCACAAAGAGATGTCGGAGTCGGTTTGGTAGGTTATGCGTTCATGGGCAAGGCTCATAGCAATGCTTGGAGGCAAGTCAAACACTTCTTTGACTCGCCCTTGACTCCTAAATTAGTTGCCATCTGTGGCAGAAGCGAGGAGAAAGTAAAAGCAGCAGCGGAAAAATTGGGGTGGTCAAGTTACGAAACCGATTGGCGCAAACTTGTTCGCCGAGATGACATTCAAATCGTTGATGTCTCTACCGCCAATGACACTCATGCACCTATCAGCATTGAGGCAGCCAAGCAGGGCAAAAATGTTTTTTGCGAGAAGCCTCTCGCAAAAAACCTAAAGGAAGCGGAGAAAATGTTAGATGCAGTTGTGGCAGCAGGTATCACTCACGGCGTCTGCTTCAACTATCGGCGAGCACCTGCAGTCCAATTGGCAAAACAGTTAATTGCCAGTGGCAGGATGGGCAAAGTCTTCCACTTCCGCGGCACTTACCTTCAAGATTGGATCGTTGATCCCAACTTTCCCCTCGTATGGAGATTGCGTAAGAATATCGCAGGTTCAGGCGCTCTGGGAGATTTGGCTGCCCATGTAGTTGACTTGGCTCGCTTCCTCGTAGGAGAAATAGTTGAAGTCGTTGGCTATTTGCACACTTTCATTAAGCAACGCCCATTGCCCCAAGAGGAAGTAGGCGGTTTAGCGGGAAGAGCAGGACAACAAATGGGAGAGGTTGATGTTGATGATGCTTCCCTGTCAATTGTTATCTTTGACAACGGTGCTGTAGGATACATTGAAGCGACCCGATTCGCTCCAGGTCGCAAAAACTACAACAGATTTGAAATCAACTGCGAGAACGGCAGCATTGTGTTCAACTTGGAGCGAATGAATGAACTTGAGGTTTACTTCCGCGATGATAAGCATGAAGTTCAAGGCTTCCACCAAGTCATGGTCACCGAACCCAATGTCCACAAATACATTGCTGCATGGTGGCCTCCAGGTCACATAATTGGCTACGAACACACATTCGTCCATACCGTTTACGACTACCTTCGTGGGGTCGCTGGCGAGGAATATTTTGAGCCTGATTTTTATGACGGAGTTCAGTGTCAACGCGTTTTGGACGCCATTGAGCGCTCGGCTCAAAAACGCAGATGGGTCACTGTTGAAGTCTTGCCCGAAATTCAAGAGAGAAGAAAAAAGCAAGAAACCGCACTCACCAAACGACGGGGCAAGTGAGAGGTGAAGGCTTTGAAGAAAAAGGGGTGAGTTTTTTCTCATGCCCTTTCCAAGAGGTGAGCAGAAGTGTCAAAGCGGTTAGGGATAGGGTTCATCGGTAGCGGGTTTGTCGCTCAATTTCACGCTAACGCCTTCGCTTGGGTTCGCGATACCGAAGTGGTCGCAATCTGCAGTCCAAATGAAATTAAAGCCCAGTCAATTGCTGCACTGTGCAAAGAACTTATGGTCGGTGAGCCGAAAATTTACAAGGATGTCCAAGACATGGTTCGTGACCCAGAGGTTGACGCTGTTTGGGTTTTAGCGCCAAACCATGTCAGAGTTGAAATCATAGAGGCAATAGCCGATGAAGTCAAAAGCGGTCGCTCCCAGTTGAAAGGGATTGCCATTGAAAAACCGTTAGCCAGAAACTTGGCTGAAGCGAAGCGAATAGTCCAAGTCGTCAATGAAGCGAACATGCTTCATGGCTACTTGGAGAACCAAGTTTATGCACCAGCAGTCACGAAAGGCAAGGAACTCATTTGGAAGCGAGGTGCTGCTATTGCTGGTGAACCATACCTTGCAAGGTGCGCAGAAGAGCACAGCGGTCCTCACCGCGCTTGGTTCTGGCGTGGCGACTTGCAAGGCGGAGGCGTCCTCAACGACATGCTCTGCCACAGCGCACTTGCCGGCTGGTATCTCTTGACACCGCTTGGGCAGCGGATGTCTGTGCTTAAACCCAAGACTGTCTACGCGCAAATCGCTTCCCTCAAATGGACCCGCCCTGAGTATGCAGCGAAACTCAAGGAAATGTGGAAGGACGAACTTGAGGTTGACTATACCAAGCACCCAGCAGAAGATTACGCAGCAGCGCGAATTGTTTTTGAAACTCCGAGTGGCAACTTGGTCATCGTTGAAGCGACAACTTCTTGGAGTTTCGTCGGTGCAGGTTTGAGGTTGACATTTGAGGTTCTCGGTCCCGAATACATGATGCAGGTCAACACCCTTGTCGGCGACGGGCAAGTATTCTTCAGCCGAAACATTGTCGGCGAAGCAGGCGAAGACCTCGTTGAGAAGCAGAATGCAGAACAAGGCGTCATGCCTTACATCGGCAACGAAGCGTTCGCCTACGGTTATGTCGCAGAAGACCGGCACATGGTCGTCAGTTTCCTGAAAGGCGAAACCCCATACACTACCTTTGAGGATGGCTTGTGGACAACCGCATTGCTGATGGCTGGATACAAGAGCGCTGAGGAGAAGAAAGTCGTTGGAATTGACATGGCGGAACTTGAAAAGTTCGTCCCTGCAGTTGCAAAGGGAACTTGGAACCCACGGTCAATTGCTGAACCGTGAAACGAACGACAGCGAAGGGGGAGCGCTGATTTTTCGCTCCCCCTGTGTTTTTAGGGAGGCTTGAAGGTGAGCGCGGTTGAAAAAGCGTGGATGAAAGCGCGAGAAAGTTTTAAGGCTGCTATCGTATGCTTTCGCACAAACAATTTTGATTCGTGTGTTAGTCGTTGCTACTACGCGATGATGTGGGCAGCATGGGTTTTATTACTGGCAAACGGTTACAAGTTTCAAAACCTTAAGCACGGAACTTTGCAGAGGCTGTTCAGAGTCGTTGCGTTAAAGGTTGGTTTACCCGATGTGTTGTCAGATTGGATGATGGACGCATATAATCTTAGACGACTTGCTGACTACAACCTTGAAGCAGTGGAAACCGTAAGGGCACAACTGGCATTAAGCCGACTGGACGCTTTTTTGAGTTACATCGGAGGCATGACGAGCCATGAGTAAAAAGTCAGGGAAGAAAAACTTGGTAAGGCACTTCATTCAAGCAATAAAAGACCGATGTCCGGAAGCCAACATAGAGGAAGTTGCCCCAGTTGAGGGAGAAGAGGCTTCTTTTCTCATCCGTGTCCCTCCTGACCGAACATTTGAGATGGGGCTTTTCGTCGCCAGACTATCGGGTGAAATCCTTTTGCATCATGGCGTTCACATTGTTGGCATGGTTGTGCCAAACCAACCCTTGCAAGTGAATTTAAAGCGGAGCCGCTCAGCGACTCAAGTAAAATCTTGATACATGAGGAGGTGTCGTGGGATGGCGAGACCTATCACTCTGTGCACGGCTCAGTGGGCGGACATGAGCATTGAGCAACTTGCGAAAAAGGCTGCTTCGTGGGGTTACGATGGGCTTGAGTTGGCTTGTTGGGGTAAGCACATTGATGTTGAGAAGGCGGCGAAGGACAAAAACTACTGCAAGAAGATCCTTGACACTTTGAAGAAGCACAAATTGGGCTTGTGGGCAATTGCTGCCCACTTGGTTGGTCAAGCGGTTTGCGATAACATTGACGAACGACACAAAGCAATTTTGCCCGACCGAGTTTGGGGAGATGGTGACCCCGAAGGCGTTAGGCAACGGGCTGCTGAAGAG
>Ga0209289_100612_pt1 | contig 17506 bp, 16 predicted proteins | sample GXS110809BmetaG_FD_184121 | JGI IMG/M metagenome (GOLD analysis project Ga0209289, IMG submission 184121) | Hot spring microbial communities from Gongxiaoshe hot spring, China to study Microbial Dark Matter (Phase II) - GXS 110809B (SPAdes)... ...
GTATGGAAAATTCATAGAGAAACTAAGATACAAAGCAAAGGTAAATGGAATAACAGTGATACAAGTAAACGAATCGTACACATCACAAACATGCTCAAAGTGTGGGACTGTTGATAAGACAAACAGAGTGTATCGTGGACTGTATGTTTGCAAAGAATGTGGAGTCGTGATAAATGCTGATGTAAATGGAGCATTAAACATACTCAAAAAGGTATCTCCGAATTCCCATAAGGGAATAGGAGTAGGGGCTTTGACCAGCCCAGTGCGGTTAAGGTTAGTAAGCTAACATACCGCACGAAGAATCCTCACATTTTAATGCGGGGAGGAGGTCAACATACCCCATTCCCCCTTAAAGAATTTGTTCTATTCTATAATTGCTCCTTTGTAGCCTTCTATGAAGAACTTTTGCGTAAAGTAGAAGAACACAAGTATAGGTACAGTAGCTATAACAACTGCTGCGGCAACATTCCTGAAATTGGCTTCGAAGACACTGCTAAGTTGCGCAAGACCAACTTGAAGAGGATATTTGTTTTGGTCTCTGAGTACAATCAATGGCCATAAGAATGAATTCCAATGTGCTGTGAAGGCGAATATTGCGAGTGCCGCTGTTGCAGGTCTCACAAGAGGGAAGCTGATCTTCCACCAAACTTGGAATTCGTTACAACCATCGATTCGTGCCGCATCTTCCAAGTCTTTTGGTACAGACAAATAATGTTGACGCATGAGGAAAATTCCGAATATCGTAACTGCACTTGGTAAAACAACACCAAGGTATTTGTTGTACAATCCAAGTTTTATTATCGTTATGAAATTTACGATAAGTGCACCTTGCATTGGTATAAGCATGGGTAACAAGATAAGTGAAAAAACAATATTTTTTCCTTTCCAGTTAAGACGTGCGAGTGGGTAAGCGGCTAAAGATGCAAGTATAACTTCTAATACAACTCCTAGTGAAGTGATTATAAGTGTATTTAAGAAATACCGTGCCATAGGTATTCTTTTAAAAACGGCAATATAATTTTGAATTGTTGGATGTTTTGGTATCCACTCTGGGGGCCAAGTGAACAAATTTTCCGGTCCTTTAAATGACGTAGATAGTATCCACAAAAATGGGAAAGTGAAGAATACTCCCATTATTATCAGAAAAGTGTAAGTAAGTGTATATTTTATAATATTCCTTATTTTTTTCTTTTTTGAGTGTGTCATCTCTGCTCCCTCCCGGCACCGAATAACTTAAAGTTAATGATGGCAAATATTATGAGTATGCCGGAGAATACAACTGATAAAGCCGCTGATAATCCAAATTTGTATCTTACAAATGCATATTCATATATTAGGTACATTATTGTTGTTGTGTTTGCTGCACCTTGAGTGAGTAAAAAGATCTCTTCGAATACTTTTAAAGCTGCCATCGTAGATATGAGTGAACAAAATAAGATCGTTGGTCTAAGTAATGGAAGAGTAATTTTGAAAAAACTTTGAAAACCTGAGGCGCCATCTATCATTGCTGCTTCATACAACTCCGAAGGTATATTTTGCAATCCGGCAAGGTAAATTACCATGTAATATCCGAGTCCGCGCCAAAAAGTTACAAACATAGCCGAATAGATAGCTAAATTTGAATTTGTAAGCCACAAGACTGGTTCCTTAACTATTTTTAAATTAATTAGTACATAGTTTAGCAAACCATCGACGTTAAATACCCATCTCCATGCAATACTGACAACAACTGCTCCTGTAATGACAGGTACGTAAAATAGCGTTCTGAAAAACTTTATTCCAGGTATCTTTTGATTGACCGTAACGGCAAGCACAATTGAAAAGAATTGAATAAACGGCACAACGATAAGGTATTTAAATATGTTGGTAAGTCCTTGGTAGAAATACTTATCGTTGAAAAGTTCCTTGTAATTTCTTAAACCCACCCACTTAGTTGTACCAAGTAACATATTGTAATCGGCAAATGAGAGTATTATTCCACGAATGATTGGATAGAATGTGAATATACCAAGTAGCGTTAACGGTATGATTAAGAAAAGAAACGCTAAGAGATAAGTTTGTACTTTTCTTGAGAGCATCGATACACCTCCGCACAATGTTAAAAATTTAAGAATGGGGGACGAGACGTCCCCCGTAAGGATCTAAAGATTTATTTAGCTAACACTTTATTTACTTCTTGTTCAGCTTTGGCCAAGGCTTCTTCCGGTTTTATTTCTCCCTTTATCGCTGCTATCCAGTAGTCTTGTAAAATCTTTCTCACATCGGCGTATTTATCAGCGGGAATTTTGTGAACTGTGATAGCGTTAAGGTCAACAGCGTATTTCATTGATTTACTTGCCATAAGCATGGCTTTGGCCGCAAGGTCGCCTTTAGCCACTCTGTCTTGGAAGACTTTACTCGTTTCAAGTCCTTGTTTTGTTGATGGAACAACAGTTGCATAATTGCTGAATTCAATTTGCCACTTTGGTGATGTCACGTGGAGTGCGAACTTTGCTGCCGCTGCTTTGTTTGGTGAGGTGATAGGTATCACGAGGTTCATGAGCGAGACTTTTATCATCTTCCCCTTACCAATTGGGTATGGTGCAACTTCTGTTACTTTGTAGATATTTGGTGCGTTTTTTTCGATATGTTGAAGCATTGTTAGTCCTGCGGGATACATCGCTAATTGACCAGCTTGGAATTTTTCTCGTCCTTCAGTGTAACCGCCAAGACTTCTTGGCATTAAGTTCTCTTTGTACGCATTGACAAAGAATTTTAATCTTGTAATCGCTTCTGGAGTGTTAAATGCTGCTTTCTTACCATCCGGTGTTAGTATAGGAATACCTTCTAATAGTAATTCGTCAAGTGCTATAATATTTGGTTCAAATCCGTAGATTCCAAGCTTTGTTTTAATGATTCTTGAATACATGAGCACTTGTTCCCAAGTTTCTGGTGGTTGATTTGGATTCAATCCCGCTTTTTTGAAAAGGTCTGTGTTGTACATCATAATTGGAATGGAAGCATACCATGGGAATGCGTAAGACTTGCCATCGATAACTGTACTGTTCCACAACTTATCCCAGTACAATGCTTTATCCTGTGCCGTTATTAATTCATCTAACGAAGCAAGTGCGCCTTGCGCTGCAAAATCAATTGCCCACGAAGTGTTGAGGTTAACAACGTCAGGAGCTTGTCTTGCAGCAATCGCCGCGGTTAACTTTTGAACAGCTGCGTTGTACGGAACGTCTATCCAGTTGATTTTTATATCCGGGTTCTGTTTTTCAAAATCTGCTATCATAGCTTTGATGTAATCATCGAACGTCGGGCTTAATGAGAGTGTCCAAAATTCCAAAGTCACCGTTTTTGCAAACACAAAAATACTTAAAACCGCCACGAGTAAGACGATGAATCTTTTCATACCAACCGACCTCCCCTTCTATGGTAGGATTTCATAGAAACTTTTTTGACATTTAGTAATCATCTTTCCGATTGCATCACCCATGTCCGTGCACGTTGGCATTATCCTTGCCGCCGACTGTCCGAGAAAATCAGAAGAGAAACAACGACCTACAACTGCTAAGTTTTCGAAGTCTTTTGAAATCAAAGATTCAAGTGGTATTTCGTAGTAATCTTCGTACTTGGGAACAACTTTTCTTTCTTCTTGAGAAATTGTCGTTTCACGTTTGTGTACATCTATTCCATAACATGCCCTTACAACAGCATTTTTGAATTTTCTTTTTTCAACAACATCTGTACCTTTGAATTTGTATTTTCCTTCTATCCTTCTGCTCTCCCTTATGCCAAGTAATGGAGCAATCTTTTCGATATAGCTATCTTCGAAACCACTGACGTATTGTTTTGCAAATTTGTATACGTTGAATACTTGCTCATGAAGCTTCGCCATCGCTGCTGATAATTGAAAATCGTCAATTGTTTTGACATGTAAATGTGTTGTATTGACTGTTACCCTGTTTCCAGTTGGTAATTGGTTAAAGAAGAAAAATTCATTTGGATAATCGATTCCATCTTTCTTTGCGCTTTTCACCTCCTCAAAATAACCCGCAACAGATAACACTTCGGCATCCGGTGATACCCACGAGAAGAAGTTCTCAGGATTGCGTCTTATACTTTTTCTTACTTCTTCAAAGTTGACGTTTGCAATAGTGAACATTAGAGTTACCGCTTGATTGTCTCCCTTTTCATCACCTGATTCAAAACTGCATCCTGCCATATACGATAATGAACCATCACCAGTAGCATCTATGTACAAAGATGCCTCAATTTCTATTCTGTTGCCCAAACTTGTTTGAACCTCAACTGAATTTATCCTGTTACCCGAAACATTAACTTTGATAGGAATTGCTCTGAATAATAGTTCAACTCCAGTAAGTTTTCGGAAAAGAACAATTTTAAGTAACTCACTATCGAACGTGTTCTTATAAAGTCCTCCAACTTCGTCAAGCTCTCGTAAAATTTCATTGAAAAACTCACCCGAAAGTACTTTATCATCAAGCCAATATCTCATGAATGGATTGACTAATCCGATAGTTGCATTTCCACCTACTGTAAAGCTTTGTTCAACTAATATAACCTTTTTACCTGCCTTGAATGCGTTTACCGTCGCAGCCACACCTGCTAAACCTGCTCCAAATACAGCAACATCGTACTGGACTTTCACGTTATTTCCTCCCTGTCAGTATAATTTCTTCAAAACGGATTTCGCTGTTTCATCACCGTACATTTTGCAATGCTCGTAATCTAAGATGTGGAGTATTCCAATTAGTATCTCTATAGCGTACACTTGGGCAAGTACGGACCTACCAGCACTCGTGTCAATTGGATTTTCTGAGGAAAAGGTCTCAATAATTATGGACGCGTGCTGAGCTATTGGGGAATTCTTGTGGTCTGTTATAGCAGCTGTCACTGCACCATGATTTTTAGCAATTTCTAAACTATCCACGGTATCTTTCGTTGATCCACTTTGCGATACTGCTATCGCCAAATCTTTTGCTGACAAGAGTGTGGCGGAAAATGACTGCATGTGTGGATCGATAAGCGCTATCGCTGGGTAACCACTTCTAACAAGTTTGTATTGCATCAACAAAGCAACTGCTCCAGACGAACCAACACCGTATATTTCTATTCTTCTTGCACTTCGTATCACATGAGCTAATCTTAAATATTCGTCGATATTAGTAACATTGTAGGTGTTCTGTATCGTTCTTATACAACCAGAAGTTATCTTTTTAACAACTTCAGCTGGTTCGTCATTTGGTAAAATAGCTATTTCGTCGATTTCAAAACTGTGCGTTTCTTCCTTAGCCAGTGAAAACTTAAGGGACTGGAACGTCTCAAAGCCTATTTTTCTTATAAACCTTACAATAGTAGCTTCGCTGACTTTGCAAGCCTGAGCAAATTCGTTCAGTGTCATACCTATGACCTTAAACGAATTTGCTTCTATGAACTCCGCAACTTTCTTTTCTGAATTTGTAAATTCGTTTTTCATATGCCTAATTTTCGCAAGTGCACTAATCAAGTCTTACACCTCCGGAACCATAGTAAAGACTTAACATCCCTGCACCAAGAGCTCCACCGTATTCATCGATATCGGAATATTTAATTTCTTCTGAGTTGTAACTGAACATTGTTTTGTAATAATCTCTTATGTATTGGAGAAATTCGTTACCAAAAAACCTAACAACTCCATGTAAGTATGCTTCTTGGAAATCTATATGCGCTTTTACAACATCTAATAACCATGCAAAAATTTTCGCCTTCTCTTTTAAGTTTTCCGAGTTAAGTGTTACTAATTTTGAAAGTTCCTCTGCACGAAGTAGAGTTTCAACGCATCCGATCTTACCACATGTACATTTCCTATCATTCCCAGGGTAAGTGATATGTCCCAATTCCATAGCCCCACCTGATTTTCCGTGTATAAGCTTCCCATCAACGAAAGCCCCAGCACCCAGACCAGTACCAACGGTTATCAGTACCATATTTTTCACTGGACTTTTAAGCCACTGAGCAAATGTTGCAGCATTGGCATCGTTCTCAACGACAGGTGTCAAACCAATAAATTCAGCTATCTTCTTTTTCAAAGGAAATCCAGACCAATTTTTAATATTCTCGGATGCGAAAGAAATAACTCCAGATTCTGATTCAACTCTTCCGGCGGTGGCAATTCCAAGGTGTGTAATAGGATTGGTCTTAGCGAAAGTAAAGAATTGCTCACCGATACTTTCAACTATTCGATTAGGTTCCTGAGGATTTTCAATTTTGTTAGTCCACTTTATATTTCCATCTTTATTCATGAGTACAAATCTTATATACGTACCACCTATATCAACTCCGAGTATGTCCACTGCGTTTTTTAGGTCTTTCGTTGAATCAATGAATTTCTTAGCCATTACATGTGGTCGTGTTAATGCACTTCCAACGACCACAGCGTAAGCACCTTTGAGAAGTGCTTGCCTAACCTCCCAAGGAGACGTATAACCACCTTCAGCAATTATTGGAATATCTGTCAGTTTCTTTAATTCATCGACAAGCTCCAAATCCGGTAAAATTCGGTGGGAAGTGTATGAAGTGTAACCGGAGAGTGTTGTAGCGATATAGTCTGGTTTTAGCTTCAAAACTTCTTTTGCATCATCCAAATCACTTATATCAGCAATTATTTCAATATCTGGAAAGTTATCACGAGTAAAGGTAAACAATTCCTCCAAGGGTTCTGGTCTTTCACGTCTTGTACAATCTATGGCAACTGCATTTGCACCAGCTTTAACAACCTTTTCAATGTCTTTCTTCCTAACAGTTATAAAGGCACAACCTTTTGCCAAGAGCTCAGCGTCTTTCATGATACCTACAACGTACGCATCTGTGCGCTTCTTGATTTCAGATATATCCTCAGGTCCATTGGCTCTGATGTACTTTATTCCAACCGTGTTTACTGCATATGCAAGCATCGATATGATGTAACTATCTCTCAAAGGTTCGTCTTCAGCTGCTTGACAAGATACTATTATTTCACAACAATCGATTCCTTTTTTCTTTGTCATTAGTTATCCTCCCGATGTGTGAAGTAATACTTCGTAAATTTACTTTTTATATGAAGTAATACTAACAAGATTATATCTCCAAGCATCGTAAAATCCAAAACATATCTATAAAACGGAATGATTAAATTCAAAATGCATGTAAAAGAAAAATAAAAATATCTGTGTTTTTTTGAATAAAAACAAAAAAGCTCCGACTAAATCGGAGCTTTTTTGTTTTACATGCTTATTGTTTGAACTCCAAAGTGTAAAATTTAAAAGGCTCGAGTTTTAAGGTTGTTGTGTTTTTGTTTATAGGTAATTCATCTATCCTGTTTTCTAAGATATCCGTTAGATACATTTTTTCAATTTGTGTACCTATAAACTTTATTTTTGCATTCCCAGAACTGCCGGTTGTTTCAAGTAATCTGAGATAGAACGATTTACCAACTTTTCTAAATGAAAGGATTTTTAAATTGTCTGGTGACATTTCTAATCTGTACGGTTCTTTTTTAACCTTGCCAGAGTATACTTTTATCTTCTTGTTCAGTTTTTCGGATCTTTTGTAAAAATCCTTCACGTCTTCTTTACCATGCACGTATATCGAATACGTAAATTCATGGTAACCTTCGTCGGCAAAGAAGTCTGGATATATACCTGCTTTGATAAGTGTCATTTCTATAGTCGAATTGTTAACTTTGTGTCCGTATTTTCCGTTATTCAGAACACAGATACCATAGTCGTACTGTGAAATGTCCACCCATCTGTGTGCAAGTACTTCGAATCTTGCTTTTTCAAAGTTTGTGTTGTTGTGCGTTGGTCTTTCGATGTAGCCACCATCGATATCGTATTTAGCGAATCTGCTCAAAATCGTTGTTGGGAATAAGACTTTCAACAAGCTCCTTCTGTGATGCCAATCTATTTTTGTTTCAATTTTTAATTCATCAGTCCAGTTTTCTAAGATGTAATACTGTTCAATTGTTGTGCCTTCAAACTTGTAAGTTGTTTTTACAACTTCTCTTAAATTGTTCTTTTCAACCAGTTCTATTTTAGTTGGTGAAAGTATCTGCATTGAATTTTTACTTCTGTAATCTATATCCCAATTTTCCCAGTAAGCTGGGATGTCTTTGTAAAAGGCTAAAATATTTCCTCTATCTTTAAATGCCCATTTCCCAAGTGTTTTGTTAAAAATATTCACGGTGCCATCTGTGTAAATAATCACTTTCAGTTTTTCATTTTCCATGGTATACTCATCTGAGATTTCGATGCTTTCGAAATCTTCCAATTCATCTTTATTAGAGTGTCGAATTTTAAGTGTTTCGAATGAAACAGGTTTTAAGTGTTTCTCAGGTATGTAATACAGATAGCTCCCATTGTATGTCTTTACGCATTCAGAATTGGTTTCTAAGTCTATCTTTCCATCAAACTCAAAAACGATAGGTTGTTCATATGACGACGGATTAAACAGCGTTATAACTTCATCCTTTTTGAAGAAAGACTTCTGAATGTTGTTGCATTCATCTATTACATACTTCAATTCTCTTTCGGCATCCGCATAAACTTCTCTTATGGAAGAACCTGGTAAGATATCATGGAATTCGTTATGGAGTAATATTTTCCATAATTCATCAATTTTTTCTTGGCAATTTCCATCGAATAACGCATTAAGAATCTCTGTATTTCTCAATTCTTCTTCTGCCATTTTGTGGAGCATCTTAATTTTACTCTGGGAAGTCAATGTTCCACGGTGCAATTCCAGATAAAGTTCTCCATCCCACACTGGCAATTCTTTGTTTGATAGGTCTTTCGCCAAATTTTCAAAGAACTCATCTGTTCTCGAGTAACGTACTTTTGGAACTCCTGGGATATCGTTAAGTGCATAATAATTCTCACACATCTCCTCCGTTGGACCGCCACCACCATCACCGTATCCAAACGATAGATAAAATTTATCTGTAATGGCTTTTTGTCTGAAATTCTCAAATGTATTTATTAATGATTTTGCGCTAATTCTTCCATTGTAACCTTCTTCAAAATTCTTAAAGTTATAGTAAATCACTTCACTTCCATCGATTCCTCTCCAACGACATATATCGTATGGAAAGTCGTTGGCTTCGTTCCAATTTAATTTTGTGGTGACAAAATATTCTATCCCCGCTTGTTTCATCACTTGAGGTAATATCCAGGAAAATCCGAAAACATCCGGTAACCAACCTACCTTGCTTATCTTACCAAATTCTTTTTGGAAGAATTTCTGTCCGTAGTAAAATTGCCTTATCAAAGATTCAATACCGGGCACGTTGCAATCCGATTCAACCCACATACCACCAACTGGTTCCCATCTTCCTTCATTAACAAGTTGCTTAATCTCTTCGAAGACTTCTGGATATTCATTTTTGATATCTTCATACATCTGTGCGGAAGATTGTATGTATACAAACTCGGGAAATCTTTTGGCGAGTTGGATCGCATTTGAAAATGTTCTGACTATCTTTCTTTTCGTCTCTTCAATAGGCCAAAGCCAAGCGTAATCTATATGTGCGTGCCCACCAACAAATGCTTTACCAATCTTTGGGAAAAGTTTCTTTAGATTTACGATATTTTCCCGATATTCCTGAAACTTCTCAATTACTTCGCTTTTTAAGTCTTGACTAAAGACTGTTTCATAAATCGGGAAATCTGGATAAGACCAAGTGGAAGTTACTTGGTCAACTATAGTTGGATTTTCGCTAACTGTTTTTATGTAAACATCTGTTGTTCTTGGTATGTGTATTGAAGATAAAAATTCATCCGTTAGATTTATCAAAGCTTTGGTGAGATGTTCGTTTGAATTTTCTTTAATCGCTTCGATTACGTTTTTTGTAAAATTCACTATTCTTCTCATTTCAGTATCGTATATGACTATATCAGAATATTTGAATACACTCTCCTCTTTTGTACCAAATAGTCCACGTGGGACAGTTTGAACTTTGATGATATGTTTTTTACCATCACAAAACGGTGTTAAATTAACTTCTTTGTGGAAAACATTAACCTCACCGTATGGTTTACTATCTATCAGAACTAAACTTTCACCACCAAACCACGCTCTCAAATAGACACTTTCACTTTTTGAGTTATTCTCAAAACAAAATTCATTTACAAAACTCACAGGCATATTTTTTGGATCCCATTTGTAAGGTAAATCGATGATTTTATCAGAGATTTTCCAACCGTGAAATTTTGTTTTTTTCACTATAGAAAATGGCACTAACTCACCGAGTAATCTGTAGAGCCTGTTAATATCAGCATTTAAATTTCTGTCCACCTTTATCCCCCTTTTCTTTTGTACATAGTTCTGTATATAGTTATTTTATTTCAAATGGGAAAATCCACCATACTTCAAAATCTTCTGTGTTAGGAAGGTAAAGAGATTTATTCGATAATTCAAACCAAATTCTTCACATTTGGTATTTTTCGGGATGATAAGTAAAATGAAAAAATGAGCTGACAATCGTCAGCTCATTTCTCAGCTTTTAAGCGAAATATTACTCGTATATAATCTCCCATGTAAATTCTGGTATCGCTTTTTTCAACATAGCGGAGACTCCGCAATATTTATCTTGTGAAAGTACAACAGCTTTTTCAACTTGTTCTTTTGGTGGTTCACCGTTGAATTTGAAGATGTATTTCAGATGTATCTTTGTGTAAACTTTTGGATGTTCTTGAGATTGCTCATAATCGACTTCCATTCTGAAACTTTCCATTTTGTCGATTACTCTCATTTTTCTTAACAACGATACAACATCCATACCTGTACATCCCATGAGCGAGTACAGTATCAGTTCCTTTGGCCTTGGACCGGCATCTTTTCCACCAACCGATGGATCGGAGTCTATAATCAAATCGTGACCTGAAAGCGTTTTTGAATAAAACAACATTCCAGAATAATAATCCATACGTGCCGTTGCCATAAAACATACCTCCCAATGTAGTATTTAGTTTGACTTTATATCCAAATTAAACTTTCATCTTTCCAAGCAATATTAAAATTCCCATAAGTATTATAAACCCACCACCGATGATTTTTGTCCATTTTTCCCAAGTAGGTTTCCCAAATCCTATCGATAAAGCTTTTGAAATTGCAGCTCCAATGGTTAAGAACGGAAGAGAAATCCCTAAAGAATAGACAAACAGAAGTAACATTCCTTTAAGTACACTTTTCTGTGCAGCTATCAACAGCATTGAGGCAAGTACCGGACTGCTGCATGGTATCCATACAAAGCCTATCGCCAATCCGAGTATCAATCCACCAACAAAACCAGAGCCTTTAAATTTCCATATATTCACAGATTTACCTTTAAACAACTGTACTTCCATCATGTATAATATACCAAATACGACGATTGCTATTCCTATTATTTTCTCTATTATGCTTCCAAACTTTGCCAAAAATCCGCCGAGTAGTCCAGAAAAGGCACCAAGTACTGTGAACATGGTTGTGAAACCTATGAAAAAGCCGATAAGTCTTTGGATTTTCTTATTACCACCAAGCACAATTCCAACGAATCCAGGTATCAGTGGTAAGACGCAAGGACTGAAAAAAGAGAGAAGTCCAGATGCTATTGCAATCCATATGGAAACATCTGTTGGACCTAAAGAGACCATACAATCACCTCAAATGAGCTTGTTGTTATTTAATTAACAAAACACGTATTACACCCGCTTCGTTGAGTTTCTGAGCGACGTCTTGATTTGAAGTTATGTACACTTTGTATATGTCTATATTTTTCGGCAAAGTTTCGACTTTTTCAGCATTTTTATCGTTCTTTAAAATATAGTCTGCATTTTCTTTTGTAATATTCACAATCTTTGGTTTACCTTTTAAGTCATCATTTTTCTTAGAGTAGTTTTCAAACGATTCTTTGTAATTTTCCTCAGTAACTCGTATTAGATATCTCAAAGCTTTTAAGAAATCTTCTGCTGGCATATACCCAGGAACTTGCGTAACCATCCCTGAACCTTTTAAAAAAACAAAAGTTGGAGTACCTCTAACACCAAATGCTCCAAAGAGTTCGTTGTTTGTGTAAGTTTTGCCAAGAAAATTAGTTTTGTAATTAGAAGGTTCAACCTTGATTATTATATAGTTCCCTCTGAGGAATTCTTGAACATTCTTGTTTGTCAGAACTTCTTTATCGAAAAGCTTACAATAATAGCAACTCGGTGAAGAAAAAACGATTATAAGCATTTTATCTTCTATTTTTGAGATATTGTGTGCTGTTCCCAAATCTGTGTACATGAACTGATATCCGAATGATATGATTAAGAAAGATAGAAAGAGTAAAGATAAAAGCTTTTTAGTCATTTAATCATCTCCTTTTGTTTAAAGGTTTCACTTTGAACCTCTTTATGAATAATCTTGACAAAAACCTGAGTATGGGGCAACTGATTTTCATGGTGTTAACCTCCCTAAATTAAAATAAGCGGTTAACGGGGGCTAATTTATTAACTTTTGATCACTTACCGTTAACCGCCATTTTTTTCATTAGCTCAATCCAAGTATTCTATCTATTCTTGCTTTATCAAATCCTACGATTATTTGGTTTCCTATTTCAATAACAGGAACACCCATTTGACCAGATTTCCTAACCATTTCTTCCGCGCCTTTTCTATCTTTTGAAACGTCCACTTCGGTGAATGGAATTCCAAGTTGTTCGAAATATTCTTTTGCCCTTCTGCACCACGGACATGTTGGTGTTGTATAAATTTTTACTTTATATGTTGGCATATGCTTCCCCTCCTTTCAATCTCTCTATATCTTTTTAATTTTAGAAGTATTTCTTTGCAGCGTGTTCAACTGCTATCGCACCATCGGCTGCCGCCGTTACAATTTGTCTGAGTCCTTTGATCCTTATATCTCCAACAGCATATATTCCTGGAATATTTGTTTCCATATTCTCATCTGTGATTATGTATCCGTAGTCGTTCATATTTACTAATCCTTTGAATATCTCGGTTTTCGGTACAAGTCCGACGTATATGAATACACCATCAGCCTTTATCACTTGTTCTTCTTTTGTATCGTTGTTTATGATAACAACTTCTTCAACTTTGTTCGAACCTCTAATTTCTTTCACAATGTGATTGGTTATAACTTTTATCTTTGGATTACTTAAAATCCTTTCTTGGAGGACTTTTGCTGCTGTTAAGTAAGGTAAATTTTGAACCATTGTTATACTGTTAACTATCTTAGCTAAGAAATGTGATTCATCGCAAGCGCTATCTCCACCACCGACAACAACGACATCTTTGTCTTTGAATAAATATCCATCACAAGCTGCACAGTAAGTAACTCCTCTTCCTCTGAATTCTGCTTCTCCTGGGACACCAAGTTTTCTTGGCTCAGTACCTGTGGCGATGATTAGAACTTTGCCTTTAACTTTGTTTCCGTCATCGAGTTCAACAACTTTATATTCACCTTCTACGTACACTTTCTGGGCAAAAGCATAGTGAATTTCTGCACCGAAGTGTTTTGCGTGGTCTGCGAATTTTTGTCCAAGCGCTTGACCTTCAATGCTTATTTCGCCAGGCCAGTTTTCAACAACGTGTGTCTGAGTAACCGCACCACCTTCGATTGCTTTCTCAATAACAAGTGCACTCAAACCTGCTCTTCGTGCGTATATAGCTGCGGTTAAGCCTGCTGGACCTCCACCGATTATGACAACATCATAATATTCTTTTAATTCACTTCCAACTGCACCGATGTCGAAAAGTCCCATGATGTACACCTCCTAATATTTCGGACTCTGTAATTCAGAAAGTGGAATCATCGATAATCTGCAAATCCCAGATTCTAAACTCCAGACTCCGGCCTCTAAAAACTCAGGGCACAGAAGTTGTGCCCTGAAATGCTGGGGGATGGCTGGCCGATTTTGTAATCTGCCAAGTCTTTTTTAAAAGAAAATTGTTAATTACTCAGAAAGTTCAAGTACTTGTTGTAAGAACTGTGGTTCTGGATAAGCGCCTATGAAAAATCTGTCTGGATTTCTGTTTATTGCTATGTGAGGTACTGAAGATACTCCGAATTGCTCGCTTAAATCAAAGAATTCATTTGCTTCAACTACTTCCGCTGTAACCATGTCGCTTGCAAGTGCCATGTTGTGAGCTGTAAGAGCTGCTCTTGGACAATATGGACATGTTGGTGTTACAAATACGCTTATCTTAACAGGTTTATCAAGTTTCTTGAGTTTTTCAATTGTTTCTGGTGAAAGTTCTGGTTTCGCCCCTTTACCGAATGTTACTATGTCTTGGACAAGCGTACCAAACTCGTGTCCAGAAGGAATTCCGTAAAACCTCACGCCTTTGTCAACTCCATCTTCGAGTGTAACGATCAATGCTGGTACGTATTCAACATTGTATTTCTTTCCTTCCTCGCTGTCTTTGTGGTACTTTTCAACTATGATTTTGTCAGACAATTCCTTAACTTCATCGAGTAATTGGCTTTCTAAATCACAGTATTCACAGTCATCGCCATGGAAGAATATGAGCTTCACGTTGTTTTGAAGTTCCTTTGCAAATAAATCAATCAAATACTTTCTGTCCTTTTCTGATAACAATCCCATGTAAGACACCTCCACTTTCATCTTTCGCTCTTATTATACCCTAAACCTTACGACTTAGGGTTACCTAAATGTTAAAATTAGACAAAATTTATCTATTTTTATTTTCCTCTCAGATTTCTTCTCCTAAGAACCATTTCTTCACAGTTTCCGTAACCGCTTCTTTTTCTATATCGTTGCTGAGCACATGTCCTGAGCGTTCAAATATCTTCATTTTCCTCTTTTCCGAAGCAACGTTGTTATATATGAATTCTGCTGCTTTCAGAGGCACTGTGTTATCGTTTCTTGCAGCTATTACAAGAATATCGGACGTTATCTGGGGCACACTCTTGCGTGCAAGTTTCATTAATTTGTACAGTTGTGCTGCTTGTTTGGGCCAGTTGTACGACCAGTATTCTTTTTTCAAGTACTCAAGCTCTGGATCATCGTATTTGTCGTTGTTTTCTCTTGGCATCTTATCTTTGAATAATGCAAGTAACGGTGTGAATTTTATTCTGTTGTCGTAAACGTGAGTTGCTGCGGCAAGTGTTACAAGTTTCTTCGGCTTAAGCTGAGCCGCCATTATAAGTGAAATAACTCCTCCCATCGATAGACCACATATGTAAACTTCTTTGCACATGCCTTGTAAATCGTAGTATGCATCGAAAGCTCTTCTAAGCCAATCTTTTGCTGTTGTTTTTAAAAAATCTTCTCCGCATGTCCCATGACCGGGGAGACGTGGTAATGAGACAGTGAACCCGGCTTTGTTTAATTCATGAGCCAAGTAGGTCAAATCGTGAGGAGAACCAGTGTAACCGTGTACGAGCAAAATGCCTGTTTCTCCCCCTTTTAAAAATAGTGGTTCTGATATCTTGACTGTCTTGTAATTCCCAAATTCCATTAACTAACACCCCCGAGAATGTACTTATAGCATACTATGATATTATACCATATTGTATTACTAATTCATATGAAAAAACAAAGCCCCCAGAAAGGGGGCTTTATTACGTATTCAAATTAGTATGTCAAATCCAACATGGTTGTTGCTGATGTTTTTCCATGTTCAAAGGTTTTGTTTATTACTTGCTTACCAGAAAATACTATCTCATCTCCATCGTATTCAAATGTCAATTCATTCCATACAACAATCGTATACGTTCCCGGTTTGTACTTTCCAAGATAGAATTCCCCTGCTTTTGTAACTGGTAAAACTCTCAAAGTTAATGGTGTAGCTGACGTATCTTCACCTTCGTAAAGCCCTATGAGTAATGGTTCAGTTGGTGCTGAACCATCTTCTCTTTTAATTGTACCTTCGATTGCCCATAGATTTTTCAATGTACTTCTCCATCTGTAAGCGATTCGTGGTACGAGTTTGTAATTTGAACCAGATACTTTGATTATACTCCTTGACCAATCGATATTAAGAATTATCTGTCCATCTTCTCGGATTTCCCAATTTAGATTTTTCAGGACTATCCTCGCACTTTCAGAAGGTATATCCACTTTATGACTGGTTCCGTTAACTGTAACAGTTGCCTGAGAAATCTCAAATGAAATGGCTAATATCACTGCACCTTTTGGAATGTCGAAAGTTAGCCAATCTGTTTCAGATGAACTCAAGGATATCAAATCCACGGTTTTGTCAATTGTTGTTGGTGTTGCCCAGTTAGATTCGGTTGGACCTGTGGAATATTTGTAGGAAAATTTAGAAACTTTTACTTCTAACTTTTCGATATCTTTTACCCAAGGTGCTTCGCTTCTTTTTAACAGTTCCGACTGGCTATCAAGTGTCTTTATCGATTGATCCACAAGCGTTTCAAAACCTTCTTTGCTATCTTCTTGTCCAGAAGAGAGAACAACAGAGACTTTCGATGTTCTTGGCTCAAAGAGCTGCGTACAGCTGAACGTTAATAAGATGGCAAGTACAGCCGTAAGTACTAAAATCAATCTCTTCACAAAGACCACCTCCTCTCTATTTAGACACTTTCTTGGGCAATTTAGTTTACTCTTAAATTGTAAATGTTGAACCTTAAAATTTGCTTAGAAAATTTTCGTGTTAATTCTAAGGATTTATTAAGGTTTGAGCTCTATAATAAAAATGTAAGTTGCTTATACGTCTATGGAGGCGATAGTTATGTGGAGAGGTTTTTCTCATGGATTTTGCGGAGGATTTCCCGTGGTAGGAACTTTTTCAAGTCTGTTTTTCTGGCTTAGACCTTTTATTTATTTTGGATTATTTATACTCGCTGTTTACGTGATTTACAGATTATTTTTTGCAAAGATACCCGCGTTTCAACCAAGGAATAAATATCTGGAGATTTTGAATGAACGATTTGCAAAAGGTGAAATAACGGAAGAGGAATATCGAAGAATGAAGTCGATACTTGAGGAAAAATGAATCGTTTATACCAGTAAACCACCAGTACCCCCATCCTCCCCTCCCATTGGAAGGAAAATCCCCCTGCTTAGGGGGATTTTTTTAGTCTGTTTTCTTGAATTCAAGTAATTCGAGTGCTTTCTTTATGTATTTGTTTTTCTTGACCTACTCCCCGCATTGAAATGCGAGGATTCTTCGTGCGGTTTGTTAGCTTACTAACCTTAACCGCACTGGGCTGGTCAATACCCCTACTCCTATTCCCTTATGGGAATTTGGAGATACCTTTTTGAGTATGTTTAATGCTCCATTTACATCAGCATTTATCACGGCTCCACATTCTTTGCAAACATACAGTCCACGATACACTCTGTTTGTTTTATCAACAGTCCCACACCTTGAGCATGTTTGTGATGTGTACGATTCGTTTACTTGTATCACTGTTATTCCATTTACCTTTGCTTTGTATCTTAGTTTCTCTATGAATTTACCATACGGCATCTGATGGAGCTTTTGATTATTTTGTTTGCCTATATCGATATTCG
>Ga0209289_100613_pt1 | contig 17498 bp, 12 predicted proteins | sample GXS110809BmetaG_FD_184121 | JGI IMG/M metagenome (GOLD analysis project Ga0209289, IMG submission 184121) | Hot spring microbial communities from Gongxiaoshe hot spring, China to study Microbial Dark Matter (Phase II) - GXS 110809B (SPAdes)... ...
GTCCCAGGCAGGGGCAGGGGGCGGGGGCTCCGGAGGAGCGCTCCACATCTGCGCTCCCGGTGGGTATGAGTTGCCCCCATTGAGCGTTGCCGGCGGACGCGTAGCGGGAGCCCCCTCTGGAGGTGCAGGACGGGTTCGGCTCGATGGTCCGGAGAGAAGCCCGGCGTCGGTCCAGCCGCCGGAGGCTACACGCTTTGTCGGACCCAGCATTGCACTGTTGCCGCCGTTGCCCCGGCAACGTGCCGTGGTCAGCGGCACCGGCAATGGACAGCCAATTGTGCTCTATGGTAAGCCGTACGGCGGTCGGTGGCGTCCGCTCGATACCCTTTTCGGATACGGAGTCCGCTGGAGTACACTGGTTGCACTCCCGGAACCCGACACGCTCTTCTTCCTGGTTGCGCTGCAGCAGATTCCTAATCCGAGCTCGAGCCTCTATGCGGCAGAACCTCCCTGGGTGCTCTCGCCAGCGGCGGCACGGCTCCTTCTGGTTGCCCGAGTGCCCCGCCTTGTTGCCCCGGCGAGCCGACAGCTGGATACGGTGCTCTGTGCCGAGACCGAGCTTTGGGATACGGTGACGGTGCGGAATACCGGCGATGCTCCACTGGAGATTCTCTCTGCTGGCTTCCAGCGGGGCACGCAAGGATTCCGCCTGGTGACGCCCCCGGCTTCCCAGTTCCCGTTGAGTGTGCTGCCGGGTGATTCGCTCCGCCTGGTGGTGGCATTCCAGGCGCCGGCGTCCATGGGAGTCTTCCAGGATACGCTGCTGCTGGTACATACAGACACGCTCGATGCAGGCTCGCCCTGGTCCATTGCCTATCGTGCCATCAAGGACACGGTCGCGTTCCAACTCACGGATGGGACTGCTCCGGTGCGATGGCTCGACTTCGGTACGCTCTGCCCTGGGGAGGAACGGGAGGGCAGAGTGGTGGTCTCCAATACGAGCGGGCGTCCGCTCCGGTTTGCCCCACCACGCCTGCTGGGTGGAGCAGTCTGGAGCGTAACGCCGGGGACGGCATTCTCGCTGCCGCCGGGAGGGAGCCAGGAGATACGGCTCCGCTGCCGGGCTGGTTTTGTCGGAAGCCTCCAAGGGAAGCTGGTCGTGAGTAGCGCCGAGTGCCCGATTGCCGATACAATTGCTCTGACGGTCGTTGGGCTGCAGACTCACCTGCAGTGGTACGGGTCAGGACAGTTTGGATTCGTCCGCGTCGGGAGTAGGAGCGAGCTGAGTGTCAGTCTGCGGAATGTGGGGTACTCGACGGCGCAGGTCCTGGCGGTGTCCGGTATTGCGCCGCCGTTTGAGCTGGTGAATGTCTCTTCCCCATTGCCGGCTCTTCTGGCACCGCAGCAGGAATTGGAGTTCCGTTTCCGCTACACGCCCACGGCGGCACGGTTGGACGTGGCAGAAATTGTTGCCATCGCCGTCCGGGCTGATTCCGCATGCCCGGATACGGCACGGTTGCTGCTCAGCGGGACCGGCGTTCGGGTGGAGCTGCAGGTGCGTCCGAGTGCGCTCGATTTTGGGCTTGTCAGCCGGTGCGAGATGCCGCTCGATACCGTCTGGCTGGTCAATACCGGGACGGTGCCTCTGTCTCTGGTGCGTCCGGCACAGGTAGTCGGACCGCATGCGACCGAATTCATCGTCGTCGTTCAGCCGGCTGTTCCTGCCGCCATTCCGCCGGGGGATTCGGTCTTCTTCGTCGTCCAGCTCCGTTCACAGGGGCAGCTTGGGACTCGTTCAGCCCAGCTGGTAGTACAGACCTCCGACAGCCTGGAGCCGTTCATCACGGTTGGGCTGCGTGCAGAGGTAGTCTCGCCTTTCGTTGCCATGCCGGCAGCGCTCGACGTAGGAACCCTCCGCCGAGGGCAGAGTCGGCAGGCGATGGTGGAGGGGCGCAATCTGCTGTTGCGTCCGCTGACGGTCCAAGCCGTGCAGAGTTCGCATCCTGACGTGACTGTCATGCCGCAGGCGGTGACCATTCCCGCCTCGGGGACGCAGCTCTTCACCATTACGCTGACGCCGCAACGCTTGGGTCTGCTGCAGGCAGAGCTCCGCTTCTTGGTCAGCGAGCCGTGTCTGGATACGCATCGGGTGGTGGTGCGCGCAATGGTTACAGGCGAGGGCGTGACGTACACCTCCCTGCTGGATTTCGGGACGGTTGCCTTCTGTCAGGAGCGGTCAGACACGGTGGTCATTGCCAATGGGACAGCGGACACACTCTGGCTGCTGGCGGCGCAGCTCCGTGGAGCCGATGCGGCAGCATTCGTCGTTGAGCTGCCCCCGTTACCCTTTGGGGTTGCGCCGGGGGAGGAGGCTCGCCTGGCGGTGTTCTTCCGCCCGCAGGGGCTCCCCGATGGGCTCAAGCAAGCTCAGTTGGAGCTGACCGCGCGGCAGGGACTGGAACCGATGGCACTCACGGTCCAGCTGGTCGGGCGTCGGGAGACCCCGTTGCTGGGCGCACCGCCGCAGATTTCCTTCGGCACCGTCCTGGTGGGTGCCTCGGCGCAGCAGCCTGTGACCCTGACCAACCGGGGGAACGTTGCAGTGCGCGTCGATGGGATTCAGCTGCAATCAGGGCAAGCCTTCGCCGTGCTCTCCCCGCCGGTCTTCCCAGTCATGCTGGCGCCTGGGGAATCGCTGGTGCTGGCTGTTGCGTTCCGTCCGGTACAGCCAGGCAGGGTTGCCGACACGCTGCGCTTGCTCATTGGGGACCCGTGCCGAGAGGAGCGTGTCCTGTTGCTTGAGGGCATCGGGGTGTTCCCGGTGACAGTCACGGTGTGGTTCCCTGAGCTGGAGGCACCGCCGTGGGCGCAGCAGTACCGCATCCCGCTCCGTCTGGAGAGCTCCGCGCCGGTGCCAGGACAACGCTGGGCGGAGATGGAGCTTGCCTACGATGGGGATCTCTTCATACTGCGGGGTGTGAGTCGAGGGCGGATTGTGCGGCAGAGTAGGAGCGGCAGTCTTGTGCAGGTGGTGGTGCGTGTCGAAGGGCTCACGCTTCCAGGCGATAGTGTGGTGACTGAGCTTATCGGCGATGTCCTGCTGGGCAGTCAGGAGGAATCTCCGTTGCGTGTACTGAGCTTCCTCTGGGACGATGGACTCCTCAGCGGGCAGACACAGCGCCGGGATGGACGCCTGCGGCTGGTGGGAATCTGTCGTGAAGGTGGACCGCGCCTGCTGCGCCCAGTGGGGCAGACGCGACTGCTGGTGCACTCCGACGGGGACGAGCTTCAGCTCGTGACAGAGGCAGGGGAGCGGGGCACGTATGTGCTCCAGATCTGCTCGCTCGAAGGGCGGTGTCTGCCGGTAGCACGGTGGCAAGAGCGGGAAGCCGGCATGCATCAGCGGCGGTGGGTGGTGCCAAACCTTCCGGCGGGAGTGTACGTGGTGCGTTTCCAGACGCCGACGGAAGAGCGCTCCGTTCTGCTTCCCGTGGTGCCGTGACGATGTGGGAATTCTGGATGCCTACAGAGGTCGTAGCCCATGCGCCGGACCTGTTCGCTGTGGAGTCGGGTCCGGCGGCAACGGTAGGGTATCTCTTGCTGGACCTGGCAGCAAGGGAAGCGTGCGTGATTGACGTGCCGATGGGGAGTGCGGAGCGCTTCAGAGAGCTAGCGCAGCAGCACGGGGTGCGGATTCGGCGGATTCTGCTAACGCACACGCACTGGGATCACATTGCCGATGCGGCAGCCTTGCAGCGGGCAACGGGTGCTCCCATCGCGGTGCATCCTGCCGATGCATACCGGCTGCAGGATCCGGTGGAATTGCGTCTCTGGCAGCTCCCGCTTCCTTTCGAGCCGGTGCAGGCGCAGGAGTTTCTCCAGCACGGGCAGCGGCTCCGGTGCGGGACAGTCTGGGAGCTGGAGGTACGCCATACGCCGGGACACACCGAGGGCGGAGTTTGCTTCGTAGACCAGCGCCGGCGCGTCGTCTTCAGCGGCGATACGCTCTTTGCCGGGAGTATCGGGCGGACAGATTTGCCGGGTGGGGATCTCGGGCAGCTGCTCCGGTCCATTGCTGAGCAGCTCCTGGTGTTGCCGGAAGACTTCCGGGTCTATCCCGGACACGGGGGTCCGACCACAATCGGGGCGGAACGGCGGGATAACCCCTTCCTCCAGACGGCGGGAAGATGATGAGGCTGTCAGAAAGCACTCAGCATTTGCTCAGCCTCGTGTGCCTAAGTTGCATCCTGGCAAGCTGTTACTCCTTCACTGGCGGGCGCCTTCCGGCGCATCTGCGCACGGTCGCGCTGAGCCCTGTGGTGGACAATACAGGCTTTGGGGTGCCGATGTACCGGGAGTACCTCATGCAGCAGTTGGTACGGCGCCTTCCGCAGGAGACGCCGCTACAGCTGACCACTGGGCAGGCAGATTCCCGGCTCACCGTCTGGATGCAGCGTATCAGTGACCTGACGCAGGCGGTTCGCCCTGGGGAGGTCGAACGGGAGCGTCGGGCAGAAGTTGCCCTTGAGGTGGAATTCTACGATGCTGTCCAGCGGCGGACGCTGTGGCGGCGGACATTTGTCCGCTCGGAGGTCTACGACCTTGCTGGTGGGCAGGCAGCACGGGAACGGACTCTCTTGCGTGTGCTGGATGCCCTCTGTGACGATATCGTGCTGGCAATTGTCTCGCTCTGGTAGGGTCTGCCACGAGGTGATCATGGAGGGTGAGCAGTCTGTCCCACAGGGCGCAGGGTGGTGAATGGAGCTGGTGACATTAGGACTGTACACGCTGGCACTGACGGTGCTCTTCCTCTTCGGGCTGCACAGCCTGGTGATGGTGTACTACCACTGGAAGACCAACAAGCTGCCGCTCCTCCAGCCGCCTCCGCTGGAGGAATTCCCGATGGTGACTGTGCAGCTGCCGATCTACAACGAGCAGTATGTCGTCGAACGGCTGCTGCGGGCAGTGTGTGCTCTGGACTATCCCCGCCAGCGGCTGGAAATCCAGGTCTTGGATGATTCCACCGATGAGACCACGGAGCTGCTGGCGCGGCTCTGTGCGGAGTACCGGGCACAGGGCTTTCTCATCGAGCATCTCCGCCGGGCAGACCGCGAGGGTTACAAAGCTGGGGCGCTCCGCTATGGGCTGGAGAGGGCACGCGGGGAGTTCATCGCGATCTTCGATGCCGATTTCGTCCCACGCCCGGATTTCCTGAAAAAGACGCTGCCCTACTTTGCCGATCCTCGTGTCGGGATGGTGCAGACCCGCTGGGAGCATCTCAACGAGGATTACTCTTTCCTGACCCGGGCGCAGGCACTGTCGCTCGATGGGCATTTCGCGATGGAGCAGATGGTGCGCTATCGGGCAGGCTTTTTCATCAACTTCAATGGGACTGCCGGGGTGTGGCGGCGGCGCTGCATTGAGGATGCCGGCAATTGGCAGGCTGATACGCTGGCAGAGGACCTGGATTTGAGCTATCGGGCGCAGCTCCGGGGCTGGCGCTTCGTCTTCCTGCCCGATGTGACAACGCCGGCAGAGCTTCCCGTTGACATCAATGCCCTCAAGCTCCAGCAGTATCGCTGGACCAAAGGTGCAATTGAGGTTGCCCGCAAGCTCCTGCCGGCTCTCTGGCGCTCTTCTTTGCCGCTGCGGATCAAGGCGGAGGCGACCGTTCACCTGACCAGCAACCTGGTCTTCCCGTTTATCCTGCTGACGGCACTGCTGAACGTGCCGGTCGTTATCCTGAAAAACACGCTCGAGGGCTACGACGGCTTCTTTACGGCGCTCTCTGTCTTTGTGCTCGCCGGCATCGGAACCTTCCTCTTCTACCTCTACGCACAGCGAGCGGTCCACTGGGATTGGCAGCGGCGGCTGTTGCTCTTCCCGGTCTTTCTGGCCGGCAGTATGGGGCTGGCAGTCAACAATACGCGGGCGGTGTTCCATGCGCTGCTGGGCAAGAAGACGGAGTTTGTGCGCACGCCGAAGTACCACGTCGTCTCGCGCTCGGATCGCTGGCAGGATAAAAAGTACGTGCCTCGCAGACTCCAGCCCGTGGTCATTGTGGAGCTCCTGCTGGGGCTATACTTCCTGGCAGGCATAGGCATTTCGCTGTACCATGCGGAGTTGGCGGCATTGCCTTTCCAGGCAATGTTCCTGGTTGGCTTTGGGGGGATCGGGCTACTGTCGCTGCGCCATGCCCTGCAGCGCTGATGGTCACACCAGCAGGGAACGACGATGCGCCTTGCCTCGTACCGCCAGGGAGCCTGTGTGCGGGCAGCATTACTGAGCCAGGAGGAGTGGCTGGTGGATATTGCCGCGGCGTACGAGCTTGCCCGGCGGGATGGGATGCCGCAGCGGCTCTTCCAGCTCCCGTCCACCGTGCGACAGCTCCTGGAGCTTTGGGACGTTGCTCTCGAGGAACTCCGCCGCCTGCAGGAATGGTGTGCTGGGCGGGAGGAGCTCCTCTGCGCTGAGGGAGCAGCACTCCGGCTTGCCGACGCCAGGCTGGAGGCGCCTTTGCAGCCACGCTCGCTCCGAGATGGATACGCCTTCCGGCAGCATGTCGAGGCGGCACGCCGCAGCCGCGGACTGCCGATGATTCCGGAGTACGACCAGTTCCCGGTCTTTTACTTCAGCAATCACGCTGCCGTGACGGGTCCGGGTCCGGTCTTCGTCCAACGGCGCCATCTGGAACGGCTCGACTTCGAGCTGGAATGTGCTATCGTCATCGGGAAAGCGGGGAAGAATATCCCCGCCAGCGTTGCTGACCGCTTCATTGCCGGCTTTATGGTCATGAATGACTGGAGCGCCCGGGAGCTGCAGGCGCAGGAGATGAAGCTCAATCTCGGACCTGCCAAAGGGAAAGATTTCGCTACCTCGCTGGGTCCCTGGCTGGTTACCCCGGATGAGCTGGCAGATCGCACCATTGCCACGCCGCAGGGGAACCAGTACGATCTGGAAATGACGGCTCGGCTCAATGGGGAACAGGTTTCCCGGGACCGACTCGGCACTATGACCTGGACTTTTGCCCAGCTGCTGGAGCGCATCAGCTACGGCGTTTGGCTCTACCCCGGCGATGTGATCGGCTCGGGGACGTGCGGGACGGGATGCCTGCTTGAGCTCAACGGTACGGGAGCTTTCTCGCCTCCTCGCTGGCTGCAGCCCGGCGATACGGTGGAGCTCACCATCGAACGGCTGGGAACCCTGCAGAACACGGTGGTCCTGGTGGAAGACGAGCCTGTGCTCTGACCCCACCGATATGGAGGCAGCTCCATGGCACTCTGGTGGTTGCTCCCCTTCTTCGGGCTCGGATACCTCCTGATCGCCTTCGAGCATCCCTTGCGACTCAACAAGAGCGCTGTGGCACTCCTGACGGGGGTTGGCTGCTGGAGCCTTCTCCTCCTGGCACAGCCGCACCGGCACCAGGAGCTTTTGCAAGAGCTGACAGAGCACATAGCGGAGATTGCCGGGATTGTCTTCTTCCTGCTGTGTGCCATGGCGATTGTAGAGACGTTACAGGCGCATCGGAGCTTCCGGCTCCTTGCTCGATGGCTTCCTGTCCGGCATCCGAGTGCTCTCGTACTGGTGTTAGTTGGGGTGACCTTTTTCCTCTCCGCGGTCATTGACAACATGACGACCACGCTGGTCATGCTGGCGCTCCTTCGGGAACTCCTCCCGGGGCAGCAGGCGGTGCGCCGGGTCCTTGCCGGAGTGATCATCGTTGCTGCAAACGCTGGCGGGGCGTGGTCGCCGATTGGGGATGTGACCACGACGATGCTCTGGATTGGAGGGCATGTGCACGCGGTGTCGCTGGTGCGGGAGCTTCTGGTACCGAGTATGGTGACAGTTGTCCCCCGCTTGTGCTTGTGCTCCTCGCTGTTCGGCGAGAGTTGCGGGGAGCCACGCGGGCAGACGTTGCCGTCGAACCCCATGCCGGGGGATTGTTCGCCATCGGGATTGCTGGACTGCTGTTTATCCCGGTTTTCCATACGGTGACTGGTCTGCCGCCTGTGTTTGGGGCGTTCCTTGCCGTTGGCGTGGTCTGGGTCCTAACGGAGGTACTCCACCGCGGCTATCCGGAGCGGGAGCATCTACGGGTCCACCAGGTTCTGCATGTGGTGGATGTCAGCAGTTTGCTCTTTTTTGTGGGCATCCTGTTGGCAGTCGACGCCTTGCAGAGTGCCCATCTGCTCGGAGAGCTTGCCCGGTGGCTGGACCGAGTGATTCCGGCAAAGGAGGTTACCATTTCCCTCCTGGGGCTGCTGTCGGCAGTTGTGGATAATGTCCCGTTGACGGCAGCGTGTATGAAGATGTACGCGACCTACCCACCCGACCATGCGCTCTGGATGCTCATTGCCTATGCGGTTGGGACGGGAGGGAGCATTTTGGTCATCGGCTCGGCTGCTGGAGTGGTGGCGATGAACGCTGAGAAGCTGGAGTTCTTCTGGTACCTGCTGCGGGTCTCTCCGCTGGCGCTGCTCGGCTATGGCGTGGGCATTGCGACCTTCCTGGCACTCCAGGCGCTGGGCTGGTAGATGCCCGGCAGGCATTTTCCTGCTTCCCGAAGGCTTTTCCCTAACTTTGCGGCTGGTTCGACCATCCGGGAACAGTGATGCGGCAAGGCGTACTGTGGGTTGTGGTCCTCTGCGGGGCAGGGCTCGGCTTCCACTGTGCCTCGCCGGAGTTTACGACGGCGAAAATTGCCCTCGGGCAGCGGGATTACCCGAAGGCGCTCCGCAGTCTGGAGCTGGAGACGCAGAAGAACCCGGGCAATGTTGAGGCGTGGATTCTCCTGGCTCAGCTCCGGCGGGAGCACTTCCGGGATTACACCGGGGCAGCGCAAGCCCTGCAGAATGCCCGTGCCAATGACAAGGCGGGACGCTGGACACAGCAGATTGCCGCCGAAGAACTCGCGCTCTGGGTTGCCGTCTATAACGAGGCAATCAGCCTCTACAATGCCCTTGCCGTTGCGGCGCAGCCTGACCCCGAACGTCTCGCCGTCGCGCAGCGGCTCATTGAGCTGGCGGTGCGCCTCAAGCCGGATGTCCCGGATGCCTATGGCATTCTCGGGACACTGCAGGAGCTATCTGGGGATACCACGGCAGCGTTGCAGACTTTTGCCCGGTACCGGGAGCTCTTGCAGCCTCTCCTGGAAGCGCACCGCCGGGTGGGGCTCGTGCTCGGAATGACCCGGGGGGAGCTCTTCCAGAAGCTCGGACAGCCCGCCGCAAGCCGCGCCTTCCCGACAGAGACCGACACGCTCTTCGTTGACCAGTGGCAGCTCGAAGGGGAACCGCTCTACGTCTTCTCCGCCGGAGCAGGTGCCCAAGCCCGAGTCGAAGGCTGGCGATATAGAGCACCGCAGCATTGGACGCAGACAGAACGGGAGCGCTACTCCCGTCTTGCCCTCCAGCCCTTAGTCAGCGCTGCCATCGCGCTGCTCGACCGCGGGCAGCTGGAAGAAGCCCTGGGCATTACCCGAGAAATCCTCGAATTCAAGCCCGATAACGAGCAAGGATTAGCGCTCCTGCTGGAAATCTACGAGCGTCAGGGACGGACCGAGGAGCTCGTCCAGCTGCTCCAGCAGCTCCGAGAGCGGTTCCCGGAGAAGACAACCTACACGCTGCAGTACGCCATCCTGTTGACGAAGCTGGAGCGCTACAGCGATGCTGTCTCGCTCTACGAGGAGGTGCTGCGCCGAGAGCCGACCAACGAGCTGGCGCTCTACAACGCGGCGGTTGCGTATAAGAACTGGGCGGGGAAGCTCCAGCAGGAAGAGTTGGAGAAACGCCGGCAAAACCCGCGGTACCAGGAACAGCGCGAACGCTACGCACCCCTTCTGCGCCGTTCCGCAGAGCTCTTCGAGCAGTACCGAAGCCTGCCGGGCAAGCGCGAGGAGCTGTCCGTTCTCGACCAATTGGTCAACATTTACGAAGTTCTGCCCGATCCGGGAAAGCTCAACCGGCTGGTGGCGGAGCTCGAGGGCTTAGAGCCGCTGTTCCGCACGCAGGCACGGTACTACGAGATTCTCGGCGGGATCTATGCCCGCCGTGGGCAGAAGGAGAAAGCTCAGCAGTACTACGACCGCGCTGATCAGTTGCGCAAACAGCAGTGAGGATTCCTCATGGCAGCCGACAAGCTCCACCCGGACCAGCCTCCCGTTGAGCACCAGATCAACATCGAGCTGGGCGAGCAGGAGGCACAGGGCATTTACTCGAACCTGGTGATTATCTCGCACTCGATGGCGGAGTTCGTGCTGGATTTCACGCGGATTTTGCCTGGACTGCCGCGTGCGCGGGTGCACGCGCGCATTTTGATGACCCCACAGCACGCGAAGCTCTTCTGGATGGCGCTCGGGGAGAACATCCGCAAGTACGAGCAGCAGTATGGGGAGATCCGCGTCGAGTCGCAGCCCTCACTATCTGGCTCTTTCCGGGTCCATTGACCCCGCGCTGTGCCGATGGCAGTGGGAGCGCTCACGCTGGTGCTGCATTCCCATCTGCCGTATGTACTCCATCACGGACGCTTTCCCCACGGCAGCGAGTGGCTCTGCGAGGCGGTTGCCGAGTGCTACCTCCCGCTTCTGGGCGGGATTCGGCGGCTTGTGCGTCGGGGACTGCTCCCGCGATGGACGCTGGAGTTTTCGCCCGTCCTCTGCGAGCAGCTGGCTCAGCCTGCCTTTCGGGTGCTTTTCCAGCAGTACTGCCGGGACAAGATGGCAGCGGCTCGCGACGACGAGCTGCACTTCCTGCGCTACGGCTATGGCGAGCAGTGGGTACGCCTGGCACGCTTCTGGCAGAGTTGGTATGCTGCACGCTTGGAGGAGTTTCTGGAGGAGTACCGGGGGGAGATCCTTGGGGCATTTGCACGCCTCCAGGAGCTGGGCGTGCTCGAGCTAGCAGGCTCAGCCGCAACGCATGCGTACCTGCCGCTGTTGCCGAGTGAACAGGCGGTAGCCTTCCAGCTGCGGGTGGGGGTGGAAACGTACCGACGTCACTTCCGGCGCGCCCCTGACTCGTTCTGGCTACCGGAGTGCGGCTACTACCCGGCAGGTGATCGGACAGCGGTCCCGCTCTACGGGGAGATGGCTGCCCGGATGCGGGGAGTAGAAGAGTGGTTGGCACGGCTCGGGGTCGGAGGGTTTGTCGTCGAACAACAGCTGCTGGAACGGGCACAGGTGTGGACCGATGCAGAGGCACTCTCGCCCACGGTGCGGCTGCTGCAACCGCAGTGGTGTGTCTCTTCCCCGGATGCGGGATACGGCTGTACTGTGCTTGCTCGCTACCAGCTGCTGGCTGCCCGTATCTGGGATGCGCGCACGGGCTATCCCGGCGACGGGGATTACCTGGATTTCCACAAACGGCACTATACCTCGTGGCTGCGCTACTGGCGGGTCACCGATAACCGACTCGATATGCAGTACAAGCTTCTCTACGTTCCCGAGTGGGCGGAAGGGAAAGCCCGGCAGCACGCGGAGCATTTTGCCGAGCTGGTGGTCACAACGCTGGCGCAGGTGCGGCACAGTACAGCCCTCTTTCCCGTGGCGTGCCTCCCCTTTGATACCGAGCTTTTCGGGCACTGGTGGTTTGAGGGACCGATGTTCCTGGAGCATCTCGTCGAACGCCTCACCGAAGCGCAGCAGGTAGAACTGTGGACTTTCCGGGAATGCCGGCAGCGAGTCGGACCAGCGGCACGCGTGCGTCTGCCTGCCGGTTCGTGGGGCAAAGATGCCGGGCATGAGCCCTGGGGGAATCCGCAGGTATGGTGGATGTGGCACGCTGTGGCACAGGCAGAGCGGCAGCTCAACGAGCTGCTGCGCCGCTTCCCGGCGCCACGGCGGACCCCGGTGCATGACCGCCTCTTCTGCCAAGCACTGCGAGAACTCCTCCTGATGCAGGCATCGGACTGGAGCTTCCTCGTTGTGACGGGCTCTGCACGGGACTACGCGGAGCAACGCTTCACTTTCCATGCTCAGGATTTCCAGCGCCTGCTCCAGCTTCTGGAGCAGCTCGACGAGCGTGGAGAACTCCGCCCTGACGGAGAGGCTTTCCTCCAAGCGCTCGAACAGCGGGATGCTCTCTTCCCTGAACTGAGGCTGCACTGGTGGGAGGAGCCTCTATGAGTCAGTCATTGCCCCCTCTTGTGGTGGATCTGGACGGCACGCTCCTGCGGACAGACACGCTCTGGGAGAGTTTCCTGGGGCTTCTCCGACGGCGTCCGTGGCGGATTCTCTGGATGCCGTTCTGGCTCCTGCAGGGACGGGCTGTTCTCAAGGTACGCCTCCTGGCGGAGGCTCTGCCCGATATTGAGTACTTGCCGCTGCGCGAGGAGGTGCTCCAGTGGCTGCAGGCGGAGCGTTGCCGAGGACGGCGGCTCATTTTGGCAACGGCGAGCCCTGCCTCCGTCGGTCAGGTGCTGGCCCAGCGGTTAGGACTCTTCGAGGCGGTGGTGGGAAGCTCCGACACGCTCAACGCGCGGGGAAAAGCAAAGCTGGCACTGGTCCGGCAGTACCTGGGTGAGCTTCCTTTTGAGTACCTCGGCAACTCGTGGGCAGATTTCCCCGTGTGGGCAGGAGCGGTGGAAGCGCACGTGGTCGGCACTCCGCGCTTTATCCGCCGGGTGCGGCGGCATTTCCCGCGCGGGCGTGACTTCCCTCAGCCGCTGCGGTGGAGCGCGCTGCTGGGGTTGTTGCGTCCGTACCAGTGGGTCAAGAACCTGCTGGTGTTCCTGCCCATGCTCTTAGCCCACCGGGTGTTGGAGGGAGCGCTCTGGGGAAAGGCGATAGCAGCCTTCGCTGCGCTGAGCTTGGTTGCTTCAGGGCTGTATGTGGTCAACGATCTGCTCGATGTGGAGGCAGATCGGCACCATCCGCGCAAGCGCTTCCGTCCCCTTGCTCGGGGTGATGTGCCGCTGTGGGTGGGGATGGTCATGGCACCACTGGTTTTCGGGATGGGCTTCGGGATTGCTGGGGCAGTGCTGCCTCCGCTCGGGGTCTTGGCTGTCGGGCTTTACGGAGGACTTTCGGCGGCGTACTCGCTGTGGCTCAAAACGCTCCCGCTGCTCGACGTGCTGGCGCTTGCCGGGCTCTACACCGTCCGTGTCCTTGCCGGTGGGTGGGCAACGCAGGTACCGCTCTCGGGGTGGCTGTTGACCTTTGCCATTTTCTTCTTCCTGAGCTTGGCGTTTCTGAAGCGCTACGTTGAGCTTCGGGCGTTGGGCGGAGCAGAGCTCCCGCGACGGGGCTATACGAGCCAGGACGAAGCTCTGGTTCGTACCTTCGGCATCGCCAGCGGGTATTTGGCTGTGCTGGTCTTCGTGCTCTACTTGAATAGTCCGGCGGTGGTCACGCTCTATCGGGAGCCTCGCTGGCTGTGGTTGAGTGTGCCATTGTTGCTGTACTGGATTGCATACCTCTGGCTCAGTGCCCATCGTGGGCGCATGCCCGATGATCCGATTCTCTTCGTGCTCCGTGATCCGGTCAGCTACATTGTTGCCGCGGGCTTACTGGGGCTCTTCGTGCTGGGCAGCGCATGAGAGTGCATGGCTACCTTTCGTGGGGACGATATCCTCGGCTGTATCCGGCGGCGGTGTGGCGGCTCCACTGGCGCGGCGAGGCGCTGCCGTCGGTGCCACCGGGGATGAGCCTCTTGCCCCGCGGGTATGGACGGAGCTACGGGGATTGTTGCCTCAACGAGGGTGGGCTGCTGCTCGATGTCACTGGGTTGGACCGGTTCCTCGCCTTCGATCCGGAGCAGGGGCTGCTCCGGTGCGAGGCGGGGATCAGCATGGCGGAGATTGTGTCTTTCGCGCTGCCTCGCGGCTACTTCGTACCAGTAACGCCGGGGACGAAGTGGGTCTCGCTCGGTGGGGCGATCGCCAACGATGTGCATGGGAAGAATCACCACCGCGCCGGGAGCTTCGGGTGTGCGGTGTGCGCCTTTGAACTGGTGCGCTCCTCCGGGGAGCGGCTACGGTGTACGCCGACGGAGAACGCCGAGCTTTTCCGGGCAACAATTGGTGGGCTGGGCTTGACTGGGCTGATAACGTGGGCAGAGATTCGGCTCCGACCAGTGGAGACAGCCTGGATGCGGGTGGAAGTGATCCCCTTCGGACATGTGCGGGAGTTCTTCCGCTTGAGCCGGGAATCAGATGCCGCCTTCGAGTACACGGTCGCCTGGGTGGATGTGACAGCTCGGGGAAAGCAGCTCGGGCGCGGGATTTTCTGGCGGGGCAACCATGCCCGGCGAGAGGAGGCACCCCGGGAGCTCCCGCGGAGGAGGCTCCGCCTGTCCCTGCCAGTGGATGCTCCGGAATGGCTGCTGAATCCGTGGAGTGCACGGCTGGCCAATGCGCTCTACTTCCGCCTCCATCGCCGGCGGGAAGGGATTGTGCCGTACGACGCCTTTTTCTACCCGCTGGATGCGCTCGGGCAGTGGAATCGGCTTTACGGCGCTCGGGGCTTTGTGCAGTACCAGTGTGTTGTGCCGCCGGAGACAGCCGAAGGGGCCGTAGAGGAGCTGCTCGAGCGGATTGCCGCTGCGCGGGTGACGGCACTTCTGGGGGTGCTCAAAGTGTTCGGTGCACAGCGTTCGCCGGGTATGCTCTCGTTCCCACGTCCTGGAGTGACACTGGCGGTGGATTTTGCCCTCGAGGGGGAGAAGACCTGGCAAGTGTTGGCGCAGTTGGACGCGTGTGTCCGTGCGGCAGGGGGAGCGCTCTATCCGGCAAAGGATGCCCGGATGCCGCCGGAGATGTTCGTCCATTCGTTCCCGCAGTGGCGGGAGTTTGCCCGATATCGGGACCCGCTCTTTTCGTCGAGCTTCTGGCGACGTGTCACACGGGGGTTGGACTGATGCGGCGTGTCCTGCTCATCGGGGCAACTTCGGCAATTGCCCAGGAAGTCGGGCGCCTCTACGCGGAGCGGCAGGCGCAGGTGTTCCTCGTCGGGCGCACGGCAGAGAAGCTCGAAGCGGTGGCGGCAGACCTAACCGTGCGCGGAGCCAAGGTTGTCGGCACCGTGTGTTGGGATGCACGGGATTGGGCACAGGCAGCCGACATTGTTGCCCGCGCCCGGCACGCGCTGGGGGTGCTGGAAGTCGTGCTCATCGCTCACGGGAGCCTGCCTCGGCAGGAGGAACTCTGGCATCACCCGGAGCGAAGTGTGGAGCAGTTCCAGCTCAATGCTACCAGTGTGGTGGCGCTTCTCAGCGCGCTCGTGCCCGTGCTCCAGGCACAGCGTCGTGGCACTGTCGGAGTCATCAGTTCTGTGGCAGGTGAGCGTGGGCGGGCACGTATGGCTGTGTACGGGGCGGCAAAAGCCGCGGTGACGGCGTTCAGTGCCGGTGTTCGCGGCTACTTGTACCCGTACGGTGTGAAGCTCATCACGATCAAGCCTGGGGTTGTTGACACTCCCATGACCGCCCATCTGCCGAAGAACTTCCTGTTTGCCTCCGCCCGTGCTGTCGGGAGGCGCATCTACCGGGCGCTCGAGCGTGGGGCGCCGGATATTCTCTACGTGCCCTGGTGGTGGCGTCCAGTGATGGCGCTTGCCCGGCTCGTGCCGGAACGCCTCTTCAAACGGCTCCGGATCTAGCCGAGGCGGCGACCGCTTGCTATGTGACTCGCGGTGTTGTAAATTTGCACTGCCGCCGAGGAGTCGGGAAGGGTGGGGGAAAAGAATCAGTAGTGGAAAGAGGGACGGTGTGTATGGGTAGAAGACACAACATCGGCGGTTTCCAGCGCTGCTTTTCTCACACGAGTCGAGGCGAATTCGCTAAGTTTGTGCCCAGCAACGTGACGCATGCGGGCGGTGTGCATGCCGGTGCGATGTCAGAGTACCTCCCTTGGTCTTCCCTGCCGTTCGGTACATGGACTGCACGTTTGCTGCACAGGAAGTCTCACTCTGCGCGCGAGGGTTCTCATGCGGATGATGACGCTGGTTCTCGGTGTATTTCTCCTCTCGGTGTGGGCAGCACAGGGTGCGCAAGAGCAGCAAGTCCCCTATAGCGGGGTAGCCCTCTCTGCTGCGGGAGAGCCTGTGCCCGACGGGCTCCATCGGATGGAGTTCTGCCTGTTTGAGTCGGGAGGCACGCAGCCAATCTGGAGCGAAGTCCACCTGGTGGAGACGCGAGCAGGTGCCTATCAGGTGCTCTTGGGGAGCGCACGCCCTCTCCGACTCGCCGCGGGGAAGCAGTACTGGCTTGAGGTCTTCTGCGATGGGCACTCACTGGGACGGTTCGCATTCCCTGTGGTGAGCTCGCAGGAGCAGAAGGGGGTTCCAGGATTCCGGATGGCGCCGATCCAAGACCGGACCGAGGCTGGCAAGACGGCCGTGATGGATGGACGTGGGCAGCTCCCGGTTCTCGGAGGGGTCTCCCCAGCAATGCCCCTGGTGGTCAATACGTGTGCTGAGTGCACCACAACCTTTTGGTCGCTGACGGGGAATGCAGGTACTGATCCGGCGAATAACTTTTTGGGTACAACCGATAACCAGCCCCTCATCATCCGCACGAACAATGTCAACCGTGTGCGGATCACCACCGGAGGACAGATTGAGGTTCTCAATAGCGGGCAGTCCGTTGCGCTCGGCGAGGCTGCTGGGACGGCAATGGACTTGACCTCGCCCCGACAGAATACTTTTGTCGGCTACCAAGCGGGGAGCCTGACAGAGACAGGGGAGAAGAACGTTGCCGTGGGAGCAACTGCGCTGTCGCAGAACATTGACGGCACGGGCAATACAGCGCTGGGCTCGAGCACGCTCACCAGTGTTACCAGTGGGAATTACAATACCGCGATCGGCTTCGGTGCCGATGTCAATGGAAACCTTACGAATGCAACGGCAATAGGTGCCTATGCGTTTGCGGCTTCTGATAACAGTGTTGTCATCGGCTCCATTGCAGGAGTCAATGGTGCGCCGGCGTCAGCGAATGTGGGGATTGGCACAACGGCACCCACACATCGTCTCCACGTTGTGAGCACCGCTGACCCGCTCCGTATTCAGGGACTCCAGGTGGATAACACGCTGGACAATGCGTTGGTGATAGACCCCAGCGGCATTGTCAAGATCCGCTCGCTTGCCGGACTGGTTGGCTCAACTGCCTGGTTGTTGACGGGCAATACGCTCTCGGGAGGAGAGGTTCTGGGGTCGCTCAATGCGCAGCCGTTGGTTGTGGTAACTAATGGTACCGAGCGGCTGCGGGTGACGGCGACGGGAGAGGTGGGTATTGGGACCAATGCTCCCACAGCGCAGGTGCACATTATGAGTCCAAGCGGTGGGGAGGTGTTGAAGCTACAGGCGGTGACTGGACAGAGTGGGTCGTTATTGCGGTGGGAGGACGAGTTTGGGAATGCGTGGGGTGTGATTGACAACAGTGGGTTAGTGGGGATTGGGACGGATGCGCCGGTGCAGAAGCTGCATGTAGTTGGCAACGGGGCGGTATCGGCGGTATTTGTGGAGGGTGGTGTAGGGGTTGGGACGGTCAATCCGTTGGCGACGTTGCATGTATTTGATGAGGGGGCGTTGACGCCGGGGACGACGCAGGTATTGATTACGGCGGGGG
>Ga0209289_100615_pt1 | contig 17482 bp, 15 predicted proteins | sample GXS110809BmetaG_FD_184121 | JGI IMG/M metagenome (GOLD analysis project Ga0209289, IMG submission 184121) | Hot spring microbial communities from Gongxiaoshe hot spring, China to study Microbial Dark Matter (Phase II) - GXS 110809B (SPAdes)... ...
GGTTAATAAAAATATGATTAGTTTAGTTTTTCCTCCCGAAGAAATAGCGTGATGAATCAAAATCAAGGATTAAAAAAAAACCAAAGAGTCATTATAAAGTATTTATTATTCTTTCTTTATTTAGTTTTTTCAATTGTTGTTATTTTTTTTATCTATAGAAAAACTGCCTTTGGGTTTGAAGATATTTATTCCCTTATTGTTAAAAATTACATTTTATTTTTTTTTACTGTTGTATTATCATTTATTACTTTGGTTATAAAGGTTTATAGGTGGAGGATGGTTATAAATCTTTTTTTTTCTATTAGATTAAGTTTTTTTTATCTTCTTAATTTAAATTCTTTATCTTTGATACTTAATTCTGTCGGCTTAAGTATGTTTATAACGGACGGATTGAAAAGTGGATTTTTGGTATTAAGGGAAGAGGGGATAAGGAAAGAAGATATAAGAAATAGATTATTAATTTTTTTGAGTCCTTATATGGATAGGATTATTGGTTCTGTTGCCGCAATTAGTATGTTTGGCATTTTTCTATTAAAGAATTATATTTTTTTACTTTTATTTATTTTTGCTCTTTTTCTGCTTCTTTTTTATTTTTGGAAGGATCGTGTTTATAGAGTTGTCATTGGTGGCATTATTTTGTCTTTTTTTTCACATCTTATTGATTCTTTATCCCTTTACCTTTTTTTGGTGTATGTATTGGGTGTTAATGTTAAGTTTCCTGATTGGTTTTTAGCTTTTATCGTTGGTAGTTTTAGTGCTTTGATTTCTATTTTTGGGGGTCTTGGAGGAAGAACGATAGGAATGAGTTTTATATTAGGAGAAAATAACCTCAAATCCGCTTTTTTACTCGATTTAATGTATTATATATTACAACTAATTTCTGCTGGTATTGGTTTGTTAACTTTCTTTATTTATAAAATATTCTTCTCGGAGAGTAATAATGGGTCATAGATTTGTTGTTTTGTTATTTATTGTCTTTCTCACTTTTTCTTGGAGCATATATAACTTGATTAAAATTAACATATTTAGTTATGGTATTTTTAAAAGAAAACTCGAATATTATACAACTTTTGAAGTTTATACATCTCCTGAAAGGGGGAACATCCTTGATAGAAATGGAGAGGTTTTATCTTTTAATACGGAAGAAACAAGGATAGTTTTACATAAATCTAAGTATAACTTATTAACTAATGATCAGCAAAAATTTGTTAAAAATTTTATCCAATCAAGATTCAAAATAAACGATTTTGATGATCTAATTAATAAGAATTATTCGGACAAAATCGTTATTAAAAGTAATCCAAATTTTTCTGATATCTGTTTAGTAATGGAAGATTTGATGTATGTTTATGGTGTTGATGTTATGGTAGATTATAAGAGGCAGTATTCAGGGCCTGCTTTTGCTTTTACAAATGGGTTTGTTGATATTCCATATAAAGAAGATGTAGAAAAAAATAAGGACCTTTTTTATTATTCTTCTGTTGGTAAAGATGGATTAGAGTTAGTTTATGATAAAGAATTGAGAGGGAAATTAGGTAAAGAAAAGTATTTAATGGACCCATTAGGACAACCTGTAAAAGTGCTTCAACAAACCCCTCCCGAAAGAGGAAAAGATGTAAATACAACGATCGATAAAAAGATAACATTATTTTCTTACAAGCAATTAAAAGATTTGTGTGATAGTTTGAGTTTGAAAAATGGTCAACCTGTTGGTGGATCTGTTATTTTAATGAAGGTTAATGGTGAAATTATAACCCTTGTTTCTTATCCTTCGTTTTATGTTTATTCAACAACAAACGGTATATACTTTAAACCTGATGGAAACGAGGTTATGAAGAAATTTCCTGATTTTTCTTATCTTTATAACAGGGCTTTAAGGGGGGAGTATCCTGCTGCTTCAACTTTTAAGATTATAACTTCTGTCGCTGCTTTGGAAGAAGGTATAATAAATGAGAATACTCACATTTATTGTCCTGGGGTATTTTTTGTTGGTTCTCATCCGTTTTACTGTTTTAATAAATATGGTCATGGTTCTTTGGATGTAATCCATGCACTTGCTGTTTCTTGTGATGTTTTTTATTACTTTTTGGGTTACAAACTTGGAATTGAAAAAATAAAAAAGTATGCAGAAATTTTGGGGCTAAATAAACCGACAGGTATAGATTTGCCATTTGAATCTTCAGGTTTGATCCCTTCCCATGCATGGAAAGAAAGGTATATGAGGGAAGAATGGACCAAGGGGGATGATGTGAATATTGCTATTGGGCAGGGTTTGGGATTAGTTACTCCTTTGCAAATGGCTGTTGTTGTTGCTTCTGTAGCGACCGGTTTTCGTCCAATCCCTTTTATTAATAAAAACCGAAAGCCTGTATTACAGAAAATAGCTGTAAAAGAAAAAAATTTGCTTTTAGTTAGGAAAGGAATGGAAGAAGCTATAAATATGGGAACTGCTGCTGTAATAAAATCCATCGTTAAGAAGTATAAAGTAGCCGGGAAAACTGGAACTGCTGAAGTACCTGTAAATTCTAACAATCCTAAAGGACTGAATAATACGTGGTTTGTTGGATATTTTGGTGTTGATAAACCAGAATATGTTATTGTGGTAAGTTTAGAGGCGTCAGGAGGTTATGGGGGGCAATATGCTGCCACCTTGGCTGCTGAAATTATTAGTTATATGGAAAAATCATTACTCTGAATTCATAGCTTGATCGGATAGAATGACTTTGAAATTCCTGTCGTAGTTTTCAAAAATCTCTCTGAAATTTTTATCCATAATCGTTGGATTTATGTTTCCTAATAGCCAGTCAACTAGGATCTTGTCTTTTTCGTCGTTTTTGAAAAATATCAAAGGAAAACTGTTGATGAAATTATTTATTTTCATGAATGTTTTATTGTATTCTATGGCTTGGTTAATTGTTGGGATGAAATCTTGGAGAGTTTTAATTTTTGTGTCTAAGTTTGATGCTAATTCTTGAGATAAAAAAGAAGTTAAGTAAGTGTATTCTGGTAGGAAACAATTCATTAGACCTAAGTACTCTGTTACAAAGAAAATTCTTTTATTTATGATTTCTTGTGGAAAAGTGTATTCTTTAGTTGAAAATGGGAGGACATATTTATTCCATTCTTTTATAACGATTTTTTTTACTATTTTATTGCAAAGTAGAAAGTTGTGTATAAGATCTTCGATTGTGTATTCTTTTTGTATGTGTTTGGCAAAGATAATGTTTTGTGAGTCGCTTAATATAACACCTTTTTGTGAGTATCCTAAGGCTATAAAAGGTTCTGAAGAAAAAACGGAGGTTGTTGGGATTTTCATAATCCATCCACCTGTATGTGTTGGTTTAAAATTTAGGAAACTCCAGGTATTACCCCAAAAATCATCAGCAACTATTAAATAATAGCATGATAATATTTTGTTGTTGGAAAGTTTTAAAAATATTTTATCATTATTGAAAAATAGTTCTTTGATAGAAGATTGAAAAGTTTTTATTTTTTTAGAATTTGGGTTATATAGAAATTTTCTTAATTTATCCAAAGTTGTAGAAAAGAGAAATCTTTTTTCACTTTTTATTAGTTTTTCTTGGTTTATAAGAATTAGATTAATTTCTTTGTATGAAGGATCTGGAATATTTTTGAAAGGTATGGAAAGGTTTTTATAGGTATTGTAGGCGACAATCATTTTTATATCTTTTATTATACTAATTTCAGGGATTATATGTCCTATTGTTATTTCGAAATTTTTATTGAAAAGGAAGAGAGTTGAGAAAGCACCAAAGGTATTACCTGTAATGATAACATCAAGATGCATACCTTTTAATTTATTTCAATAATTTATAGCCTTTACCTTTGCAATTTGGCAAATATAAAAAATGTAAAAAAAATGTTAAAAAGTCTGAAAAGGATTTTCATTTTTTTGTTTTTTGTATATAAATAAGAATGAAGGTAATAGAGTAAGGAGGTGTAGAAGAGATGATACCAGGATTGTTTGATGATGGTTCTTGGCTACCATACCAAAGACAGCAACAATGGGACCCAATAATCAATCAATACAGGGCATGGGCAATAGACAACCAAAACAGAAGAGAGTTGGAAAATTTAATTTTATCTGAAACATTGGCGGAAAAGAAGCACCAGCAAGAAATGCAAAAGATGGTCCTAGATACAAACAGAGCAATTAGGAAAATGCACGAAGAAACAAGAATGGATGCATTTAAAACTCAATCTCAAATAGCAAATCAATGGACTAAAGCATTAGCAGGTGGTGGCGGTTAATAAAACACGAGGGATTGCACAATTCGAAGGGGGCTTGGAGCCCCCTTATTTTTTTTGTAGTAAAATTTCATCGAAGAGAGATCTTAGAGAGGAGGGATTTCACCTAACTTAATATAAATAATTAAATGGGTATGGGAATAATAAAAAAAAATGTACGTGAACAAAATCAACCTGAAAACACAAATATTCCAAATCAAAAAACAAATTCAAAGATCCTGGGAAACATAATTAAACAAGATTTTTTAGGAAAAGAGTTGATTAGTCTTGATATTAGTAATGAAAAAATATCTAAAAAAATAATTAAAAAAGAAGAAGTTGCTTTACCTATTAACCAAGTAATCGAAGAAATTAAGGACGTTAATCTGGTTTCTAAATCATCGATCGAGTTCGAATTAGAAGAAGAAAAAAAGAAATATCAAAAACTAAATGAAGAGTTAGAACAAAAAATTAATGAACAAAAGCAAAAAATAGAGGAAATAGAAAAACAAAAGAAAATTATAATTGAAGAAGCACAGAAACAAGCTGAGAAAATTATACAAGAAGCAATAAATCAAGCACAAAAGAAAGCAAAAGAAATACTCGATCAAGCTGTTAATGAAGGCTTTCAAAAGGGATATCAAGAGGCGCAAGAACAGGTTAATAACATCTACCAACAAAAAATATTACAAATACAGCAAGAAATAAACAATGTAATAAACATTAGACAAGAATTGATAAAGGAGTTTGAAAAAGAAATTGTTGAATTGGCTTTTCAAATAGCTGAAAAAATTATAAATAAGAAAATACAAGAAGAACAAAGTGTGGTTACCTCATATTTGGCTGACTTGCTTGCAAAAGTCGAAAGAAGTAAGTCTATAACTATTTGGGTAAATCCACAAGAATTGGAGGATGTCAAAAATTCTAAAGAGAAATTAAAGTACTTGTTGGAGGATGTTGAAAATTTAAACATTGCTCCCGATGAAAGAATAGAAAAAGGTGGTTGTATTATTGAAACTAATTTCGGTAAAATAGATTCACGAATATCTACAAAATTAGAAGTCCTGAAAGAAATCATTTTAAGGAGTAAATAATGCTTGAACTTGATAAATACAAAAATTTAGTAAAAAACGTTTCATCCAAGGATTTGGTAAAATTTTACGGAAAAGTTAGGCAGGTTATTGGTTTAGTTATAGAAAGCGACGGGCCACCTTGTCAGGTCGGAGAAATATGTCATATCTATCCAAACGAATATTCTGAACCTATTGTAGCAGAAGTCGTGGGATTTAAAGAAGATAGGGTTTTGTTAATGCCTATAGGATCAACAATCGGTGTTTCCCCTGGCAATGAAGTTAGAGCCACTGGAAAACAATTGATGGTTAAAGTTGGCCCTAAAATATTGGGAAGGATACTTGATGGATTAGGAAACCCTATCGATGGTAAAGGACCATTGGAATACGAAGAACTATATCCCATATACAATGATCCACCGAACCCATTTTTACGACCAAGAATACATACTCCATTATCTATTGGTGTTAGAGCTATAGATTCTTTACTTACTTTAGGTAAAGGACAAAGGGTAGGAATATTTGCAGGATCAGGAGTGGGTAAAAGTACTACTCTATCTATGATTACACGTTTTACAGAAGCTGATTTAACTGTTTTGTGTTTAGTTGGAGAAAGAGGAAGAGAATTGAGAGATTTTATTGAAAGAGACCTTGGAGAAGAAGGTTTGAGAAGATCAGTTGTTGTTGTTGCAACTTCTGATACTCCTGCTCTTGTAAGGTTAAAAGCTGCCTACGTAGCTACAGCTATAGCAGAGTATTTTAGAGACAAAGGTAAGGATGTTATCCTTATGATGGACTCAGTTACAAGGTTTGCTATGGCACAACGGGAAATAGGATTGGCTATAGGTGAACCACCTTCTACCAAAGGTTATACACCTTCTGTTTTTGCACTCTTACCTAAGCTTATGGAAAGACCTGGAACTTCACCAACGGGTAGTATTACTGCTATTTATACCGTATTGGTTGAAGGGGATGATATGAATGAACCTATAGCAGATACTACAAGGGGTATTCTTGATGGGCATATAGTTTTGTCAAGACAATTGGCACATATGAACCATTACCCTGCAATAGATGTCCTTCAATCTGTTAGTAGATTGTTTGTAGAGATCACAAGTAGTGAGCATCAGAAAGCAGCAGGAATAATTAGGGAAATACTTAGCACTTACAAAAAAAATGAAGATATAATAACGCTTGGAATGTATAAAAAAGGAACTGACCCAAGAATAGATTACGCAATTGAAAAAATAGATGAAGTAAATTCATTCCTGAAACAAGGAGTTTTTGAGCCTGATAATTTACAAAATACTATTAAAAGAATGATCGAAATTGTTAGTGATTATGAAGAAAAAGTTGTTAAGAGGTTGAATAAATAATGTATTCTAAACCGTTTAAATTTAAATTAGAAAAGGTCCTTCAAATGAAAATTGAAGAGGAAGAAGAACAAAAGAGAGTTTTTGCTCGCGCCCAAAAAAAATTAATGGAAGAAGAACAAAAATTGGAAAATCTAATCAAAACTTTAGAATACAAAAAAGAGGAGTATAAACTTAAATTAACCCAAGTTGCACAACCCGATTACTTTCTTAATTTTAACAAATACTTAGATAAACTTAAAAATGATATAGAACTTCAAAAAGTTGTTGTTGAACAAGCAAAGTTGCAAGTGGAAATAGAAAAACAAAAACTGCAGGAAAAAATGAATGAAAGAAAAAGTTTTGAAAAACTTAAAGAAAAAGAGTATCAAAAATATTTACAAGAACAAAAATTACAGGAAACAAAGTTTCTGGATGAACTTTCAACTATAAGGTTTTCACGAAATAAAAAACAAGAGTAAGAAGGTTTTTGTGAAAATTTATAGAATAAGTATAAGTGGATTGGGAAAAACTGAGTTTTTTAGTAAATCATAAAGCGTATGAAGAGGGAAGGGTTAAATTCCCTTCCCTCCCCACCTCCCCCATAATTCTTTTCATCCTTATCATTATCATTTTCTTCCTAAATTCCTGTGCTACTGGAGTTCCATCTTTAACTCCATCCCCAACATCTAACAAACTCTTGTCTATATCTGTTTTTTTCAAAGCTCCAATAACTCCAACGATTAACTATCAATATAACAACCAAAATTATACCTACTACTTCTATAATGCTTTGTTTTTTAGGTTTGATAATAATTTGCTTTCTAACAATTTGGATTTAGTTGATCATATCTTTTACTTCGAAAATTCTTTTAAGAGGATAAATCGCATAAGGCCACCTTCTCAAAATACATCAACTTCTGATGAATGGTCTACACTTATTAATGATAATTTATCTCAAGTAGTTGGTAGTAATGAATTGAGATACAACATACAAATACCTGACCAGATAATTGGTAATAAAACTCTTTTCAAATTTATAATATTGGTTTTTTTAAGGGATTACGAATATTTGCAGATAGCAGATGATTTTGGTCAAAATCCTGTTCATTATTTTGATAATCCTTCATCTGCTATTTTGATTGACCTCAATAACATTACTCCTAACACTGTATACCCTCTTTCGAATCCTAATGATTCTATTGTTGAAAGTAATCTTCCCCCAGGATTTCCTGACGATAAAAAAAATGGTTTAAAAATAGATAAGATAGAATATATATACAGAATTTTCTAAATTTTTCTTAAATTACTGTCTTCTTGCAAGAATTAGACTTTTTATCTATATCTTGTTAAAATTATAAAGGTTTTGTTATATTCAATAAAGAATAATATAATTAAACATTAAAGAATAAAAAAATTGAAATTTGGTTGTTGTGGGGTGATAATAAATGAAAGAACACAGTTTAGAAATTCAAAGTGATACAAAAAAGTACTTATATTGGATTATTTTAATGTTTTTAATTCCTTTGCCTTGGATAGTAATAAAGTTGTCGATGTTGTTAGGTTTTTTTAAGTGGGATTATGAACATTATGCTGTTTTTTCTGCTTTACTAACTGGAATTTCTATAATAGCGGGTGCTTTTTTAGTTAGTTGGGCTGCTGAAAGTAGCCAGGAATATTTACCTCCTAATCTCGTCCTTGCTCTTATTGCTATTATTAATGTTATACCTGAGTATGTTGTTGATATTTATTTTACTTGGGTGGCAGGTAATAACCCTGAATACACTCATTACGCTGTAAGTAATATGACAGGTGCAAATAGAATGCTTATAGGTATAGTCTGGCCACTAATACTCTTGGTTTATTTGTTTGCAAGAATAAGAGAAAAAAAACAAAACGAATTACCTAATTATATTCAGATGGAAAAAAGTAATATATTGGAAATTGCTTTTTTATTGTTATCCACGATTTACTGTTTTATAATCCCATTTAAAGGTAAGTTAGAGTTGATTGATACTGTTATTTTGTTTTTTATATTTGGTGTGTATATATTTTTGGCAACAAGGATGGGGAAGAGGGAGCCGGAATTGGAAGGTCCTCCTCTTTACATATCCACTTTACCTGAATTTAAAAAGAAATTGTTGTTAACTGTTATGTTTGTTTTTGCTGGTATTACTTTTTTAGCTTCTGCTGAACCTTTTGGTGAAAGTTTGTTGATAATAGGGGCAAAGATAGCGGAGAATTTTGGGTTTGACCCACAGTTAGCAAAATTCTTGATGGTTCAGTGGGTTGCTCCTATTGCTTCTGAATCTCCAGATATAATTGTCGTTGTTATATTTGCTTGGAAACTATTAGCTACTGATTCATTTACTACTGTCGTTTCAGCAAAGATAAATCAATGGACATTGTTGGTTGGATTTATTCCTTTGGTTTATTATCTATCTCTTGTTTATCATGGCCATTCTGGTGGTCCTATGGTTTTGGATGAATTACAGAGACATGAAATTTTTCTAACTGCTGCGCAAAGTTTTTTTGCACTCGTTATCTTACTTGATTTTAAATTTACAATCCTTAAAGCTGTCCTTATATCTGTTCCTTTCTTTGCTCAACTTCTTAATCCTTCAATTAGAATGGAAGTGGCTTATGTTTATTTGATTCTTTCCTTTTTTGCTCTTTTCTTTGTTGTTAACAAAAATAGTTTGAATATGCTTAAAGAGTCAATAACGGATATCTTTCAGAGGTTAAAAGGTTAAAGAAAGCAAGATTGAAGGTTTTGTAGGTATATTTTTAGAATTTTTTTATAGAAGTAGCTTATTGTTTTGTTTGTAGTATGGAGAATATTTTAGCTTCGAGGTATAGGGTTTTAAGGAAGTTGGGCCAAGGTGGAATGGGGCAAGTCCTTCTTGCTCACGACACCATTTTAGATAGAAAAGTCGCTGTTAAAATCCTTTCCTCAGAATTGACCAAAAAACAAGAATTCTTGCAAAGATTTTTAAGAGAAGCAAGAATTACTGCATCTCTGGATCACATAAATATCGTTAAAATATACGATTTGATTGTCCTAAATAACGAGTACTACTTGATAATGGAATACATCGACGGGATGTCTCTGAGAAATTTTATAGAGAAAGGTTTAAACAAAGATTTTGATTTATCTTTGGACCTGTTTTTACAGATTTTGGATGGTGTTGAATACGCTCATTCTAAACATATTGTTCATAGAGATTTGAAACCGGAAAATATAATGATAACAAAGGACAATATCGTTAAGATAACTGATTTTGGGTTAGCTTTTGCTGCAAGTAGTCATAGTATAACTAATCCTGGGATGTTGATGGGAACTTTGGGGTATTTATCTCCTGAACAAGCTAAAGGTGTTGATGTTGATCATAGAACTGATATATATGCTTTAGGGGTTATTCTTTATGAATTATTAACATCTAATTTACCGATAATAGATTTGAATCCTGCGGGAATGATATATAAGATTTTAAATGAACCACCTACGCCACCTTCTAAATATAACCCGAATATACCTCCAAATTTAGAAAAAATAATAATGAAATGCCTTCAAAAGGATAAAAATAAAAGATATTCCAAAGTTTCAGAAATAAAAAAAGATTTGGAATTATTCCTCTATGGTAATCAGATGCAGGATTATTCTAATGATGTAGAGGAGAAGAAGAATGAAGTAAAAACTGCCATAAGTGAAATGGTTCAGAAGACGATTGGGGATATACTCTCTGAGATTTCTTCTTACAAAAAAAATTTGCCTGAAATAGTATTGGAAAAGAAATATGAAACGGGTGATAAGTTGGAGATAAAGCAAGAAAAAGAAGAAAAGGCTTCTACTCTTTCTGCAAGAGATATAGAGGTCTTACTTTCTAAAGCACAGAAGGAATATGAAAACAAAAATTACGAGGAAACAGTAAAGATATTAGAGCTCATTTTGCCTTATTATAAAAGTAAAAACGTGATTTATGTATTAGCTAAATCGTACTATAAACTCAATGAATTTAAGCAGGCTCTTTATTATATAAATTTGTATAAGAAAGATTATGGAGAGAATGAGAAAATCTTGGACATAGAGGGAGACATTCTTTACTTAATGAAGGATTACGTTAATAGTTATGTTAGTTTTTACAAAGCTTATGAGTTGACAAATAATAGGTATTATTTGCTTTTAGCTTGTAGGTCCGCTTTGAATTACAACCCTCAAATCGTTATTGATTCACTTAGTAATTTAATAGCAGTAGAAAATGATCAACATTTATTGGCAAAATCTTATAAATACCTTGGTTTGGCTTATTACAAAATAGGAAATTATGAATTGGCTATAGAGAATTTAGAATGTTATTTAAAGATTTATAATGATGGTAGTGTTTTGGGACCTTTGATAAAATCTTATAAGATGGCGGGAAAAAGCTTGGAATTAGCAAAAATTTATTCTGCGCTTTTAGAAGCAACTGATGATGAAACTATCCTCAAAGAAGCTCTATCTTTTTATTTATCCTCTTCAAAATACAAAGAAGCTGTAGAAGTTTGTTATAGGCTAATATCGATTAATCCAGATGATTTAAGTGTTTATCAGGATCTGTATCTTGCTTCAAAAGCTATAAATAATACAACTTCTCTAATTTTAGCAATAGAGAATATTTTGCGCTTACATCATGATATACCTGAGGAATCCAAAATTGAGCTTATGGAGGAATTGTTGAACCTTTATGAAGAGGAACAACAATACTTAGACGCAATAAATTTGCTTAATAAAATAGTTCAAATAGTTGGAGAAAAAGTCGAGTATAAATACAAATTAGCAGATCTTTATTCAAAAATCGGAAATTATGAAATTGCTTTAAATTTGATGTATGAGCTTGTTAGTATTGATTCTAATAATCCTTTATTTTACGAAAAAATTTCAGATATATATTTTAGGATGAGGCAATTTGACCAGGCTATTGAAAGTATAAAGACTGCTATTCAATTGGATCCAACTAACTATAATTACTACAAAATCTTATCTAATCTGTACTTAGAAATTAACAGAACTTATGAATTAATAGAAATATTGAAGAATTTAATTGATTATAATCCAATGGATATTGAGGCTTATGTTATTCTTGCTCAGACTTATCTGGTTATGAAAAATTATCAGGAAGCTTATGAAAGTATATTGATGGCTTATTCAAAAGCTACTTCTAATGTTAGCCTACCTTTGAAATCTTTTGATATCCTTCTTTATTCTTTGTATGGTATGTTTGGTAATACCAGTAATAGAAGTGAGCTTATAAATAAGTTTAAGGAGCTGGTGTTTGAGATAAAAAATCCCGCATATATTCCCTATCTTTATTACTCTATTGCCTTTTTCTATTGGATAAATGGTTATGAAATTAACTCCATCGAGTATCTTAATAATTCGATAATGGTTAGTAAATCTGAGCCTTATATTAATATTTTATCTACTGCACTGCTTAATTTTATTAAAGGTAAATACAAAGAGTCCGTAGATCTACTTGAAAAAAATATGAAACTTTTTAAGGAGTTAAAAATTATTGAAATAAAGAAAAGATATTTCGAGTTACTATTAACATTATACCTTCTTACTAATACTTTTCCTACCAATTTGGATAGCTTGTTCAATACTTTGGGGGACCTTTATGAGAGGTACGAACTATATGGACTTGTTTTAAAAGGAATGTTTATAGAGAGATATTCAAAAAACAAAGCGGATTATTATAATGCTTTATTTTTGTATGAAAAGGCTATACAAGAAGGATTTTTTAATGAGGGAATACTTTTCAGAACTTTCTTTTTTAATTATGTCTTTTCTAATTATCAAAAGGCAAAAGAATACATCCAAAAGTTAATCGTTATTAATCCAAATGATTTTATTTTGCAGTATTATTACAAAAAATTAGCTGAAGGCTCCTTTTAAGTGATCGAGATTTTTTTAATATTTTTTATTTTTTAAATATTTGTTAAAAAATTTTTTACGATTTTTTAACAATCCTGAACTATAAAATTAGCAAGGAGGTGTAAAAGATGTTGTATGAAGGAATGCAAAGAGCAGTTGAAAGCATGAGTTATTTGGTTAAGGTCCAAGAGATAATGACGAATAATTTGGCTAACGCCTCAACTACAGGTTATAAACAAGATGTTACTGTTGTCGGTAATTTTGGGGATTTGTTGAAAAAAAATATGAACGCAATAGAATTGACAGGAATGGATAGCTCTGCAGAAGTTGTTGTTACAGATAATCCTACCCTTGCCATAAAACAAAAAACAAGTTTTGCTAAGGGTAATTTAGCAAGAACTGATATCGAGTTTGATTTCGCTCTTGATGGAAATGGATTCTTCACTGTTAGTACTCCTAATGGTGTCAGATATACAAGGAATGGATCATTTACGGTTGATAAAGACGGAATTTTGAAAACCAAAGATGGTGCTGTGGTACTCGGGGAAAAAGGACCAATTAAAATACAAGGAAATAAATTTGAAGTAAAAGAAGATGGAACTATTCTTGTTAATAACCAAGTAGTTGATAGATTGCTTATTACAGATTTTCAAGATTATGGTGCATTGGTTAAGGAAGGCGCAACTTATTTTAAATTATCAAGGGATACACAAAGAATACCTGCTCAAACAAGAGTATTACAAGGATTCCTTGAAACATCTAATGTTAATCCGATAAAAGAAATGGTTAATATGGTAAATGTTTTAAGAAGCTTTGAAATGTCTCAAAAAGTGTTACAATCTCAAGATGAACAAATGAAAAAACATATAGAACAGGTATCAAGAATGAGATAAGTGTGCTGCTGCTAATAATTACGCAAGTGCTGAGGTACTTTAAAATGTAAGAAATTGAAATAGAGTGACCAGGATTAACAAAAATCGGAAATGATACTTTTCAAATGAAAAAAATCTCCTTACTGTCCTTCTTTCTTCCCACTTTTTTATTGTACTTTTTGTTTTTTTATATGGAGACCTATGTTTCTTTAAGCTGGGTTTCTTAACCAAGGTCTTGTTAAAATAAAATTCAAAGGATTGCTTTGTTTTTGTGAAGAATAAATATATTGAATGGATCTGAAAAAGGAAGATCTTAAGGTAGGTATTTGGGGATTAGGTAATGAAGGTTTTGCCCTTTATTCCTACCTTTCATCAAAAATTTTACTCAACAATATTACTCCTTTTACTTCGAACGAACAAACTCTGAGGATAAAAACAATACATTCTACAGGGAAAATAGAAGGAACATACCAGTTTATTCCTACCAATGAAATACGAAAAATACTTGAATGCGATTTAATATTTATTACAACTTTAACTACAGCCTATGAAGAAGTTGCCTCAAAAATAGCATCTTTTTCTATCCAAAATAATATTGATTTGAAACAAAAGATATTTGTATTGTTTTCAGGAAAACTCGGCGGTGTTTTGGTTTTTGATAAAGTATTTAAATCGTTTGGTATCGAAACAAATGTGATTGAGACTGATGCATTATTCGCATGTAGGAAAATTGATGTTGATACTGTTTGGATAAGGGGAATAAAGAAATGGAATCTACTTATTAGTAATAAAGATGCTTTTAAATCTGCTTCCGATTTGCATCTTTACAAAGTAATTAAAATGATATTCGATGATATTCAATTGGATGTTGCAGATAACTTTATTCAAAGAGGGTTGACAGATTTTGGGGCAATGGCTCACGCAACCATCTGCCTTATTAACTTGGCAAACATAGATAGTAAGAGAGATTTACTTTTTTATATCGACGGAATAACTGAAAATGCTGTTCGTTTAATCGAAAAGGTTTACCTTGAATTCGAAGAAGTTGCAAATCGTTTTAATACTCATATTGTTGATCCTATAATTTTACTTGACCGTTATTATGGAACGAGTAAGGATAATTTACTGGTTGCTATAAAGAATGTTCCTAATTATAAGCATACAAAAATGCCAAACAGTGTAAATAATAGGATGCTTTATGAAGACGTCTTAAATACCCTTTACCCTTTAACTCTCATTTCTAAAAAAATCGGGATTGATTTAAAAGTAATCCCTTCTATTGTTAATATAATGTCAGAGATTTTATTGTTGGATTTAGAGAAGGAAGGAAGGACTTTGGAAAAGATGGGGATAAATAATTTTTTTCATAGGAGGTAAAGTATGAAGAAGGTTCTTGTTGCAAATAGAGGAGAAATCGCTTTAAGAATTATCAGAACTTTGAGAGAAATGGGAATAAAAGCTGTTGCTGTTTATTCTGTTGTTGATAAGGATAGTTTGCATGTAAAATTTGCAGATGAGGCGGTTTGTATAGGACAAGATGAAGCATCCTCTACTTATTTAAACATTCCTCATATAATTTCTGCTGCTTTGGTAATGAAGTGTGACGCTATTCACCCTGGTTATGGTTTCCTTTCTGAGAATTACAAGTTTGCTCAAATTTGTAAATCTCATAACATTACATTCATAGGTCCCTCTCCTGAAAATATAAGGGATATGGGAGATAAAGTTAAAGCGAAGGAAATAGCAAGGAGTTTGGGGGTTCCTTTAGTTCCATCAACTGACGTTGTTAAGAATGTAAAGGAAGTCTATGATTTTATTAATCGGTATGGATTACCTGTTATCATCAAGGCTGCGGGAGGGGGAGGAGGCAGAGGAATGAGAGTTGTTGAAAAAATCTCTGAAGTTGAACAAAAAATATTGCAGGCATCCAATGAAGCAAAAAACTTTTTCTCTAACCCAGATGTTTATGTAGAAAAACTTATACCTAATCCTAAACACATTGAGGTCCAGATAATGGGTGATAAAAATAGAGCTTATCATCTTTTTGAAAGAGATTGCACAGCTCAAAGAAGGCACCAAAAAATAATAGAAGAAGCAACTTCTTTACTGCCCCAAAAAGTTAGGAATAGTATTTTAGAAGATGCTCTGAAGATAGCTAATTCAATAAAATACACCAATGCAGGCACAATAGAATTCCTATATGACCCTCAAAGCCAACAACATTACTTTATAGAAATGAACACTCGTATTCAAGTTGAACACCCTGCTACTGAAATGGTAACCAATACCGATATAGTTAAATTGCAAGTTTTATCTGCTATGAATGAAGATTTATCTTCTCTAATACCTTCCTCTTTTTCAGGTTATGCTATAGAATTAAGAATATACGCAGAGGATTCTTATAGGTTTGCTCCTTCTATTGGAAATATTACAAAAACTTATTTTCCTTCTTTTAGGGATGTAAGAGTAGATACCGCCGTTTATAATGGATATAATGTAACTCAGTTTTATGATAATATGATTTGTAAATTGATAGTTAAAGGAGAAGATAGATTAGACGCTATTAAAAGAGCTAAAATTTATCTCAATCAGGTTATAATCGAAGGTGTTAATACAAATATTCAACTTTTGAATGATATACTAAATGATGAAAAATATGTGAATTATCAGTATCATACGAGAAGTGTTGATGAATTGGTATTATTAAAAAGTAAGCAAGAAATAACAGTTTAAATGTAAGGAAGAACTTAAGAGGATTATTGATGGTGAAGAAGAATTTATATAATAGAATTAGGAGGCGAAATGAAATGTCAAAAGTAAAAGTGGGAGTTTTGGGATTGCAAGGGGATTTCTTAGAACATATTCATATATTATCTGCTTTAAATGTGGAACCAAAAATAATAAAGTATCCCGATGAGTTGGAGGATATCCAAGGATTAATAATCCCTGGTGGAGAAAGCACTACGATTGACAGGATAATGGATGATGAATTCAGACAAGCATTGGTTGAGGCAAATAAACGAGGGATGGCAATATTTGGAACCTGTGCAGGCGCTATATTGTTGGCTAAAAAAATACAGGATGGAAAAGAATGGCAAAAACCTTTGGGACTTATAGATATAGAAATAAAAAGAAATGCTTATGGAAGACAAAGAGAAAGTTTTGACACTGTTATAAACATACCTTCATTGGGAACAATGATTAGAGCAGTTTTTATAAGAGCACCAGAAATAACAAACATTGGGCCAAAAGTAAAAGAGTTGGCAACTTTTGAAGAGGTTCCCGTTTTGGTCCAGGAAAATAATGTATTAGTCTCCACTTTTCATCCAGAGCTTTCGGCTAATCCAACAATTCATAAATACTTTCTTAGTTTGATAAAATAAAGATCCGCCTGCTGGAAGGCGGAATAAAAATTTCCAGCTTTAAAACGGAGAAGAAATATGACAAGAGAAGAAATATACCAAAAGATAGTAAAAATAGTGTCTCAAAAATTGCAAGTCCATGAAAACGAAGTAAAAGAGGATTCTTCCTTTGTTGATGATTTTGGTGCTGATTCATTGGATTTGGTTGAATTAATAATGAAAATGGAAGAAGAGTTTGGGATTGAAATTAGTGATGAGGAAAGCCAAAAGATCCTCACTGTTAAAGATGCTGTTGACTTTATCGAAAATAAATTAACCAAAGTTTAGTTCCCAAAAAATTGATTTTTATTTGTAAACAAAATGTGGTTTTTTGGAAAGAAAAAAGAAGAGAAAAAAGAAGAAAAAAAACAAAACATACAAGCAGGGCAGGAAATTGCGCCACAAAGACAATATGCAAGAATAAATAGGGATATCGGTATAATATCTCCTGATATACCTGGATATAAAGCTATTACAAGGGATATAAGTCTTGGTGGCTCTAAAATAACTACTACAAAGCCTTTGCCAAAAGGTAAAATAATAAAAATAGGCTTGGAATTGGAAATTTCTAATAAACCTTTTGAGTTATCCGCTGAAGTCGTTTGGGCTAAAGAAGTTGAACCAA
>Ga0209289_100616_pt1 | contig 17403 bp, 10 predicted proteins | sample GXS110809BmetaG_FD_184121 | JGI IMG/M metagenome (GOLD analysis project Ga0209289, IMG submission 184121) | Hot spring microbial communities from Gongxiaoshe hot spring, China to study Microbial Dark Matter (Phase II) - GXS 110809B (SPAdes)... ...
GAGTTGCCCCAAAGGTAGCGCTCGTGGTCAGGATGCTCATCGTCAGTGTAATCAACTTTGTGGCGTGGCTTTCCGTGAATGTTGCCTTTTATGTCAAGCCATTGCTTTGGCGCACTGTGCATTCGCATCTGTATTCGGTCAGGATAAACATCAAACGAGGCAAAATCCGCTGGGTAACCTGCTGTGCCTGCTGGGCAGATGTGGGCAATGCCTTTGTTCCATCTCACCGCTGTCAAGTGAAGGTGTCCGCAAAGCACAGCAATGACACGCTCGCTCTTGCACTCAACAATTCGCAAAAACTCTCCGTCTCTCACCTTCCAACTCTCAAAGCCGAAACTTGCCTTCAAAACTCCTTCGTTCCTCATCGGCAAAAGTGGGACATGGGTGACAACGATTATCGGCATGTCAGCGAGAAACTCAAAGGCACGCTTTACGAAAGCATTGCGTTGACCAGTCACTTCGTCGGGAAGCCGATGAGCACCACTCGTGTCCACGACGATGAAGCCGATGCCACAAATCGTGAAAACATAGTTGTGCCATTCCTTTCCGAACCATCGGTCATAAGCAAGGTTGAGTTCTGATATGCCCTCACCTTGCCCGTTTTCATGGTTGCCAACGCAGGGCAGGAATGGAACGGTCAGTTGGTCAAGGACGAACTCCTTTAGGAATGCGAAGTCTTCGTTGTAGTCGGGAATTTCTCCGTCAATGATGTCGCCTGCCGAAAGGACGAAATCAGGTTGTTCAAAGCCATGCCTACCTAAAGCGCATTCTAACGCCCATAGCGCTTTCTCATTGACGAAGGGGTAGCCGACAGGTCGCCCACTAACTTTTGGTGAGCGAATGTGCATGTCATTCCAAAGGAAGAAGCGGAACAGCCGATTTGGACTTTTTGTTGACGGCGAATTTTTTGTCATCGCTCCAACCCTGCCTCAATCGCAACTTCTTTCGGCACAACGAAGAGGGTTTTGCCGATGCGGGCGGAACCACCTTTGCCCTCTTTCGGCATCAAGATAAGCCGATATTTGCCTTCACGGCTGAACGGAAGCGTCCATGAGTGAACTTTCTCTGCATCAGCACTTACAAGTCGCTCTTGCACAACTTGACCTTTCTCGTCCACAACCCGCAAAAGCAACTCGTGTCCGAAAAAGTGGGCACAGGCATAAACGAGATATTCGCCAGCACGCTCAATTTGAACTGTCCAGAAAACCTTGTGCTCAGATTTCCCCTCTGGGTCATACCACTCCCAAGCATTGTGCTGCTCCTTCGTCGGATTCCACATCGTTTTTCGCTCAATGCCGTAACAGCCCTCGGCTTGAGATGATACTGCGAACCGCTCAAAGAGCAACGGGATTTTGCGAAGCAAATTCCCTTGCTCACCTCGTTCACGCTCTTCCACCTGCATCGCCCGAAGGAAATTTTCAGCCCTTGACAATCGCAATTGCTCATATCTTCGCTTCAAACTCTTCGGCAAATTGTTGTCGGAGCAAAGCAGCAAAAGGAAAGCCGTCTCAATTTCTGGCAAAATCACACGCAACTTATCGCCGATAACTTTGCAAGGCAAAGGCTTGAATTCACCTTCGCCAACTTTGAAGGCGAATTTCAACGGCAGCCAAATTGGAATGCTTAGTTCCAACTCAGCAGGTGCGATGGTTTGATTGACAAATCGGTCAGGCAGCGATTGACCTTTCTCGTTGACGCAAACCACTAAAACCGCATCGGGCGCAACCAAAGGGCGAACGAAAAGACCATCAGTCAGCGATTTGGCGATGTCAAGTGGATGGGAACGGGCAAGGACAGGTGAAACTAACTCAACCTCACGGTGAACTTTCCCAATTTCTGCCCACACATCGGGGTAATCTTGTGCGCCCCAAAAGATTTGCTCAGGGTATCGTTCCGTGCAATGAATGTAGGCAATCAAACCTTTCGCTCCACCTGCAAGGGCATAATGCATCATGATGCGAACCTCTTCGGGGAAGGGCATTCTTGGAAACTTGGCTTCGCTCGGCTTCTTGACAGGCTCAATCCACATCGCTTGATAGGTGATGGTCATCATGTTAGGCGCGCAAGCAAGGCGAGCCGTTTCGGCAACTTCAAAAACTTGGCGCATCTGCCAACCAACAAGAAGTGCGTAAGGGTCAGTGTTGTGCACATCAGCAATGCGACCGTAGATGAACCAGTTCGCTGGCTTGTAGGTCAAGTTGACCGTGAGAAAAGTCAATGCGGAAGGGTTGCGCCGATAGCACCCTAAGTCACGCTCAACCATCTCCATCGCAAAAGCGCCGACCCGCTTTTCGTGTGGCAGTTCCTTGACGCTGTAATCGTGAACATCAGGTTCGTCCATTAAGTAGTAAGCCCAGAGAGCAGGATGACCAGTTTCGTTCTTTTTTGACAAAGGCGAAACACCTTTGAGCCCGTAGCGACCGAGCGCATCAAGTTGGTTTTTGTTGAGCGAACCGAAGGAGACATGCAGGTTGCAATCGTTGAGGTCATACTCTTTCGGCGTCACATAGCCGTAAGAGCCGAGCGGGAAGAAATCGTCTCTGGCACGGAAAACCGTTGCTGCAATTCCGTCAGTTGTGTCAACCCGCAAGTAGTGAAAACTTCCGAACCGAAGCGGTTTGGTCGGCTGAATAACGAGCGGGCAAAGGTTTTGCCAAAAGTTGGGGGCAAAAATGCGAGTTCTCCTCGTGACATCTTCGCCATCAAGCCAAACCTTGTTCACTTTTGTCGGCTTAGCGTTCGGTTTGCCGACGAACTCCAAGAAGGCGTAAACTTTGCCTTCGCTGTCAAAGCCCAAACCTTCAATCCGAACCGAAGGCGGGGTTATCGGGACAGTCAGTTGAAATGTTTCACCATCGTTGAATTGCACTTCAATGGCGATAGGCTTTTGTGGCGCATTGCGAAGCCTAACGAGCAACTCGCCGAAAGATTTCGGCGGTAAAGGGTTGGGGTGCAACCGCCACCAAACGACATCGCCACCTTTTTGCGGTTTCGTCACATCCTGACCATTAACAATCAACCGAGAAACTGCCGTTGATTTTTCGCTTCGGTTTTGCAGGTAAATTTCCACCGTTCCTGCTGCACGGTAATGCTCGGCGTGAAAAGCCTGAATTTCTTTCGCACTTTCAAACCACTGAAACGGCGTCCCCCTGTCGGGGCGGTAGAAGGCTGTGTCAATTGTGCATTTTGGTTCGGCGGAAGCCACACCCTCGCAACAAAACGCCGACGCAACCACCGCAGAAACAAAAAACAAATAACTCATCGTCACTCCCTCCTGCCTTTCACAAAACTTGTCTCACTTAACCGATGTTTTGGGAGAACGCACTGCGCTTTTCTCCCCAGCCAGCAAAAGGTAGGACGCTTTTGGCTCAACATTGATTTTCGGCTCATGCGAGAAAAAGGCTTGCACGATGTTGTTTTGGAAAGGACCATTTGGCGCATCAATCATCTGACCCTCGTAAAGTCCAATTGTGACACCTACGATGCCGCAATGTTTCCCGACGGCTTTGATGAGTGGGTAAGTGTGAGTTTGACCGAAGTTGATGTGAGTGTAACTTACCTTCCCACCCCAAATGCAACTGTTAGGGTTGTCAAGGAGAATGACAGGCTGCTCGGGCTTAAGCGGTGCTCCTGTCGCTTCCACATTCAAGTTCACTGCTCTTACAGAGATGCAGACCAGACCACCTTCATACTCAAAATGACCCGTGTAAGTGAAAGTCCTTGTCCAGAAGCCTGGTCCACGAATGTGAATGGCATATTGAATTCGCCCTTTGCTTTTTGCTGTCCCTGTTAGATAGGTGTTCACAAGGCGAATGGCAATCCCATTGTCCACAATAACGCAGGAACCGTCCAATGCATGCAGAGTGGAAGCGCCATCCACCGTGCATTCTGACATTGATGGATAGCCCACCCAAAGTTCAGTGAATGCCGACTTGACATTGAAGATGTTGTAGCCAGTGAAAACCAAAGGTTGGTCTGCCATTAGGTAAACATTCCAAGCTCTCCAAAGTTCTGCTGCGTAGTTGTAAACTGCCACTGTCCCATTCCCGTTGTTCGCTTCTGGTATAGACGGAAGGCGAACACGGACATTTGTCAGCGAATGAAATTGGGCATATTTGGTGTATTCAGTTTTTGCCGAGCGCGCAAAAAGGAAAGCAATTGTTGACGGGTTTGTCTTACCGCCTTCAACGGAGAAGTCACGAAAGTCAACATATTGTGTGCCCGATGTATCAAACAAAACTCCACCAGTGTTTGCGTGAAGGCAAGTCCCTGACCCAACGGAGAAGCCATCGCCTTGAAAGACCAAACCACCGCCTGGTCGGTTGGTGATGTTGAGCGGTTGATTGACGATGTAATGTCCTTGCGGGAGATGGACAACACTTGCCTCGCTGTCAATGGCAGATTGGATTGCCTTTGAGTCATCTTTGTCATCGTTGGCTTTCGCTCCCCACCATTGCGGGATAGCCTTTTGTGAATTCCTCAAAACGACTTCTCCAGGCTCAAACCCGACGAAGATTTGTCGCTGTGGCGCAGTGATAGGCGATTGAATGACGACAGAAACTCTTCCCTTTGCACCCTTCCTCAAAGCACCTTCGCCAACAAAAAAGAGATGAACATCCGAAGGGATGGTTAAGTTGGAAGCGATAGATTGCGGTTGGTCAATGACCAAAGTTTTCAATTTCGCCTTAGCGATTGCCTCTGCGAAATTTTTGAATTCACTGGCTTGCACCATTTGTTTGCCTTCAGCAGCCCACAAATAGCACACTGCCAAACCGTTAAACACTATCGCTAAACCCGCACGCAGCATGAATCGCCTCATCCTTTGTCACCCGCTTCCGTTTTGTTCCTTTCACACGAAGTTGATTGTGCTTCATCGGACATTTCCTTTTTTGGCTTTTGAGCAGGTGGCAGATACCACATCAATGTCCCACAAGCAGTTGTTTTCTCGTCGGAAGGCGGGATAAGAGATGGGATTTCAAAGGCAACAGGCAAGGTAATTTGCTCTCTTTGTGGAGTGAGAAAGCGCTCTATCAGAGACGATAACCAACCCGATTGATGCGATTTGGTTTCAGCCTCTTTTTGAACGGGCTCGTCATTTTGTTGGGCGGTTGATTTCTCTTCGGCAAGTTGTTGCCGTGAAGATGCAATTCCCAATGCCTCACGCAAAAGATGTTCGCAAAGGGCTTCTACAGCAAAAGAAGAGCCATAGCGAGAATGCTGACGAGACCCAACACCGTCGGAAACGGCGACAGCCAACCAAGGACCTGCTGTCCGAATAGCGAAGGCATCATCGCGTGGACGGCTTTCTCGCAAATGCAACTTGCCGATAGCGCTTGCTCCTATGAAGCGATATTGACCTAACTCTACATACGCAGTGCACCAATCGGGGTGAGAATCTGCAGACAATCCCAGAATGCGGTCACCAAGGATGAAACCCCGATTAGGCATGTTCACCACCTTCCTTAGAGATAGCCTCAAGGGACGACTTCATTGGAGGGTGTTTTCCCCTCAGAATTGAGCGATGCATTATGTTCAAGTCCTCTTTGTCTTTTGGAGGAGATGAATTTATGGCACATACTGAATAACTGGCGGGGGTGGTGGAAGGTTCATTGCCTGCTCGCCACCACCCGGCTGACTTACGGCTTTGCTCACCGTCGTCACACTTTGAGAGACCCACGTCGTCAACACAACAATGCCTAACTTCGGTATGTGAACTGGCTTGGTTAATTATACGGTGCGCTCACTCATAGCGTCAATGAACCGTTTCGCTATTATCGGCTGAAATAAGCATGTGAAAAGGCTTTCCAACAACCAGTTGCCCAACTCTTGACGCTCAGCGGGAAGCGGCTAAAATTTAGAAGCGCTGATTAGCACTCATGGGATATGAGTGCTAAAATGAAAAAGCGAATGCTCTATGCTCAAAGGTTTGTTCAGTTGGTTGTGCTGAAGTTGTTAGAGAGCGAAAGCAAAAATTTACCAATACGGAGGTGATTTAGGGATGAAGGTTCGTCCATTGGGAAATCGGGTTCTGGTCAAGCCGAGGGAGGAAGAGGAGAAAACTCCCGGCGGCATCATTCTTCCTGACACTGCGAAGGAGAAGCCTCAGGAAGGCGTCGTTGTTGCTGTCGGTCCTGGCAAGTTGCTGGAAAACGGCAAGCGCCGACCCATTTCTGTCAAGGAAGGCGACATTGTGATTTTCAGCAAGTATGCTGGCACTGAAATCAAGATTGACGGTGAAGATTATCTCATCGTTGACGAGGATAGCATCCTCGCCGTCAAAGTTGAGAAGAAAGAACCTGCTACTGCTAAAGCATAGACTTAGCCAAAATTCTTCAACGGAGGTGATTGGAAATGCCTAAAGAGTTGCTATACAGTGAGGAAGCAAGACGGGCATTGGAACGAGGCGTGAATGCGGTTGCCAACGCTGTCAGAGTTACTCTCGGTCCTAAAGGTCGCAATGTTGTCCTTGACAAAAAGTTCGGCGCTCCTGCAATCACCAAGGACGGCGTGACTGTAGCAAAGGAAATTGAACTTGTCCAACACTTTGAGAACTTAGGCGCTCAACTTGTCCGTGAAGTTGCCAGCAAGACTAACGATGTCGCTGGCGACGGGACAACCACCGCTACCGTTCTGGCTCAAGCCATGGTTCGTGAAGGTTTGAAGATGGTCGCTGCTGGTTCTAACCCAATGGCTTTGCGTCGTGGCATTGAAAAGGCTGTCCAAAAATCCGTTGAGAAACTCAAGGGACTTGCCATTGAGGTCAAGACCCGCGATGACATTGAACATGTTGCTGCTATTGCCGGCAACGATACCGAAATTGGCAAAATCATCGCTGAAGCGATGGAGAAGGTGGGTAAAGACGGCGTTATCACCATTGAAGAGAGCAAAGGCACAGAGACAACCGTTGAGTTTGTTGAAGGTTTGCAGTTTGACCGAGGTTACCTCAGCCCATATTTTGTGACTGACCCTGAGCGAATGGAGTGTGTCCTTGAAGAGCCATTCATCCTCATCCATGAGAAGAAAATCAGCAGCGCAATGGACTTAGTGCCAGTGCTTGAGCGAGTTTATCGTGCAGGTAAGCCGTTGCTTGTCATCGCCGAAGATGTTGAAGGTGAGGCACTTGCCACTCTCGTCATTAACAAACTTCGCGGTATCCTTCAATGCTGTGCTGTCAAGGCACCTGGCTTTGGTGAACGCCGAAAGGCAATGCTTGAAGACATCGCCATCTTGACGGGAGGGACTTTCTTGTCCGAAGAGTTGGGCATCAAGTTGGAAAATGTTTCCATTGACATGCTCGGTCGTGCCCGCAAAGTTGTCGTTACCAAAGATGACACCACAATCGTTGAAGGTGCTGGAAGCAAAGAAGCAATTCAAGGTCGCATCGCTCAAATCAAGCGACAGATTGAAGAGACAGAAAGCGACTATGACCGAGAGAAGTTGCAAGAGCGGTTGGCAAAATTGTCTGGCGGCGTCGCCGTTATCAAAGTTGGTGCTCCAACCGAAACCGAAATGAAGGAAAAGAAACACCGCTTTGAAGATGCCCTTAACGCTACTCGCGCTGCTGTTGAGGAAGGGATTATCTCTGGAGGTGGCGTAACCTACATCCACATCATCCCTAAACTTGACGAACTTGAAAACGAACTAACTGACCCTGACGAAAAGATTGGTGTCCGAATTGTCAAGCGAGCCCTTGAGGAACCTCTCCGCCAGATCGCTGAGAACGCTGGTTGGGAAGGCTCTGTGGCTGTTGAAAAGGTCCGACAATTTGAACCCAAGACCGTTAATGGCGATGTCCACTTCATCGGTTTTGATGCTCTCCGCGAGGAATTTGTTGACATGGTTGAAAGAGGCATTGTTGACCCAGTGAAAGTTGTCCGAAGTGCCCTTGAAAACGCTGCCTCCATTGCTGCCATGTTACTCACAACTGAAGCAGTTGTTGCCGAAAAGCCTGAGGAAGAGAAAACCAAAACAGGTGGACACCACCACGAGTTCTAAAAGGGAATGAAATGAAAGCGGGGCAGGTCAGTGACCTGTCCCGTTTCATCTTACTTTTGTCCCCCATCTGAATGAAGGCATTAAAGCGATGCCGTTAACATCCTCATATCACACTTGCCCACGAAAACTTTTCAACATAGTTTCATGGCGCGGGCATAAATCGTAAGAGCCATTTAGTTGCGCATTCAGCATTTCTTCTTGCCAGTGAGCGTTGTAAAGTCGGCAATCCTTGCAATCGCAAAAGGCTTCACCGAAGAGAGCATAAAAAATTGCCTGCAAAGCATAACCTTTTGCAACTTCCGTCAATCGTTCGTCGTTTGGAAGCAAGCATCGCTCTTTCAGTTCGGAAGCCAACAAAGGTGAAATTGCGTCCAAGCCCATTGCCCGAAACTGCTCCCTTGCGATGTAGAACTCTCGCGGTTTCGCTGGCGCTTCAATTAACCCCGTTGTGGAGACAATGGCAGGATAACCCAAAATCACTGTTCTCAAATGGTAACGATGGTCACTCTCGTCAAAAGTTGCCAGAAGTTGGTTAGTGAAAATGATGGGCAACCTCCACCGACTTATTTCCTCAGAACCAAACAAACTTGCTAACAACTCTTGCGCCATGAAACCATCATAAATCACCCCTTTTGCCTCGCCTCTCAATATCAACCTTCGTCGCTCGTAAGTGATTTCACCGTAAAGCGGTTCCCGTTCGGTCACAGGTTGATATGGGTCATGAACCCTCGCTTTGGCGAACCTAACGGTAAGTCGCTGCAACAAAATCTCCCTTTCGCTTTCTGGCAACGCTGCCAACTTTTCTCGGACTAATTCGCCGTGTTGTGTGAATTGAGAGTTTGGCAACTTCGTTTGCAAATAACTGACGACTTCGCTCAGGTGGAAATTGGGCGTGAATGGGTCATCGTAAAGGTCACACCGGAAACGCATCCAAACACATCCCCCTTGTCAAGGGAAGGAGAAGCAGGTCACGCTAACAAAAGTTTTCAAGCCTTCCTTCTCAAAGGCGATTTCGTCCCCTGTTACTTTTTGGTCAAAATCGCTGCAGCCCCAGCAATTGCAAGTGCCCAGAAGAAATCGTGTTCAATTCGCTTGTATTCCTGTTCCTTTCGCAGCGGGAATGGCAACCTGCTTGCGTGTTGAGGGATGGAAGTTATGCGAACTTCGTCACCAATTCGGATTTTAGCGCCAGGCAAAACTTCTTCCAAAGCCACAATGCTGCTGCCGATGTCAACCTCAACGACTTTGCCTTGGGCTAAAGGTTTGCCGTCCCTCAAAATTACGGCGTGCGAACCAATCTTAACCCCACTGGTCATGTCCAGACTGATTCGCACTGCTCGCTCGTAAAACTGGTCACGGTCTTTGTAGTAAGTGGCTGGCAAGGTGAAGTAAGTTGGCGGGAGCAAAACCTGACCTTTGAGATTTACGAGTGTGCTCAGTTGTTTCGCTATTTCGGAAGCAGCCTCTGCAATTGCTTTGGCGAGCGCCCTTCCTTCTGCTGGGTCAACACCTTTCCCCTCGGCTTTCACTTTGAGAGTGATTTGTGGCTCTTTCGCTGTAACAAGCGTCGCTTCCAAAACCAAAGTCACGATTGAATCGTTCTTAAGTCTAACCACCGAAACGCACTTGACAACTGCCTGAATTGCAGCATAAGTTTTAAGTTCGGCTGCAACTTTTGTGAGACTTTGTTCATCCTCAGGCAGTTTAACCTTCTCGCGAATGTCTCGGACAGAAAAAACCTTAGTGCTGTTTAACGCTGACACAATTGCATCGCCAACTTGGCTTTTGAAAACAGCACCGCCATAACCGCTTTCATCAACGACGCCCAAAAATGCGACAGTAAACGGTTTTTGGCTCTCAGCCATTACCGCCGTAAGCATCAAAGTCGTGACCACAAGGCAAATTCGCAACGCCATTCCCGTTCACCTCCTGAATCTTTGCCTAAAGAACTGCAAGGGAAATCCCGATGCACCGAACCAGCAACAATGCTCGCTAAAATTTTGATGCCAAAGTAACAATTTTGACAGCAATGGAGACCCACTGATCAAGTTGAAATGCGAGGTGAAAAATGTGACGAACGAAAAGTCAAGAGCGCTTTTTGAGCGTGCCCAGAAACTCATGCCCGGCGGCGTCAATTCGCCCGTTAGGGCTTTCAGAGCCGTCGGGGGAATCCCTTTTTTCGTCGCAAAAGGCGAAGGTTGCTACTTGTGGGATGTTGACGGCAACAAGTTTATTGACTTCGTTTGCTCATGGGGACCTCTGATCCTCGGTCACGCTCACCCTGAAGTTGTCTCAGCAGTGAAAGAGGCAGTTGAAAAAGGCACAACTTATGGAACGCCAACGGAACTTGAAGTTTTGCTTGCCGAGAAAATTCAACAAGCGTTCCCATCAATGGAGATGCTTCGCCTCGTCAACTCCGGCACCGAAGCGACGATGAGTGCCATCCGAGTTGCGAGGGGTTGCACGGGTCGCAAAAAGATTGTCAAGTTTGAAGGTTGTTATCACGGTCATGCTGATTACTTGCTCGTCAAAGCGGGCTCTGGCGCAACGACTTTCGGCATCCCTGACAGCGCCGGAGTGCCCGAAGGAACGGCTCAAGACACTATTGTGCTGCCATACAACGATGTTCAGGCTTTCAATGAAACGATGGATGCAATGGGTGATGAAATTGCAGCGGTCATCGTTGAACCGATTGCAGGTAACATGGGAGTTGTTTTGCCGAAGCCCGAGTTTTTGAAAGCCTTGCGAGAACAAACCGAAAAGCACGGAACTGTCCTTATCTTTGACGAAGTCATCACAGGCTTTCGCGTGGCTTTCGGCGGCGCTCAATCGCTTTATGGGATTCGTCCCGACATGACTTGTTTGGGCAAAATCGTCGGCGGTGGTTTACCATTGGCAGCCTACGGTGGTCGCAAGGAAATCATGCAGTCGGTTGCACCGCTTGGACCAGTTTATCAAGCGGGGACGCTTTCAGGCAACCCTGTTGCTGTGACTGCCGGTTTGAAAACCCTTGAAATCCTTGAGCGCGATAACCCCTACCCCGAACTTGAAAGCAAAACTCGTCAACTCACTGAAGTGATCGCTGAGGCAGCAAAGGAGTTCAGCATCCCCGTTCAAATCAACCAAATCGCATCAATGTTCACTGTCTTCTTCACTGACCAACCTGTCACCGATTACTCGTCGGCAAAGCGGAGTGACACACAGCGCTACGCTCGCTTCTTCCATGCTTTGCTTGAGCGTGGAGTTTACTTTCCGCCGTCGCAATTTGAGGCGGCGTTTGTCTCTACTGCACACGACGGAAAAGTCTTAGCAGCGACTCAAGAAGCCGTAAGGCTTGCAATGAAGGCGATATTGAGTCCATAGTTAGCCATGAGGCGAAAGTAAAGTGGCGTTTTATGGGTGACGCAACTTTGTTTTTTGTCCTGTTGCGAACATAAAAAGTTAGGACTTACGCAGTTGATGTCATTTTGTGTAGGGGCGGACGATAGTCTGCCCGAAAACATCCTTTATAAGGGGTTAAAACTGCCCTTGCGGGCGGCTTAGCAGCCGCCCCTACATCCAACTGCGTAACTCCTAAAAGTTTTTGATGAAGTCCGACCATGCTCTGACATGTTGGGTGAGGCGCCTACTGAACCCTAAATGTGTCCGTAGCATATTCAGAAGTGCAAAGATGTGCAAAAATTGACATTCTTTTAGCGGACGAACATTCATTGCACGGGTCATATGGAGGGTGATAGCGGTGGTTTCTCGTGAGTTTTTGACATTGGCTTTGATTTTGATTTTCTTTGCCTACGCTTTGTCTCAAGAAGTGCTATTGCTATTTGAATTGGGCGAATGGCAAGTTGATGGGCGTGGAAGCCATAGGGCGTTACCCTATACTTCCTTGCGAAACCCATCAAGAAAGAACTGCACCGACTCCTTCTTCATATCTGGCAAAACACAAAAACTATAGTTTTGCACAGCCCTTATTTGCCAGTAAAATTAGGCGTTTAAGCAAGGACAAGGGTTGCAGACGGTCTTGAAGGGAACAAAAATTCAGGCATCCAATTGTAGGGCGCAGGCTCTGTCCTGCGCCGACAAAAAATCGGCATGGGAAAGAGCCCATGCCCTACAAGTTTAACCAACAAACCTTTGAGCGATAGGCTGGTATGGAGAAGTGGGATAGATTAGGTAGAGTGGTATCTCTGCAACCCTGCTTCTATGGAAAACAGGTCAAAATCCCAAAGGCGTATGCCCCATTTACACGACAAGGTCAATCGCAGTTAGTATTAATTAGCCAAGTTCATGACACTTGAGTGAGTTCATTTTAGTGAACGATTTCGTCACGCTCAAAGATGGTGCTATGGGTTAAATGGGTAAAGCCCGTTGATTCTGCCTTGGTGGGCAGCCTTTTGCAAGTTGGGTATCCGACAGTATTTGGGGAACCTCAAAATTGGGTTGATTTTTTTTTGCATATGTGTTATAAATGTAAATGGGTTTGCAGGCAACTGCGTAACCCTTAAACTAAAAAACTAAAAGGAGGGATCTGCTATGGTGCGCTTGAGACACAAAATGTATTCGCTTGGTTTCACTCTCATTGAGCTGCTCGTGGTGATAGCGATTATCGCTATCCTGGCAGCGATTCTGTTTCCAGTGTTTTCAAGAGTAAGGGAAAAGGCAAGGACTGCGTCATGCAAGAGCAACTTGAAGCAAATGGCTCTCGGCGTTCTAATGTATTCCCAAGATTACGACGAAAGATTTCGTGGATGGCGTGGTTATGTGCTTCATGCAGACCCTCACCCCTGTGCTCTTCAAGATAGTGCAGTGTGGTATCATCATCTTATCCAGCCGTATGTAAAAAATTGGCAACTCTACATCTGTCCATCTACACGGTGGGAGCATGGGAAAAATTGTGGCTTTTGGGCGCCATTTGCCAAGCCATATGGAACGAGTTACGCTTTTAATTGCCCTGTAGGACGAGCCTTTGTATGGGGGGAAGACATAGTATTCCCAACGATTAAGCGTCCTTCTGACTTAGCCATGATTGCTGACGGTGTTTGGGGTTGCATGCGCCCTTGGATGAGACCTGGCGGGGGGTGCGGAACTGACTACATTGAACCTCATATAGACGGAGTGAATGTCGCTTATTTTGACGGGCATGTGAAGTGGATAAAGAGTCTTAAGTTCTGGGCTCCAGATCACTCCACGATGTGGAATTACCTGCCTTGGGTAAACGCTGACTCTTATCCCCCAGGTTGGTAAGGATGGAATGGTTCGTTGTTAGTTAGCCAAGTTCATGACACTTGAGTGAGTTCATTTTAGTGAACGATTCCGTCACGCTCAAAGGTGGCGCTATGGGTTAATAGGCGCGATGGGTTACTAAGCCAATGTGCGAAAAGGTGAGAGTAAAGTGAGGCTTAGAGGGCGGTTAGGAGTGTTCGTGGCAGCATTCGTTATCGTTTCGCAATTAGTAGGGAGTGAAAGTGCTGTGGAGTATGGCATCGGTTCTTGGGCTGTTGATGGTCGTGGTTGCCATAGGGCGTTGGTTCATGTGGATGAACCTTCAGATGCCGTTTGGGTTTACATCCCTTGGCGCCGTCCTGACCCGCATCCAGAAGAGAAAGATGTTCGTGTCTTTGACGCTCAAACGGGAAAGCAAGTCAAAAATGTCATCCGTGTCAAAATCACGCAGGAGTTTGGAGAGTTGATTTTTCAGCCAACTTCTGGCGCAGGCATTTACGAAGTTTACTACCTGCCCTTTGAGACGCCAAAGCACCCAATTCCAGGTGGCTGGTGGAAGGCTTGGTATTTCAAGCCAGAGGAAACTGCCGACCAAGAATGGCGGAAACAGAATGGCTTGACCGAAGATGCACTGGCTTCAGGTGAATGGCGCAAGTTGCCACAGGCGAAAGTCATCTCAATTCAGGCACGAACCGATTTTGACAGGTTTGACCCGATGGAAGTCATTGCCACAAGAGAGGAAATCGCTCAACTGCTGGCAAAGTTCCCGAAGCGAACCTACTTGGTCTTTCCCGAAGACCGAAGTTTCCCAATCCGCATGTTTGACCATTTGCCTTACCGTTGGATCCAGTTCGTAGTAAGGCACGAAACGAAGTGGAGTGCCGTCAAAGACGCCACTTCGCTATCGCTTCGTGGCTCACTACGAACTGTGCCAACTGGACCAAGCGATAAGTTTGTTGGGCAGGCTCAGCCAAACGAATTCTTCGTCTTTCAACTGGGCATTTTCGCTGCAAGGAAACCAATTGTTGACTTGCAACTTGAGTTTAGCGATCTAAAAGGCGAGGGCAGAAGGCGAATACCTGCATCGGCGTTTCGCTGCTTCAATCTCAGCGGTATTGACTGGCTTGGACGACCAATGCGAAAAAACTTTTCCGTCGCCGTAGGCAAGGTGCGCCCACTCTGGGTCGGATTGCAAATTCCAAAGGAGGCTAAGGGCAAGTATGTTGGCGAAATCAAAGTAAAGCCGAAGGGCTTGGAAGAAACAACTGTCAAGTTGGAGTTGACGGTTGAAGGCGAACCGATTGAAGACTTCGGCGACGGCGACAATTGGCGTCTCTCAAGGCTTCGTTGGCTTGATTCAACTTTGGGCTTAGAAGATGAAGTTGTCCCGCCGTTTACTCCACTGAAGGTCAAAGGCGAAACGGTTGAGTGCTTAGGTCGTAAAGTTCGCTTTGGCAAATTTGGGTTGCCAGAAAGCATCATCAGCAACGGTCGTGAAATTTTGGCAGCACCAGTGAGGTTCATTTTGGAGCGGAACACAGGGCAGGGGGCAAAGGACACGGGACAAGGGACACGGGGCAGGTCGGGACGCCACTTCGCTAACGCTTCGTGGCTTACTACGAGCAGTGGACGCCACTACGCTGACGCTTCGTGGCTTACTACGAACAAAAAGTGGCTCAAACGAAATGATGCTGTGGCGGAGTGGCAAGTGAGTGCAAGCAACGGCGATTTTGATCTGCTCGTGCGAACGAAGATGGAATTTGATGGTTGCATCTTGCACTCAATCACAGTGAAGGCGAAACGAGATGTGAGCGTTAAGGACATTAGGCTTGAAGTTCCCGTCCGAAAAGAAGTTGCGACCTACATGATGGGTATGGGATGGCGTGGCGGGAAGCGACCGAAAGAGTGGCAATGGAGTTGGGATGCAAAGCGACCGAACAACATGGTTTGGATTGGCGATTGGGACGCTGGCATTCAAATCAAACTCGTTGAAGCCCTTGAGGTTTGGCACTGCCAAGTCATTGATTTCAAGCCACCGAAGTCTTGGCACAATGATGGCAAAGGCGGATGCCACATTTTTGAAACCGATGACGCATTTGTGGTTCGTGCCTTCAGTGGCGGGCGCAAGATGGCGAAAGGCGAGCAACTTGAGTTTCTCTTTCGCTTTCTCATCACGCCCTTCAAGCCACTTGACAAAAACCGATGGGTTTGGCGCTATGGCAATGGTGGCAACATCGTTCACCTGCACCATGCCAATCCACCTGCCAACCCTTACATCAACTACCCGATGCTGACATGGCGTGAGTTGGCTGAGTTTGTGCGTGAAGTGAAGCAAACCCAAGTGTTTCGCAATCGTGGCATCTTGACTTACCCCGCCGATGGCAACATTGACCTTAACCAAGGTTCGCTGCACATTTGGGTTCGTGTCAACTTTGACCCGAAGGCTGGAAAGGCAGGCGACGCAAGATACAACCAAAGCCTGTTTTCTTTGGAGTTTCCAAACGAGGACGCCGTTGGATTTTACTGGAACATTGACGACAGGGGCATGAGGGCATATGTGCGCAAAGGCTCGCCGCTGAGAAACCAATATCCCGTGCTCATTGGAAGTCACCAACCAGATTGGGAAAAAGGCGATTCGCACATCGTCACGCTTTCTTGGGGCAAGCGATTTGCCATCTTCGTTGACGGCAAATTGGCAGCGCAAGCGAACTATCAAGGCACAACCGATGCGCCATTGAAGGGCGCATTAATGCAAATTTCAAGCAGCGGTTTCATCCTGCGTGCCGTCAAAATCAGCAAAAGCGAGTATGCCGAAGGAACGCCGATTGAGTTCGTTCCTGACGGAGACTGCCTTCTCCTTGACACTTTCGTCAGCATTGTCCGAAAGGACGAAAGTCTGGCTTTTTCGCATCCTGAGAAAATGGCATCAGGCAAGTTTGGAACGCTGATGGGGAAATTTGAGTTGCAGCAGCGAGAAGGCTTCCGTGAACTTTCTCTGGCTGGCGAACCAATGCCTGTCGGTGTCAACATCTACTACACGGTGCGGGAGTTGACAAACCACACTCCTGAACTTTGGGCATTGCGAAGTTTGGGCGACGAGATTTTTGAAACTGGCGGAGTTGACATTTACAATGACGCTCAAGCCGTTGAGAAATCGCCGAAAGTGGGACACCCTTGGCTTCATGAGCACTTAGTTGCTGGCTACATCCCCGCTTGGATGCATCCGTTCAACGAGACAGATTTTTGTTCCGCCATTGCGATGAAGGGGCTTTCAAGATGGCACAACTTCTATGTTGAAGGATTGCGCTTTTTGATGGAAAAAACGGGCGTTGATGGGCTTTACCTTGACGGAATAGGCTACGACCGAGAAGTGATGAAGCGTGTCAGGAGAGTGATGAAGCGGATTAACCCAAATAGCCGAATTGACTTTCATTCAGGCGACAATTGGGCACCGCCTTGGGAACCTGAGCCACCGATGCTCAGCCCAGCGAATCAATATATGGAGCACTTTCCCTACATTGACACTTTGTGGTTTGGCGAACTTTTTGACTACAACATGCCACCTGACTACTGGCTCGTTGAGATTTCTGGCATTCCGTTTGGATTGATGGGCGATATGTTGAACTACGAGAATGGTGGAAATCCATATCGTGGGATGATTTACGGGATGACGGGGCGGTTGCACATTTGCACACCTTACTTGTGGCAGGTGTTGGATGCTTTTGGCATTGAAGACGCCGAAGTGATTGGCTACTGGCGCAAAGACTGCCCAGTGCGAACTGACCGTGAAGATGTTTTGGCGACAGTTTACCGAAAGCGCGGAAAGGTGCTGATTGCAATTGCAAGTTGGGCAAAAGAAGATGTGGCAGTGAGATTGCAGATAGATTGGGAGGCGTTGGGCATTGACAAAAACCGATGTCGCCTTTACGCACCGCCCATTGTCTTCTTCCAACCACCTGCAACCTTTCTGCCTGACAAGCCAATCTTGGTTCAATCAGGAAAAGGTTGGTTGCTGATATTGATGGCAGAAGATTAAATCCGCTAACGAGGTGAAGGCTTACGGTATGTCGCACTTGCATTTTTCTCGCTGCAGTTTTTGCCCTTTCGTTCCCTTTGCGAGGTGAGCAAGTTATGGGCTCAAATTGGTGGCTTGATTTGTCGGTTAAGGAGCGAATGGATTGGCTAACA
>Ga0209289_100617_pt1 | contig 17399 bp, 21 predicted proteins | sample GXS110809BmetaG_FD_184121 | JGI IMG/M metagenome (GOLD analysis project Ga0209289, IMG submission 184121) | Hot spring microbial communities from Gongxiaoshe hot spring, China to study Microbial Dark Matter (Phase II) - GXS 110809B (SPAdes)... ...
AGATAGGTTTTGAGGTTCCTGTATTTACGATTATTTCTTTGCCTTTTCTTAAAGATGAAGAACATTACTATTTTTTTGAAGACAGTAAAGTTTGGTTACTCGGTAATAGAAAATTGATTGAATTTATGAATAAGGTTGAAAAGAATAATGTAAAAGTTGATTGGTTTAGGTTTATAGATGATATTTGCAGTAAATAAGAAATTAAGAGATTTTCAAATATTAGAAACATTGGAAGCTGGTATATCTTTGCTTGGGCCTGAAGTTAAAGCTATTAGGAATAAAAATCTAAATATTAATGATGCTTTCGTAAGGATAAAAAATGGAGAAGCATATATTGTAAATATGAATATTACACCTGTTTCTCCAAATTCCTTTTTTGAGAGGATAAATTCTACGAGACCTCGAAAACTATTATTGAAGAAGAATGAAATAAAAAGGCTGATAGGAAAAGTTCAAGAAAAAGGATTAACAATCATCCCTACAAAAGTCTATACAAAAGGGAGATGGATAAAAGTTGAAATAGCTATTGTTAGACACAAAACAAAATACGATAAAAGAGAAGAAATAAAGAAGAAAGAAATGGATAGGAAAATTCAAGAAATTATGAAAAGGAAAGGGATAAGGTAATGGGTAAAGGATTGATATCTTTTTTGCCTAAAAATGTTGATTTTTTCAAATATTTATGTGAGTGCTCGGAAGTTTTAATTGAAATATGCAATGAAGTAAAAAATCTATATAACAATCCTACTGAGGAAATATTTAATAAGATCATAGAGCTTGAACATAAAGCGGATAAGATAGTTTATGAATACAGACATAAATTGAATGAAGTATTTATTACTCCTCTTGATAGGGAGGATTTGCACGAGTTGATGATAGAGTTGGATGATGTTATTGATTTTGCAAAATCCTCTGCTGAAAAGTATTTTCTTTACAGACCTAAGAAAAAGTATGATTTTATGGATCAAATTTTGGATGTATTAATTAAATCAGCTCACAAAGTTAAAAATTTAATGGCTATTCTTAGGAAAGCAGATGAGGAAATAATAAAAATAGTTAGTGAGATATGTGATTTGGAGAAAGAAGCCGATGCTATTAACAGAAGAGGAATAGCTGATCTTTTTAACAATGGAGATGATATACTTGAGATTATAAAAGTAAAAGAAATTTTGGCACAATTTGAGGAAACGATCGATAGAACTCAAATGCTTGCAATAACTGTAGAGAATAGCATATTTAAACACTTGTAATTATGGAGTATATTTTTATTGTTTTAGTAATTGTTGTTATTTTGGCTTTATTTTTTGATTATACTAATGGTTTTCACGATGCTGCTAATGCTATTGCTACTGTTGTATCTACTCGTGTTTTAACTCCTCGAGCTGCAATTATTCTTGCTGCTATATTTAATTTCATAGGTGCTCTTATTTCTGTTGAGGTTGCAACTACTATAGGCAAGGGTTTGGTTGACCCTTCTTTTTTAGATATTTTCACTATTTTAGCTGCTATTATTGGAGCAATATTATGGAATTTATTTACATGGTATTTTGGGTTACCTACTAGCTCAAGTCACGCTTTGATTGGAGGGGTTTTAGGGGCAACATTGGCACATGAATCTTTCGATGTTATAAATTTAAACAACTTGATTTTTAAGGTGTTTATTCCTTCTTTAGCTGCTCCTGTTATTGGGATAATTGGTGGTATTGTTTTCTTATTTTTGTCTTATTTTATTGCGTCTAAGTTAAAGGCTTCTGTTGTTAATAAAGTTTTCAGGGTTCTTCAGTTATTCTCTGCTTCTTTTATGGCTTTAAGTCATGGTTCGAATGATGCACAAAAAACTATGGGGATTATTACTATGGCTTTAGTTACTACTGGTGTTTTATCTACTTTTCAGGTTCCTTTGTGGGTTAAATTATCTGCTGCATTTTTTATGTTTCTTGGGACGTTGGCAGGAGGATGGAGGATTATTAAGACAATGGGGATGAAATTAACTAAATTAAGGCCGATAGACGGGTTTTCTGCAGAAACATCAGCTGCTACTACTATACTCCTTGCTTCTCATTTTGGAATGCCTATCAGCACAACTTACACGATTACCTCTTCTATTATGGGAGTTGGAGTATCCAAGAAGTTTTCTGCTTTGAAATGGAGTTTAGCTTTTACTATTCTTACTGCTTGGTTTTTTACCATTCCAGGTTCTGGGCTTGTTGCTTTCCTATCTTATAAACTCATAAAACTTTTCCTCAATCTAAAATAAATTAATCTAAAATAAATTGCTTTTATACTAAATTTTTACATTTTTTTTACATTTATAAAGAATTTTTCGAGTTTTACATTAAAAGAATAAAATGGAGTATGGTGTTAATAAGTGAATAAGTAAGGATGTCTAAACGGAGGGGAGATGAATTATGGTTAAAAGCATAAATCAGTGTCCTATAGGATATGAGAATAATGGATTTAAAACAGTTTTTATTGACAAAACAGGTAGCAAAAAATTGGATGATGGATATGATCCATCAAGGGACCTCATCCAATATTCTGCCAAATATGATGAAAATAAAAATATCTTAATTAAAGTTAAGGTTGATCAGTATGATAGAAAAGCATTTGATGGGGGCTCTTCGATAGTTTTTCTTTTAGATTTTTTGAAAGATAATGGATCATATTTATTACCTTTTTCGATACGAGGTGCAACTGATCACTGGTGGGAAGTGGCTTACTCTATCAAGAATGAAAAAATAAACGAAGAAGTTGCAAATGATGTTAAAAATATAAAAAATAAACAAATACTAACTCTGCAAAATGTTGATGAAAAAGAATCTGAGGTAACAGTAAAAATAGATACAAAAAAATTGAAGGAATTGGGATGGGATGAGGAGTATCCTCTTTATATTCAAATTCTTACTGCTAAAGATTATACAATTACTGATTCTTTTAATGATCCAAAACCGTACGAAAATGCTAACTTTTTGGTAGGTGCTATGCCTATAAATAAATTCCTTAAATATAACTCTAAATGCTTTGAAATAGGTCAAAGGAGGGAGTGATATGAGATACTTATTCTTGGTTTTTATAGTATTGGTTTCATTGGGTATAATATTAGCATGTTCTGGTGGTGGAGGTGGAGTAGGTCCTCTACCAACTTTTGATACTTCATCTTTCCCTACTTCCTCTTTTCCCACTTTCACTACTACAACTACTAATACATTCCCTACAACCACAATAACTACAACTAATACAACCACTACTACTACCAACCTTAATTATAAGTACCTTTATGTAAAGGTTTTAAGGAAGGTTGCAGGTGGGGGAATAGAGTGGCTTGGCAGTTATGAATGGAATGAAACCGCATACGTATATTTTGACGCTAATAACTGGAATAATAACAAAACTGTTTATGTTAATGATGGGTATGGAGGAACGTATTCAAAGTTCAATTACGATACATATACAGTCAGCCGTGTTGATATTGGGATTTATTCTTATTACAACCAATATGATTATATAGTAAAAATAGGGGACAACTATTATAGCTCAGTAGAGGCATGGTATGGGCAATTTACTGTCGATTCTACAAGGCCTTATGGTAGTAGTATTTATATAGTTTTCAATGAAGGAGTAACGAATAACGTAATAAACAGAATAAATAGAAAAGCTAGATAGAAATGAATTGATACGATTGGGGAAACCCAAAATTTGCTTTCAACTTTACGATGAACCGATACTATCTACTTAACTTGGTGTTTTTTTATCTAACTATGGGCTAACAATACAAATTATTTGCACTAGGAACCCTTTGTATATTACTTTTCTATAACATCAAAAAGATTGAGATTGTAAGATAATCCTGACTCCCATTTTTCAATCCCATCTTTTAATATTTTTTCAAGTACTTTTTTTACTCCCAAAGCGAAGGATATTCTGTTTAGGCTGTGGTGCGTAATTTCCAATACTTCTCCAAATTCGTTGGAAAATATTACTGTTTGGTGTGCTACTAATGAGGGCAGTCTAACTGAGTGGATATTAACTTCATTTTCCAGGTTTTTTTCTTTCCAAGTGTTTTTTATTATTTTAGAAGTTGTTAATGCGGTTCCTGATGGTTTATCTTTTTTTGTTTTGTGATGCATTTCTATTATTTCTGCGTTATCGAAATACATGCTAATTTTTTTTACGAAACTATTTAGTAAATTAACTCCTATGCTGAAGTTTGGGAAGTGAAAGCCTTTTATGTTTAGTTCTTTGAACTTTATATTTATTCTTTGGAATTCTTCTTCGGAAAAGCCTGTAACACCAGTTATGTAGAAAAACGATGAAAAATTTTTATTAACCGAATTAATAAATTCTATAACGAATTCTTTTGTGGAGAAGTCGATTATTATTGTATTATCTTCGATATTTTTTATGTATTCTTTGTAGTTTTTGGAGTTAATTAGATTTTTAAAATTAAATTCTTTTTTAAGTTCGTTAAATACTATGCTTCCTGTTTTACCTGTATATCCTACAAAATCGGTATTCATTTATTTTTGTTTTCTTTCGATATTTTTTTTGGCTTGTGCAATATTTTGTGCACTATCTTTAAGAAATTTCTTTAATTTTTTTTCAAATTCTCTATCTGATTTTTCTTGTGGGTTTTCTTGTTTCATGTTTTCTTTATTATTTTTCTTTTTTGACATTTAGTTTTGCACCTCCATTATGTAGAGTTTTGCTTCCTTTTTATCTGTCAATCCATATTTTCTTACTAAATATGGATATATAAAATCTTTGTTTGAGTATAAAATAATGATGTTTTGTAATTTTTGTAAATGTGTTTCTTTTTCTGTTATTTCCTGTTTTAGGTGTTGGTTTGTCTTTTGTAATTTAGTTAATTCCCCTATTTCTTTATAAATTGCAAAGATAATCATTGCTATTAAAATTATTTTAAATGTATTAACTGTTGTAGAAATCAATGTTTTGTTCATATTCGTTTTTAAGGAGTGAGAAAACTATTTGGTTGTAATATTTTGATTCAAAGAATATGGTTTCTCTTAAAACTGCCTCTTTGGTAAATTTTAATTTTTCGAATAGTTTTACTGAAGGTAAGTTGTTTTCTACTACTAAAGCGTATAATTTGTGTAGGTTCCAATGATTGAATGCTAAATCTATGATAATTTTTATTGCGGTTGTTGCAAATCCTTTTTGCCTGTGTTGTTTATTTCCTATTATTATTCCTATGGCTGCATTTCTGTTTTTCCAATCTATTCTTGATAATTCTACAATTCCTATGGGTGTTCTTGAGTCGATTGAGTTTATGATAAATACTTTATTTCTAAAGTTATTTAGAAGTGAGTTATACCAGTATTCTAATTCATCTAAACTTGGTTGGGTTATGAAGAATTCCGAGAAAAGGAAAAAATTTTCAAGTTCTTTTAGCCATTGATGGAACGTTACCAGGTTGTGCCTCTCTATAGGAGTAAGGAAAACATTTCCTTTTTTGAGCAATCTTTACTCAGCTCCCAGGAAGTTTGGGCAGGAGTGGATTTGAACCACTGAAGGGCTCTCGCCCGTGGGATTTACAGTCCCATGCCTTTGACCGCTCGGCCACCTGCCCATACATCATTATATAAAATTCTCCATTATTTAATATTTCCCTTCTCATAACTATCTCTACTTAAAAACATATAAACTTTTCCATTTTCTTCTTTGTAAACCTTAAACCCAACTTTCTCAAAACATTTTTTTGCTATAACGTTGTAGGATGCTGTGTCTAAAGTTATAGTGGTTAAGTTATTATCATTCTTGAAAAGTAGATCTATGGTTTTTTTTAATGCTATGCTACCTATGTTTTTACCCCAATACTTTTTTTCTCCTATTACTATACCTATTTTAACTTGATTGATATTTTCGTAATGTATTTGAATGAATCCAACTGTTTTCCTATTGTATTTAATTGATTTAAAATTGCTTCTGTTTAGTAAGAGACTTTTTTTTAGTTTGTTTATATTTTCAAACAGTTGTTGACTTTCATTAGTAACGCCAAAAGCTTTTTTGGCTATTTCTATGTCGTCTAAATATTTTTGAACGATAAAAACATCCAAAAAAGATAGATTATCTACGCTAACTTCTATATCATTTGCTTTGTTATTTTTTAGCATCTTCCTAATATCTTATTTTGTATATTATTTTGATTTTTCCTTTTTCAGTAAAAATTTTGTTGAAAAGTGAGGATTTTGGTGATGTTTTGTGTAAAATAAAAATAGGGGGTGTAAGAAATGAGGAAATTGCTATTTTTTGCATTGATATTAGCATTATTTACTATATCGGTTTGGGCTAATTTAGGTCAGATAAGGGGAAATGTAATGTTGGATTATTCTGTAACTCCTGGAGTTGGCTCTGGTGTTGCTCCAGGTATAGGAGTAATTATCTATCTTGAGCCTGTACAACCAACTCCTGGCTTGCCTCAACAATTTGTAACAACAACAAGTGCATCCTTCGAATTTATAAATTTACCCCCAGGACAGTATAAAATGACATTATCAAAACCACAATTCAAACCCCAAATATTGCAAATATTGCTTAATCCTGGAGAAACAAAGATAATTAATGTTATTCTTGAACCTGAGAAAACAGCAACTTTGGATACATCAACAGTTGGGATGGATTATAATCCAGCAACTGATAAAGTTTATATAGCTTTTCCTGCTGATACCGATGCTCCTGGTGGGGTACCATTTTCTGCTGGCCCCGAAGATGTTTCAGATATGGCTGCTATTCAGTACGGACATAACCCATTGGAATACGCAGATAGAAAGTATTTTACCCAGTATGGGCAAGATGGCATAATGATGTACAACTCGGTTAATGCTATATCTATCATGAGTACCCAAACTGATGGCAAAATAAAAGCAGTTGCTAAGGTTGATGGAAGGGTTAATTTGGTTAAATTCCATCCTTCATACAGAAAATTATACGCGCTTGATTATAAATCTAATTTTTACGTTATTTCTCCTGATCAAAATAATAAAGTTATGAATAAATTTTCACTTTCGAATGAAAGTATTCCTTCTGATATGGTGGTGGGACAAAATTACGTTTATGTTTCTTTGATGGGCCCGAGCCCGAAAATATTGATGATTGATTCATCAAAAGATTTCCCTGTGTCCGCGATAGAACTTTATAAGAATCCAAAAACATCTAAACTTGGAGTATTGCAACCTAATGGTCTGGCCATTTCTCCCGATAATGAAAAATTGTTTGTTTCCTATGGAGATAACAATAATGGTTATTTGCTAACTTTAAATGCTAAAACTCTCGAAGTATTAAATATATTGAAAGTTGGTAGTCAGCCTTTAGGAGTGGCTACACCTGATGGAAGAAGAGTTTATGTTGCTAACTACAACGATAATACAGTTTCATTGGTTGATGCAAAAAATAATATAGAGGTAGGAAGATTTAGGACTGGTTATAAACCATCAAAGATAATTGTTCATCCTTCTCTGAGATGGGTTTATGTGTCAAATGAGGGATCAAATACAGTAAGTGTAATAGATGTATTAAGTAGTAAAATCGTAGCTAATATCCAAACCAGTGCGGGACCTACTTATATGGGTATAGACCCTAATGGATTGAAATTATATGTATCTTGTAAAGCTGATAAAAAGGTAGATGTTGTTGATTTAACAAGGAATGCTGTAGTGGCATCAACTATACCTGGATTATTTTCAACGCCAGCAGCAATAGATGTGAGAAAATAAAATACTTTACAAAAGCTTTTTACTCTTTTCTTTACGTGAAGTCTCTCATCAAATGGTGGTTCAAGTAGAAGTTTCTTTAATAAACAAACTCTTGTCCTTTCAGCAAACAAGTTTTTGAAAACTCTGTCAAGGTTGGATACCGATTTCTCTTGCTATTTTATGCACAACTTCTTTAATCTTTTCAATAGTTTTTTCTCAAAATGTCAATGTATAATTGCTTCATACAGATTTCATCTGAAAAGTAAAGGATTCTTGGAACCCAAGGATATTTCAAAATATCGCTTCTACTCTAAAATTCCAAATATTACCATAATTTTCTAAAAATTTTTCTGCACTTTGTTTAAACCTACTTATTTCTAAATATCCGAAACTATCTCCGACGGCAAATAGATCCTCTTTCTCACCTTCAATGTAATTTTTTAAAATTTTTAGATCTATCTTTTGATTAGTATTGACGAGTCTTACTTTTTTAGCTTTTTCTACTGTTTTTATTGGTATGTTAGTTATAAGGTTGCCAAACTTATCGGTATAGATAATTTTTCCAACTATTTTGGTATTTTCTTTTTTTATTGGTGGTATTTTATAGTAAAGTGGTTTTATTTTAGAACTTAAGAACTCTTTTAGCAGATTTGTATTATTTTGGGTGTCATGGTAAAGGATAACCGACAATGGTGCGAATACATCTCTGCCATGAAAAGTTTTACTTATTTCCTTTATTCCTGCTTTATAAAATATACCTTTTCTTTTTATATTTTCTTCTATTTTTTTGATATCTATTTTGCAAGTAAAAATGTGTTTGGATTTGTAAAAAGCTCCGAGTATTCCATTGTTTCTACCAATAAAGTATATCTCTTTATTTTTAAAGATATGTTTAGAAACGCATCCTTCTATATTTGAACCTACTTCCGGGTCTACTATTCCAACTATTACAGATTTATTAGGAATTATATTTAACATTCCTTTTATGTTTAATAAAGCTTCAAATACGTTGTAACTATCAATATGGTGTGTTATGTCTAAAATAATTGGATTTGTATTTAAAATTCTACAAAAGTTTATTATTACTGTTTTTAGAGCACAAACAAAATAATCTTTTTCTCCGTAATCTGTTATTAAGTATATCATTGTCGTATCAAGATTTTAGAACTTATCATTGATAAACCAAAGAGAACAGGGTATAAAAGAATTATGTATAGAATTTTAATTTTAAAAACGAAAAACAGGATGAATGGTAGGAGAAAAAAAATTATTGAGATTGTTATTAAAAATCTGTTTGTTAGATTTTTAATCTTTATGTCATTTTGTTTTTTTGTTTCTCTTAAGATTTCTAATTGAACTTGATTTAGAATTTCTTTATAATTTTCTTCGATGTTTTGATTTTTATATAGTATAGGTACAACTTTTTGCTCTATTACTTTGTATATGCTAATGTTTAGAATTTCAGATAATTTAGTTAACTGGTTAAATAGGGACTCCCAATATTCTGTATTCATTATGTATATAAGCCATAGCACTGTGTTTAAATCTCTTGTTGATATAAATACATTTATAACAAGGTCTATCTGTTGTTTTTTGATTATTTCTTCTATATTTTTTTCCACTTCTTTGTTATATAATCTTGTTTTTTCCAATTGTTGAATGATTTTAGTTATATATTCTCTTGTTGAAATTGGAAGGTTTTTAATTATTTTTGACTTTTCTTTGTTTGTTTCTTGTTTTTTTACAGTTTGTGGTTTTACTTTTATTTCTTCTTCTTTTTTTTGTTCTTTTTGATCTTTGTCTTCGATTAAGTTTTCAATATTTTCTTTTGTTTGTGTAGATGGGAATCCAAATTCGCTAAATTCGGTATTTTTTATTGAGCTTTTGAAAAGAAAATTTTTTATTTGTTCTGCTGAAAACCTGTAATTGTGATCAAGGTATCCTTTTATAAAAGTGTTGAATGAGAGTTCAAAAATTTTCGCCTTTATATCTTCATTATCCAATTCATTGCATAAATTTCGGAATATCTCGTATTTTTCTTTTTTTATTGTTTTTGAAGAGATAATTTTTTTTGATGATTCTTGAAATGTTGTAATTAGGGGGGGCCAGGTTACTATGGATTTATCGATGTTTAGAATAAAAGTTTCAAGGTTTTTATGATTGTTTTGAGGTAAAAAATCAAAGGGTTTTAGGCCAGTTAATATCCAGAAAATTAGATAAACAAGAGCCCAATTTTCTATGTTTTTATTGATTTTTTGTTTTAGTATTGTTTCAGGTGGATAGAAGAGCTCCTCTTTTATTGATATAATCGGTTCCCATTCCCAAAAATCATCTTCATTTAATATTCCACATTTGTATAAATCAAGAATATAAACATTCATATCTTTGTCTATTATGAAATTATCTTGATAGATGTCATTAATAATTATACCTTGTTTGTTACAAAAATTGACGATGTTTATTATTTTCTCTGCAATGTTTATTCTTTTTTGACTGAAGGGAGACTCATTTTCTAAATACTTGCCTAAACTAATTCCTTCTATTTTACTAAATATAAACCAAACTGACCTTTCAACTTGGGTATTTTTGTTTTTTTGAGGAAGAAAACGTAATACATTTTTTGCATCAATAAAAAAACTCAATGGAATTGATCTATAGAAAACAAATTTTTTTAAATTTTTAAAATTATCGTTTATTGAAGAAATTTTTTTATTCAAGAATTTAAATTTTCCGATTATGTTTTCTGTTATAGGATTTATAGGAAAAACTTTTAAAACGTATTCGTTATAGAAAAAAGTTTTTCCTAAACTATTATCATAATTTTCAAGTTTTTCTAATTCTTCAAGTTCTAATTTAATTAGTTTTCCTTCTTCTAATTTAAAGATGATGGACATAGTTAACTTTTCTTATATTTATTTCTGGGAAATGTTTTTTTATTTTTTCCCAAATTTCCTTTTTATTGTTTTTATCTTTTGGTAGGATAGAAATCAAGCTACTACCACTGCCGCACAATAGGATTCTTACTTTTCCTTTAAACTCCTCTTCTATCGTTTTTCTAACTTCATCAATTACCGAAAATTTATTATAAACTATTTTTTCAAAATCGTTGTATATGAGAAAAGGAAAGTAAATATCTAATAGATTTTTTTCTGAAAAATAGATAAATCGATAAGTATTGTTTCCGATCATATAGTTTTTGTTTATAAGGATTTTATCATATGCTTTGTATGCTTCTTCTGTTTTTATTCCAATTGACGAATTAATTAGATAAAATTCAAAACTGTTTAGTAAATTTTTTTTTATATTAACACAAATGTTTTGTTTTTCAAAACATGCTACATAATAATTTTTGTAAAGATATAAAAGAAAAATTGGTAGGACATCACTACCTGTTTTCTTACATATTTTTATTGATTGTTGTAAATCTATGATTTTTTTTGAAAAAAGGAAATATATTAAGCTTGCGGCGTTAGAGCTACCTCCCCCCAAGCCTGCTTTTAATGGAATGTTTTTTTCCAAAAAAATATCAAGCTTGTATTTGGGTCCCCCCTTGATATAATCTAAAATTTCAACAACTTTATGTAAAATATTATTTTTTTCCAATTCTTTTAAATTAGACCTTATGTTTATATCACATTTATTACTTTCTTCTATCTTTACTTGGATTTTATCATATAAGTCAACAAAATCAAAGACTGAAGAAATATTATGATAATTATCTTGCCTTAAACTAAGTATTTCTAAAACCCAATTAATTTTAGCAAAGGATTTTATTGTTTCATACATTAATTCATGTTCTTAATAAATTTTGAAATATTTTTCTAATTCCCAAGGTGTTATTTCAGTTGAGTAATCTTTCCATTCTTTTAACTTTGCGTTAATAAAATTCGTGTATATATGTTCTCCAAGTGTTTCTTTAATTAAACTGTCTTTTTGCATTTCAACTAAGGCTTCGTATAAATTAGCAGGTAGTTTTTCTATTTTGTATTTCTTCATCATTTGATCATCTAATTCATAAACGTTTATATCAACAGGTTTTGGAGGTTGTGCTTTATTTATTATACCATCTAATCCTGAGTTTATTATAACTGCAAAAGCAAGGTAGGGATTACATGATGGATCTGGGCTTCTCAATTCTATTCTTGTTGAATTACCTCTTTTGGCAGGTATTCTTATCAAAGGACTCCTATTGTGTTCTCCCCATGATACATAAGCTGGAGCTTCATACCCAGGAACCAATCTCTTATATGAATTAACTAAAGGATTGGTTACTGCTGTAAATCCTTTTACATGTCTGAATATACCACCAATGTAGTTTAGCATTGTTTCACTTATTCCATTTGATGATTTCATATCAAAAAATGCGTTTATTTCTCCTTTGAATAATGATTGATGCATATGTAATCCAGACCCATTTATTCCTTTTATAGGTTTGGGTAAGAAGGTTGCGTGTAATCCATGTTTTAAAGCTACTGTTTTAACTATCATCTTAAAAAGTAGCAATCTATCTGCTGTTGTTAAAGCATCACTATATTTAAAATCTATTTCATGTTGTGAAGGTGCTACTTCGTGATGTAATGCTTCCACTTCAAAGCCGAATTCTTCTAACTTTTTTAGGATATCTAATTTTACCTCTTCAGCAGCATCTAATGACAACATATCAAAGTATCCACCGCAATCGGTATGTTCTAATAGAGGCATGACATTAAATCCATTGGTTGTATCAAGAGGGAAAAGAAAGAATTCTGCTTCCACTCCAACCATTGGAATATATCCCATTTTTTGGGCTTTTTCTTGAACCCTTTGTAATATAAATCTGGGGTCACCTTCAAACCTTTTACCATTTGGATAATAAACATCGCATACTACAAACGCTTCGTTGTAACCTTTTAAATTTGCTACACAAAATGTATTTAAATCAGGAACTAATTTCATATCGGATTCTTCTATTCTGACGAATCCTTGTATGGATGAGCCGTCAAAAAGTATTTCTCCATCCAGCATTTTTTTGGCTTGAGATACAGGAATTTGAACCCCTTTAGGTATCCCTAAGATATCTACGAACATCATTCTAATACTTTGAACTTTTTGCTCTTTTAGAATAGATATTACATCTTGAGTTTTAACCATATTAACCACCTCCGTTATTTAATAATAAAACCCTCTTCGCTTGTTGCCAAATCTCTTTGAGATAGTTTATCTAATTCAACAATTACTTTAACAATTGAAATGAAGTGTTGATTTTGACTTTCAATACTTGCTTTTACTTCTGTTTCCACTTCTGATTTCATAAGTGCTCCATATTCAACTGAGAATAAGGAGAATCCTTTGGATTTTAGGTATTGACTGACATCTTGAGTTTTATTTGTCCATTCGTCGCTATTTACTTCTATTAAGACTGTTTCGTAGTTTTTGTATTTTTCGATTCCCTTTGCTGTGTAGTAATAGTTTAATTTTATATTTCCTCCATCTTGTAATTTCAGTTCTGCAGGAGAGATCCATGTTTCTCCTATACTTATTGGTTTTTCTGGGAAGTTTGGAGAATTTACGGGGCTGTCCATCGTTGATGCTAAAACTTTCCCTTTTTTATCCATTGTCATTTTCATCATCTGTGAAGGTATTGCTATTTCTTGCGGGTTTGAATTTCTTAGGAAGGAAATTGGTTCTATTTCTATTTCCAATTCATATGTTTGATTTGGTAAAACTTTTACAACTTTTTGAGAAAGTTTTAATTTCATTTCATCTATCTCTTTTTCTTCTCTTTCTCCATCTTTAAATATTTTGGTGTTAGTTATGTATACATCATATAAGTAAGTTTGGCCTTCTTTCATTTTGTATTCAAGATTTATTTGATTCATATAGACCTCCTTTTAGTAACTGGATACTTTTATACCGCTTCCAGTTTAGCGGTTGTCACTTTAATTTTATATTAACCTTTTTCAATTCCTGATTAGTTTCTATTTTCTTGGCTCCTACTTTATTAGTTTCCAATTGTATTTCGGCTTCTAAATTTTTCTTGCTATTCTGTACTATAGACAATAATTTTTTTAGTTCTTCTTCAAAATGAGAGAGGACCTTGATGGCATACTTTTCTGCCTCACTAATAATCAATTGAGCTTCTTCTTTTGCATATGTTTCAATTTCTTGTGCTTTGGACCTTGCCATTTTTACTATCTCTTCATTTTCTACTAAATTACTTTTCAAATTATTAAGTTCTATTCTTGTTGTTTCCAGCTCTTTTCTTAATTTTGTAACTTCTTCTATTGGTGTGTAACCTTCTGTTAAAATTTGTCTGATTTTATTAATGATTGATAAAGCTTCTTTGGTTTTTACTATTGATAAACCGAAAACTTTCTTTTTCATTAATGATTCTAATTTATTAAGCAATATGTAGAGGTTTTCCATTTCTTATCCCTCCATGCAATAATTTATTAAATTTTTTGTGAATTGTAAATTGTCATACATCGATATTGAGAAATTGTCCCAGAAGACGCAGGTCCCGAAAGCTATGATCCTTCCTTTTCCTTTTGCTTCCGCTGCTATTACTTTGTTATCTTCTTCTGATGAAAGTAAAATTTTATATTCCATTCCTTTTTTTTCTTTTATTTCTATGCTAGAAGCACATGGCATTATGACTTTATTCACATTTTCTTTAAGATTACTTGCTATTTTTGATGTTATTACAAGATATTTATCATTGTCATGAATATTTTCTTTTTGAGTTATTTCGTCGTATTTTATTGATAAACCGAAATTTTTGAGAACAGAATTTGCTATTTTGCTACTATTATCTTCGTTTTTATAGTAAGTTAAGAATAGAATAGTTTTTCCATTCTTGAATAAATTAATTATTGATTTTATTTGATTTTTGGTAAACGGTTTTTCAGGGTAGTTAAACACAATCATATTAAAATTATCATTATTTGCTGCTTTAAGTAAACTACTGAATTTTGTCGGTATAAAAAGATTGTAATTGGTATTAATATATTTGTATAGTTTTGAGAAATAGTAGTGATCGAATATTACAAATTCTCCTTTGGTATAAGACCAAATTATCCCTTTTCTCATTTTTTATACCCCTTGTTTTTTTTCTTTCTTTATGTAATTTTTTTTGATTAAGTATGAGATAATTCTTTTTTCTATTAATCTAATGAATTTTGATGTAATTAATTCAAATTTTGCTAATGGTTTAACGAAAATAGTTTTTATTCCTAACCTATTTCCTGCTAATACGTCGGTAAATAATTGATCTCCTATTATTGCAGTATTTTCTATATTTGAGTTTAATAACTTTATGGCTTTCCTTAATGGCTTTGTTGAGGGTTTTATTGCTAATGCTATGTAGGGAATGTTCAACTCTTTGCTGATTTTTTTCACTCTAAAGGGTAAAGCGTTTGAGACTATGCATATTTTAAATCCTTCTTTTTTTAAATTTTGCAAGTAATTAATTATCTTTGCCGGTATTTCATTTTTGTGCCATGGAACTAATGTGTTATCCAAGTCTATTAATAAAGTATTAACATTTATTTTTTTTAATTCATTAATTGGTATTTTTTCTATGCTATCATAGATTAAAGTTGGAACAAGTAGCATTATATTTCTCTTTATAAAATTCTTGAACCTATTCTTGATTCTGTTAATTAACTTCACTGTTAAATTTTTTGTTATTTTTTATTGCTTTTCTTGTTCTTCTTTACCTTTGAAATCGATTTCATGTTTTATTTGAGGGTTGGGCACAGTGGAGTTGTTTATCCAATAGAGACTTATTTCTTTAGTTTCTCCGGGTTGAAGTTTAGAAAAAGTGAATACTTGTTCGTACAATACATCGTTTGCTAAGCTGACAACTTTTATTTTAACTTTTATATCCTCTATTGGTTCTTTGTATGTGTTTTTAACTTTGGCTGTATATCTGAGTTCTCCTCTGTTGTTTCTGTCATCATATTGGGGATTTTCATCTATTATTTTTATTGCGTCTGCGGGGATTTTGGGTTTTTCTCCTGCTTGTATTTTCTTTTTATCTTTAGAATATATTTCTTGTTTAGTATTGTATACTTGTTGAGTTGCTTTGTAAACTTCTTCTGCTGTTGATTCTATTTTTTGTTTATTGTAGTAATCTACTATTCCTGTGTCTTTACTGAATTCTACTGTTGCTTTTGTAAAGGATGCTATTTCAAAGAGATCTATATAAACTTTGGAGTTTTGGAAAATAACATATTTTAATGGTTTGTTATTGAAATAGACTAAGCTTGTAAATGTCGATGGAGGTATGATATTCTTATCACTTAAAACGTAGTAATTACCTTGGTTATACATTTTTAGATTTGTCATTTTTACAAATTCTTTTAGTTCAACGTATATTCTATTTCCTTGATAGATGTAATCTCCTTTAAAAGGTTTATTATGTATGAAAATATACAGATTTTGAGCAAAAGAGATAGTGAAAATTGAAATAATTATTGCCAGAGTTAATAAACTTCTTAATATCTTTTTTCCTACTTTTTTTCTCATAAAAAACTACCCCCTTAAACTTAAATATTCCCATTTTTATATTCTACCTACTTATTACCAATACCTTTTTTCAAAATTTCAGAAGGTTTTTTCAATTTTTTCAGAAAATTTCTTATTGTTGGAAAGGGGGTAAAAGTATGAATGTTATCGAGAAGTTGGATTATAAAAGATGGGTTTGTTTTGAACCTAAAAAGCTGAGTATAAAAAACGATGATGGTCTTGTGTTGAGTGATGACGATATACTTATAAAGGTTGAATATTGTGGTATTTGCCATAGCGATATACATATAATCGATGGAGATTGGGAGAAACGAGGATTTGTTAAATATCCACTTACACCTGGCCATGAAGTAGTAGGAAAAGTTGTTAAAATTGGAAAAAATGTTGACAATGTTGATATAGGTGATGTTGTTGGGTTACCATGGGTTCATTCATCTTGTTGTAGTTGTGAATATTGTTTCAATAGTAGTGAACAGTTTTGTGAAAAAAGAAAGGTTACAGGGATAGACGTTATTGGTGGGTATTCTGAATATTGTGTTGTTAATAAAAATTTTGCTATAGCTGTTAATAAGGTGGTGGATATTAGTAAATGGAAGTTAGAGGAAATTGCTCCCCTTTATTGTGCTGGCTTAACTACTTACACTGCTCTTAAAAAATTAAATATCCATCCTTATCAAAAGGTAGCAATATTAGGGCTTGGTGGATTAGGACATATGGCAGTGCAATATTCTAAACTTTTTGGTGCTTATACTATAGTTTTTTCTTCGGACAAAACTAAAAAAGATTTGGCTTATCAATTGGGAGCAGATGATTTTTTAACTTATGATGAAATTGAAAGAATGGGGAAAGTGGATGTTGTTCTTTCTACATTACCTAATTCCCAAGTAGCAACAAAGTTCATCTCTTATCTCAGACCCTATGGAAAAATATCTTTTGTTGGAGCACATATTGATGACCTAAATTTTAAGCCTATAGAATTAATTTCGAAAAATCTGGTTCTTACGGGGAATGCTGTTGGTAGCAGAATGGATTTATTAGAAACTCTGAAAATTTCTATTTCTAATAATTTAAAACCTATTGTGCAAGTTTTTGATTTTAATGAATTAGAAAAAGCATTGGATTTAGTGAGAAATGGTAAAGCTAAATTGAGAGCGGTATTAAAAATATAGTAAAACAAAAAGG
>Ga0209289_100619_pt1 | contig 17385 bp, 15 predicted proteins | sample GXS110809BmetaG_FD_184121 | JGI IMG/M metagenome (GOLD analysis project Ga0209289, IMG submission 184121) | Hot spring microbial communities from Gongxiaoshe hot spring, China to study Microbial Dark Matter (Phase II) - GXS 110809B (SPAdes)... ...
CCCCCGGCCCCCGGCCCGCTCGGTGAGGGCGCGGAAGAGGGTGCCCGCCTCGAGGCCCCCTTCCTGCGCCCTTGGGGAAAGCTTTAGCACCGCCTGACCCCCGCCCAGGACCAGGGCCACGTCCGCCCCCCTTTGCACCAGGTCGTCCGCCGCCTGGCGCAAAGCGGCCACGTCCACCCCGGAAAGCTCCACCACCCCGTAGCGCAGGCCGCCCTTTTCCGCCAGGGCCACCTCCTTTTTGAGCTCTGCCTGCACCAGCCGGGCCTTGAGGCTTTCCACCTCCTTCTCCTTCTGGCGGAGCTCATGCAGAAGTTTCTCCAGCCGCTCCTCCAGGGCGGCCTCCCCCACGGAAAGCCTCTCCGCCAAGGCCTTCAGACGGTTCAAGCCCCCCCGGGCAAAGCGGATGGCCGCCTCCCCGGCCACCGCCTCCAGCCGCCGCACCCCGGCGGAGACCGCCTCCTCCTTCTGGAGGAGGAAGGCCCCGATCTCCCCCGTGCGCCGCACGTGGGTGCCCCCGCAGAGCTCCTTGGACTCCACCCCGGGCAAGGGGCTTCCCTCCACCCGCACCACCCGGACCACCTCCCCGTACTTCTCCCCGAAGAGGGCCATGGCCCCTTCCCGCTTGGCCTCCTCCAGGGGCATGTAGCGCCAGGTGACAGGGAAATCGGCCACGATCCAGCGGTTCACCAGGAGCTCGATGCGCTCCAGCTCCTCCGGGGTGAGGGCCTCGGGGTGGGTGAAGTCAAAACGCAGGCGGTCGGGGGCCACCAGGCTCCCCGCCTGGCGCACGTGGGGGCCCAAGACGGCCCGCAGGGCGGCGTGCAGGAGGTGGGTGGCGGTGTGGTGGCGCTCGGTGTCCCGGCGGGCGGGGTCCACCACCGCCCGCACCCGCTCCCCCACCCGCAAGACCCCCTCCTCCACCTTGGCCTTGTGCAGGAAAAGGCCCCGCTCGGTCTTCTGGGTGGTCTCCACCTTGGCCCTGCCGCCCGGCCATTCCAAGTGGCCAAAGTCCCCGATCTGCCCGCCCCCTTCCGCGTAGAAGGGAGTCCGGTCCAACACCACCTGCACCTCGGTGCCGGGCCCGGCCTCGGGGAGGCTCTGGTCCCCCGCCAGGAGGGCGAGCACGGTGCCCTCGGCCTCGAGGGCCCCGTAGCCCAGAAACTCCGTGGCCCCCTTCTCGGCGTAGAGCTCCTCCAGCACCTGGGCGCTCTTCTTGAAGATCTCCCGCTCGAAGGCCATGGCCGCCCGGGAACGCTCTTGCTGCTCCTCCATGGCCTTCTGAAACCCCTCGGTGTCCACCCCAAACCCCCGCTCCGCGGCGATCTCCACCGTGAGGTCCAGGGGGAAGCCGTAGGTGTCGTAGAGGCGGAAGGCCTCCCCCCCCGGCAGGACCTCCCCCGGCTTGAGGCCCGAAAGAAGGGCGTCCAGGCGCTTAAGGCCCCCCTCCAGGGTCTCCAGGAAGCGCTCCTCCTCGAGGCGGATCTGCCTTTCCACCGCGGGCAGGTTCTCCCGCATCTCCGGGTAGAAGTCCCCCAGGACCTCGGCCACCACCGGGGCCAGGCGGTGGAGGAAAGGCTCCTGCAGGCCCAAGAGGTAGCCGTGCCTCAGGGCGCGCCTGAGGAGGCGGCGGATCACGTAGCCCCGCCCGGTGTTGGCGAAGACCACCCCGTCGGAGAGGGCCGCCACCACCGCCCGGATGTGGTCGGCGATCACCCGGTGGCTCACCGAGGCCTTCCCCTGGTAGGGCTTGCCGCTATAGAGGGCCACCCGCTCGATGATGGGGTAGAAGGTGTCCGTGCGGTAGAAGTCCTCCACATCCTGCAGGATGGCCGCCACCCGGTAGAGGCCCATGCCGGTGTCGATGTTCTTCTGCGGCAGGGGCTTGAGGATGCCGGGGCCAGGGATGGGGCCTTGGCGGTCGTACTGGGTGAAGACCAGGTTCCAGATCTCCACGAAGCGGTCCCCGCTTCCCGTGTTGGGCCCGGTCTCGTCCGGGGTGCCGAAGGCCGGCCCCCGGTCGTAGAAGATCTCCGAGCAGGGGCCGGAAGGCCCGTTGGGCCCGTGGGTGATGGCCCCGCCCGGCCAGTAGTTCTCCTCCTCGCCAAAGCGGCCGATCCTTTCCTCGGGCACCCCCACCAGGTCCCGCCAGATGGCGTAGGCCTCGTCGTCGTCCTCATAAACCGTGACCCAGAGCCTCTCCGGGTCCAGGCCCAGCCACTTGGGATCGGTGAGGAACTCCCAGGCCCAGAGGATGGCCTCCTTCTTGAAGTAATCCCCGAAGGAGAAGTTGCCCAGCATCTCGAAGAAGGTGTTGTGCCGCCCCGTACGGCCCACGTTCTCAATGTCCCCCACCCGCAGGCACTTCTGGCAGGTGGTGACCCGCCGCCACTCCTTGCCCCCGAAGATGGGCTTGGCCCCCAGGAAGTAGGGCTTTAAGGGGGCCATGCCCGCGGAGGTGAAGAGCAAGGAAGGGTCGTTCTCGGGGATGAGGCTGAAGGAGGGCAGGCGCAGGTGCCCCTTGCTCTCAAAGAAGGCGAGGTACTTCTCGCGGATCTCGGCGGTGCGCATGCCTTTGATTATAGGGGCTCAACGCGCCGGTCTTCACCCCTTTGACGTCAAACCCTCATACCGTCAAAATGGTGGCATGGCCAGGCGCAAGACCACCCTGTACCTGGAGGAAGAGGTGCTCCGGGCCGCCAAAGTGCGGGCAGCAAGCCTGGGCCTAAGGGAGTCGGAGCTGGTGGAGCGGGCCTTGCGCCACTACCTGGGCCTGGAACGCCTCGAGGCCCTTCTTAAAGGCCCCCTCTCCGAGGAAGAGGCCCTGAAGCTGGCCTACCAGGAGCTCCACGCCTCCCGGGGATGATCCGCGCGGTCCTTGACCCCGGGGTGCTGGTGGCGGCCCTCCTTTCCTCCCAGGGGGCCCCGGCGCAACTCGTGCGCCTCTTAGTGAAAGGGCGCTTCCAGCTCGTCCTTTCCCCCAAGCTTCTCGAGGAAACCGAGCGAGTCCTAAAAAGACCCAAGTTCCGAGACCACGTGAACCTCGAGGAGGTCCAGGACTATCTGGCCTTCTTGGTCCGCTGGGGAGAGCTGGTCCCCGACCCTCCGGAAAGCCCAGGCCTATGCCCCGACCCCGGGGACGACTACCTGGTGGCCTTGGCGCGGGCCTCCAGGGCCAGGGTCCTGGTATCAGGGGATCGGCACCTGTTGGGGCTTTCCCATCCCGAACCCCCTGTGCTCACCCCCAGGGCCTTTCTGGAGCTTCTGGAATCCCTTGGGCCTCAGGCATAATGGGGCCATGACCGTCCAGATGCGCCGCTACCGGCTTAAGGAAGGCACCCGAGAGGCCTTTCAAAAGGTTTTCCTAGAGGTCATCGTCCCCTTGCGCCAGGCCATGGGCTTTACGGTGCTTGGGGCCTACTGGCTCTCGGACCGGGACTTCCTCTGGTTCGTGGGGCACGAGCGCTTCGCCGAGGCGGAGAAGGCTTACTACGAGCACCCCGAACGGAAGAAGGTGGACCCCCGGGCGTTCCTGGAAGAGATGGAAACCCGCTTCGTGGAGAGGCTCCTCTAACCTCTACCCGCCCGCTTGGGTGGGGGAGGCGGTACCCTTTGGCCGCTGAGCCCTTCGCTTCCCCTCCCGGAACCCAAGGCCATGCCCCACCAGCCCCGCGCGGGCCCCGGGGGGGTACGATACCCCGTGCGTGCTGTTGAACCCCTCCCTCGCCTTCACCTGGCGGGGGTCTTGGATACCCTTTCACCAGGGTCCCCATGGGGACGAAGTCCCCGTGGGGTGGTAGGACCTGTGCTCCCCCCCACACCCGGCCCGCTCCCAGGGGGTAAGCTTGGCCCTGTGGAGATCTTCCACCTGGTCCTACGCAACCTCCTGGCCCGCCCCGTGCGGAGCCTCCTCACCCTCCTCGGGGTCCTCATCGCCACCAGCAGCATGGTCCTCTTTCTCTCCTTCGGGGAGGGCTTAAGGCGCTCCCTCTTCCAGGAGCTTTCCCGGGTGGGGCCGGCCATCCAGGTGGTGCCGGAAGGCACGGAGGGCCTGGGTTTCGGCACTTACCCGGAGATCACCCCCGCGCAGCTCCAAGCCCTGGAGGAAGCGGGCCAGGCCCTAGGGGTAAGGGCCTTGGTGCCCACCCTCTTCCTGAGCCGGGGCGGGTTTGACCCCCAGACCTCCTTCTTCTTCCAGGGCCTGCCCCGAGGGGTGGGGCCGGACCTCCTCTACCCCGGGGTAAGGGCCAAGGAGGGCCGTTTGGTTCCCACGGCGGAAGGCGCGGTGGTGGGGGGGAAGGTGGCCAAACGGAGCCAGCTCGCCCTGGAAAGCCCCTTGCGCCTTTCCCCCCAGGTGACCCTTAGGGTGGAGGGCATCCTGGAGGAAAGCGGAGGCCTGGCGGATAACCTGATCTTCGTGCCCTTGGAGGCTTTGCAGAGGGTGCTGGGCACCCAGAACTTCAGCGCGGTCTTGGTAGCCCTCTCACCGGGACAAAAGGCGGAGGAAGTGGCGAGGAACCTGGAAAAGGCGGTCCCAGGCCTTAAAGCCCAGACCACGGGGGACGTGATGCGCTTTGCCGAGCGCGCTTTGCGCATCAGCGACCTGGTGCGCTTCGGCATCAGCCTGGTGGCCCTCATCGTGGGCGGGCTTCTGGTGGCCAACACGGTGATGATGTCCGTGTACGAGCGCACCCGGGAGTTCGGGGTTATGCGGGCTTTGGGGGCCAGGCGGGGCTTCATCTTCCGGCTGGTGGTCCTCGAGGCCCTCTTCCTGGCCCTCCTAGGCGGGACCCTGGGCCTGGCCCTGGGGGGCATGGTTTCCTACGCCATCAACCTCTATACCTTCGCCCAAGTGGGCCTGGCCCTCTCCGCCGTAACCCCCCGCCTGGCCCTTTTCTCCCTCCTGGTGGCCTTGAGCCTGGGCCTTTTCGCCGGCCTCCTTCCCGCCTACAACGCCAGCCGCATCCCGGTGGTGGAAGCCCTGGGGAGGGTGTAAGGGGTGCCCATGCTACGAGCAGAGAACCTCACCAAGCGCTACCGCCAAGGGGAGAAGGAAGTGGTGGCCCTAGCGGGCTTCACCTACGCCTTTCCCCTGGGAGCCACCGCGGTGGTGGGCCCTTCGGGAAGCGGCAAGACCACCCTGTTGAACCTGCTGGCGGGCTTTGACCTCCCCACCGAGGGAGGAGTCTTCCTGGAGGAAACCCCCCTCCACCGCCTTCCCGAGGACGCGCGGGCCGAGGTGCGCCTGAAGCGGATGGGCTTCGTTTTCCAGCAGTGGAACCTGATCCCCACCCTCACCGCCTGGGAAAACGTGGCCTTCCCCCTGCTCCTCGCCGGGATACCCCCCAAGGCCAGGCGGGAGAGGGCTTTGGAGCTTCTGGAAAGGGTGGGCCTGGAAGCCCGGGCCTCCCACCTGCCAAGCCGCCTTTCCGGCGGGGAGCAGCAGCGGGTGGCCCTGGCCCGGGCCCTGGCCCTGGACCCCCCCATCCTCTTCGCCGACGAGCCCACGGGCAACCTGGACGCCGACTCCCGGGAGCAGGTGGCCTCCCTCCTCTTTGAGGCGGGGCGGGAGCGGACCTTAATCCTCGTCACCCACGACCTGGAGCTGGCGGCCCGGGCGGAGCGCATCCTGCATCTGAAAGGCGGCAGGCTGGCCCGGGAGGAGGTGCTCCGGCCTACCCGGTAGGGACATCCCGCCCACCCCTCCCGTGGCAAAATACCCCCCATGGGCAAGCGCATGGTGGTCGTGGGCGGCGTGGCGGGCGGGGCCTCCGCCGCCGCCAAGGCGAAGCGGGAGAACCCCGACCTCGAGGTGGTGGTCTACGAGAAATCGGGGTGGGTTTCCTACGGGGCCTGTGGCCTTCCCTACGTGCTCTCCGGGGAAATCCCCCGCCTGGAACGGCTGGTGGCCCGCACCCCGGAGGAGTTCCGCAAAGGAGGGGTGGAGGTCCACACCCGCCACGAGGTGGTGGACGTGGACCCGGAGCTTAGGACCCTCACGGTCTTTGACCACGGGGAGGGGCGCACCTTCCAGGACCGCTACGACTACCTGGTCCTGGCCACGGGGGCCAAGCCCACCCTTCCCCCCATCCCGGGCACGGAGCAGGCGGGGGTCTACACCTTACGGAGCATGGAGGACGGGGAGGCCCTCCTAAGGGCCCTGGAAGGGGCCAAGAGGGCCGCCATCCTGGGGGCGGGGTACATCGGCCTCGAGGTGGCCGAGGCCTTCCGCAAACGGGGCCTGGAGGTGACCCTTTTGGAGCTCAAGGACCGCCCTCTCCCCCACTGGGACGAGGAGGTGGGGAACCTCCTCAAGGAGGAACTGGAGCGGCACGGGGTGGAGGTCTGGACCGGGGTGAAGGTGGAGGCCCTCCGCGGCCAGGGCCGGGTGGAGGCGGTGGAGACCTCGGAGGGGGTGGTGCCCGCGGACCTGGTCCTGGTGGCCACGGGCATCCGGCCCCACACCGCTTTGGCCCAGGCCATGGGGGTGGCCCTGGGCCCCACGGGGGCCATCGCCACCGACGAGGAGATGCGCACCAACCTGGAAGGGGTCTACGCCGCCGGGGACGTGGCGGAAAGCTTCCACCACCTCCTGAAGCGGCCCTACTGGCTTCCCCTGGGCGACGTGGCCAACAAGCACGGCCGCACCGCGGGGGCGGTCATCGCCGGCAAGAAGGCCCGCTTCCACGGGGTGGTGGGCACGGCCATCTTCAAGGCCTTCGGCCTGGCGGTGGCCACCACCGGGCTCTCCCTGGAGGGAGCCCTAAGGGAAGGCTTCCGGGCCAAAAAGGTCTTCATTCAAAGCCGCGACGGAGCCCACTACTACCCGGGAAGCCAGCCCCTCTGGGTGGAGCTGGTCTACGAGGAAGGGACAGGAAGGCTCCTGGGCGGGGCGGTGGTGGCCCACGGCCACGGGGCCCTGCGCATCGACGCCCTGGCCGCCCTCCTCCACCGGGGAGGCACGGTGGAGGACCTTCTGGCCCTGGACCTGGCCTACGCCCCACCCTACAGCCCCGTCTGGGACCCCCTCCTCATCGCCGCTCAGCAGGTGCGCTAGACACCTCGCCGGGCCCCAAGCCCCGACAGGGGCCAAAGAGGAACCCCAGGCAAACCGTTTTCGCTATGCCGATGGTGCAACGTTCGCGCACGGGCACTTAAGTACCCCGTCGTGGCTTGCGCCACGGCGGGGGCCCCAAAGAGGCGGTAAGCACGCCGCTTTGGCTTTGGCCGGTGGGGCAACCTTTGCGCGTGGGTACTTAGCTCGGTGTAGCTAGAGTTGGAACACACCATCCTTGGGTGTGAACCTCTTAGCCTTACACACTACACTGGAAGCCTTCCCGCCTCCAGACTGGCACCTGGGAGGTGCAAGGTGGAACCCTTGAGCATGCTCACCCCGGAGATGCGGCAAGAGGCGGAGGCCCTGCGGCGCGAGTGGGAGACCAACCCCCGCTGGAAGGGGGTCAGGCGGGACTACCGCCCCGAGGACGTGGTGCGGCTCCGTCCCAGCGTGATGGTGGAGCACACCCTGGCCAAGCGAGGAGCGGAGAAACTCTGGCAGCTCCTCCATGAGCGCCCCTACGTGCACACCTTCGGGGCCTACACCGGGGCGATGGCGGTGGAGATGGTGCGGGCTGGCCTCGAGGCCATCTACCTCTCCGGCTGGCAGGTGGCTGCCGACGCCAACCTGGCCTGGCAGACCTACCCCGACCAGTCCCTCTACCCCTATAACTCCGTGCCCCAGATCGTGAAGCGCATCAACAACGCCCTGATGCGGGCGGATATGATTGAGCGCGCCGAAGGCAAGGTGACCCGGGACTGGTACGTGCCCATCGTGGCCGACGCCGAGGCGGGCTTCGGCGGGGTCCTGAACGTCTTTGAGCTCACCAAGGCCATGATCGAGGCGGGGGCTGCCGGCATCCACTACGAGGACCAGCTGGCCTCGGAGAAGAAGTGCGGCCACCTGGGGGGCAAGGTCTTGGTGCCCACCTCCCAGCACATCCGCACCCTGCAGGCCGCCCGCCTGGCGGCGGACATCATGGGGGTGCCCACGGTGATCATCGCTCGCACGGACGCCGAGGCCGCCACCCTGATCACCAGCGACATCGACGAGCGGGATCGGCCCTTCATCCTGCCCGGGGAGCGCACCCCTGAGGGCTTCTACCGGGTGAAAAATGGCCTCGAGGCGGGAATCGCCCGGGCCCTGGCCTACGCCCCTTACGCCGATGTCATCTGGATGGAAACCTCCAAGCCCGACCTGGAGGAGGCCCGGAAGTTCGCCGAGGCGGTGAAGCGGGAGTTCCCCGATAAGCTCCTCGCTTACAACCTCTCCCCCTCCTTCAACTGGAAGAAGTTCCTGGACGACGAGACCATCGCCAAGTTCAACCGGGAGCTGGGGGAGATGGGCTACAAGTTCCAGTTCATCACCCTGGCGGGCTGGCACACCCTCAACTACTACACCTGGGAGCTGGCCAAGGGCTACAAGGCCCGGGGCATGCCTGCCTTCGTGGAGCTCCAAGAGAAGGAGTTCCTGGCCCAGGCCCAGGGCTTCACCGCGGTGAAGCACCAGCGGGAGGTGGGGGCGGGCTACTTCGACGAGGTGGTCCTGGCCCTCACCCAGGGGGAGGCCTCCACCCTGGCCCTCAAGGGCTCCACCGAGGAGGCCCAGTTCAACGAACCCGTGCACTAGGTTTAGCGGGAAGCCTGCTCTGCCGTCCTCCAGGTACGGAGGGCGGCAGGTTCCTTTTCCGTGGTAGGCCGAAGCCACACCAAACTGATATAGTGTAATCACCATGCCAGAAGCCAATACACCCTGGCTACGCTACCTGGAAGACCTCCGTCCCCATCTCCGGGGCCGGGACCACCGGGGCAAGCGGGGCTCCCTGCGCTGGCTCGAGGCCCTTATGGCCGAGCGGGGGGGCAAGGCCGGCACCGTGCGCAACATCCTCTACAAGGACCTGGGAAGCCCCGAGGAGAAGGAAAGGCTTTACGGGGTCATCGCCGACCTTTACCGGGAAGCGGGGCTCACGCCCCCGCCCCCGCCGGCGGAGCTTTTCCTAGAGAGCGCCCGCAAGACCCTGGGCCGGGACAAGCGCCGCATCTTTCGCCGCTTTCTCAAGGAGCTGGAAGCCGGGGGGAGGCCTCAGATGGTGGTGGTAGGGGGACCGGCCACGGGGAAAGGGGTCCTTTTGGGAGCCTTGAGCCGTGCCCTTTCCGCCCTGCCTGGCAAGGAACCCTTTCTCCTTAACCTAGGGGGGGAGCTGGCCCAGGCCTTGGTCCCCTTGGCCGAGAGCTTGGGGGCAGGGGAGGAGATGCGGTCCCTTTTGGCCCAGCTTTCCCCCACCCAGCCCTATATCCTGCAGGGGGCCTTGGAACAGGAGGTCTTGACCCTTTTGGCCCGGGGCCTGAACCGGGAAGGCCGTCCCCTCCTCCTCCGAGCCGAGGTGGAGGGGACCCTCGAGGGCCTCCCCTTAAGGGGTCCGGACGGCACGCACAAGGGCCTCGCCGCCTGGCTGGAGCCTTTTTTGAAGGGGCTCAGCATCCCCTACCTGGCTGCTTTGAGCGAGCCGCCCCCCACCCTGCCCTACCAGCCCCTCTCCCCCCCAAGCCGCGAGGAGGCCCGGCGCTTCGTGCGGGAGAGGCTTCCCCACCTGCCCCCGGAAAGGCTGGAGGCCCTGGTGAACCAAGCGGGGCGCAACTTCGGGGAACTTTCCCGCTTGGTCCTTCTGGAAGCCGCCAAGCACGATCCCAAAACCCCTTTGCAGGACGACCCCGCCCTCAAACCCCTGCTCCTGGCCCTCGCCGCCTTCAGCCCCGAGGCTGATCCCGCCTTTCCCGCAGAGCTCTTGGAAAAGGCCCTGGGCAAGCCTCTGGAACGTCTTTCCCAAGCGGAAAGGGCCCTTTTGGACTGGGTGGGGGAAGGCCTGGTGCGCCCCTCCCTCCGAAGCCTTCTCCCCGAGGAAGCTCCCAAGGAGCTCCACCGCCTCGCCCTGGAGTTCTTTCCCAAGGAAAACCTCTTCCGCAAGCTCTACCACGCCCGGAAGGCGGGGGAGACCAAGGTGCTCTTGGCTCTCCTCCAGGAAGACCCCGCCCGCCTAGCCCTCCTCCCCGGGCTCTGGCAGGAGGCCCAGGCCTGGCCCCGGGAGGACCTCGAGGCCCTGGCGGCGGTGGTGGTGCGCTACCGGGCGGTCTTAGGCCAGTACGCCCACCCCGAGGCAGAAGAAGCCCTCATGGTCCTCTCCCAAGCGGAAGACTCCTCCTTGCGCACCTGGGCCCGCATCAAGGGGGCGGAGGCCAAGGCCGACGCCGCCCTCTACCGGGAGGCGGAGGAGCTCCTCCCCCCCAAGGAGGACCTCACCCTCCTGGACGAGACCGCCCAGGCAGAGGGGCTTTTGGTGATGGCGGCGGTGGAGCGCTGGAAGGGAGATTACGAGAAGGCGGCCCACTTTGTGGAAGAGGCGCAAGGGCTTCCCGTGGCCCCCTTCCTCCAGGACCGGGTGCACCTGTGGCGGGGACTGGTGGCCAAGGACCTGGGCCGGTACGGGGAGGCCTTGGAGGCCCTTTCCCGGGTGGGCCATGATCCCCTCCTCTTGGGAAGGGCCCGCTACCAGATGGGGGACCTCCTCATGCGTTTGGGACGCCTCGAGGCCAAGGAGCGCATGGAAGAAGGCCTCAAGGCCCTGGAGGAGGCCGGAGCCCCCAGGGACGAGGTGGCCCGGGTGCGGGCCCGCTACGCCACCCTCCTCCGGCGCCTGGGCTTGTACGAGGAGGCGGGGAAGGCCATTGAGAGAGCCTTGGCCGAAGCGGAGGACCCCTTTACCCGGGCCCGGGTGGAAAGCGAGGCCGGGATCCTCGAGGCGGCCCGGGGCCGTCCCTTTGCCGCGCTAAATCTTTTGGTTCCCGCCGAGGCCTACTTCCGCTCCACGCAGGAGAGGCCCAAGGAGGCCCGCTACCGCCATCTGCGTACCCTGTTTCGCCTGGGGGCCACCTACCTCCTCCTGGAGGCCGGCCAACCCTACCGGGCCCCCTTTTTGGGAGGGCTCCACGCCCCCACGGCCCGGCGCCTCCTCGAGGACCTTCTAGAGCAAATTCCCTGGGAAGCCACGGATCGCTACACCGCCTTGCGGCTGGACACCGCGAGCCTCCTGGCCCTCCTCCTTCCTCCCGCCGAGGGAAAGACCCTCCTAAAGCCCCTTTTGGATGTGGAAAACCCCTACCTCAGGGCCCAGGCCCGCCTGAGCTACGCCGAGGTCCTGGCCCGCGAGGGAAGCCTGGGGGAGGCCCTGGCCCAGGTGGTGGCCTTACCTCCCCTGGAGGATCCTGGCCTTTTAGTCCAGGCCCGGGCGGTGGAGGTGCTGGCCCTGCTGGGCCTGGGGGAGAAGGAGGCCGCCTGGCAAAAACTTTCGGAGGTGAGGAGAAGCCTTCTCCCCGAGCCCTTCCGCTTCCAGCTGGGCCGCGCCCTGGGACGCTTCTGCCCCGAGCTGCAAAGGCGCCTTCCCCCCACCCCCCTGGCCCTTCCCGAGGCCCTGGGCTTCCACCTGGCAAATCCCGACTAAATCACTATACTTTAGGGGGTGGAGGGGTTATACTCTTACTGCGAATGGGTCGCAGTAAGAAGCTGACCCGGCATCAGGAGGCAAAAGCATGAACCAGCTGGAAATCCGCGACCTCTGGGCTTCCATCGATGGAGAGACCATCCTCAAGGGCGTCAACCTGGTGGTCCCCAAGGGCCAGGTGCACGCCCTCATGGGCCCCAATGGGGCCGGCAAGAGCACCCTGGGCAAGATCCTGGCGGGGGACCCCGAGTACACCGTGGAGCGGGGGGAGATCCTCCTGGACGGGGAAAACATCCTGGAGCTCTCCCCCGACGAGCGGGCGAGGAAGGGGCTCTTCCTGGCCTTCCAGTACCCCGTGGAGGTACCCGGGGTGACTATCGCCAACTTCCTGCGCCTGGCCCTGCAGGCCCGGCTGGGCCGGGAGGTAGGGGTGGCGGAGTTCTGGGCTAAGGTGAAGCGGGCCCTGGAGCTTCTGGACTGGGACGAGGGCTACCTCTCCCGCTACCTCAACGAGGGCTTCTCCGGCGGGGAGAAGAAGCGCAACGAGATCCTCCAGCTTCTGGTGCTGGAGCCCACCTACGCCGTCTTGGACGAGACCGACTCCGGGCTGGACATCGACGCCCTCAAGGTGGTGGCCCGGGGGGTGAACGCCATGCGGGGGCCGGACTTCGGCGCTTTGGTCATCACCCACTACCAGCGGATCCTCAACTACATCCAGCCCGACGTGGTCCACGTGATGATGGAGGGCCGGGTGGTGGCCACAGGCGGTCCCGAGCTGGCCCTGGAGCTGGAGGAGCGGGGCTACGAGTGGCTGCGGGAACGGGTAAAGGAGGGAGCATGAGCCAGGTAGACCTGAAGGCTCTGGGCGAAGAGTACAAGTACCACTTCGTGGACGAGGTCAAGCCGGTCTTCGTGGCCGAGCGGGGCCTTACCCGGAGGGTGATCGAGGCCATCAGCTACCACAAGGGGGAGCCCGAGTGGATGCTGAAGTTCCGCCTGCGGGCCCTGGAGATCTTCCAGAAAAAGCCCATGCCCACCTGGGGCCCCGACCTCTCGGGCCTGGACCTGGACCACCTGGTCTACTACGTGAAGCCCGCGGAGGTGCGGGACGCCAAGAGCTGGGAGGAGATCCCCGAGGAGATCCGCCGGACCTACGAGCGCCTGGGCATTCCCGAGGCCGAGCGCAAGGTACTCGCCGGGGTGGGGGCCCAGTACGACTCGGAGATGGTCTACCACCGGGTGAGGGAGGAGCTGGAGCGGCAGGGGGTCATCTTCGTGGCCATCGAGGAGGGGATGAAGAAGTACGAGGACCTCTTCCGGGAGTACTTCGCCAAGGTGGTCCCCCCGGAGGACAACAAGTTCGCCGCCCTGAACTCCGCCGCCTGGTCCGGGGGTTCCTTCGTCTACATCCCCCCCGGGGTCAAGGTGGAGCTTCCCCTGCAGGCCTACTTCCGGGTGAACACCCCCGAGTTCGGCCAGTTTGAGCGCACCCTGATCATCGTGGACGAGGGGGCGGAGGTGCACTACATCGAGGGGTGCACCGCCCCCATGTACTCCACGGAGAGCCTGCACACCGGGGTCATTGAGATCGTGGTGAAGCGGGGAGCCCGGAGCCGCTACACCACCATCCAGAACTGGTCCACCAACATGTACAACCTGGTGACGCAAAGGGCCCTGGTCTACGGGGACGCCTACCACGAGTGGCTGGACGGCAACCTGGGCTCCAAGGTCACCATGAAGTACCCCTCCAGCTACCTCCTGGAGCCGGGGGCCCGCACGGAGATCCTCTCCATCGCCTTCGCCAAGACGGGGCAGCACCAGGACACCGGGGCCAAGATCGTCCTCGGCGCCCCCCACACCTCGGGGACCATCGTCTCCAAGAGCATCTCCAAGGGGGAGGGTCGGGCCAGTTACCGGGGCCTGGTCAAGGTGCTGGAGGGGGCCAAGGGGGCCAAGGCCAACGTGGAGTGCGACGCCCTCCTCATCGACCCGGAAAGCCGCACCGACACCTACCCCTACATCGAGATCGAGGAGGACACCGCCCACGTGGGCCACGAGGCCACGGTCTCCAAGATCAACGACGAGCAGATCTTCTACCTGCAGACCCGGGGGCTTAAGGAGGACGAGGCCGCGGCCCTCATCGTGCGGGGGTTCATCGAGCCCATCGCCAAGGAGCTCCCCCTGGAGTACGCGGTGGAGCTCAACCGGCTCATCGAGCTGGAGATGGAGGGCTCCGTAGGCTAAGGGGCGTCCCTCTGGGGGTGGGGCCTTAAGGCCTCCCCCCTTCCCACGCAAGGAGGCAGGATGCAAGTACTGGACAAAACGCAGGTGGAGGCCCTCTCCCAGGCCTTGGGCGAGCCCGCCTGGGTGTTGGAGAAAAGGCTGAAGGCCCTCGAGGCCTTCGCCCGCCTCCCCTATCCCAGCAAGAAGGACGAGGCTTGGCGCTACACGGATCTCTCCGAAGCCCCCTTGGAACAAGGGGTGGAAACCCCCAAGGGGCTTAGCCTCTCCCGGGATGAGCTTCCCGAGCTGGTGAAGCGCCGCCTGGAGAAGACCGATGTTTCCGGCTTTCTGGTCTTCGTGGGCCCGGATTTGGTTTACGCCGAGGTGCCCGAGGAGCTCCGGCAGAAGGGCCTGGTCTTCACCAGCCTGGCCGAGGCCCTCAAGACCCACCCCAGCCAGGTGGAAGCCGCCCTCTTCCAAGGGGTGTACACCGAGGACAAGTTCGCCGCGGAAAACTCCGCCTTCTTCACCCATGGGGCCTTCCTCTACGTGCCCGCGGGGCTAGAGGTGGAAAAGCCCCTGGGGGTCTTCAAGGTGGTGGAAGGGGGTAGGGCTTCGGCAGGGCGGAGCCTCCTTTTCCTGGAAGACAACGCCAAGGCCGCCTACATTGAGGAGTACCTCTCCTTAGACCTCCCCCCTACCCTCCACCTCTCCGCCACGGAGATGGTCCTCCGCCCGGGGGCCAGGCTCCGCCACGCCCACGTGCAGACCTTCGGCGAGGGGGTGTGGCACTTCCACCGGCAACGGGCCCTTCTGGAGCGGGACGCGGGCCTCAACGACCTGGTGGTGAACCTGGGCGGGCGCTACGCCCGGAGCGAGGTGGCGTCGGAACTCCTGGGCCCAGGGGCAGAAAGCGAGATGCTGGGCCTCTACTTCGGCCACGGGCGGCAGCACTTTGACCACTACACCCTGCAGCACCACGTGGAGCACCACACCCGAAGCGACCTCCTCTACAAGGGGGCGGTGAAGGACGAGGCCCGGGCGGTCTTCTCCGGCCTCATCCGGCTGGAGCGGGGAGCCCAGAAAACCGATGCCTACCAGGCCAACCGCAACCTCATCCTCTCCCCCACCGCCCGGGTGGACTCCATCCCCCAGCTGGAGATCGGGGCCAACGACGTGCGCTGCACCCACGGAAGCACCACCGCCCCCGTGGACGAGATGCAGCTTTTCTACCTGCAGTCCCGGGGCCTGCCCCGCACCCTGGCCCAGGAGCTTTTGGTCAAGGCCCACCTGGCAGACGTCCTCGGCCGCATCCCCCTAAAGGCCCTCCGGGCCCACATCGAGGCGGTGATCGAGGAGAAGGTGCGCATCTAGGCCATGTGGACCCCGGTAGCCCAGCTCAGCGAGTTCCAGAATGGCCGCCTGGTGGTGCGGCGCCCGGAGCACAAAAAGCCCATCCTCCTCCTCTTCACAGGAGAGGAGGTCTTCGCCCTGGAGGACGTCTGCACCCACGACGACGGCCCCCTGCACGAGGGGGAGCTGGAGGAAGGCAAGATCGTCTGCCCCCGGCACGGGGCCCGCTTTGACCTCAAGACGGGCCGCCAGACCCTCCCCGCCCCCAGGCCCATCCGGGTCTTCCCCGCCAGGCTGGAGGGGGATACCGTCCTCCTGGACCTTTAGACGCCCACCCCGTCCGCAAGGCCCCAAGGAAGACTTGGGGCCTTTGTCCTTGACGGCAGGCGGAAGAAGCACTAGGGTGAGAGTACCCCCCCCACCTGGGGTGGGGAGGAGGTAAGGAATGCTGAAGCTCAAGGTAGAAGGCATGACCTGCAACCACTGCGTAATGGCGGTGAAGAAGGCCCTCATGAGGGTACCCGGGGTGGAGAAGGCCGAGGTGAGCCTGGAGCGGGCCGAGGCCCTGGTAGAGGGCCAGGCGGACCTCGAGGCCCTCCTGCGGGCAGTGGAAGAAGAAGGCTACCGGGCCACTCTGGCGGGTTAAACCCATGCCCCACGACCACCTTCACCTGGACCCCAAGGTGCGGGAAGAGGCCAAAAGGCGCCTCCTCTCCGCCAAAGGCCACCTGGAGGGCATCCTGCGCATGCTGGAAGACCCCCACGTCTACTGCGTGGACGTGCTGAGGCAGCTGAAGGCGGTGGAGGGCGCTTTGGACCGGGTGGGGGAGATGGTCCTAAGGGCCCACCTCCGGGACCACGTGGCCACCGCCCACGAGCGGGGGGACGTGGAGGAGATCGTGGAGGAGCTGATGGAGGCCCTCAAGTACCGCTAGGAGGTAACCCATGCGCCTTTTTACCCTGCTCGTAGCCCTCTTCCTGCCCGCCTTGGCCCAGCACGTCCACACCCCGGTGGGGGATGCCGGGGAGAGGGGCTTCCTTTCGGGCATGATCGCCCACCACGAGGGGGCCCTGGAGATGGCCCGCTACGCCCTAGAAAAGGCTAAGGACCGGGAGGTGCGGGCCTGGGCCGAGGCCATCCTCAAGGACCAGGAGCGGGAAATCGCCCTCATGCGGAGCTGGCTCCCCAGCCTGGGCGGGCTGGACCAAGCCGCCTACGCCGCCATGGGGAAGGAGATGGCGGCCATGCTCCAAGAGCTCAAGAGGGCCAAGGACCCCGACCGGGCCTTCGTGGAGCTTATGCTCCTGCACCACAAGGGCGCGGTGGAGATGGCCCTCGCCGTGCTCCCCACCGCCAAAGACCGGCGGGTTTTGGACCTGGCCCGGGATATCATCCTGGCCCAGGCACAGGAGATGCACGCCTTTAGGCTATGGCTCTTGAGGCAAAGGTAAAAGTCAGGGGCATGACCTGCGCCTCGTGCGTGGCGCGGGTGGAAAGGGCGCTCAAGCGCGCCCCTGGGGTGGAGGAGGCCCGGGTCAACCTCACCACCGAGGAAGCCTTTTTGCGCCTCCAGGAAGGCGTGGACCTCAAAGAGGTACTGAAGCAGGTGGAGGAGGCGGGCTACGAGCCCGTGGTGGCCCAGGCGGAGATCCCCATCCGGGGCATGACCTGCGCCGCCTGCGTGGCCCAGGTGGAACGGGCCCTGAAGGGGCTACCCGGGGTGCTTGCCGCCCATGTGAACCTGGCCACGGAGAAGGCCTCCTTGGAGTACCTCCCGGACACCGTGACCCTCCCCCGCCTGCACCAGGCCATCCGGGAGGCGGGGTACGAGCCCCTGGAGGTAGCCCAAGAGGAGAGGAAGGCCCCCGCTTACCCCTTGGATCTCCTCATCGCCCTGCCCTTTGCCCTCCTCACCCTTCTCCTCGCCATGGGGCCCATGCTCCTTCCCCTTCCCCACGTTCCCCCACTCCTCCAGGTCCTCACCGCCCTCCCCGTCCTCTACGCCGGCCGGCGCTTTTTCCGCCAGGCCCTGGCGGAGATCCGGCACCGTTCTCTGGGCATGAGCACCCTGGTGGCCCTGGGGGCCGGAAGCGCTTACCTCTACTCCTTTTTGGTCCTGCTCTTTCCCGCCCTTTTCCCCGAGGAGGCCCGCCATCTCTACCTCGAGGCGGGGGCGGTGATCCTGGCCCTGATCCTCCTGGGCAAGCACCTGGAGGAAAAGGCCAAGGGGAAGGCCTCGGAGGCCATCCGCAAGCTCCT
>Ga0209289_100620_pt1 | contig 17370 bp, 16 predicted proteins | sample GXS110809BmetaG_FD_184121 | JGI IMG/M metagenome (GOLD analysis project Ga0209289, IMG submission 184121) | Hot spring microbial communities from Gongxiaoshe hot spring, China to study Microbial Dark Matter (Phase II) - GXS 110809B (SPAdes)... ...
GAGGTTGTCAGCAAGACTTATGCCCTACCGTTTGCGCTGGGTGATGGAGTGCACCTTCCGTTGGCTGGGGCACTTTTGTTGCCTCGTGGGGCGCTCTGAGCGCTTGGTGGAAGTCTACTGGGCTTTTTTCGTCCTGGCTTTTGATTTGCAATGACTTCTAAAGTTCGCTCCTTGCCAGAGGGCTCAATTTCTACTCCCTTCAGGCTGACTTGTTGGCATATCGGTGCGGAAGGGCAAAGCGGGTAACCCTTCTCGGTTGTAAAGGCTCACTTCGGGGTTATCTGCCCACGCATAACGGACGGCGACGGGTTGGGGCACTTGAGGGCTCCAAACGACCACCGTGTCGCCTTCAATGGCGGCTTCCGCCCAAACAAATTTGCCGTCCGCTCCTGCGATGGCGAAACCCGTCAACTTCTCACCCTTGCACACCAAGCCACTGCCGACATGGCGGAAGAAAAGCCGCACTTTGTTCCCCTCCACTTGCATCCGCTCGTAAATCGGTCCCGAATAGACGATGGGTTCGCCGTAAACGAGGGCGCGGGCAACCAGCGCCAATCGTCGTCCGACCTCCTGCTTGTTGCGGGGATGGATGTCATTGGCGTCGCCGATGTCAATGGCGGTTGCCATGCCCGTGTTGGGCAACTTTAGGGCGAACATTTGTGCTTCCCGCAACTCCGCCCAAGCACTTTCGCTCGGTTCTGGCTTGCGCGCCAGAAAGTTCGCCAACTGGACGAACAAGAAAGGAAAGTCGCCCAGTCCCCACGCTTTGCGCCAGTCGGTGATCATCGCAGGGAACAACCGCCGATATTCGGCTGCTCGACCGACATTGGACTCGCCTTGATACCAAATGACGCCGCGAATGGTGAACTTTGTCAGCGGGGCAATCATGCCGTTGAACAGGTTCGCAGGGCGATGGGGGTGCTCAGGACCCAAGGGTGGGCGGGGTTGGGGCGGGACGGGTTTGCCTTGCGCTTTGGCTTGCTCGGCGGCTTCCCGCCATTTTTGCAACTCCGCTTCGTAGCGTTGGCGGGCAGCGGGATACTCAGCGAGGATTTTTGCCCATCGCTCCAACAAAGGGCGGAAAGCCGGCTCGCTTTGCAGGGTCGGCAAACTCGTCCACGCTTCCGCTGGCGTTCCGCCCCAAGTCGCTTGGATGATGCCGATGGGCACTTTCAGATGCTGGCGCAACTCACGGGCAAAGAAGTAAGCGACGGCAGAAAAGTTTTTGACCGTCTCGGGCGAGCAAACCCGCCACTCTCCTTGCACTTCTTCTTGTGGTGCCTCGGCAACCCGATGGGGGACTTGGAAGAAGCGAATTTGCGGGTCGTTCGCCTGAGCGATTTCCTGCTCAGCATTCATCGCCAGTGCGACTGGCCATTCCATGTTGGATTGACCCGACGCCACCCAAACTTCTCCGACCAACACATCTCGCACGACGATTTCGTTCTCGTCACTTCGGACGATGAGGTCAAACGGACCGCCTGCAGGTGTCGGCGGCAAAGTTACCTGCCAGCGCCCTTTCTCGTCTGCCGTCGTCGCAATTTCCTGCCCACGAAATCGCACCGTCACCCGCTCGTTGGGCGCTGCCGTGCCCCAAAGGCGAACGGGCACATCTCGCTGCACCACCATGTGGTCGGAAATCAACGAAGGCAACCGCACTTGCCCTAAAGCGGCTGCCAGCACGAAAATGCTCCAGCACCCAACTGCCATCCAACGCATCAGCATCGCCTCAACCTCCTTCCTTCCGTGATGCTCCCATCTCTTTGACGCATCCCTCGCTTTGAGCGAGGATGTTCGGAAAGTTTTCGGCTCCAGCGAAAGGCTGTTCGCCACGACGGACTTTCACCTGTGCTGACCGCGACGGCGTGCGGTAAGAAGGATGCGACAAGATGGTGGCGGCGGAGATAGGGAAGGAACGAGGTGATGGGCAGTGTCTCCTTTGGAACGGCGGCAACTGCGGCGGCAAGTCGTCCGCATCGGCGCCGTCATCAGCCTGCTCATTGTCGGCGGGACGGTCGGCTACTACCTACTGGGCTATTGGCTGGGACGCCCTGACACCTTGATGGACTGCTTTTACATGACCGTCATCACCCTTGCCACCGTCGGCTACGGCGAAGTCATCCCGGTCGCTGAGACACCGCAAGGTCGGATGTTTTCCGCCTTGCTCATTTTGGTCGGCGTCGGCACACTCTTTTACGCCCTTTCCAGCCTCGCCGTCATCACTTTGGAGGGCATTTTGCATGGGGCATGGAGGCAATGGCGAATGGAGCGGCGCATCGCCACTTTAAAAGACCACTTCATCGTTTGCGGTTGCGGCAATGTCGGCGAAGTCATCGTGCGAGAGTTGGTCTTAACCAAACGCCCGGTCGTTGCTGTGGATCGTGATAGCGAACGACTTGTCAATTTGGCGTCCCAACTGGATGTGCCCTATGTCGTCGGGGATGCTACTGAAGAGGCGACTTTGCGCTCAGCAGGCATTGAACGGGCAACGGGTCTGCTGGCGGTTTTGCCCAACGACCACGAAAACCTCTTCCTCGTCATCACCGCCAAATCCCTTAACCCTCGTCTGCGTGTCGTGGCTAAGGGCAATGACCCGTCCGTCGTGGACAAGATGAAACGGGTCGGTGCCGATGAGGTCGTCCTAACGCCTTTCATCGGTGGGCTGCGGATGGTCTCCCTCATGGTTCGTCCCGCTGCCGTCAGTTTCCTTGACACGATGCTGCGGGAGAGGGAACAAGTCATCCGCGTGGAAGAGGTGCAAATTCACGACGGTTCACCTCTTATCGGTCTGCGATTGGCGGACGCCCAATTGCCCCGGCGTTGGAACATCCTTGTGCTGGCTTACCGCAAAGGCGATGGGGCGTTCGTTTACAACCCACCCGCCGACACTTTGTTGGAAAAGGGCATGACTTTGATTGTCGTAGGCGAAGTGGAACGGTTGGCGGAATTCAGGCGGCTGGCAGCGGGTGTGGCTTCGGAGGCGATGGCACCGTGAACGCTGCCGAATTGGACGCCGCCATCCTTGCCTTCCTTGAGGACAAGGAACAAGACGAAGAGCGCTTCAACACCTTGGCGCTGCAACTTTTTGCCTACCAATTTGAGCGCAATGCACCCTATCGCCTGCTTTGTCAACGGCGTGGTATCACCCCCGAAACCGTCACCCATTGGTCACAAATTCCGCCCGTTCCCTCCCAAGCCTTCAAATTGCTGGATTTGGCGTGCGAACCGTTGGAACAAGCGCAAGCGGTTTTTTTGTCCAGTGGCACGGCGCGAGGTGAGCAAACCCGCAGCCGTCACTTCGTCTTCAACTTGCGCCTTTACGAAACTTCCGTCCTGCGTTGGTTTGAGCCGCATCTCTTGCCTGAACGGCATCCCATGCCCATCGCCATTTTGTTCCCGCCGCCCGATGAGTTGCCCCATTCGTCACTGGGACACATGCTGGCAACCATCGCCAACAAGTGGAACCTTGGGGCGCAGGAAGACTGTTGGTTCATTCGGGATGGCAAGTTGCTGGCGGAAGAGTTAGCGGTTTGGTTGCGACGGGCAGAAGCGGAAGGCATCTTCGTGATGCTGTTGGGCACTTCCTTTTCCTTCGTGCACTTTCTGGATTGGTGTGAGCAAAACGGGGTGGCATTTCGCCTGCCCGAAAAAAGCCGCTTGATGGACACGGGCGGGTTCAAGGGACGCTCGCGGGAAGTGCCTCGCGACGAACTTTATTGCGCCTACGAGAAAATCTTCGGCGTCCCATCAGAATGGTGCGTCAACGAATATGGGATGGCGGAGTTAAGTTCGCAGTTTTACGATGGCGTTGTCGGTGCCCCTTACCGCCACGACGGTTGGCGGGTGCATTTGCCACCTCCTTGGGTTCGGACGAAAGTGCTGCATCCTGACACGCTGCAGGAAGTTGGCGAGGGCGAGCGAGGGTTGCTTTGCCACTACGACCTTGCCAATCGTGGCTCGGTCATGGCAGTGCTGACGGAAGATGTCGGCGTCAAGGTTGGCGATGGCTTTATCTTGTTGGGACGGGCGACAGGGAGCGAACTGCGGGGTTGCTCCGTGCTCGTGGACGAACTGCTGTCAGCCTGCTGAGAACCTTCCCAGTCCCAAACGCAGCATCAGGCGCAAAGGAGAAAAAGAGGCTCAAAGGGGTGGGTCGGTTATCATCCGCACGGAAACGCCCCGCTCAGCAAGGTAGCGTTTGATGTCGGCGATGCGATATTTGCCGTAGTGGGTGATGGAAGCGATCAAAGCGGCTTCGGCTTTGCCAACAGTCAAGGCTTCGTAGATGTGCTCCAAAGTCCCCGCTCCCCCTGAAGCGATGACAGGGACAGAGACGGCTTCTGCCACCTTTTTGGTCAAGCCGATGTCGTAACCTGCTTGGGCTCCGTCGGCATCCATGCTCGTCAGCAAAATTTCTCCTGCCCCCAACTCAACGGCTTTCACCGCCCACTCAAGGGCATCCAACCCCGTCGCCGTCCGCCCACCATGAATGTAAACTTCCCAACGGCAGTTTTCCTCAAAGCGCTCGTCGCCTTCAAAAGGCTTGGGTTCACGACCGACGCGTTTGGCATCAATGGCGACGACGACACACTGGCTGCCAAAGCGCTCAGCGGCTTCCCGAATGAGGTCGGGATTTTGAACGGCAGCCGTGTTGATGCTCACCTTGTCGGCGCCTGCTTTCAAAACGGAGCGCAAATCCTCTATCGTTCGCAACCCGCCCCCGACGGTGAAGGGAATGAAAACCTTCTCGGCGACACGGGCAGCCAGTTCAGCGATGATGCGCCTTCGTTCCGCCGAAGCGGTGATGTCCAAAAAGACCAACTCGTCGGCGCCTTCGGCATCGTAGTAAGCGCCCAACTCCACAGGGTCGCCGGCATCCCGCAAGTGCAAAAAATGCGTCCCCTTGACGACCCTCCCATCCTTGACATCCAAGCAGGGAATGATTCGCTTGGCTAACATGCCTGTCACCTTCCCTTGAGGGTGTTCGGAAAGGAAGCCCTATGAGAGGGCGAACCTCTGGTGAGCCCAAATTTTTTCCCCGACTTGCCGACCTGCCCATCATTTTGGCTCGGCAGGAGCCTCGCCCTCCCTTTCCGAACACACTCGCCCAGCATTGAAATGCTGGGCTACTTTAACGAAGTCGGCTGAAGCCGACTGAAATGAGCCCCCTTCAGGGGGCTTTGTCATCGTAGCCCGCCAATTCATTGGCGGGTAAGTTTTCGGGAGGGCGAACCTCTGGTGAGCCCCAATTTTTGCCCGACTTGCCGACCTGCCCATCATTTTGGCTCGGCAGGAGCCTTGCCCTCCCAAAAGGCATTTTCCGAACACACGCCCTTCCCTTTTCAGCAGCCGTCATCTCTCGCAGCCAACAACTTTCTGCCGCAATTGCTCAAAAGTCGCCAGCGAGCGGATTTTTGTCCAACGCCATCTTTTGCCCCCTCGCTCTTTGCCTTGGAACGATGAGCACCTTTATTCTCGTCTGATCCAACGGACGGCGCAACTTGCAAGCCCTTTGCCCTCATTTTCCGTCGCTGGCTATTCGTTATCTGTCGCTGTCAAACGATGGCACAATGTTGTTGACACGCCACAATCTGGCGGGAAGGGCGGTGTCGCTGATGCGGTCTGTGATGGCGGTGTTATTGCTTGCCGTGACGCTTTCGTGGGCACAGCGGGCGCCCGTGCAGATGGATGTCCGCCCCCTCTTCGGGACGACGGTGCCTCCTTACGGTTGCCTGCCCTTGCGCGTTACCCTCCAAAACGACGGTCCTTCCGTTGACGCAACCCTCGTCGTGGAGCCATCTCGTTGGCAAGCGGAGCGGCGTCACCTTATCCCGTTGCCTTTACCGACGGGCACGCGCAAGGAGGTCTTTGTCTTTCCCTTCGTCCTGCCGGACACGATGTCGGTGCGTCTTTGGTTGGAAGGCGTGCGACCGACGATAGAACAAACCCTTTCGGTGACGCCTGGCGAAAATGCCCGTCTCGTCGTTGTTATCGGGGACGAAATCGGCGGGTTGGAATTTTTGCATCGGCTCAACCTACGGCAACAAACCCAGCCCTCTCCTGCTCCTCAACTTCCTTCCGCTTGGTTATGGGCATACTGCCGTCCCGAAGGTTTGCCCGATAAGACCGCCGCTTTTTCGGGTGTCAGCGTCATCGTGTTAGCGTCGGGGGCAGAACGGCTGACCCCTGACCAATGGCAAGCGCTTCGGCGATGGGTAGCGATGGGCGGGGTGTTGGTCGCTCCGGGAGGTTCGGGAGCGATTTACCTTCGGCACATTGTCCTCTCTCCCATCTTGCCTATCCGCGATGGGCGCACGCAGCGTTGGTCTGATTGGCGTTCCCTTGCCTTTTTCGCTGAAGCAAAAGCGCCGACGGGCGAAACTTTCATTACAGCGGGCAAACCGACGGAAGGGGCGCAAGTGTTGGTGAGTGGGAACGGCATTCCGTTGGTGGCGGTGCGCCCTTACGGTTATGGCGCTGTCGTCTTCACGGCGTTCCACTTTTGGGACAAACCGTTTCGCGGTTGGGACGGGTTGCCCAACTTGTGGCGGCGCGTCGTTGAACCTTTGACCCTTCAAACGGTCGCTTCCCGATGGGAGCAAACCCTTTTTCCCTTGGGGCAATGGGCGATGCCCTCCCGAAACCCTTTTGTCGTTCCGATGCCGCCTCCGATGGGCATCCCTCAACACCCTAATGTCACACCCCCGTTGCCTTTCCGACTGGAAGTGCCCAGCGGGGCGTTTATCTTGGCGATGCTCGTCGTTTACTTTTTGCTTGCCGTGCCCGTCAGTTTCATCATCCTGAAGCGGCGGCGGGCATTAGATTGGCAATGGCTGACAGCACCGACGATTGCTCTGTCGTTTGTCTTCCTCCTCGCCCGAACGGCATTGGGGCTGTATCAACTTGCCAATCAAAACCTTGCCCGCGCCGTCGTGTTGCTGCCGACTGGCGAACCCGATGGCTACCTTTTCGTCGGGGCGACCTTCTTCTTCCAACGAGGCGGGACTTACTGGCTGGATTTGGGCGACGATGCGGAGGCGGTTTTCGCCCGCATCGGAGAGAATTGGACGCCGACGCCTTTCCGTTTGGAGACGGTGGAAGACCGCACCATCAAAGTGCCTTTGAGCGTTCCCAACCTCGCCTTCCGTCAAATTTACTTCGTCAAGCCCATCCGTCTCAAGGGCGCAGTAGAATTGCGGGTGCGAAAGGAAGGTGAGCGATTGTTGCGCCTCACTTGCGTCAATCGCACGCCTTTGACCCTCAAAAATGTGGAGTGCCGTCAAGCCCAACCCATTCTTGCCCCTTCCCGCGCCTTTGGGGCGCAGCCAGCGTGGTCATCAGGTTGGTCTGGTTTCGCCCTACCCACCGTCAAACTTCCCGACATGGCACCTGGGCAAACGGTCACGGCTACCATGCCTTTGGCAACGATTTCTCGCCTCCCTCCCCAAAATCCTCGTTTCCCTTCCACCAGCGTTCTTCCTCGTCCCCGCTGGGTTGTCTTGTTGGCGCAAGTGGACGGGTTGGATGTTGTCCCGCAATTGGATGTGCCTGCCACTCGCAAATCCTTCGTGACGCTTCAAGTGATTTGCCCGATGCCGTGACAGCAGTGAAACTTTTGAAGTGGCTGCGACAGAGGGCGATGGAGGGCACTGGCAGATAAGCGAGGGGTGACACAACCGTGAAGCCGCTTTGGCAGCGTTGGGTCGTTGAAAATCCCGTGTTCCGCTACCACTTGTTGGGTCAAACGCGGCTAGCGGTTGCCCGCCCGTTGTGGCAAGTGTTGGCTGTTGCCTCGCCTTTTGCCGCCATCTACTTCTGGCTCGCTTATCAAGTCGCCACCAACGGGTTGCCCAGTTTGGTCATTGGGTTGGAAATCTTCGCCCTTTGGCTTTTAGCACCGCTGATGTTCCACCCGCTTTTTGCGATGGAGTTTGAGAAGGCGACTTGGGAGATGCTGGTGCTGACGCGCTTGACGGCAGGGCAAATCGTGATGGGCAAATTTTTGTCGCGCCTCGTGATGTTGCTTGTCTTCGCCTTCCTCTTTACGCCTCTCTTGTGGATAGCAGCCAACCGAGAGTTCAGCGATATGACGCCCTCGGTGATGTTGCTTTGGGGGTTGAAAGTCCAATGGGTCATCTTCAGTTGGGCAATTCTTGTCGGCGCCGTCACCCTTTGGCTCTCTTACCATTTGCGGCGGGGCATGGTCGCTGCCGCCGCTTCCTTTGCGGGGCAAGTTTTTGTCCTTTTCATCTTCCCCATCTTCTGGTCGCTTTTTCTGACGCTCCTGCAAATCGCTGGCGCCCCCGACCCCAGTTACTTGCGCATAGACACCTTAGGACGCTTCACTTGGTTTTTTGCGTGGTCGTGGCTTCCGATTGCCTACAATCCCATTGTCGCCGTCGTCGGCGTGTTTTGGTTTCGGACGAACCCTGACGCTCCATTTCTTTGGGGCACTTGGCAAGGCATCGTCTATTTGAGTCTTGCTGTCGTTGTGCTTTGGACATTGATGGTGTCCGTCGCCAGAGCGACCCGAAAGAGGTTGCTTTGATGGGAGACGACAATCGCAAAGGTGGGCAGGTGATGGCGATGTTGGAAGTGCGCCATTTGCGCAAAGAGTTTGGGCAACTGGTGGCGGTGAAGGATTTGTCCTTCACCTTGCAGCCAGGCGACATCTTTGGCTACATCGGTCCCAACGGGGCAGGCAAGACGACGACTTTGCGGATGCTGGCGACTTTGTTGGAGCCGACCTCTGGCACCGCCGTCGTCAACGGCGTGGACATCGTGAAAGAACCCGAAGCCGCCCGCCCCCTTATCGGCTTCATGCCCGACTTCTTCGGGCTTTACGAAGGCATCACGGCTTACGAATACCTCGCCTTCTTCGCCGAAGCCTACGGTATCCCATCCGCTGAGCGAAGGCAAGTCATTGAGAATGTGCTGGAGTTGACCGACTTGACCGTCAAGCGGGACGCAAATGTGGAGACGCTCTCACGGGGGATGCAACAACGCTTGTGCCTTGCCAAGACGCTTTTGCACGACCCATCGCTGTTGCTCTTGGACGAACCCGCTTCAGGCTTAGACCCGCGTGCGCGCGCTGAATTGAAAGAGTTGCTGAAGGAAATCGGGGCGATGGGCAAAATCGTCATCGTCTCATCCCACATCCTGCCCGAACTTTCCGACTTCTGCAACAAGATTGGCATCATTGAGAAGGGTGAGTTGCTCCTTTGGGGCGATGTGGAGACGATTTTACGGCAATTGCAACCCGCCAAACTGTTGACCATCCGTTGCTTGGATGGTGCTGAGAAGTTGGTGGAATGGTTGAACCGCCAACCCGAAATCGTCAGCGTTCAGATTGTCAATGGCGCCGTGCAGGCGCAATTCGTCGGTGACGACGAAGCCCAAGCCGACCTCCTTCGCCGTCTCATCTTGGATGGTCACCGCATCGCCACCTTCACCGAAACGACGATGGACTTGGAAGATGTCTTCTTGCGGGTAACGAAAGGGGAAGTGGCATAAGAGGGCTTGGCGACTGGCGAAGGGCAAAAATGGCAGCGAGGCGGGCGATGAAAGACGGGGGATGAGCGGGCATCTAAAAATTGGGTCGGCTATCAGCCGCAGCCAATCCAACCATTCGCCGCTAAGGAGGGAAGCACGATGGTGACTTTGCAGGAATTAGCCGAACGGGTGGAACGGTTGGAGCGGGAGGTGGCGGCATTGAAGGCGCAACTTCGTCGGCGACCTTCCCGCCGTCCCCTCTCGCCCGAGGAATTGGAGCGCCGCCGCCAAGCCGTCGCCGCTCTCCTTGAATTTGCGGAACGGCTGCGCGGGCGAGGTGTGACCTTGACAGACATCTTGATGGAGATGCGGTATGGGGGTGAGGAAGAATGCGGCTCGTCATAAATGCCAGCGTCGTCGTGAAGTGGTTGTTGCCTGACGAACCTTTAGTGCCCGAAGCGCGGCGACTTCTCCAAGAGTTCCAGGAGGGGCAATGGCAAGAGTTCATCGTGCCTGAGTTCTGCATGAGAGAAGTCGCTAATGCCCTTTGGGTCGCTTGTCAACGGCAGCGAATCACTCAAGAAGAAGTCTGGGCAGGTTGGTCGGCTCTCGCCCAGATGAATCTTACCGTCTTTCCCGACCCACCGTTGGATGCTGTGTTGGAGTTTGCCCTTCGCTATGGCGTGCCCGTTTACGACAGCATTTACCTCGTGTTGGCGCAGGACGAGCAATGCCCTTTGCTGACCGCCGATGAACGCCTTTGGCGGGCAGTGGCAGGTCAGTTGCCCTTCGTGCGTTGGCTGGGAAGCGGCGAACCTTGTTGACCCCTCGCTGTCGTCAAGGGGTGAAAGAAGTGGCGACGCTGACTTTAGGGCGGACGACGAAAACGATGGTGACTGCGCCCTTGCGATGGCTGCGTCATGCCTTGACGCTGGTCATCAGCAATCCCGTTATTCCCCGCGAGATGAAGGTGCGGATGCGTTTCGCCCGCACTTTCTGGCTGCAAGGCATCTACCTGCTCATCCTCATCGCCATCACCGCTATCGCCTACTACGCCATCTTCGCCGTCACGCCGATACAAAACCCACAGGAGTTGCAGATGCGGTTGCAAGCGTTTTACCACACGCTCCTTTACAGCCTCGTCATCCTTATCGTCCTCATCGCTCCCGCCTTAACAGCAGGCGCCATCGCTTTTGAGCGGGAACGACGGACGCTGGAGTTGTTGCTGCTGACGCCCTTGCGTCCGATGCAAATTTTGGTCGGCAAGTTGATTGCCTCTTTAGCGTTTTTGCTTTTGCTGCTCACTTTAGCCTTGCCCGTTTTGACTGTTGGCATCCTCATGGGCGGGGCGACGGTCGGCGACTTGCTGGCGACTTATGCCCTCCTCGTCTTCAGCCTCTTGCACCTTTGTGCCTTCGCCCTTTACTGCTCTGCCTGCAACCGCAGCAGCGGCTTGGCGACTTTCTGGGCGTATGTCGGCGCAGCGGTGATGCTCGGTGCCACCAGTTGGATGGCGATAGCAGAAATCACCATAGCAGCAGGGCGGGTCATGGGAATGGCGGCGCCAAACCAAGTGATTTTCCCGCTGGCGTCTTTGCATCCCTTTGCGGCGCCCGCCATCAGAGGGTTGACCACAAATTTGTTCGGGATAAACATCCCTTGCTGGCTTATTGGCGCTTTGTTCAGTTTGCTTCTCACCCGTCTTTGGCTGACGGCTGCGGCGGCGAAATTGCCTGCCGTTTATCGCACCAATTTCGTCGGTTCGCTGCGTCGCCAAGCCTTGCTCTTAAGCGTCCTTGCCATCCTCACCTTTGACGCCTTTTTCCATTTCGCTCCCTTCGTTGGAGTCAGACACTCCTCTGCCGAGGTCACCGAGGGATTGCTTGTCCTTTTGATGCTTCTCGCCTCTTTTGTCACGCCCTTTGTGCCTTGGATTGCGACTTTCGGCGAACATGAAGGCAAGCCGCCTGCCGATGACGGTTGGTTTCGCCCCCTTCGCATGTTCCAGCCTGTCGCTTCAGGTGCTTTGCCGTTCCTTCTGTTTTGGTTTCTCCTGATGGCAACCGTTGCGGCGGCTTTATTCATTTGGCGGATGGGTGTGATGCCTTTCTGGTTTCCTATTGTCGCAGGCGTCGCTTACTGTCTCGTTTGCCTGACCTTTTTCTGGGCGATCGGACGGTTTTGGTCAGCGCTCCTGCGCCAACTAACCCTCGCCCGTTGGAGCACTCTCATCACCCTTCTTTTGGTGACTTTGCTGCCGAGCACCTCTGAATGGTCGCTGCACTCTCCTTTCTTCAACCTCTCTCCGCAAAATTTCGCCCCTTTCGTGGAGCGGTCGGTAGTTTGCGGGATTGTCGTCGCTTTCGTGACGGCGTTGCTATTGCTGCTGTCGCATACTTTGGGCAGCGCCCGACGCCGCCCTCAAATGGGGTGATGCGAGATGAAGCCCGACGCTTTAACGCAAGCGTTGCGTCCCTTCCGCCAAAGGGCGCGGCTGGTGTTGGCATGGCGCTACGGTGCTATTGGAATGACCGTCGGAATCGCCCTTGCCCTCATTGCTGACCTCGGCGATTGGTGGGGCACATGGCGCGTGGAACCTTGGATGCTCATCGCCTTCATCGTCATCGGTCTCGCCGTTGGCGTTGCGAGTGCCTTGCTCCGCCCACTGCCGATGGACGCCTTAGCCCAACTCATTGACCGACGCGCCGAACTGAAAGACCGCGTGACGACCGCCCTTTTCCTCCCTGAGCCATCGCCTTTTTCCGACCCTTTGCGAGACGATGCCCTTCAACACCTCGCACATTTGCGACCCGCTCAACTCTTTCGCTTCCGATGGACGGCATGGCATGGGGCGTTGGTGGGGTTGCTTGTGGCGCTTTTGGTCAGCCGTTACTTGCCTCAATTGCCCTTGCCCTTCCTCACTCAATTCCGACAAGACCGCAAGGAAGCCCAACAAGTCGCCCGCAATGTCCGACGGGTGCTCAAGCCTGTCCTTGAGCACGCTAAAGAGCCTGAAGCATCGCCGTTAGAGAAAGCCATCGCCAAACAATTGCAGGAACTGTATCGGCGCGCCCAGCAAGGACGGGTGAGCAAAAAGGAAGCCCTCATCAAGGCGGAGAAGTTGCTGGCACAAGCGCAAAAGTTGCAACAACAAAGCCAGCAGCATTTGCGGCGTGTCTCCACTAAAGCCATCACCGCCGCCGAAACCCTTCAGCAACGGCTGCGCCAACGCGCCTTAGCCTCCCAGATGAAGGAAATGCAAACGCTGCTGCAGCGGATGAAGGAGATTGAACGGCAACTGCAATCGCCCGACTTGTCGCCATCTCAACGGCAGATGTTGGAAGCGGAGAAGCGGTTGCTGCAACAAGCGATGGAAGCGATGGGTCAACTCAACCCCCAACAGATGAAGCAACTGATGGAAGCGTTGACGATGCAAATGGCACAGATGCAGCAAACGCTCCAGTCGGGGCGCGATGCGCAAGGACGACCGCTCACCGACGCCGAAAAGCGACTGGCGCAACAGCAATTGCAGAGTTTGCAGCAAGCCCTCCGAGCCCTCCAACTTTCGCAGCAAGCGCAGGAGTTTTTGCGCAAGTTAGCGAGCGACCCCAACTTTCAGGAAGCGATGCGCCGATTGGCGGAGTTGCAAAAGCAACTGCAGCAGTTGCAACAAGGGCAAATGCCCCAACTGTCGCCCGAAGAGTTGGAGCGAATGCTACGGGAGTTGGAAAAAGCGTTGGAAGAACTGGCAAAGCAATATGGCGACGACGAGAAAATCCGCGAATTGGCAAAACAACTTCTGGAAGCCGTCAAGCAGATGAAAGCAGGAGGCACCTGAAAGGGTTCGGGGCGGGGTCACCGCCCTCACTTTGGGTTTGGCTGAATTGGCGCACGCGCCGGCGGTGCCGGCATCGCTTTCGGCATGGGTGGCGGCGGTGTCATTGCAGGCAAACCGCAACCTGGACCGTCCAATAGCGCTGGCTGGAATTTGGGGCGGGGCGGCATCACCAATAGCCAGTGGGTCGGTCAATCCGAAAACTTCAACATCGGCGATGAGCCAGTGCGGTTGAACTTGCGCACTCGCCCTGAAGCCTTGACAGGTTCGCAACCGCTGTTGCCTGGTCCTGCGGCGACAGAAGAAGTCATCGCCCCTCCGACACCCAGCGGTTCTGGCATTCCCCTCAGCCGCCTGTTGCCCACTTACACCCAGCGCGCCGAGCAAGCCCTCAGCCAGCAAACCATCCCACCCTCCGAACGCCAACGCGTCCGCCGTTACTTTGACGCCCTTCGGCAAGGGGCGGAGTAAAAGTCGCGCCTTTTAGGCGCTCCGACAAATTGGCTATGAGCGGCTATTAGCCGCAGCGGACATTCAGCGGAGAGGGAAGCGAAAGGGGGCAACAGGATGGAAGACGCCAAAGGGATGGCTCAATGGTGTCGGGATGTATTGCGTGCTGTAGAGGGAGAAATCCGCAAAGTCATCGTCGGCATGACCGACATCGTGGAAGGCGTTCTCGTCGCTCTGGCGGCAGGTGGGCATGTGTTGCTGGAGGGCGTGCCGGGGCTGGGGAAAACGATGCTGGTGCGGACGCTGGCGCAAGCGCTTAACTTGAAGTTCTCCCGCATCCAATTCACGCCCGACTTAATGCCTGCCGACATCACGGGCACCGATGTCCTCACCGAGACGGAAACGGGTGAACGCACCTTCGTCTTCCGACCAGGACCGATTTTCGCCAACATCGTCCTTGCCGATGAAATCAACCGAGCCACGCCCAAAACCCAATCGGCGCTATTGGAAGCGATGCAAGAGTTGGCGGTCACGGTCGGCGGCAAACGCTATGTTTTGGAGCCGCCTTTCTGGGTGATGGCGACGCAGAACCCTATTGAACAGGAAGGCACTTACCCGCTCCCTGAAGCCCAATTGGATCGCTTTTTCTTCAAATTGCTCGTGCCTTACCCGTCGCTGGACGAGTTGCGGGAAATCGTTGACCGCACGACAGGTGCAGAACTGCCGCAGGTGAGTCCCGTCGCTACCAGAGAAGATTTGCTTCGGTTGCAATACTTTGTGCGGGAAGTGCCCGTCGCTCCGCCCGTCCGTGACTATGCCTTGAAAATCGTCGTCGCCACCCATCCCACTTCAGACTTGGCGCCGTCGGAAGTCAAGCGGTATGTCCGCTATGGCGCTTCGCCTCGCGCCGCCCAGACACTTCTTCTGGCAGGCAAAGTCTTTGCCTTGTTGGACGGTCGCTACAATGTCGCCCGCGAGGACATCAAAAAAGCCATCAAGCCCGCCTTGCGCCATCGGGTTATCCTCAACTTTGAAGCGGAAGCCGACCAGGTGACGACCGACGACCTGCTGGACTGCCTTACGGAACATGTGGAACGAACCGAACGAGAACCTATTCCCGTTTAGCCGTTGGACGGTGAGGGAAAGTGCAGGGCGCGAAAATCGTCTCACGGGAAAAGATTGAGCACCTCGTTCGGCAAATCGTAGAGCGATTTCACCCCCAACGCATCATCCTTTTCGGCTCCCAAGCGACGGGCAAAGCGACAGACGAAAGCGATGTGGATTTGCTGGTCGTCATGGACACAGGCGGCGAACCGCCCCATGAAGTTGCCCACCGCATTCGCATGAGCCTTGAGCCGCCAAAACGGGAGTGGATGGGGCAGCCCTTCCCCGTTTGGCTGGACATCCATGTGTTCACCCCAGATGCCTTTGAAGCGGCGCTTCGGCGAAAAAGCATTTTCCTGACGACAGCCGTCACGGAAGGCATCGTCCTCTACGAAGCCCCCGACGCCACACCTGTCAGCGCCCTGCTAACGCAACGAACAGGCTGGGAGGGTGAGGGCATGAAACCTGAAACGCAAGAGTGGATCGCAAAGGCGGAAAGCGATTGGAGCGCTGCCCAACGCTCAATACAACCCCCACCCCTCTACGATGTCGCTTGCTTCCATGCTCAGCAGTGTGCTGAGAAGTATCTGAAGGCGTTTTTGGAGGAGCGGGGCATTGCGTTCCCGAAGACCCACGACCTCGTTGAGTTGCTCAACCTCGCTGGCGGTCAACTTTCCGAGTTAGACCCACTGAAGGCAGATTTGGCGCAACTTTCCCTTTTTGCTGTCTTGCCCCGCTACATCGGCTTTCGGGCGACCCAAAAAGACGCTCAAAACGCCTTGCAAATCGCTGAGCAAGTGCGTTGGGTTGTCCGCCTCAAACTCCTGTTGAAGCCTGAAACGCAAGAGTGGGTGACGAAGGCGGAAGGTGACTGGCAGGATGCTCTCATCCTTCGCCAATCGCCGACGCCGAATTGGGACAACATTTGCTTTCACGCTCAGCAGTGTGCTGAGAAGTATCTGAAGGCGTTTTTGGAGGAGCGGGGCATTGCGTTCCCGAAGACCCACGACCTCGTTGAGTTGCTCAACCTCGCTGGCGGTCAACTTTCCGAGTTAGACCCGTTGAAGGCAGATTTGGCGCAACTTTCCCTTTTTGCTGTCCTGCCCCGCTACATCGGCTTTCGGGCGACCCAAAAAGATGCTCAAAACGCCTTGCAAATCGCTGAGCAAGTGCGCCAAGTCGTGCGGGAAAAATTAGGGCTGAGTTGAGAGTGGCTTAAAAGGAAGGTGATGAAGGATGGTGCGCTTCCATGTTTATCTGCAACCTGCCGAAGAAGGCGGCTACATCGCCATCGTTCCTGCCTTGCCAGGCTGCGTGACGCAAGGGGAGACGAAGGAGGAAGCGTTAGCGATGGCGAAAGATGCCATCAAAGGCTACCTCATAAGCCTTCAAAAACACGGCGAACCATTACCTGCTGGGTTAGAGGATGCGACAGTGGAAATCGTGGAAGTTGCTTTGGAGGAAATCCTGCGGTGAGCCGCTTGCCGACTTACAAACCCGATGAAGTTATCCGCAAACTTCAAAAGGCAGGCTTTTCGGTTGACCATGTAACGGGCAGCCATTACATCTTGCGCCATCCTGATGGACGCCGAATTGTCGTGCCTTACCATCAAGGTCGTGACTTAAAACGCGGGGTTCTTAGAGCCATCCTGCGGCAAGCGGGATTAACTCCCGAAGAGTTTCGTCGGTTGTGAAGTCATCATGTCCGCCGCCAAGCAAGTGCGCCAAGTCGTGCGGGAAAAATTAGGGCTGAGTTGAAGCACCGATAGCAGGTGATGCTTGTGCTGGAAGCCAACTTGCTGGCGCGATTGGAGCGGTTGCGGTTAAAACCTCGGCGCCTGCACACGGGAGCGCTGCGGGGCGAACGGCTTTCCCCGCGCAAAGGCATCTCCATAGAGTTCGCCGATTTTAGACCCTATGCCGTCGGCGACGACACCCGCCATTTGGATTGGAAAATTCTCGCCCGCTTAGACCGACCCATCGTCCGCACCTACCGCGATGAGACGGAATTGCCCGTTTACCTCCTGCTGGACGCTTCAGCATCCATGCAATTTGGCAACCCGCCCAAATGGCAACTGGCGCAGCAACTGTCGGCGGCACTCGGATACATCGCCCTTTGCGGCGGCGATGCACTCATTCCCGTCGCCCTTTCGCTACCTGACCAACGCCTGAGCGTTTTGCGGGGCAAAGGAATGTTTTGGCGGTTAATCCGATGGCTCAAAGAGTTGTCGCCCGAAGGCAAAGGCTTAGCCGATAGCCTGTCTCGTTTCGCCCGCACCGATGTGCCACGCGGGCTCGCTTTACTTATCACGGACGGTTTGGACGCTTCCTTCCCTGATGCCCTTCGTCAATTGGCAACGCGCGGTCACGAACTTGTCTTGCTGCACATCCTCTCTGATGCCGAATGGTCACCCGCGCTGGAAGGCGACCTGAAGTTGTTGGATTGCGAGTCGGGCGAAACGGTGGAGATTACGGCGACGGCGCGCGTT
>Ga0209289_100621_pt1 | contig 17356 bp, 17 predicted proteins | sample GXS110809BmetaG_FD_184121 | JGI IMG/M metagenome (GOLD analysis project Ga0209289, IMG submission 184121) | Hot spring microbial communities from Gongxiaoshe hot spring, China to study Microbial Dark Matter (Phase II) - GXS 110809B (SPAdes)... ...
ATGCTGCACCGTGGCTCGAGTAGGTCCAGTGGGTCGAGGACTTTGCCGCATGCCTCGCACTGGTCGCCGCGGGCACGTTGGTAGCCGCATGAGGGGCAGACACCTGTCACAAACCTGTCGGGTAGAAATCTTCCACAGTTTTTGCAGTAGAGCTGGTTGACGTCCTGCTCGTAGATGTAGCCGTTTTCGTAGATTTTCATGAAGAAGTTTTGGCAGAAGGTGATGTGTGTTGGGTTGTGTGTTCGGGTGTAGTTGTCGAAGGAGAGGTGAAACTTGTTGAAGAGCTCGACAACTAGGGCGTGGTTTTTGTCGGTTATCTCACGTGGGTCTACGCCTCTCTTGGCCGCCTCAACCTCGATGGGTGTGCCATGCTCATCCGAGCCGCTGACAAAGACAACTCTATGGCCCTTGGCCCGTAGGTAGCGTGCGAAGACGTCTGCTGAAAGCTCGGAGCCTATGAGTGTGCCGAGATGAGGAACGGTGTTTATGTAGGGCCATGCACCGCAGACAACCCACTTCTCTAGTTTAGCTCACCCGCCGAAACAAAGGCAGCAGCAGGGTAAAAAGTTTTCCACAACTCATGCATCCAGCAAAGCCAAAAGCTCTCTCAGGCTTTTCACTATGTGGTCGGGTTTGACTGGATAGGGTTTGCCTCCTTGTCTATCTAGGAGAACCGAATACATTCCCGCGGACTTTGCGCCTAGGACATCGTTTATCGGGTCATCTCCCACCATTATGCATTCTTCGGGTTTGATGTTGAGGAGTTTGGCGACGTGTAGGAAGGGCCTTGGGCTGGGCTTTGTTTCGGGAACATCCTCGCCCGCGATAACAACTGCTTTGAAGAACTTGAGAAGACCGCTTCGCTCGAGCCTGTGCATCTTCATCCCAGGCATTCCATCGGTGTTCGTAACCATGCCGAGGACATATCTTCTACCCAAATTCTCCAGCACAGATACCGTATCGGGGAAAAGAGGGCCCTTCATGTACTCTGTCCAGTAGACGCTGCTCCATCTGCGGAGGATATCAGCGGAGGGCGAAGTGTCCATCCCGATGCTATGTATCACATGCTCCCAAATTAGGTCCCGGTCTAGAATGCCCAGCCGCTCAGCAACATGCTCAACCCACGCAACCACCTGCGCAACCTCCTCAACGTCCAGTGAGTTCCCGTAATATGCCACAATCTCCTCAGCGACCCTTCGACGGGCCAGCGGAAGAGCCGCAGCCGAGTCAACCAACGTATTATCAAAATCGAACAGAACAGCTTTCAGCAACCGCATCTGTCGCAAACATGTGGAGCCATAATTTTACTGCAACGGCTTTTTTGCGAGGCCGAGGAGATGCAGGTTTCCGATGTTGACTCTTCTGAGATGTTTTGCGGCGGCTCGGTAGCATTCCCACACCTGTTTCTCAGGGGTTATCGGCATGTCGTTCATCATGAACTCGGGGTGGAAGACTAGTAGGCTGTAGGGGATGGTTTCGTCGAGTGAGGCGATGAACCGCGCTATTTTCTCAACCTCCACCGCGTCAACGTAGCCGGGGACGAGGAGGGTCGTGGCCCCGAGAACGGGAAGCTCAAGCCTTCTCTCGTAAAATTCGCGGTAAACCATCTCAAAGTTCTCCAGTATGCGTCTGTTGTCTAGCCCTGTCAAAGCCTTGTGGACAGATGGCGTGAATGCCTTGAGGTCGAATTTGACGTTGCCCCCGCTTTCCGCAACAGTTTCAACAGCTTTCTTGACAAGCGCGGGGTTTCCGTCCCCGTTCCATTCATAGCAGACCCTCATAACCCTGTTGCTCGGCTTGGTTTCCACGATTTTCCGCGAAGCCTCGACGGCGAAGGGGAGCTGAGGCTCCGGCGAGCCGCCGAACCAGCACCAGCAAGATATCCGCTTGTTGTTGAGTGTGAGCTGGACAAGCTCGTCGACCGAGGTTTGGGGTGCTTTGCTGATTAGCTTGTATGTCCAGTTTTGGCAGAAGAGGCAGTTAAGGCTGCAGCCGTAGAAGAAGAGAGCCAAGTTGTAGTAGCCATGCTCGGGCCCTTCTCTACACGCGTATCTCGGGTAGCCCGCGCCTGTGCCGGCTGGGCAGAAGTAGGTGTTGCAGCAATTGGTTACATGCGGGTCGAGGTAATAGTGTAGCAGAGCTTTCCCATGTGATGCGGGCGTAAACATTTTGCCTCCCCGGTTGCCCCTCACACCACAATACCCCATCTCACCATCACCCAAAACACACTCCGCGGCACATAGCTTGCACGGAATTCCGCCCAACGTTTTAGGAGGCTCAGGCGATAGACCGAACACTCTTCTACTCGACCTGTGAGCATCAACAGCAAAAGGCAGAGCCTTCTCCTCATTTTCCCTCAAACACTCTACACATACGGAGAGGTTTCTCGCCGCCTTTGGAGAGCCGCAGAGACGGCAGCTAGTCAGCATGGCCCCAAATCTAATCTGGCCACCCGTGTTTAAAGGGTTCCGTTATCGATAAGTAAATAGACATAAGACGGGGCAAGAGTGATTGTATTCCATGAATGAATGTGGACACAGTATCAGGCTTAGAAGAATATTCCGCGGCGATGGGCGGACGTTGATTTTCGCGATTGACCACGGGTTCTTCATGGGCCCCGTGAAAGGTGTTGAAAAACCGCTCGAGGTTTTGGAGAAGGTGGTTGAAGCAGGTGCCGACGCTGTGATGACCACCTACGGAATCATGAAAAACTATGCATCATCTCTCGCACGTAAAGACCTCGGCTGGATACTAACTTTGCTGGACACCTCGCCCACAACCGTTGAGAAAAGCGTGGCCTCGGCGGTGGCGATGGGCGCTGACGCGGTGAAGGTCTTCGTGAGCTACGGCTCCGAAAACATGAAGAGAGACCTGGATATTCTCTGGGCGGTCAACATGACGTGCCGCGAGTATGGCTTGCCCGTGCTCGCCGAAATGTATCCCGTCTCGAGGCCTTCGCCCGAGGAGGTGGCGAAGATGGCCCGCATAGGCGCAGAGTATGGCGGCGATTTTGTTAAAACCGTTTACACTGGAGACGCGGCCAGCTTCAGATACGTGGTGGAGACATGCCCCGTACCCGTTGTGGTTCTCGGCGGCGAGAAAATAGAGTCGGAGCAGCAGTTATTGGAGATGGTTAGGGATAGTGTTTCTGTAGGCGGAGCGGGAGCCGCCATAGGAAGAAACATCTTCCAGCACCCCAACCCCGCGGACATCACAAGGGCCCTGCTCAAAATCATCCACAGTGATATTCAATAGCGACTATGAAGACATCGCCCTCGACAGCGATTTTCACAGCCCGTTCATAGAGGCTAACACCCGTTTTCCGCCTAACCAGCTCCACAAACTTTCCCGCATCATCTCTGGAGAGAACAGCGACCACGGGCGCTGGATTAAGGGCCTCAAACTCCCGAGGATAAACCGCCGCCGACGCCATGCTCCTAGCCCGCTGCATCGATTCCAGAACCTGGGGAAACTTCTCCAACTCATCCCTCTCCAAACGTGCTTCCGCCTCCGCGTTCGAGACATGAACCAGCTTCAGCCGCACAGTGTCAACTCCCGCGGCGATGTAGTTCTCCTCGCTCAATTCAATAGCCTCCGCGATGCCGCAGAAAACCAGCCACGCCGCCGAAGGCTTTCCTGAACATCTCCCCCTCCTCATGCTCTGACGAAATCAGCTCAACACGGACCCCCATGTTCTCCGCTTCAGCTATCAGCTTGTCTATCAACAGAGTGGTCTCGGCGAGGGCCAGGGTTTGGTTCTGGCAGGTGGGGCATTTCTCCGCCAGCTTTTTCGGCACCTCTGTCTGAAGCTCTCCAGAATCTATTGTGAAAACGCTCTCGTAGCCGCAGTTTTGACACTTTATCTTAACCTCCAGCCTGTCAAGGTCCTCTGAGATGAGCAGAAGCTCAACCATGTTTTTGCGGAGAGCTTCACGGACCTGCTTCTCACCATACACCGCCAAGCCGTCGGCCCGTGTAGCCTCCGACATCAACCGCTGAATAAGCCGCTGCTCCTCAACCATCCTCACCTCCTTCAGAAAATCAGCAGACTTGGCCACGGCCTCGCGTACACCGCTTTCACCGGAATAGGATGTATCGACTATGTGGATTTTGTCGCGGAGAGAATAATGCAGATACTCGCCTTGCGCAAAGACCTCTTTAGTGGGTCCGGGGCCCGCCAGAATCACTCCCTTCAATTCCGGATACTGAAGAAAGATTTCGTTGGCTTTCTCGGCGACGCGTTTGTAGAATTCGTTGAGCGTCATTTCGCGGAGTCTCTCAAACCTTCTCGCCGACTGGCCGCCTGCGTGATGCTTCCCCGGCACACCGGAGGTGTATGTTTTGAGCTCTGATATGCTGCGTCCCTTCACCACAGCGACAGCGGCCTCCTCATTATCTATCACAATCACGCCGTAGACGGCCTTCTCCCTTAGAATGTCTTTAAGCGGCTCGGTGTGGAAGCGGCTGTCGCATCTGTAGAGGAAGGTGGTTATCGGCTCAGGTGGAATGATGTGGTAGACCTCTATTTTGCTTGTCTGGCCGCTGTTCTGAGGAATTGCGCCGCTGAATATGACGAGGCCCGTCGGCCCCGGGTTGTCGAAGAGCTTCAGCCGCTGAATCGCGCTTTCGATGGCGTCTTGGACGTTTTTCCGCGTCTGCTTCGACTTGATGTTCGCTGCGGTGGCATACTCCTGCCTGAGGTAGTTGATGACATCGGATATGGATTTGTCGGGTGGAACATACAGGGTGACAAGCTCCGTTCCCCGGCCCTCCAGCTTCTCGATGGTCTCCAGCAAACGCCTAAACTGGTAAAGCGAAACAGAATCCCGTCTCAACGACATAAACGACACCAGCCAACCAATCAGCTACGAAAACCAAACAGCCAAGCTAACCAGCCGAAAAACTGTAAAGCCATGTTAAAAATGTATTCCCCTGCTTTAGTCACAGGCCTTGCTTTACGAGCTTAGCGTTTTGCTTCCACTAATCTCACCTCGACCCCCTCTTCAGACGCTGCTCTGGCTTGACCATCATCGGCAGTCATAAGCCTCATGAAGACTGCATCATAAACCGTTATTCCTCTATTCATAGCCACCTTTATAGCCTCTTTAACCGCCCTCTCCCTCTCCAACTCCTCAAGCTTATTGATGATGCTTCTTCTAATCTCAACGTCTTCATACTCTTTCATCTTATCCTTAACCCGGTGGGGAACCTTGACGCTAGCCACAGATAGTCCAGTGTATCGAAAAATATGGGTTTAGTAAACCTTGCCTTCTCCCACCGATGCCCCCATTTCCCCGCTTCACGCCGCGTTCAAGGCTTTTTCCATAAACATTCTTTAATTAGATATTCTTAGGCGTTACTCCAGAAGACCTTGTCCCAGACCGTCGTCGAGGAAGTGAACTGGCATAGCTTGTCGGTGGAGGAGGTTGTCGCGCGGCTTGGCACAGACCCTGTAAACGGGTTATCGAGCGAAGAAGCATCGAGACGGCTGAAGACATACGGCCCTAACGAGCTCGAGCCGCCGAAAAAAGCCTCACCCATCAAAATTTTTCTCAAACAATTCGCTAACATACTTATCGGGATACTTCTCATAGCCATTGTTATCTCGGCTTTTTTCGGCGAATGGGTTGACTCGCTTGTTATAGCGGTCATCGTCTTCTTTGTCGCGGTCGTCGGTTTTGTGCAGGAGTACCGGGCGGAGAAAACCCTCGAAGCTCTCAAGAAAATGCTCACCCAGTCTGTCACGGTGGTCAGAGATGGGAGAGAGCGTGAAGTCTCCTACAAAGAGCTTGTGCCAGGCGACATCGTCATCCTCACAACGGGAACAAAAGTGGCAGCGGACCTTCGATTGATTGAGTCAATCAACCTTCAAACAAACGAGGCGGCGTTGACGGGTGAATCATCACCTGTCCAGAAAAAGATTGACCCTCTGCCGAGTAACCTTGCATTGGGCGACAGAGTAAACATGGCGTTTGCGGGAACGATTGTGACATACGGCCGTGGAAAAGGTGTTGTGGTTGCGACTGGGCAGCGGACAGAGTTCGGCAAAATAGCAGCGGCAGCCACAGCGGTAGAGGAGGAGAAAACACCGCTTGAGCAGAGGATGGATGAGATTGGGAAGAAGTTCGCGGTCATAGCCGCGGCCGCGATAGTGGTTATCTTCGCGGTGGAGCTAATCCGTGAATTGGTGTCGGGAGATTTTTCACTTAATTTCATTATCGAGGTTCTGCTCTTCGCCGTTGCTCTTGCTGTGGCAGTTGTTCCCGAAGCTCTTCCCGGCATAGTGACAGGCACACTCGCCATCGGAACAGGCATAATGGCTAGGAGAAACGCTCTCGTCAGAAGGCTGCCCGCCGTGGAGACACTCGGCTCCACACAGGTCATCTGCTTCGATAAAACAGGCACCCTCACAACCAACCAAATGACCGTCAGAAAAATCTACGCAGACGACCAGCTCATCGACGTAGACACCTTGGAAAAACCCTCAACAACTCTCAAACTACTCCTCGACACAAGCGTCCTCTGCAGCGACGCCGTGGTCGAAACTGTTGATGGAAGGGTGACCGTGAAAGGTGACCCAACGGAAGGGGCCTTGATTCTGTTGGCGAAGCGGCTTGGCTGGGATGTCGAGGTTCTGAGAAAAACCCATCCACGTCTGCATGAGATTCCGTTCACTTCAGAGCGGAAGATGATGACAACTTTCCACAAAACACAGAGCGGCGACATAGCAGGACACATGAAGGGCGCTGTCGAGGTTGTCCTACCCAAGTGCGACACCCTCTACAAACATGGAGAAAAGCATAGACTTGACGAACAGTCGAGAACCAAGATTCTCTCTGTTGCTGAGCAGATGGCCTCTTCGGGTTTACGTGTATTGGCTGTAGCCCATAAACCTGACGCTGGTGAAGGCTTTGAGGAGAGCGGGTTTGTTTTCTTGGGGTTGGTTGGGATGATGGACCCGCCGAGGCCCGAGGTCTATGACGCGGTAAAGAAAGCTCATGAAGCTGGCATCAGGACGGTGATGGTTACGGGGGACCACAAGCTCACGGCCATAGCCATAGCACGTGAAGTCGGCATAATGAAGGAAGGAGACATGGTTCTAACAGGCGAGGAACTCGACAAGCTCTCGGACGAGGAGCTGGACAAAATAGTTGAACACGTGGTCGTCTACGCACGCATCTCACCCTTGCATAAGCTGAGGATTGTTGAAGCATGGAAGAGAAAGGGATACGTCGTCGCCATGACCGGGGACGGAGTAAACGATGCACCGGCGTTGAAGAGAGCTGACATAGGGGTCTCGATGGGCGTAACCGGGACAGATGTTGCGAAAGAGGCTTCGGACATCATGCTCGCAGACGACAACTTCGCCACAATCGTCAAAGCCGTAGAGCTGGGCCGATGGATATACGGAAACGTCCGAAAATATCTCACCTATCTTCTTGAAGCAAACCTTGTAGAAGTCATTGTGATAACGGCGGTTTCTCTCTTCATCGCGGAGTTGCTGGGGCTGAGAGGTGAAGATACTTTGCCGCTTCTCCCAGTCCACATCCTCTACATTAACCTCGCCACCGACGGGCTACCTGCGATAGCGCTGGGGTTCGCTCCACCCGACCCCGACATAATGAAACGAAAACCGACACCTAGGAACGAGCCCGTCTTTAACAAAGATGTGATAGCCATGCTTGCCACGATAGTTGCCGTGACCACGCCCCTCTACCTCATTGGCTACGTCACAGCAGTCCCCGAAGGCGTGGAATACGCGAGAACAAGACTCTTCCTCATGTTCATCGCCAACGAGCTCTTGCTGGCGCTGAGTTGCCGCTCCCTCGTATACACAAACCTCGAAGCAAAACCACACAAATGGCTGCTCATCGCCATCGCATGGGAAGTAACCCTCATCATAGCCATTCTCACAATCCCGGGAGCGGCCCAGCTGCTAAGCCTCACAACACCGACCACAGCAGACCTAGCATGGATAATCGGAGGAGCCCTAATAGTCTACATCACCGTCGAAGCATCAAAAATAATCAGACGCAAGATGTTTAAAACGTGACCTCAGCCTTTCCCACGAGCAATATTTCTCGCCGCTGTCAAAATATGGTTAGCATGTTCAGGTTTTAGTTTGTGCTTTTTCTCAGCGAGTTGTTTTATAGCTGCCTCGATGTCAGCAACTTCAATACATCCCTGGTTTAGTGACTCCAGCAAAACGGTCCAAGTGTTCCAGACCCTTAAACCCATCAAGCGTGCAAGATTTGAAAGAACTCTTTCATCAACAAGAACTTCCGCCTTATTTTCTTTAGCCAAAAGAATCGTCTCCGCATCAACCAGTGAAATATTCTCTTGTTTCGCCAACTTTCTAGAGGCTATGACGAGATGTTTTGAAGGCTTTTCTACAATAATCCACCCCTCCTCTATTGCTTTTCCTATTATTTCTGCGTCGGCGTAACCATGTTTCACTCCCATGTCATGTGCTTCTCTTTTCACACCTGGGGTAATGACCACCTGACTGAATAGCATCTTGAGAAGATGAAGCTTGTCAATCTGGGCCAAATGGATAAGTGGTCCGGCGTCAGAGACAACACGTGACAAAATGCCCCTACTCTACCTTGTATTTTATTTCGGCATCATCACCTGCATGGTTTGTCCACCACTTCTCAAAACGTTTCAAATCCTTCTCCGTCAAATAGGCCCGAATACCCTCGATATCCCAGTTAATCGGTACACCTTCCCTTTCCAAAATTTCCAGAAATTCACGGAGCGAAACCCCCAGAATTTCCGCCGCACGACCACTCGTCAACTTTTCCCGCCGATAAAGCTCAACAACCCTTCTCCGCATCCCTTCTTCAATCAGCATTTTGATCATAGTGGAGCGGTCGAAATCTTCAACACGCCTCAGCTCTTCAAGCCTTCTTAAATCCCGCCTGGAGAGACGTAAAGTCACAACCGATGTCTTTTTCATTAACTATGGTAATACAATGTAATACATAAGGTTTGTCGCCACAGTTTTATGGTGAGTGGGTGTTTTGACGCTTGTGTTTTTATGGCGGCTGTTTGCTTTTTTGCTGAGTGGTTGCTTTGGTTAATGTTGTTTTGAAGCTTGGTGGTCATGTTGTTTTTGGCGAGAATGTGGACACGGATTTGTTGAATGGTTATGTGAGGCTTCTGGGGGAGTTGTATGATGGTGGGCGGTGGGTTGTCGTAGTTGGTGGTGGTGAGCAGGCCCGCCGCTACATAGCCGCTGCGAGAAAGATTGGTCTCGACGAGGCTACTTGTGACGAGGCGGCGATTAAGGTTACACGGCTGCATGCATATCTCTTTGCACGGGCTCTTGGAGACCTCGCTGTACAGGCTGTGCCTACGACGGTTGATGAGTTGCGCTACTTGACAGGGTTTGGGAAGGTTGTTGTCTCGGGCGGTTTGCAGGCTGGTCAGTCTACGATGGCTGTCAGCATACACGCTGCCTCGGTGATCGGGGCGGAGAGAGTTGTCGTGGCCAGCGATGTTGACGGAGTATACACCGATGACCCGAAGAAAAACCCCGAAGCAAAGCTCCTGCCAAGGATAAGCTTCGCCCAGCTGGCCGAAATCAGCAAAAAAGTTTCGCAACGCGCCGGCGACTACCAGCTCATCGACGCAGTTGGCCTCGCCATGGCCCTCCGAACACGCATACCCCTCTACTACGTCAACGGAAACAACCTCGAAGCAGTACGCCAAGCCCTCATGGGCAGACAGGCTGGAACAATAGTAGCAGATTAATAGCCTGCCCACAACCCTTACCCGAGTTGAAGCTCCACGACCTCTTCGCATCAAAAGCACACTCAAAAATTCTCCAGTTTCTTCTCGAGAACCCCGGCAAAGCCTTCAGCCTAAGATATCTCGCACGCGCCACCGGTGTAGCTCCTTCCACAGCCATCATTGTGGTGAACAATTTTGAGAGACTGGGCCTCGTTTATCAACGGAGACTTCGGAGTGTGAAGATGATTATGCTTAACCCAGAGAACCCCGTGGCCGGGAACTTGATGCAGCTTGTCGAGCTGCTGAGGAGATATGAGTCGGCTTCTTCTTGATTTATATCATGGGTGAGAGGTGATTTCGGAGGCATGGTCTCTGAGCTTGGTTATGGTGGGTTTGTTGCGGAAGTGTTGAGTGGGCTTGGTGTGGGGTTGGGTGATGAGGTTGAGGTTGTGAGAAATGGGCTGCGGCTCCGCGGGTTTGTGATGGCGCGTTACGAGTATGGGGCACCTGATGTCCTGGTTCTGAAGCTTCCTAACGGCTACAACATAGGTGTGCGCATCGATGCCTCTACACAGATACGTAAGCTCTCCTCAGCCGTCGCGCCATCTTTCAACCCGCCTCCACCCGCCCCACCCCGGGAAAACCTGCCCCGCGTCATGATTGCCAACACAGGCGGCACCATAGCCAGCAGAATAGACTACCGGACGGGAGGAGTAAAACCCGCTCTCACCGCATCAGACCTCGTCAGCATAGTTCCCGAAATCGCGGAGAAAGCAAACGTCTCAACCGAGATTCTGATGCAGGTTGTTAGCGAGAACATGACACCCACCCATTGGACAGAGATTGCGCGGAAAGTGGATGAGTTTTTCCGCAGAGGCTTCGACGGCGTAGTCATCACCCACGGCACAGACACCATGGGATACACGGCGGCGGCCCTGAGCTTCGCATTACAGAACCCACCTGCGCCGGTGGTTCTCGTAGGTGCACAGCGCTCCTCCGACAGGCCTTCCAGCGACGCGGCGTTGAACCTTTTGACGGCTGTTGAGGTTGCTGCGTGCGCGCCTTTCGCGGAGGTTGTTGTGGCTATGCATGGATGGCACGGGGATGATAACGTCCTGATACATAGGGGGACACGTGTTGTCAAGCTCCACACAAGCAGCAGGGGCGCTTTCCAGTCAATCAACTCCAGCCCACTCGCCGTCAAAACACCTCAGGGCCTCAAACTCCTCACCACAAGCTTCCACAAACGAGGAGAAAATGGATACATGTTCCAGCCAGTGTTCGATGAGAGAGTCATGCTTGTGAAGTTTTTCCCAGGCATGAAGCCGGAGGCGCTGGAGCTTCTGGTTGAGAGAATGGGTTTGCGTGGTGTGATTCTCGAGGGGACGGGGTTGGGACACGTGGCCTCCAGCTTTGTGCCTGTTTTGAAAAGCTTGAGGGAGAAAGGCGTCTTCGTGGGGATGACGAGCCAGTGCAGGTTTGGCCGTGTAAACATGAATGTTTACGAGAACGGAAGAGACTTGATGAGGGCTGGCGTTATTCCTTTGGACAACATGCTGCCCGAGACCGCGTTGGTTAAGCTCATGTGGGTTCTCGGAAAACTGGGCCAGAAAGCCGCATATGAAGAGGTGAAAAACCTCATGCTCACCGACATATGTGGAGAAATCGGGGGAAGAACAGGGCCCCAGCCACTTTTCACGGGTGAGGCGGAAATTGTATGACAAGCTTGGGCTGAAGGTCGGCCTCGAGGTTCACAGACAGCTCGACACCAAACGGAAGCTCTTCTGCGACTGTCCAACAGAACCCGCCGAAGGCCAGGTCATCAAAATAACACGGTATCTCAGAGAAGCTCAGAGCGAACTGGGCGAAGTAGACCCCGCGGCCCTCTTCGAGTCAAAGAAAAGGAAGAAAATCATCTACCACATCAACCCGGCGAACGTCTGCTTGGTCGAGATGGATGAGGAGCCTCCGCATGACCTTAACCCCGAAGCAGTTGAAACAGCTCTCCAAATAGCCGCGCTTCTCAAAGCAACACCCGTCGACGAAATACACGTCATGCGCAAAATAGTGATAGACGGCTCCAACACCTCAGGGTTTCAGAGAACATGCATCGTCGCGCTCGGCGGCGAGCTGGTTGTCGACGGCAAAAAAATCCCAATACAAACCGTTACGCTTGAAGAGGATGCGGCGAAAATAGTTTCCACGAGCAGAGGCGTTGTCGAGTATGATTTGTCTCGGCTGGGCATTCCCTTGATAGAGGTTGCGACAGCTCCTGTGATATCATCCCCTCAAGAGGCTGCGAGGGTTGCGCAGGCGATTGGCAATGTTCTGCGCGCCACACGGAAGGTGAAGCGCGGGATTGGAACGGTTAGGCAGGACCTCAACGTCTCCATATCCGGTGGAGCGGTCACGGAGATAAAGGGTGTTCAGGAGCTTGAGCTGATACCTCTTGTCGTGGAGCTCGAGGTAAAGAGGCAGCTACATCTTCTCCAGGTCGCCGAGGAGCTGCGGAAACGTCTCGGAGGCCAGGCCCTTCCACCTCCCCAATATGTTGAAGTGACAAATGTTTTCCAGAACACGAAATCCTCGATGGTGAGGAAGAAGCTGGAGACAGGCGGTAAGGCATATGCTGTGAAACTTGTAAGGTTCGCGGGCCTGTTATCCAAGGAGTCTGTGAAAGGCATTAGGCTGGGAGCCGAGCTAGCTGGGCATGCGAAGGCGTGGGCCGAGGTTGAAGGCATATTGCATACAGACGAGCTGCCCGCTTACGGCATCACAGCTGAGGAAGTTAGTATGCTGAGAGAAGCTGTCGGCGCTGACGAGCAAGACGCCGTAGTCGTGGTTGTCGACGAAGAGACCAAAGCGTTGGAGGCTTTGAGAGCGGTTTATGAGAGGGCTGCGCAGGCGGTTGAGGGTGTTCCAGGTGAGACACGAGCCGCGAGGCCTGATGGGTTGACGGTTTACATGAGGCCGCGGCCAGGCTCCGCACGTATGTATCCCGAAACCGACATACCGCCTCTACCCATAACCCACGAATATATGGAAAAAATCCTCAGCAACCTCCCCGAGACACTGGACCAAACAGCCGAGAGACTAGCCAAAACATACAGCCTAAGCAGCCAGCTCGTCCAAGCCCTGATAGACGAGGAAAAAGAGGAATTATTCGAGCAAATCGTCCGAGCAACAAGCCTTCCAGCCACCGTCGTTGCAGCGGCACTCACCGAGACCATGAGAAACCTTCGCCGCGAAGGCTACCCGGTGCAAAACCTGTCAGACCAATTGCTCGCCGAAATATTCCACTCTCTTGCATCAGGGCTTTTCTCGAAAGAAGCTCTGCCTGACATACTTGGCTGGATGTCTAAAAACCCCGGGGCATCTATCGAGGATGCGGTGAAAAGCCTCGGGCTCTCACATGTTTCGTCGAAGGAGCTTGAGAAGGAGGTTGAGGAGCTTGTCCAAAGACATGCGGCAGAGGCCGGAGACCCGAGGCTGGTGAACAGGCTGATGGGTGACTTGATGAAGAAATACCGCGGCAAGGTGGATGGCAAGCTTCTCCACAACATTTTGGTTGAGAAGATAGAGGCTGTTAAGCAGCGGAGCTAGGGCTCGTCTTTCTGCGGATTGTATCGACTGAAGATGGCGGTAAGGCTCTCCCTACTCAGCCCCCGGCGGAGAAGCTCCGCCTCAATCTCGTTCACAAACTCTCGGCCAATTCCACGGGGAAGAGAGACAAGGTCATCCACCAAGTCGAGAACAATCGGTAACCCCGTCGCGGGATTGGCCGTGGCGTATATGTAGGCCAACACATCCTCAGCCATCTCTCTCGAAGTCTTCTCAGAAAACTCGACACAGATTGGTGGAATGTCGTCGACGGTTTTTATGAAGAGCCGGCGTGTGCTTCTCACAGCTTTGACGATTGGCTGTTCTGCGTACTGTGTCCAGCTTGGGCTTCTGCCTCCCGGCCAGTCGGTCAAGTCAGCTACAAGCTGCACCTTGACCCTTTTCTCCGCTTTTTCCAACACTGCTTTAGGGCCTTTCTTTGCGATGGATTTGTCGAGCGCCACGCTTCTAAACCATGTGAAGACATCATACCTTACATCGGGCCCGAAAATCTCCTCATAGTCGAAGACCTCGCCCCGTTTCATGAGATGCGAGAGAATGGACCTGTCGCTCAGCTCAAGCCCCATCTCAAATCCATGATTATAGCATAGGTAGCCGTCTATCGCAGCGGTGGGCACCCTCTTTATCACGCCCACGGCTTTTCCGCTTTCGAGAAGAGCCAATGTCAAGCTGTTTATCTCGTTGATGAGGTCGAAGACGGTGTCATACCTTTTTCCCGTCAGCGGGTCGCGCCAGTTGAGAGGGTCTTTCTTCACCATGCTGCTGCCTGCTCTGTAGCCGAAGAAGCTGCCGTCCACGATTAACAGGTCTGGTTTCCTGCTGTCGAGCAAAGTTTTCGCGACAAGTCTTTCGTAGTATGTGGTGAGGAGGTCGAGGAGCTTGAGGAAAGTTTCACGCCGTGTGCTTATTCTCCCGGGGAGCTTGTCACCGAAGTATCCCTCACCATCTTCGACGGCGTCAATCCCCCGAAACATTTTGTAGGCAACAGCATACAACCCATATCTCACGCCTATTCTGTCATCGAGCGCGGGAACATCGGAGCCATCCACCACACAGACCAGCATGTCGCGCCAACGGCTCGAGTCCTTTACCCTCCTGATTCCTTTTGAAAGCTCTTTCCTAACACGCTCCACCTCTTCGGAGAACCTTCTAATCTCTGGGACAAGGTTGTTGACCTCCTCCTCGACGGCTGTGAAGAACCTTTCCTGAAGCGGCTTAGGTATCTTGAGAAAGTCGGGTAACTCTTCAGCGTCTGCCAACGGTTTTCTCCTCTTCAGGTATCTCAAACGTCAGCAGCAGCGGCACAGGCGACGGATTCATCTTCCCAATCATGTAGAAATGGCCTTCGGGTAGCCTCAGCAGACTTGATGAGTCCACCAGAGTTGTGGCGAAGAATTTATCCGCCTCAGGCACATCCAGTGGATGAATTTTTCCTATGAAGAGTGTGTTGAGGTTTCTTCTGACCGCGGCGTTTATGCCAATCTCGCCCGCTATTCCCTGTGAAATCAATGTGATGGATAGGCCGTAGGACCTGCCGAGAGCCGCTATGCTCATGATAGCGCGTGTAGCATCCTCCTCTATGCCTTTCGGGTTCCATGGACAGTATTGCGGAGCCTCGTCCACCACCAAGGCGATGTTCAGCCTATTCTTCTCCTCCATCAACCGCTTCAGATAACCTACGATAGATAGGAAGATGCTTAGCTTCTGCTCCTTCGAGCCGTAGCTCAAATCGATTGTGACAAGATGTTTTTCACGAAGCTTTGCGACAATCTCCTCAGCGGTGAGTGTGCCCAGCAGCGGCTTTATATCTTCCTCGTCGAGCATGTTCATGTAGCGTTGGGCTTTCCGCATGTATATATTGGCCCAGTAACTGGGTTGACCAGGAGATTTACCTGGATTGTCCTCTGTAATTATCCTGTATAGCTCATTTGTTATGATTTCGAGGGCCTCGTCGGCTGTTTTCCCTCTCCATTTACCTTCTGCGATGACCTCTTCCAGATATTCGGCTAGCTTTTGCCCGGTATTGCCTCCGCCGAAGTGGTTGACCCGCTCCAGTAGAAACGAAAGTGTGGATTCTTCGTCGAGCAGTATGTCGCCCATGTTGATGACGTCGCTGTAGTATGGCGCGTAGTCGCTGCCTTTCCAGTCAAAGATTAGGACGTCGAACCCTGATTGTCTAAGCAGCGGGATAAGCTGGTATCGGGTGAGATAGGATTTGCCTGAGCCGGTTACACCGAATACGCCGATGTGGTGGGTGATGTATTCCTTGAGCACGGGGATTTTCCACGCGGGTGTGCCCGTGGCATAGTAGCCGAGGGTCAGCCCAGTTCCACCCATGAGCTCCATGGGGTTGAAGCTCTCGTCAAACCTGTACACCTTTGACGCTGGCGCTATTATCAGCCTGTTTGGCTTGATTGTTCCGTCTGTCACATCCCCGATGACCACGAGATGGTAGCCGAAGAATTCTTTCGCGGTGCTGGGGCCTTTACCCGTCTTCGCATAGGCTACACCGGGGTTATATACGTTTGTTTTGAGGGAGTCGTTGCTGCCCAACCCGCTGCGGCAGACCGCGAGAATCTTGTTACCGTTCCGGTTCTCGATGAGCACAAGCGTCTCGGTCGTGACCCTTGTCTCCATACCATCCTGGAGAATACACATAGCCCCATTCTCTCCACTAGGGCTAGCCACCAACCCAATCTGCTCCAGCTTCACACTGTTCCAGTCCACTCCAGCCAATCCTCTGCATACACAGCCTATAAGGTTTAGCTTGTGATTTTTTCGAGACAGTTTTTCTCAGCGGCCACCTTTAGCTCATGAGCTATTCTCTCACCCATGTCCATGGGCTTGTCGAAGTAGAGGACTGAGTATGGCGAGCCTGTGCCCATGTAGACGTTTGTGCCTGCCACGATTCTGCCGGAGAACTCGAAACACTTTATCTCGAATTTGTCTGTGATTATTGTTTCGAGGCAGAAGGGGCCTATCATGGGTGTGCCGAGAGTATCTTCGACGGCTGATGCAAATTGTTCGCCGAAGCGCATGTATCGTGGGAGGAGTGATTCTCTGATGACCAAGGGCCTGTTCCCCACGACGACGAAGCTGGGCTCAGCCAAGCCGAAGACACGTCCGTCAACATTTGTCTCGTATCGTGTATCTGCTCCGAAGACTTCAACTCTTCTGAACATTTGTGACGCGAAGTAGTGCATGTAGACGCCGACGCCTATGATGTATCGCTGGATGATGTAGGGTTGGTTGAGGTTTCTTGTTTTTGCCTCGAGCTCTTGTTTGGTGAAGGCGAGGAAATAGCCTGCTCCGCCTTTTGCTCCCGCCAGCTTGATTATCACCGGCGGCTCCGCTTCCTCGGGTGACGAATATTCCTCCGGCGTAGGTATACCTGCTTCACGGAGCAGCATCATTTTTCTTCTCTGGTCGGCCTCCACCTCGATGAGCTGTCGTGTGCCGAAAAACGGCACCTTGAAGGATTGGGCTTTCTTGGGGCCGCAGTATTCGACGAAGCTGCCATGCGGTATGAAGACGGTGTTGCGTTCAGCAAGTTTTGGTGCGAGTTTGTCCAAGGTGTCGACGGCGGCTGTGTAGATTTCGTCTATGAAGCCGAATTTTTCGTAGAATGGTTTGTTGTCTGTTAGGCAGATGGCTGCTGTCCTGAAGCCTGTTTTCTTGGCCGCGCGGAGGAGCTGGAGAGCGGTGTGGCTCGCCACCGTCGCTACCATGAGCTTCTCCACATCATAGTCTCTCACCTGCTTCATGTTGTAACCCTTGACAACATGTTTTGCTCTACCGCTTCCCTAATCTCCATCGCAATCCTACGACCCATGGTAACAGGTCTTCCGTGGTAGAGCTTGCTATACTGGCCGCCGAACCCGATGTAGACGTTGGTGCCTCCGCCTATCCGTGGGGCCACGTCATAGACCACGAGGTCAAGCTCAGGAGTGACTAGAAACTGTAGCGTAAAGGGCCCTATCACACCCGGCGGAACCAGTCG
>Ga0209289_100622_pt1 | contig 17311 bp, 20 predicted proteins | sample GXS110809BmetaG_FD_184121 | JGI IMG/M metagenome (GOLD analysis project Ga0209289, IMG submission 184121) | Hot spring microbial communities from Gongxiaoshe hot spring, China to study Microbial Dark Matter (Phase II) - GXS 110809B (SPAdes)... ...
GATGTAAATGGTGCACTGAATGTACTCAAAAAAATATCTCCGAATTCATGTAAAGGAATACGAGTAGTGGCATTGACTAGCCCGATGCGGTTAAAGCTAATAAACTAACATACCACATGAAAAATCCCCGCATTTTAATGCTGGGAGTAGGTCAGATAGTTTGCAACCACAATATCTTTGCTTTTTCTTTTCCCGGGTTTCTCAGATAATGTATACAATCAGCCGAATAATAGAAACAATCTCCTTCGTTCGCTCTGTATTTTTTGCCATCTATGTATATCTCAACGGATCCTTCTATCACAAATCCAAATTCATCTCCGTCATGGTAGTCTTCCTGTTCTGTCTGTGCTCCTGGTTCAAGCTCAACTATCTTTGCATCGACTTCTTTGTCTTCTATGCCATCCATTAGTATATCTATTTTAACTCCTTTTGGCAATTCGTAAACTGGTACCCTCTCATTTTTCTTGAATACTATTTTTTTAGGTTCATCTGAGAAAAAATGTTTTAAATCCGTGCCAAGAACTCTTAAAACACGTTCAAGTGTTTCCACGGAAGGAGAAACCTTATCACTTTCAAGTTGTGATATAAAACTTCTGGACAAATCACATCTGTCGGCAAGTTCTTCTTGTGTGTATCCACGTGCGATTCTAAGTCGTTTTATTTTACTACCAAGTTTCACGTTCTCACCTCATGTTTTTGAGCATTAACGAAGAACGGCAGGTTGAAACCTGCCGTCCTAAAATGTATTACTCTTCGCCAATGTATTTCTTAACAAAGTTTGGAAGAGCAAAAGCGGCTTTGTGTATCTCTTCGTTGTAATATCTAAGTGGTTCTTTGAAGTTTCTTACCTTTTCTGGATTGAAATCCTTTATCGGGTCGATTCCTGTTTTCGAAGCATAGGTGTAAGACCAAATTCCACCTGGATAAGTTGGCATAAATCCAAGGTACATCTTCGTTAATGGGAAGTTGGCTTTAATTCTCTTGTACGCCGTTGAGCCCCATTCGTAATCGTATGTCATACCTTCTGTTTGAGCGCAGAGAATCCCATCTTCTTTAAGCGCATCGTAACAAGCTTTGTAAAATTCTAATGTGAAAAGATGTCCACCTTCACCAGCAGTTGGGTCTGTCGAGTCGATGATTATAACATCAAATTCGTTCTTAAACTGTCTAACGAACTTTGCACCATCCTCGTAAACAAGTTCGACTCTTGGGTCTGTTAACTTTGATGCCGTGTATGGAAGATACTCCATCGCAGCTTTAACCACAAGTTCATCTATTTCACACATCACTGCTTTTTCAACAGATGGATGTTTTAATACCTCTCTGATACTTCCACCATCTCCACCACCGATGACAAGAACTTTTTTCGGATTTGGATGCATAAACATCGGTACGTGGACAAGCATCTCATGGTACATAAATTCATCTACTTCCGTTGTCATAGTTATACCATCAAGAGAAAAGACTCTTCCGTAAAAAGGTGATTCGAATATGTCTATTCTTTGATATTGGCTCTGTGCTGAGTATAGATATCTATTAACTCTCATAAATAGTCCGCCTGGGTCTTTTGAGTACCATTCCATGTACAACATATGTCTACCGGATTTTAATTCCTTTTCTAAATTCTTGTCCATTGCATCTTCACCTCCTCACCAGGCTCGATATGAATTTTAAATTCTTACAGACTTTCAACTAATTCTTCAGCAAATGCCTTGTGCGGTGCGTTTTCTGGAATTCCAATCTCGTCGTATTTTCCTCTGACATGTTCAACAACATGTGCTCTTTGCGATTTGAAAACTTTCTTAAGATACGCAAATGCTTTCCATGGATCAACGTGATCACCGCATGTGAACAAATCTACTGCTGCGTAACCATATTCAGGCCATGTATGGATTGTGAGGTGTGATTCGCTTATTACGACTACACCGCTCACTCCGTAGGGGAGGAACCGGTGAAAAGATGAGTTAACTATCGTTGCACCAGTTTCGTATGCCGCTTGTTTCATGTGAAACTCGATAGCATCGATGTTGTCAAGTATTTCTTTGTCACAGTCGTAAAATTCTGCAATGATGTGTCTGCCCAAGCTCTTCATGGTAATCCCTCCCCGTTAGTTATTTTTAGTTTTTTGCTTGTCTTTCTTATGTCGCATTAAGTAGACACTTTTTAGTCAGTTATATAGTCATGTCTACTTAAGTGAACACGCTATGTCAGTATTACGAACAATATTATATACACCTTTTTCAATTTTTTTGGTTACGACCAAGTAAAAAATATGGTAAGTTTTGGTTTAGAAAATGGCTTTTGAAAGGTATGTGAAGTATAATATTTTGCCTTGAAAAATTGGTAATTTATTTCAATTAAACTTTGATAATCCATAATATTTGCAAGGAGGAACAGATTATGCAAACGGAGAAAAGGATTATGCTTTTTACAACACTTTTTATAACAGGTATTGTCGTTTCAAACGTGATAGCATCAAAGGTAGTTAAGATTGGTTTGTTTCTTTTTCCAGCATCTATTATAAGTTATACGTTTACGTTTATACTGTCGAACATCGTTTCTGATGTTATCGATAAGATACATTCTAAGTATCTTATTTTTATGGGCTTTTTGGCTCAGGCAACTGCAAGTGGTTTGATTTTGCTTGGACTATTTATGCCTGCTGCATCAATCGAAAGAGGAGAAGCTTACAGACTTGTTCTTGGCACTAACTGGAGATTTACATTGGCAAGCTTATTGGCATACGGAACTTCGCAAGTTATAAATCATTACATATTCAACAAAGGATTTTTCAAAAATGCTCTAACGGCAAATCTCTTTTCTGTCGGTATCGCTCAGTTACTCGATACGATAGTTTTTACATACGTTGCATTCCTTGGTATTTATCCAAATCTTTGGTCGATGATATTGTCTCAGTATGTAATTAAGGTTATAATAGTCTTGGCGATGAATCCGGTATTTTTAATCACTAAAAAACTCAAGGGGTGAATTTGTTAATCGATGTATTTTTATGAGACTTACGGTCTTGACGGTGCATTGAATATGGCGTTGGATGTTGCGTTAGGTGAGATTGTTGATGACGTTACTTTGAGATTTTACACGTGGAAAGTTCCAACGCTTTCACTTGGTAAACATCAAAATGCTGATGACTTAGATTATGAATATATAAACGCTCAAGGTTACGATATCGTGAGAAGACCATCCGGTGGTAGAGCGGTATTGCACTGGGACGAATTGACTTATTCCGTTGTTGTTCCAAAAACACACGAATTATTTAATACAACGGTGTTGGAGTTTTACAATACAATCTCCAAGATTATAGTTAAAGGGTTGAACAATTTAGGTTATCCCGTTGAGATCGTTGAAGGTAAGAAGAAACCTTTAAGTAATGTGTGTTTTCAAGTGCCATCTGTGTACGAAGTAGCACTTGATGGAATAAAGGTTATAGGTAGTGCTCAAACAAGAACACAAGATTATATATTACAACATGGTTCAATTGTTCTTATATCGCACGACGAAGTAAAACACTGCTTCAAGAGTACTAAAAATCTTGAGATACCATTAGTAGGGCTTTACAATTACAAAGTCATTCCTTTGGCAGATATTGTAAATGGATTGAAAGAAGCTTTTGAAGAGTACTTTGGAGAGGCTGAAAAATTGCCTTACGAAGATCAACTGAAAATTAAATCGAATGAACTGGTAGGTAGATTCTTATGGAAGAAGTGACCAATAATTTTGATGGTATACTGTACATAGTTGGAACTCCAATAGGCAATCTTAAAGACATCACGCTTCGTGCTATAGAAATATTGCAAGAAGTGGATCTGATACTTGCAGAGGACACAAGAAGAACGCAGAATTTACTCCAACATCTCGATATAAAAAAGCCTATGGAATCATTTAACGAACATAATTCTTATAAGAAGTTAGACAAAGTGATTTCTATGTTAAAATCAGGAAAGAAAATTGCCCAGGTGTCTGATGCTGGGATGCCAGTTATCTCCGACCCTGGGTTTAATTTAGTAAGAAAGTGTCACGAGGAAGGCATTCCGGTAAAAGTAGTTCCTGGACCAAGTGCACTGACAAGTGCTTTAGCTTTGAGTGGATTCCCCGGTACTCACTTTTATTTCGCCGGGTTTATGCCGAAAGACAAAAATAGAAGAAGATTGCTAAGAAAATTGAATGAAATAAAAGAACTTGGATTAATTAACACATTGGTTTTCTTTGAAAGTCCTGAGCGATTGAAAAAGACACTTTTAGATATACTAAACATACTCGGCAATTGCGATATCTTTATAGCACGGGAGTTAACAAAGGTTTATGAGGAGTCTTTCTTTGGAAAGGTACAAGACGCTATAGAGAAATTTAATCAGGTGAAAGGTGAACTAACTGTGGTCGTTAAAATTAAAAGTGAAGATACTGAAGATGAACCAGAGAGCGAGGAAAATTAAAGGATTATGCTAAAAATCGAAAGTGGAAAATTCAGAGGGAAAACGATAAATACAGTTCCTGACCCAAGAACAAGGTATACTTCCGCTATTATCAGACGTGCACTATCGAGCATGGTGGATTTTGAAGGAAAATCTTGTGCCGATATATGTTGCGGAAGTGGAATAGTCGGCTTTGAGATGATAAGTAACGGAGCACATGATGTTACATTTGTGGATGTATCCCAAAAGGCACTCTTAACGGTTAAAAACAACGCCAAAAATCTTGGCGTGGAAGATATGATTACTATTTATAAAGAAGACGCCAGAAGATTTTTGGAAGAATATGCTGGGGTCTTCGACCTGATTTTTTCAGACCCACCGTATGAACTGGGGATAGTAAAGGATATTATAGAAAGAGTTCACAAAGTGATGAAAGAAGATACTATTTTTATTCTCCAATGCTCTAAGAGAGAAAAACCGAAAGAAAACGATTTAAAATTCTTAAAAGTATCAAAAATAAAAGAATATGGAGATTCTTTTCTTTTCTTCTTCGAAAAATTGTAATTTGTGGTATAATTATGTGGGGGTGTTAGTATGCCATTTTCATTTGCAAAAAAGGAAAAGGATGTAATAGAGAAGATTATAGCTCTGTCGTTTAAAACGGTAGAAGCAGTATCGGCTTTGAAAGATTATTTTGTCTGCTATTTTTCAAACTCATGTGATAAAAAAAGTGAAATGTTTTCAGACATTAAACGTATAGAGCATGAAGCTGATGAAATTAGAAGATACATTATTTCCGAAACGTACAAAGGTCTATTTTTGCCCGATATGAGAGAAGTAATACACTCTCTTAGTGAAAGTATAGATAAGATAGTCAACAAATGCGAATCGGTGAGCAAGATAATTGACTATCAACAACCGAAGATTCCAGAGAATTTAAAAGAAAAAATATTAATGCAATTAGAATGCGCTATCAACGCCGCAAGAGCTTTTTCTGACTCAGTCAAAGAGCTTTTTAACAACATCGATAACGTTACACCTTTGATATTACAAGTCGAAAAGTTTGAACACGAAGAAGATGTCGTTGAAGAAGAACTTTTAAAAGAGATTTTCTCTTTGGATATACACTTATCTGAGAAGATGCAACTAAAAGAACTGGTTATAAACGTGGGTGATATAGTCGACAGAACCGAAGATGCTTCAGATATATTGGAGGTATTGCTATTAAAACTCGCTTATTAATCTTAGTATTTCTTTTGGTAACATTAGGTTCGATAGGACAAGCCCAAGAATATTACACTTACTATTATGGACTAACACCTGTTTACAGGTCACTTTACGAAATAAAGCCTTTTTTTGAGTATACAAGAGTTGTAAAAAGTGCTTGGAAAAGGCCGGAACCTGAATTAATCAAATTAAGAGACGGGATTGAGCCTGTTGTTCTTGTTCACGGTATAGATCCAGATGAAATTTACGGTGTGTGGACTGTATACAAAAAGATGCTCACCGATAGCTGGAAAAAATTTTTACCGGAAGAGTATGGTTTGTATATATTCCTTTATCCTTCGTTAGATATACCCTTAGAAGAAATAGCGAATGCATTAGTAAAACAGATATCAAACCTTAGTTACAAAGTTAATATATACGCACACAGCATGGGAGGAATCGTTGTAAGATACGCATTGCAAGATGAAAAGTTTAGGGAATCTGTAAGTAAGGTAGTATTTGCCGGAACACCACATATCGGTTCTCCGTTGGCTAACTTTGTCGTTATGGATAAATCAATTTTGAAACTTCATCCAAAGTATGATATTATAAGACCAGTGCTTTTATCTGCAAATATTTCAGGAGTATTTATCGAAGCTCCAAATTATAAGTACATAAGTGTAGGATTCAATAATCCGGATATACCAAATGGAGTTGAATTTCTAAACTTTGCTGGATTTGTTATAAGTGACCTATCGAAAATGATATTAAACTTAGTCGAAACAGAGATTTTTTCAACGACTGCATTGTACGTGCTCAACGCAGTGGTTAAAACGCTGTACCCAGAAGATTCTATTTATGTTCAAAATGACGGTATGGTACCATTAGCAAGTGCGATTTATTATGGAAAAGAAAAAGTTTTCCCGATGTATGATCATGCGGATCTGGCTTTTTCCGAAAAAGTTGTAAAGGAAGCAATCAATTATTTCTATAGACCAAATAACGAAAATTAAAGTAATAACGTGAGGTGCTAAGAGATGAGAAAGGTAAAAAAGAGTGCATATCTTTTTACGATTGTATTCTTTACACTTTTGATAACATACTCTTGCTCTGTTCCTTTTTTACCTGAAGTACCACCGTCAAGTTACTCGCTCGAAGCGGCTATTAATGTGCTCACTGGGAAATATTACCTTTTGGATAGTGGATACATAAATGGATTTGGTGATATGAACCTCGGAGAGGGAAGATATGCCATCTTCGATGGTGTTGACGGTATGTTCATGATATTCAGATACGAAGATCCAGAACAAGCTAAGGAAAATTGGAGTAAAGTCACAAAGAAATACGGCAATCCATTCAAAATGAAGTACGTGAAGATTAACATGGGAAGTTACGGAGTATTTACGATAAGGCTTGAGAAAACAGACCTTTACGCATGGTTCAAAGACAATTGGCTTGTGGTCATAACAGGTGATGGTGTGGAAGGATTTATCCAAGATGTGAATAACGTATACAAAACATTGAAAAGATAACGAGGTTTGAGTATGAATGATTTTACGATAGATTACAATGTCATAGGAGTAGATGAAGCAGGAAGAGGACCGATATTTGGACCAGTTGTTGCAGCGGCAGTTTATTTCGATGAAGGATTGTTTATAGAAGGTATAAAAGATAGCAAAAAGTTGAGTGAAGAGAAAAGGGAAGAGCTTTACGAAAGGATATTTTTCAATGCGAAATTCGGCATAGGTATTGCAACACCAGATGAAATAGATAGATACAACATATTTCATGCAACAGAATTAGCTATGAATAGGGCACTTGAGATACTTTCTCAATATGTTGAAGTAAAAAACGTTTACGTCGACGGTAAGAATTTGAAGTTGAATTTTCCAGCTCGCTGTATTGTAAAAGGTGATGACAAAATATACCAAATTTCCGCCGCTTCGATATTGGCAAAAGTTACAAGAGATAGAATCTTGAAGAAATTCGATACGCAATTTCCAAATTATGGTCTTGCAAAACATAAAGGTTACCCAACAGAAGAACATATACAAGCATTAAATAAATACGGACCGACACCATATCACAGACTAACGTTTGATCCAGTTTTTGGAATGCTCAACAAAGATATATTGGATAAATGGTTGTCAGATGGTTCAATATCTCAAGAAAGATACAGTGTACTTCTTAATTCGATGGAGGTGGACATATTTGGCAACATACGAGATAAACGATCCAAACGCAAATCTAAATAGGGATTTCTCTGGTTTACAGAAAAATTTATTAGATAAAGGTTTCGTAAGGCTTGTTGATATGATGGGGGATGATTACTCAGCGGTTAAAGCCGCACGTGTTTCTTATGGTCAAGGTTTAAAGACTCCAGAGAGAGACAAAGCACTTATTATGTACCTTATGGAACATGGTCACGAAACACCTTTTGAGCATATCGTCTTCACATTCCATGTGAAGACACCTTTGTTTGTTGCAAGGCAGTGGTTTAGACACAGGATAGGTTCGTTCAACGAAATCAGTCAAAGGTACACAGAGATAAAAGAGGAAGAATTTTATATTCCATCAAATATACGTGTGAATGTACCAGAGGATAGGCAAAAAGCAGTTCAAATAGAAGATGAGCAGTTACTTGAAAAGGTAAGGAGTAAAATGGAAGGGATTTTTGAAGAAAGTTACAGAGTTTACAAAGACCTTCTTGATATGGGAGTGGCACGTGAACTTGCAAGAGTTGTACTCCCACTTGCAACGTACACACAATTTTACTGGACGGTTAATGCACGTAGTTTGATGAATTTTCTCAGTTTAAGGGCTGATTCACACGCTCAGTGGGAAATTCAGCAATATGCGTTAGCGATAGCGGAAATTTTTGAGAAAACCTGTCCATGGACGTATGAAGCTTTTGTTAAATATGCTTATAGAGGTGATATGTTGTGAAATTGAAACAATTATTGGAGCTTGTTGAAGGGGAGATAATCATATCAACCGATTCAAACGTTGAAGAAATCGACATTGAAAAAGTTGCCGCTTCTGATTTAATGAGTGATGTACTTGCACTATCAGAACCTGGCTCTTTGCTCGTAACCGGATTAGCCACTCCACAGTGTGTTAGGACGGCTGGGGTTGTTGGCATACCAGTTGTGTTGATTGTAAGAAATAGAGAAATAATGCCGGAAACGAAAAAAGCTGCTGAGATGTCCGGTGTTGTACTTTGCGTTACAAAGAAAGGTATGTACGAAGTTTGCGGTTTATTGTACCAAGCTGGACTAAAACCAGTTTACGGTCAGGCGTAACAAACTATATTAACTGACAGAGGTGGTAAAATGATAATAAATCTTGAACCACTTTATTCGTCAATTGTTGAAAACATAAAGCAGAGAATTTCAAATTTGAATAAAGCTCCAAAACTCGCTGCCGTTACATGTCAGCCAGAACCATCCACTTTGGCTTATTTGAAAAGTCAGGAAAAGCAAGCAAAAAGGCTTGGAATTGAATTTGCTGTTTACGAAGCTCCAAAAGTATCGGATCTGAAGTTACTATTGCCAAAACTTTCAGCTGACTCTTCGGTAAGTGGTATCTTTTTAACTCACCCGCTTCCGGTAGGAATATCAGAGCATGAAGCTGTTATGCTAATTTCACCTGACAAAGATATAGAAGGAAGGCATCCAGCAAATCTTGGGAATATAATGTACGATTCACCAACGTTTCCACCGTGTACAGCTGAAGCTGTAATGAGGATTATAAATTACCTTACTAATCCTTCTGGTAAAAGGATAACAATTGTTGGTAGAAGCGTAACAGTTGGAAAACCACTTGCAATGTTGCTTTTGCAAAAAGGTGTCGATGCAACTGTGACAGTGTGTCATTCACGAACAAGGAACATAGAAGAACTAACGCAAAACTCAGATATCGTCGTAGTCGCAATTGGAAAAGCGAAGATGCTCGGAAAAAATTACTTCAAACCTGGTACAATAGTCATAGACGTTGGAATAAATATTGAAAACGATGAAATATACGGAGACGTTGATCCATCGGTTGCCGAAATATGCGAACTAACACCAGTGCCTGGAGGAGTTGGAAGAATCACAACACTCGTTTTGATGGAACACGTTGTAAAAGCAGCTGAAAGGTCTGGAGTGCGCTAACAATACTATCAAATACTATTAAAGGAGGGATTCTTAGTGAAATTTGTCTTTGCAGGTGCACCGGATGCAGGAGCATCCACAGCAACACCACAAGCATCAGGAGCAGGAGCATTGATGCAAATGCTCATAATGTTACTGATATTTTTTGCCATGATGTATTTTTTAGTTATCCTCCCACAAAGAAGGAGAGAAAAAGAATTCAAACAGATGATTGAAAACCTGAAAAGAGGAGATACCGTTGTTACAACAGGCGGTATCATTGGAAAGATAGTGGATATAAAAAAGGATACGATAAAGATTAAGAGTGCAAATTCAACAGAACTTGAAATTCACAAGGCTTACATTGCCAAAGTTGTAAAAGAAAAAGAAGAAATACAAGAAGAAAGCGACAATTCCAAAGAATAAGTACTAAAGGGAGGGTTACGGAATGCGAAGTGATCGCGTAAGACTCATACTTTCATTGGCACTACTGGTCGCAGCCGTTGTGGCTATGTTATTACCGGGGGGAAGACCAGCCAGCGGATTGGCTAAGTTGTTCAGCAGAGTTAAACTCGGATTGGATTTGAGCGGTGGAGTTAGGCTTGAGTACAGAGTTGACATCGAAAAAGGTGTTGAAAATCCAAGTGCGGTAGTCGACGATGTTTGGACAGTTTTAAGAAACAGGCTCGATTCAGCTGGTTACACGGAAGCGGTTATTAGAAAGAGTTTCAGGGAAAACAACTCCTTCATTATCGTTGAAATACCGGATGCAACAGACACAACAGCTGCCGAAAAATTGGTCGGTTCAACAGGTTTACTATGGTTTGGTCAAGCTATCGATGAAAGAACATCTGATCCAATGATTAATCCGGACGATGTTAATTTGGCAACAAGGGAAGGAGCACAATGGTATCCAGATAAAGATGGAAAAAAATGGTATTTAATCAAAAAAGAGATAAACAACAGAAAAGACCTTGTTTTATCAGGTCCAAGGATTTCGGAAGCTGTTCCCACAATAGACCAAAAAGGTGTTGCTAACTACGTTGTCTCGTTCACACTCGATAGGCAATTTGTCGAAGTATTTAAGAATATAACGAAAGAACTGTACGTACCAGAACAAGTTTTAAATAGTGGAACAACGCAGTATCAAATTGCACTTAAGAAGAGATTAGCAATCGTTCTTGATGACAAAGTTCAATTTGTTGGATTTGTCGTAAGTCCAATTGAAGATGGTAAAGGTCAAATCAGAGGTAACTTTACATTCGATGAAGCAAAGGAACTTGCAGCAATCTTGAGAAGTGGTGCACTCCCTGCAAGACTTGAAAAGACCACAGCAAGTCTTGTTTCACCACTGCTTGGTAAAGATGTACTTGATCAATCATTAAGAGCAGGTATAATCGGCGCAGTGTTAGTCATGGTTTACATGCTTGTATTCTATGGTATAATGGGTATCGTTGCCATAATCGGTATTTTCTATGCTTTGATAATTATATTTGGTTTCTTGGCAGGTACTGGTGCTATACTCACATTACCAGGTATCGCTGGTATAATCTTCACAATAGGTACACTTGTTGATGGTAACATCGTAATTTACGAGAGAATAAAGGAAGAAATCAGATCTGGTAAAACAACAAAAGCAGCTATCGAAGTGGCATTTTCAAGGTCATTCTGGACACTTTTCGATGCTAACTTAACAACTATAATTGCTGCATTATTCTTGTATTATTTTGGTACTGGTACTATAAAAGGATTTGCTGTAACAACTATCGTAGGTATATTCTCTGCTATGTTCATGAACCTTGTGTTCAGTAAATTCTTACTCGATGCAGTATCTGCAGGAATCAGAGTTAGAAAGACAGGGGGTGCACAATAATGAAAATTGATTTTGTTGGAAAAAGATATTATTTCATAGCCTTGTCTATCGTTCTTATAGCAGTTTCATTGATAAGCTTTTTTACAAAAGGTTTCAACTTTGGTCTTGAATTCATCGGTGGAAGTGAAATGGTAGTTAAAACTTCTCAAAATATGACAGTTGCACAAGTAAGAGAAAAGATATCATCACTTGCTCCAGAATTTGCAAAAGCAAGGATTATAGAAGTTCACGCACTCGGTCAAGCAGAAGAAAAGACATTTTCCATAGTAGTTGCACCGAGAGATGAAAAAGGAAATCTAAGAGTCTATTCAGCCGACGAAAAAGCTGAACTTTCTCAGAAAGTTGAACAGGCTTTAAATGCAAAAGTTGTATCGTTCAACGAAGTCAGTGGAGATGCAGCCAATGAAATTAAAAATCTTACATGGAAAGCTGTAGTTTTCACTCTTCTTGGTATACTTGTATACGTAGCATTGAGATTTAAATTTGCATTTGGTGTTGGTGCTGTATTGGCACTTGTTCATGACGTTATTATTACACTTGGTTTCTTCTCTATCTTTGGCATTGAAATGAACATTGCAGCAATCGCTGCACTCCTTACACTCGTAGGTTACTCTGTCAACGATACAATCATTGTTTTCGATAGAATCAGGGAATTTGGAAGGAAATTCAAAGGAAGAGACATGGCATCTGTTGTTAACGATAGTATAAATTCTGTTATAATAAGAACTATAAACACATCACTTACCACGTTCTTTACAGTGCTTATGTTACTACTCTTCTCAACTGGTAGTATCAAATCATTTGCATTTGGTATGACCATAGGTGTTGTTGTGGGTACTTACTCATCGATATTCATCGCATCTCCTGTAGTTATTAAGTGGGTTAAATCCCTCTAATTTTGTTAAAACCAAACGGGGGCACCCACAGTGCCCCCGTTTTTGTAATACAAAATTCGACTTGGGAGGTGGGATTTTGATACTTCTATTCTCAGCCATAGGTATTGGTAGTGCACTGATTATTTATTTAACACTATCTGTACTTGACAAAAGCACCGGTAATGAAAAAACAGACAAGATTTCGCGTATTATACAAACTGGTGCTCGTTCGTTTCTCTTCCAAGAGTACGCTGTATTCTTTCCGATTGTAATAGCTCTTTCTTTGCTCTTTTTCTTCTCATCTGGTTACAAAGAAGCGTTAGCATTTATCATTGGTTCTGTTTTCTCAGTACTTGCAGGCTTTTTTGGAATGATGATCGCAACGAAATCAAACGCAAGAACCGCTTGGGGAGCAACTAAAGGCGTTGGTGAGGCTCTCGATATCGCCTTCTCTGGTGGCGCTGTGATGGGATTAACAGTATCTGTACTTGGTTTACTTGGTCTTAGTTTGGTTTATCAGATATTTGGACTCCAAGCGGTAAGTTTTTATTCACTTGGTGCATCTTTCGTGGCTTTGTTTGCAAGAGTTGGTGGAGGAATATATACAAAAGCCGCAGATGTTGGTGCAGATATTGTGGGTAAAGTAGAGGCAAATTTACCGGAAGATGACCCAAGGAATCCAGCCGTTATCGCCGATAACGTCGGTGATAATGTTGGTGATGTTGCCGGAATGGGCGCTGACCTTTACGAATCTTATGTAGGTTCGATATTTTCCGGAATTGCGCTTGGATATTTACTCTTCGGAGAAAAAGGTATATTAAATACGCTTTACATAGTTGCGTTCGGATTAATAGCATCAATATTAGCCATAGTGTTTGTAAAAGTCTTATCGAAAATGAACACAGAACCAGCACTTGCATTGCGAAGTGGTACAATAGCATCAAGTTTTATATTCTTGGTACTCTCATTTGCTTATGCAATAATGGAAAAAAATCTAAATATCTTCTGGGTTGTTTTGATAGGTAACATCGTTGGAGTTGCAATTGGTCTTATAACGGAATGGTACACATCGGGCAAAAAAGTCGAAAAGCTTGCGCATTCTGCGGCAATGGGACCAGCTAATGTTATCATCAGTGGTACAGCACTTGGTATGGAATCAACAGCCGTTATAACTATACTAATAGCGGTTGGAACACTTTTATCGTACAAAATAGCTGAACTTTATGGCATAGCGATGGCTGGTGTTGGTATGCTTTCAACACTTGCTATGAACCTTTCCGTTGATGCTTACGGACCAATTGCCGACAACGCAGGTGGCGTTGCTGAAATGTCCGGACTTGATAAGAGCGTGCGTGCAATTACAGATAAACTCGACGCACTCGGTAACACAACCGCTGCAATGGGAAAAGGTTTTGCAATTGGTTCAGCGGCGCTCACTGCTATCGCACTCTTTGCCAATTTTGGTTCAACAGCGCATATACAAGAGTTACAATTACAGGACCCAAAGATGTTCATAGGAGCTCTCATAGGTGCGATGTTAACATTCTTCTTCTCCGCACTGACAATGAATGCAGTTGGAGATGCGGCAAACGATATGGTTGAAGAAATACGACGGCAAATAAGAGAAATCCCCGGCATTCTCTCAGGAAGTGCCGAACCAGACTATCAAAGCTGTATCAAAATAGCAACAAAAGGTGCACTGAAAAGAATGGTACTCCCATCTATACTTGCGATATTATCACCTATAATACTCATGATAGGTCTCGGTGTACAATCCGTTGCAGGTTTATTGATAGGCTCAACTGTAACCGGTGTTGCACTTGCTATTTTCATGGCAAATTCCGGAGGTGCTTGGGATAACGCTAAGAAATACGTTGAAGAAGGTCATCTTGGTGGAAAAGGTTCGTTTGCCCATAAGGCGACCGTTGTTGGTGATACCGTTGGCGACCCATACAAAGACACAGCAGGACCTTCTTTGAACATACTTATAAAACTGATGGCAATAACATCCATAGTATTTTACTCAATAGTGGGGAGGTGGCTATAAATGAGAAGAATAGGGATACTCTCTGTTGGTAACGATTGTCCCGGATTGAACGCTGCTATAAGATCAATAGTTGTTAACGCCATCGAACAAGAAATAGAAATCATGGGTATAAAAGATGGATTCGAAGGATTACTCGAAGATAAAGTTGATATACTCGTAAGGAACAACGTATCTGGAATATTACACCTAGGTGGTACGATTCTTGGCACATCGTTATTTATCCCTGAAAAAGATGAGGATCTGGTTGCAATAAAGAACAAAACTGTACAATACGGTATCACCGGTTACATAATTCTCGGTGGTCGAAACGCCGTTAGAAGTGCGTTGAACTTACAAAAATACGGTATCCCAAGCATAATTGTTCCAGCCACAATCGATAACGATTTATCATTTACAGACTTTTCCATAGGTTTTATAACCGCACTTGAGCATGTTACACAAGCCCTCGACATAATACACTCAACAGCGGAATCACATCACCGTGTCATGATAGTTAAAACGATGGGTGGTCCTGGTGGTTGGCTTGCCACATTTGGAGGGCTTGCAGGTGGAGCAGATTTTGTCATCACGAGCTCTGATGCTCTTGATCCGAAAGAACTTATTAACACTATTCAAAACAGGTACGAATCTGGAAAAAGATTCTCAATAGTTGTCGTTGAAGATGGTGTACAATTACCTGAAGAGATACTAGAAGAATGCAAATGTTCCTACGAGACAGACCCAGCGGAAGTAATTGGTCTGTACATAGGTAAGAAACTTGATCTTGAATGGCGATACACAAACCTTGGCTACATCCAAAGAGGTGGAACACCAGCGGCTATAGATAGGATAATCGCAACTCAGATGAGTGCAAGAGTCGTAGAACTCGTGAAGATGGGCAAATTTTACCACGCCGTAGGTATAAAAGGGTTCATAGTAACTGAAGTACCTTACAGCGAAACATTGCTTAACATAAGACCTGTGGACTATTACATAAAACAACTTGCGAAATTGTTCTATTAATAAAAGAAAAAAGTGGCTCACAATGAGCCACTTTTTATTAGTTGTTTAAAAGTACAGTGCTGTCAAGAATAGTTTTTAAAGTTCTTAAATCATTGTTTGTAATAAGTTTATCAGGTTTTCTAATAAAGTCAAGAACAGGAAGTATTCTGAGAGAAGTCTTACCGTTGCTTGAATATCTATGTCTCCATGTCACTATAGGGTTAACAACGATTGCTCCTTGTTCAGTATCGTAAGAAACGTTTAAAATCGCTCCGATATCCGTGTAAGGCTCAACCATGTTTGAAACGAAATTTCCCAACGAATAAGCTATAACCTTTCTCTTACCGTTGTGATTGAAAACATCTACTCTCTGAAGTACATGAGGATGTGAACCAACAACAATATCCGCACCATTTTCTATACACAACTTTGCTATTCTTTCTTGTTCCTTCGTTGGTGTTCTCATAAACTCAACACCAAAATGGAAATGCACAACAACGATATCCGATACCTTGCGCATTTCCCTGACAGTTGAAAGAACAACACTATCACTTATATAATCAAACATGTAACTATACTCACGTGGCATGGGAATGCCATTGGTTGAAAAAGTAAACCCAGCAAACGAAATTTTGACACCACTAACTTCAACGATAGAATACCTCGGCTCATTAGGCAAAAGCCTTCCACCAACCGATGTGAAACCGTACTTCCTGACTTGTTCAATCGTTCTTTTTAAACCAGCCACTCCTGTATCAAGCATGTGATTATTAGCAACATTAACAACGTCGAAACCAGCCCACTTTATGGCATCAAGCACTTCATCTGGTGAAGAAAACTTTGGCACTCCAGTGTATGGAGGCCCACCGAGTGTCGTTTCAAGATTACAAAACGCTATATCGGAAGCGGATATAATATTCCTTACCTCCGAAAATATAGGTTTGAAATCAAACCCCGAAGACGTTCTGAACATATCGAGAATAGACTTTGGAAACATCACATCACCAACAAAAGAAAAATTCACAACAGCAGAGAACAAAAGAAGTTGGGAGACGATAACAATAAGAAACGTTAAATAATGCTTTTTCACCAAGACACCTCCTAACCGCAAAAATTTAAAATTCGAATAATTTTCTTATTTTTCCTTATTATAACATTTTCACACTCGCATTTCAACCCAACCAACCAAAATTAAAAGGCTGACTAAAAATCTAGTCAGCCTTCCGAAATCTGAAAAATCAAAATTATTTGTACTTTCCTATCCAATGCTTACACGAAAAAGACGCCTGCGTTGATGTATTTCCATGCCATAAACATACACCTTGTGTTTTGGCTGAAATACTTGAAATAACGTTCTCTTCCCTTTTTCTATAACCAGTCCAAAACATACAAGTTAAACAAACCTCTTCAGCCAAGTTTTGAGAATATTTTTGGTCAACATTGTAAGGAAATACCGCACGCGCTTCCCCCATATTTGTCATAACTCAATCACCCCGATAGAACAAGTATTTATAGCATATTATCCAAAAATAGTAATAACAGTTTCGAACCAATTATACAATTCTATTGTTTCTTACAAGTTTCTTATAAACATATTATTAGTAACATGTTAGTTAACTTTACACCAAAAATAATATTTGAAGATTCTCTCTTTTATAGAAATTCTCGGCTCTAAAACCCCGCATTTTAATGCACGGATACAGAGCCGTTTTGTTAATTAAACACTGTGTGGTATAATTCTTTTAGTACATCTCAAAGTGTGGTGA
>Ga0209289_100623_pt1 | contig 17271 bp, 16 predicted proteins | sample GXS110809BmetaG_FD_184121 | JGI IMG/M metagenome (GOLD analysis project Ga0209289, IMG submission 184121) | Hot spring microbial communities from Gongxiaoshe hot spring, China to study Microbial Dark Matter (Phase II) - GXS 110809B (SPAdes)... ...
AGGGGTGAATAGAGATGAACAACACCTTAAAAACCGTATTTTTGATGACATTAATGACAGTTCTTTTACTTGCGGTTGGAAGTGTGATAGGTGGGAAGTCTGGAGTTATGATAGCATTTGTTTTTTCATTGCTGATGAATTTCTTTTCGTATTGGTTTTCTGATAAAATTGTTCTTGCGATGTATGGTGCAAGGGAGGTTTCCGAGGCAGAGGCTCCGAAGTTATATTCAATAGTTCGGCGTTTAACTACGAAGGCTGGTCTTCCGATGCCAAAAGTTTATATTATACCAAGTTTAACTCCGAATGCATTTGCAACTGGAAGAAATCCACAAAACGCTGCCGTTGCTGTAACCGAGGGAATTTTGAGGCTTTTGGACGAGGATGAACTTGAAGGAGTTTTGGGTCATGAACTTGCCCACATTAAACATAGAGATATTTTAACTGCAACAATTGTTGCAACAATGGTTGGGGCTATAGTATTTCTTGCTCGTATGGCTCAATGGTCGCTTTTCTTTTTTGGTGGAAGCAGGGATAGAGAAAACAATATGAATTGGATAGCTGAGCTTGTTTTAATCATTGTTGCGCCGATAGCAGCTGTTTTAATTCAACTTGCTATTTCAAGGGCCAGAGAATTTGCGGCTGATGAGGGTGGTGCAAAAATTTCAGGAAAGCCCCTTGCTCTTGCAAGTGCTTTGAAAAAGCTTGCTCGTGGCGTTGAATCTATCCCTATGGGAAATGCTAAGCCCGAAACAGCGCATATGTTTATAGTAAATCCATTGCGTGGTGAGGGGATATTAAAGCTGTTCTCAACACATCCCCCGATCACCGAAAGAGTGAAGCGACTTGAAAAAATAGCACGTGAAATGGGAGTTTACTATTGATCAAGCATTATGTTTTGATTTCAAGGTTCAAGTTATTGATAAACTTTTGTGTTAACGGTTGATAAAACAGTTTTTTGACAGTGTTTCAATTTTCGGTGTCGGTTGAAAAATTTAAATTTATTTTTTAACTAATGCTTGGGATTTCAGAGATAAAAAATAAGCTTCTGCAAGCATTTAACGAGCAACAGGTAAGTGCTTTAATTGAGATAATAGCTATGGTTTATGAGCAGATGATGAAGATGGTTGATATGGATGAAGTGAGGTTGGCGATAAAAGATCTTGCCGATGCTCAGAGGAGAACAGAGGAAAGCTTAATTGCGTTTAAGATAGCAACGGAGGAGAATTTTAGGAGGGTTTGGGAGAGCATAAACCAACTTGCGGAGGCGCAGAGGAGGACTGAGGAGAGGTTAGATGCGTTTGAGAAGGCGACGGAGGAAAACTTTAAGAGAGTATGGGAGAGCATAAATCAGCTTACAGAGGCACAAAGGAGGACGGAGGAGAGACTGAATCAGCTTACAATTAGAGTGGATCAGCTTGCTGAGGCACAGAGGAAAACGGAGGAGAGATTAGATCAGCTTGCGGAGGCGCAGAGGAAGACGGAGGAGAGGTTAGATCAGCTTGCGGTTAGGATGGATCAACTTGCGGAGGCACAGAGAAGGACGGAGGAGAAGTTAGATCAGCTTGCGGAGGCGCAGAGAAGGACAGAAGAGAGATTAAATCAACTTGCAATTAGAGTGGATCAGCTTGCGGAGGCGCAGAGAAAGACAGAAGAGAGGTTGGATAAACTTGCAGAGGCTCAAACAAGGCTTGAAGAGGCTGTCGCTATATTGCTTGGAAGAATGAAAACTCTGGAGGAGCGGGTTGATTGGGTTTTCCATTCAATTGGATTTGCAATTGAGGATAAATCGTTAAGAGTTTTACCTGAACTTTTAAAAAAGGATGGCATTGAAGTTGAAGGTAGGCTCGTGCGAAAATACTACTGGATCAAGGATGATTACAATCAGATTAACATTTTTGGCTGGGGTAGGAAAAATGGAAGTAAAATTTTGATTCTCGGCGAGGTTAAAATGAGAGCTTCAAAGAAAGAGATAGATAAGTTTTTAAAATTGGCGCGTGAAATACAAAAAAGAGAGGGAGAGCCCCCTGTATTACTTATTTTTGTTGCATCCGATTTTCATCCAAAAGTTGAAGAGTATCTCCAAGATAAAGGCATAAAATATTTTTGGTCCTTTGAACTTGATTAAAAATTAAATTTTAAAAGAAAATGTCATACAAAGAACCTGCCCCAATTCCGGATAAGGAAAATCCGTTTGAATCAATGATGAAGAGATTTGATAAAGCTGCTGAGATACTTCAACTTGAAAAAGGTGTTTATGAATTTTTAAAAACGCCAGCTTTACAGGTTATTGTCTCAATACCAATTCAAATGGATGATGGAAGAATCCAAGTTTTTGAAGGTTATCGTGTGATCCATAACTATGCTCTTGGTCCTGCTAAGGGTGGAATAAGGTATGCTCCAGATGTTACTCTTGATGAGGTCAAAGCTCTTGCTGCATGGATGACATGGAAGTGTGCTGTGATGGATATACCTTTTGGCGGGGCAAAGGGGGCTGTGAAGTGCGATCCCAAAAAATTAACCAAAGTTGAACTTGAAAAAATAACGCGAAGATATACCGCAAACCTTCTTGACATAATCGGACCTGACAAGGATATACCCGCACCTGACCTTAACACAGACGAGCAGATAATGGCTTGGATAATGGATACTTACAGTATGCATGTCAGAAGAACTGAAAGAGCAGTTGTTACCGGGAAGCCACTTATACTTGGTGGTTCCCCTGGCAGACGGGAAGCAACGGGGCGGGGCGTTATGATAGTTACCCTTGCTGCGATGGAAAAATTAAAACTTAACCCCAAAAAATCAACAGCTGTTGTTCAAGGCTTTGGAAATGTTGGTTCCATCTCAGCAAAGCTTTTAGCAGAACGCGGTCTTAAAATCATCGCTATAAGCGATATAACAGGAGGATATTACAATAAGAAGGGAATTGATGTTGAAAAAGCTATCCAGTATGTTCAGAAAAATCCAGACAGAACGCTTGAAGGTTTTAATGGCGGTGAGAAAATTACAAATGAGGAGTTACTTGAACTTGAATGCGATGTTTTGATTCCAGCTGCTCGTGAAGATCAGATAACAAAGTATAATGCTCCAAGGATAAAAGCGAAATTAATAGTTGAAGGTGCAAATGGTCCAACAACCGCAAGCGCTGACCCAATCCTTGAAGATAAAGGAATACTTGTCGTTCCTGATATAGTCGCAAATGCAGGTGGAGTTACTGTCTCATATTTTGAGTGGGTGCAAGATAGAATGGGATTTTATTGGACAATTGAAACAGTAAATGAACGCCTTGAAAGGATGATGCTTACTGCTTTTGAAAATGTTTATAATTGCGCAAAAAGTTATAATGTATCATTGCGACTCGGAGCTTATATACTTGCGGTTGATAAAGTTGCTAAAACTTTGAAACTCCGTGGAATTTATGGCTGATTTTTTCCGTAAAATTTTTCTTTTTTTTGTTTGTATGAATTTTTCATTTGCACAAAGCCAAACGAATTTTGAAATAATTGATAGTTTGATAAATTCAATCGCTGATGAAATCTCAACATATATAAAGTCGGAGAAAATTAAAATTGAATCCAATCTACAAGATAAGCTCGTTGAAAATAGAATTTTAAGTTCACTCTTGAAAAATTTTTCCCTTTTTTTTGACGATATCCCTGATGATGCAAGCGTTGTGCGACTTGATGCCTTTAGTAGCAAAATTAACTATATACCTCAATCAAAAGGATTGTTCAAAGGTCTTATGATTAGAAGAAATATAGAGGTGAATTTGTATTGTTCAGCAGTTGAGAATGGCAAGGTTTTGTTCAGCCGTGATTTTAAGAGGGAATATTTTGATTATATAAAGCCAGATGAAATTCAAGACCTTGAAGATGAGAATTTTAAATTTACGCATGGTAAGTTTGTCAGGGAAAAGCCAATTTTGGACAAAATAATTGAGGGATTGATAATTGCTTCGTCAATTGGAATTGCAATCTATCTTCTTTTTGCCGTGAGAAAATAAATTTTCAAAGTTAAAAAATGCTGAAAACAAAATATGTTGCGTTTCTGATTTTACTTGTGATGTTTTTTCTCATAGGTTGCTCCTCCTCAAAAGAGATTGCTAATCTTTCTGCAGAGGACAGATTTGAAATCGGCAAAGATAAATTTGACAAGAGAAAATATCTTGATGCAATTGAGGACTTTAAGTATATCCTAATTCAATATCCAGGAAGTGCGGTTGCAGATGATGCCCAGTTTTATCTTGCGGAATGTTATTACAATCGTGGTGAGTATTTGCTTGCTTCATCTGAATATGAAAATCTCATAAGAGGTTATCCGTCAAGTGAATATGTTCCAATGGCAAGATATAAACTTGGTCTTTGCTATTATAATCTCTCTCCAAAATCACAGCTTGATCAGACATACACTTATAAAGCTATTGATGCTCTTCAAGGATTCATTGAGTATCATCCGACAAGTGAGTTTGTTCAAGATGCGGAAAGGAAGATCCATGAACTTATCAACAAGCTTGCGAAAAGAGATTATGAGACAGGTATATTTTATATGAAGATGGAATTTTACAGGGCAGCTATGATTTATTTTGATTCAATCATTGAGCGTTATCCAGATTCAGATTACCTTGAAAGGGCTTATGCGGGGAAGATTGAATGTCTATTGAAGAGGGAAAACTACAGTGAAGTAATAAAAATTGCGGAAGAGTTTGAGAGGAAATTCCCATCAAGTGATCTTATTGGTAAGGTGAGGAAAATAAAAGAAGAAGCTAAATTTTATGTTGGAAAAGAGTTGCGAACGGGGAGATAGAATAGAGGGGGCTAAATATGTAAAGGATTCGCAGGTTGAAATGACGGAACTTATACTTCCAAGCGATGCAAATCCGTTTGGTTTCTTGCTTGGTGGGAGATTAATGCATTGGATTGATATATGTGCAGCGATGTCCGCAATGAAGCATGCTGGTAAGGTTGTTGTAACTGCAAGTGTTGACGAGTTAAATTTCCTATGCCCGATAAAAATTGGTGAAGTTGTGATTTTAAAGGCGTCTGTGAATCGTGTTTTTAGAACTTCAATGGAAGTTGGTGTAAAGGTTTTTGCAATGAACCCGCTCACTGGTGAATTAAGGCATGCGAATTCTGCTTATCTTACCTTCGTTGCGATTGATGAAAACGGTAAACCTATCCCTGTGCCCCCGATAGTCCCCGAAACTGAGGATGAAAAAAGAAGATATGAGGAGGCACTGATAAGACGGCAACAAAGATTGAAGCATAAAGAAGAGCTCAAAAATGCCAGAAAACAAAGAGCTGAAAATCCATAGACTTTTCCTTTTTTTGTTCACATTTTACATTGAGGTTTTAACTTCTCAAAATAGATTTTCCCCAATTTTTTTTATAAGTGAATTTCCTCTTCCCGAAGGTTCATCCACTTTTTCAATCGGAAATTTAAATGGAGATAATTTTTACGATATAGTTGTTTCCTCACGTCGTGCGATAACTTGTCTTGAAAATAATGGAAAAGGAGAATTTAACTTTTACTTCAGCATCCCGGTAAGAGAAATGCCAGCAGATGTTAAGTTAAATGATATTGATAATGACGGTGTATCTGAAATCCTTGCGGTTTACAGAGCAAGATCAACAGTTGAAATTTTTAAAAGAGATACGCTTGGTTTTAGAAAATTTGCTTTTTTTGAAACGGGGGTTTATCCAGATATGCTTATTTGCTCAGATGTTGATTTAAATGGGCTTAAAGATGTGATAACGGTCGGAAAGATAATGCTTGGTATAACGGTAAATTATCAAACAAAGTTAAATCAATTCTCAAATCCCGTTAATCTTCTCCCGAAGACGCCTTTCAAAAAAATTCAAATTCAAGATTTAAACTATGACGATGTCCCAGATCTTGCTGGAATTGATTGGCTAAATAATTTGCTCGTTATCTCATACGGAAGGGGGGATGGAAAGTTCGGGCTCACATATAATTATAAACTTCCAGAAGAACCAAATGATTTTGTGGTCGCAGATTTAAACAACGATGGCTTTTTTGATTATGTTATCTCTTTTTATTATCTTGGCGAGGTTCAATTTTATTACACTACACAAGCGGGGATAAATTTAAAATTTAAATTTAAAATCCCAAAGCCATTAATGATTTCAATTGGTGATTTTAATGGTGATGGTTTTAAAGATGTTGTGGTAAGTAATGGGGAGAAACTGTTTGTTTTTATAAACTCTGGAATTGATTTTGAAAGATATGAATTTTTGAGCGAAGGAACTGCTCACATTGAATGTGCAGACCTTGACGGAAACGGAAGGGATGATATCATCTCTCTTGATTCCGTTAGAAATAGACTTAGAATTTTTTACTCTAGCGATAGATTTAAAACATTTGAAAATTCATGGCTTGCTGTGGGATCAAATTCATCTGACCTTGCGGTTGCAGACTTTGATAGGGATGGATGCATTGATTTTATAACTGTTGGGGATAGTTTAGGTTTCCCACTCATTTACTCTATGAATGATGGTTTTTCAATTGTTTTGAATAGAGGGGATGGAGCATTTACAGATGTTAAGTTATTCTCTTTTTCAAATCTTAATTATCTTTTATGCTCAAATTACGAGACTGGAAATGTTTCTATTTTTAAGTTTGAGGGAAAGGGGAAAGTAACGGAAATTTTTAAATACAATTTTGATAAGCCGAAGCCAGTTTTTATGGGTTTGTCCAGTGATAAAACACCTGCCATTTTTCTTTCCATATCTGATTCAAATCTAATTTTGATAAAGCCAGAGGGTCAGTCCGAATTTAATGAGATCACCATAAAAGAAATTGACAGCACAAAGGTCATCGCCTTTGCAGTTGGTGATTTTAACAGAGATGGTTTCTTTGATATTGCGCTTATCAATCGGGATGGGGGCAGTGTTAAATTTAACATTTTTATCAGAAAAAAGGAGGGAGAATATGTGAGGGATTATTCGGTGAATTTGAATAGGTTAATAAGGCGTGCTTTTCTTTATATTGATGATTTCAACGGTGATGGTTATCAAGATATACTTGTCTATTACGATTATTCAACAGTGAAAATTTCAGATGGAGAGATAAATCTCTTCTTTAATGATGGGTTGGGGAAATTTAAACTAAGGAAAAGAATAGATACTCATATCCACCTTTCCGCTCATAAACTTCTAAAAGTTGCGGATTTCACCGGGGATTTTAAAAAGGACTTTGTTGTTTTTGATAAATTAAGGAATAAATTTTACCTTTACATAAACAAAGATGAAAAATTTGAAAAAACGCAGATTTACAGCTCTGGAGATAAAATTAACTCAATCGGTGTTGCTGATGTGAATTATGATGGTTATCCAGATTTAATTTTGCTTAATGGAACAAATGGAGGGCTTGGATTTTTGATAAACAAAAATGGCGAATTCAAATGAGAAAATTTGTTTTCCTTTTCTTACTTGCTGGTTTTTTGCTTTCGCAGGATAAGAAAATTGAGCAAATTTATTACACGATTTGCGATAGATCTGGAATTGAAGTTGATAAACCCTTTGACTTTAAGCCTTTTGATACGGGTAAATGTGGTTTCAGACTTTATGTTGAAGCTGGTAAAAACTGGGGTAAGTTTAACGAGATTCAAAAGAGCAATATAAAAAAGTCACTTGAAAGACCGCAACTTCAAACAAGCGTTTTATCTCAAAGCGGGAAATTTAGAATTCATTTTGATACAACGGGCGTAAATGAACCATTTCTTTTTGATGAGTATGGGAGGAAAATTCCAAACTCGTGGAAGATGTATGTTGATTCAGTTTCAAAGTATATTGATTCAGTTTTTAATGTCGTGGTGAATTTTTTCGGCTTTGAGTTTGATTTCAACGATGGTGGCATCGGGGGTGGGGTTGAGTATGATATTTACATTCAAAATCTTCAGGAGGGGCTTTACGGAGAAACAGTCTTTGATTATTTAAATCCGCTCCCAAGAAACGGGGTTGCAAAAAGATATATAAGCTTTATGCGAATTGACAACTCTTATTATGAAGCTTCCTACTATACTCGTGGAATAAACGCTCTTAAGGTAACGCTTGCGCATGAATTTGGTCATGCAGTTCAACTTTTATCCTATGGACTTTGGGAGGAAGATATATGGTTTTACGAGATGACCTCAACTTGGCTTGAGGAAGCTGTTTTTGATGATGTAAATGATTATTATGCATATATACCAAGATTTTTCAGAGCAACGAGCACCCCAATTTATTTCCATGATGGCTATGACCTTGTGGTTTTGGGGATATTCTTGCAGGAAAGGTTCACGCATGGGGTGATTGTTAAAGCATGGGAAAATATAAGAAATCACTCAGCTCTTGCTTCGCTTGAGCTCAGTTTAAATTCCTTTAACAGCAGTTTAAAGCGTGAATTTGTTGAGTTTTCGCTTTGGAATTATTACACAGGAAGAAGGGCGAGAGCGGGGTATTATAAAGAAGGAGCGAATTACCCGGAGGTTAGATTTGAAACACAACCAGTTATTATGACATCAAACGAAGCGAGCGTAAAAAATTCCGCAGGAGCATTTTCCACGCAGTATTATATGTTCATCTGGCGAAATGACACAGTGGTTGCTGTGATTTCAAATGTGAATTTAAATTCTGGGTTTGCTCGCTCTGAAGATGAATTCATTTTCCAGTATCACATAACCACTGGAACCTATAGCGAAGGTTATACATCGCTTGGAAATGGTTTAAGGGTAAAGTTAATTGTTCCAGATTTTGATAATTGGGGGAATTTAAATATCTTAAATTTGCAAGTTGCATTTGTCAAAGATAGAAATGTTTTCCCAAATCCTTTTTATGCGGATGGGATTGAAAAAATTTTGATCCCTGTTGATTCTGGAGCTGATGAAGTTGAATTAAAAATTTTCACCGTTGGACTTGACCTTGTGTATTCGGAAAAGTTGAAACCCGAATTTAATTTCGGAAATTATTTTGTGAGCTGGAATGGGAGAAATAATCTCGGTCAACTTGTGAAAAGCGGGGTTTATATTTATTTCGTTAATTCAGGTGGAAGTGAAAAGACCGGTAAGTTCGTTTTGATAAGAAAATGAATCAAATTTGATTTTCAAGTGGAATTCAAATTGATAGGAAAGAACATAAGGAAAAGTTTTGGGCGTTTGCTTGTTTTTGATTTGGTAAATTTTGAGCTTGGTGTTGGCTCATCCCTTGCTATTGCTGGAAGGAATGGTTCTGGGAAATCAACACTTGTCAAGATAATTGCAGGTCTTTTGAGCCCAAGCTCTGGTGAAGTAATTTATCAAATTGATGGTAAAAAGATAGATAAAATTGACTGGTTTAAATATGTTGGATTTGTTGCTCCTTACCTGCAGATTTATGATGAATTCACGGGATATGAAAATCTTGAAATACTTGCAAGGATAAGGGGTTTGAAAAATTATAAAGAAAAAATTGAAGATGTTTTAAAGCGTGTAAACCTTTACTCTCGCCGTTATGATCTTGTCCGTGGCTATTCTTCCGGGATGAAACAGCGCTTGAAATATGCTTGTGCGCTTCTTCATGAGCCTATTCTCTTAATACTTGATGAACCAACATCAAACCTTGACATAGAAGGGGTTGAGATGGTTTGGGCTATAGCTGAGGAACAAAAGAAAAAAGGAATTTTGATCGTTGCAACTAATGAACCAGAAGAGCTTCAAATGTGTGATGATGTTATAAATCTTGATGAATTAAAACAAAGGGTAAGAAATCAGATTGTTAAGTAGCATCTGGGCAATTTTTTTGAAGGATTTAAAGTCGGAGCTGAGGACAAGGTATGCTTTAAATGCTTTGATCATGTTTGTTGTTGTTACTATTTCAATGATCTTATTTGCAACTGCTGGTGAGATCATAAGTGCTGAGTTGCTTTCGGGATTGCTTTGGGTTGTGATATTTTTCTCTGCCATGTCAGGGCTTTCAAGAACATTTGTAAGTGAAGAAGATAGGGGAACTGTTATCTTTCTCCAGCTTGCGACACGACCAAGCGTTGTATATTTTGGTAAGTTGCTTTTCAATCTTGTTCTAATTTTTGGGATCAATTTTTTTGTCGTCATAGCTTATCTTTTAACCATGGAAAATTTTAAAATTAAAAGTTTTGATGTCTTCCTTGCTGGGTTGATTCTTGGAGGCGTGGGGCTTGCTTCGGCGTCAACGATAATTGCAGCGATAATTGCGAAGGCGAACACAAAAGGGACACTTTATCCGGTGCTTTCTTTTCCAGTGCTTTTACCTCTTTTGATAACAGCGATAAATATAACCCAACTTTCAACTCAAGGAACCACTCTTACTGAAACCGCAGGGCATTTAAGGATTTTAATCTCTTATTTTTTTGTTGTTATAATCGCATCGTACCTTTTATTTGATTACATTTGGAAGGAATAAGTAATGTGTCAGTTTTGTTTTACTTATTGAGTAAGTGTTGAGAATTTGGACACAAGGTGTCCTGAATTGTGTATAGTTGAATAAAAATCAATCTTTTTATCTCTGGCATACGAATTGATATTTGAAATTTAAATGAAAATAAACCAAAAGAGAAAAACTTAATGATTTGGAAAATTTTGCTTAGCTTATATATTGGAGTGATCACAGTCCTTGCATTTATAATTCCAATTGGATTTATCCCCGGGCTTGGGGAAAGGGCAAGAATAATTTTCCTTCATGTGCCTTCTGCGTGGTTAAGTGTAATTGCTTTTTTTGTGTCTATGCTTTATGGAATTCGTTATCTTAAGTCAAAAGATATATACAATGACATTAAATCTGTCGCTTCTGCAGAAATTGGATTTTTGTTTTGCTTTATCACCACTATAACTGGTTCAATCTGGGCGAAATTTAACTGGGGTTCTTTTTGGAATTGGGATCCACGTGAGACATCAATTTTTGTCCTTCTTTTGATTTATGGGGCTTATTTTGTTTTAAGGTCTGCAATTGAGATTGAAGAAAGGAAAGCAACGCTTTCAGCAGTTTATTCAATAATTGCTTTTGTTACGGTTCCATTCTTTATTTTCATTATGCCGAGAATTATGCCAGGTCTTCATCCGGGTTCAAAGGGTGACCCTGAAGGAGCTGGACCAGTTGTGAGTTTCAAGATGGACCCAAATATGAGGATTCTTTTCTTTGCTTCTTTAATCGGGTTTACGCTTGTATATTTATGGATTTTCAGTCTTCGTTCAAGAACGGAGATTTTGAAAATTAAAATTGAAAACAAAATATATCGGGAGGTTCAAAGTTGAGCATTTATGAATTTCTTGAGAAGAACTCAATCTATCTTGTTTTAATTATCGCTTTAATTGTTTGGCTATTTGTCTTTGCTTATCTTATAAGGGTTGATGTTAAGTTGAAAAAGCTTGAGGATGAATTTTCAAAGCTTGAAAACAAAGAGGAGGTTGAAAGATGAAGCTTAAAATTGTTGTTGGTTCCGTTTTAATTGCCGGTTTTATAATTTTTGGGGCTTACTCATTCATGGAAAGCAATGTTAAGTATGTGACTATAGAAGAAGCGAAAAAGACGGCAAAAAAAGTTCAAATCGTTGGTGAATGGGTTAGGGAGAAGGAAAGTTATTATGATGCGAGCACAAATCAGTTCGTTTTTTATCTCAAGGATGATAATGGAGATATTGTTAAAGTTGTTCATCATGGTGCAAAACCAAATAATTTTGAGATCGCATCCCATGTCGTTGTAAAAGGTCATTATGTGAATGGGGTTTTTGAATCTAAAGAGATTCTGACGAAGTGTCCATCAAAATATCAATCTGCAGATGCATTGAAACAATATAAATAAAAATTAAATTTTGGTGTGAAAAATGTTAGGCAGAATTTTAATATATATTGCTTTTATGACTGCTCTCTTTGCGACAATTGCCTATTATCTTTCATATAGAGGGCGAAAACATTTGATTGAAAAGGCGAGGTTAAGCTATCACATATCAGCAATTACAGTAATACTTGCCTCTGCCTTTCTGCTATATTTGATTTTAACGCATCAATTTCAATATACGTATGTCTGGAGTTATAGCTCAACTGATTTGTCAACGCCACTTCTAATTTCAACTTTTTATGCTGGTCAGGAAGGAAGTTTTATGTTATGGACTTTTTATACTGCAATACTTGGGTTATTTTTAATGAGCTATGCAAGGCGTAATGGATATGAGCCGGAAGTTATGAGCATTTACTCACTTGTTAAGGTTTTTCTATTGCTGATTTTAATTGTTAAGAGTCCATTTGAGTATGTGTGGGAAACATGGCCTGGTCAAGTTCATGAGGGTTTTATCCCGCCGGAAGGACGAGGTCTTAATCCCTTGCTTCAAAATTTTTGGATGGTGATCCATCCACCGATAATTTTTATTGGCTTTGCTTCAATGGCGATACCATATTCTCATGCCATAACAGCGCTTTTAAGACGAGAGTATTTGACATGGGTTAAACCAGCGATGCCGTGGACGATTTTTGCTGCCTTAACGCTTGGCGCTGGTCTTGCAATAGGTGGTTTTTGGGCTTATGAGACACTCGGATGGGGTGGATTCTGGGGATGGGACCCTGTTGAAAATTCATCTTTAGTTCCATGGCTTATCGCAGTTGGAACAATCCACACAATGTATGTTCAAAGAAGAACAGGAGCTTTCACACGATGGAATTTGGGAATGTCAATCTTGGCTTTTGTCCTGGTTTTGTATAGCACATTTTTAACAAGAAGTGGAGTTCTTGGAGATACATCTGTTCATTCATTCGTTGATCCTGGAATGTGGGTTTATTCACTTTTAATTTCATTGATGGTGATCTTCACAGGAATAGGTTTCGGATTATTGTTTGCCAGAAGGAAGGAGATTCCAAAGGTTAAAGTTGAATCAGATCTCTTGTCAAGGGAGTATAATTTGTTCCTTGCTTCTGTTATACTTGTTATAATTGCTGGCTTTGTGATAGTAGGGACATCTTCCCCGATAATAACAAAAATTCTCCAGGGGAAAGCAAGCGCTGTTGATGTTTCTTATTACAATAAAACAACGCTTCCACTTGGGATAGTAATGGCTCTATTGATTGGGCTTGCTCAAGTTATGTGGTGGAGAAAAACGAAGCCAGAAGCATTAATGAAAACACTTGTATTTCCCACAGCAGCATCAACGATTTTTACCTCAATTTTAATAATTATTGGTGTCAGAGAAATTTTAATAGCTCTATTTGTCTTAACATCTTCTTTTGCTTTCTTTGTTAATTTGAGAATTGCTTATAAAATTGCTCGTGGTAATCCAAAGTATATAGGAGCTTCTTTAACTCATGTGGGGGTTGGGCTTTTCCTTCTGGGAGTTATCGCATCAACAAAATATGATAAAACTCAAGTTGTCTCACTTCCAAAGAATCAAACGATAAGCGCTTTTGGATATAAATTGACCTATATTGGGAATCAAAAAATTGATAAAGAAAGAGTTGCTTACAATGTAAAAGTTGAGAAGGATGGTGATTCATTCATTGCACCGTTGCAGATGTATTTCAGTGAATATAATCAGGGTGTGATGAGACATCCTTATATCTTTAGTTTACTGAATTATGATATATTCAGCAATCCCAAACTTCCAGCTTTCCTTGTCAAAAATATGCTTATGAACGATCTTTATCTTTCTCCAATGAGTTTGGAAAAGAGCTCTGGATTTAACCCGCATGCAACTGGAGATATCATTATACTAAGCAAAGATCAAGAGCGAACCGTTGGGGATTACACATTGAAATTTATTCGCTTTGATATGACCTCGGATGATATGGCAAAAATGATGGCCGGACAGGATTTCGCAATAGGTGCGGTAATTGAAGTTACATACAAAGGCAAAAAACAGCAAATCATTCCGAAGATTTATTATCGGAACAACATGCCGATGCCAGAAGCGGTTAAGGTCGGAGATAAACAGTTAACATTTATAAATCTAAATGTTGAATCGGGACAGATTGCAGTAAGTTTTCGCTCCGATGATGCTAACTTGCAGGTTCAGAGTGAGCCAGTAGAAGTTCTTGTAATTGAAGCAAGTGTTAAACCTTTTATAAATCTTGTTTGGTTTGGTGTTCTTGTTATCCTTGCTGGATTTATAGTTTCAATGGTCAGAAGAATATCTGAAGTAAAGGGATAACTTCAATTTTATTTAAATTTGGGAGCAAAAGATAAGTTAAATAAAGGTGTGCGATTTACGCACACCTTTTTAATTTGTTTTTATAGTTTTTCTATTTATCTTGTTAGGTGCTATCGTGCGAGGCTATTTTAGGGGGTGGGAAAATTATAAATCTGCCCCATCTGTTCTTTTGATTAAAATAACTTTAAAAATTTAGCTTTTAAGGAGAAATAACTATGAGAACCTCAATTTTTATTTTTCTAACTTTTTTATTCGCGCTGAACCTTTTAAATTCCCAAGTTCCAAAAATTGGAACAGAATTTTTAGTTGAAATTGGAAGTGATTCCGTTTTTGCACTTGCGGGTGCATTTGACAGCGAAAAATATCTTGTTATTATGCGGAAGGAATTACCAACAGGTGGAGCTCAAATAATTGGGCAGTTTTTATCAAAAGTTGATAACTCTTTAATAGGATCTCCAATTTTATTTGGGATAACCAATATACCAGATACTGCTTTAGAAGTTGGTATCCCACAGGTTGCTTTTGACGGCAGTCGCTTTCTTGTTGTGTGGACAGATGGAGAATATGGTGGAATTAAATATCGCTTTATTGATGCTAAAACTTTCCAGTTAAGCAATTTATATTCAGATTCAACTTTGCGATGTTATTTAAGTGGTGTTTCAACTCTTCATTTTAATTCAGTGCTCAATAAGTATTTTCTTGTTTTTGCAATTAAAAGCGCGGGTGCTTATTATTTAGCTGGGACATTTATACGACCGGATGGATACATGGAAGGTTCTTTTCAGATATCCAATGTTCCTGCGCGAAAAGAATATTCGCTTGCTTATGGCAGTTCTAAATATCTGATTTGTTTCATTAAAGAGACAGGCGACTATGACAATGAAGTTTGGGGACAAATAATCAGTGAAAGTGGATATCAAATTGGTGGAGCTTTTTTAATTGATGGAAGTTCTGAACCAAGCGATAATCCACTATTTGTTACTTTTGACGGGGCAAAATTTATTTGCTTTTTCCCAGATGAGGAAATAACCGGTTGGAAAATTTATGCGAGATTTGTAAGTCCTGATGGAGTAACTCAAAGCGGACGAATCTTGATTACTTCTAATGCTCATATTCTTCCTTACGCTGTGGTGAACAACGATGAGATATTGTTTACATGCACAGGGTTTGAATTTTCAGGAAATCACTTAACATCAAAAGTTATTGGTCGCTTTTTTGATTTATCTTTAAGTCCAAAGAGTGACGAATTTGTAGTTTTTGATACCCTTGGTATAAAAAATCCAGTTTCTTGCTTTGCCGTTTATGCAGATGGAAAATATCTTGCTTTTACGACAAGGTTTAGATTAAGCTTTCGGGGCGATCAACTTTATCTTACGGATGGAGATGTTTACGGTGTAACGATTTCACCGATCACGAAAGTTGAAAGTGTTAGCGGATCTCCATTAGAATTTAAACTTTATCAAAATTATCCCAATCCATTTAACCCAACAACTACAATTCGTTTTTCCCTTCCGCAGCGAGAACATGTAACCCTGAAAGTTTTTGATATCCTTGGCAGAGAAGTAGCAACGCTGGTGAATGAGGAATTAAACTCAGGCGAACATTCAGTTGTTTTTGAGGCAAAGGGTTTGCCAAGTGGGGTCTATTTTGTTCGCTTACAGGCAGGAAAATTTATTCAACAAAACAAAATGGAAATGATAAAATAAGAGGAACATATACTGGGAGTGCTATTTGGGGAATCTTTGTAAAGCAATTAAAGCTTGTGGGAATAAAAATCGTGCCCTTGATACTAGCATTTCTTCTCCCCGTAGCCCTTGATGCACAAACACAGCAAAAGCAAAAAATTGGATCTTCCTTATCAAGCACAAGTTAATCCATGTGACTTACTTACTAAAAAAGAAGTAGAAAATGCTCTATCTGGTGATTTTGGGAGTGTAACCGTTGTTGATGTGGAAATTGAGAAGGACCAGCCCAGATGTGTGTGTTGGTATAGTTATTATGAGGGTGGGAAAGCAGGACGCCATCACTCTGTGGGCGTCTATTATAGTCGTGGGAAGAAAGCTTTGGAAATGTTGGAGTGGGTTAAAGAAAGAACTCGGAAAGGGAGCACTATCTACGATCCAGAGACCGAATCTATTTCTGACCTCGGAGATGAAGCATACTGGACCGGTGGTAATCGGCTTGTAGTACGAGTTAAAGACAGTGTGCTTGAAATATATCCATTGCCCCCATATCCATTACCTTCTAAAGAGATTGGCATCAAAATGGCGAAGATTGCAATTCAAAGAATCAAGTGATTTTAACAGATATTTGTTTAATCTGCTAAATTTTTGCTTAACATAGATTGGCTATTTAGCATATTCTCGGGAGTTGTTCACCAGCAAGCATATCAACAACTCTTTTCCCACCGATGATAGTTTTCATCAGGACAACTCCCGGATGTTCTTCTGTGATTTCGCCAATTATTCTTGCTTCTTTTCCGAAGGGATTATTTTGCATTGTTTCAAGGACTTTTTCTGCATCTTCTGGTGATACAACTACGATCAATTTACCTTCGTTAGCAACATAAAGTGGATCAAGTCCAAGCATTTCACAAGCTGCTTTGACAGGTTCAGGTATTGGAATTTCCGGTTCCCATATTTCAACTCCAATTTTCGCAGATTGAGCGAGTTCGTTTAACGCGCTTGATATACCACCTCGGGTTGGATCACGCATCCAGTGTATGTTTTTACTTATGGATAAAATATCCTGAACAAGATGGTTTAACGGAGCTGTATCACTTTGAATTTCTATCTCAAATTCCAAGCCTTCGCGCTTTGATAAAATAGCTATCCCATGTAAACCTATTGGACCATTTATCAAAATTTTATCCCCGGGTTTAACTCTGCGCGGAGAAATTTCAATATCATGATCAATTACCCCAATTCCAGATGTGTTGATAAAAATTTTATCACCTTTTCCTTTTTCAACAACTTTAGTGTCGCCTGTGACAAGGAGCACATCAGCTCTTTCGCATGCTTTTTTCATGCTTTCAACGATTAAACATAGATCTGAGATTTGGAAACCTTCTTCAATTATGAAGCCCGCGCTTATGAATAGCGGTTTTGCACCTCCAACGGCTAAATCGTTTAC
>Ga0209289_100625_pt1 | contig 17252 bp, 14 predicted proteins | sample GXS110809BmetaG_FD_184121 | JGI IMG/M metagenome (GOLD analysis project Ga0209289, IMG submission 184121) | Hot spring microbial communities from Gongxiaoshe hot spring, China to study Microbial Dark Matter (Phase II) - GXS 110809B (SPAdes)... ...
TCAGGATGGCGAAACATGAAAGCACGGGTTTGGGCAAAGTCGCGGGACGGTCCGCCCTCCAGCAAGTAACTTGCCAGCGTGAAGGGCGCTCCCGCAAAGCCGATGAGGGGCAAACCGTTCAGTTCTCCCTTGACTATCTGAATGGCTTGCATCGTCGCAGGAGCGAGAGCCTCATCATTGGGCACAAGCAGTTGCCGAACATCTTCAAGGGAACGGATAGGTTGAGCAATGACGGGACCAACGCCTTCCTGCACTTCCAACTCAATGCCCATCCCTTCCAGCGGTGTCATCAAATCGGCGAAGATGATGGCGGCGTCTACGGCGAAACGGCGCACGGGCATCAAAGTGATTTCGGCTGCCAACTCAGGATGACGGCAAAGTTCCATTAGCCCGTAGCGTTCCCGCAGACGGCGATATTCGGGCAGGTAGCGCCCCGCCTGTCGCATGAACCAGACGGGCGTGCAATCGGTCGGTTGACGACGGCAAGCCCGCAAAAAGCGATCCCTCATGAAGCAACCGTCACCCCATAGCGCCAGCCCTCTTTCAAGCGCGGATGCCTTTCCGCCTTTGCGGAGGTGGCGAAGGCGGCATTTCCTCTTGCCCTGGTGCTTCCATCGCTGCTTGCACTTTGGGCGATAGGAAGATAGGGGCTTTCGCCCGCAGCGCCAAAGCGATGCTATCAGAGGGGCGGGCATCCAACTCCTTGAGCCCTTCGTTAGTGCGCAGCACTAAAGTGGCGTAGAAGGTGTTGTCGCGCAGGTCGTGAATGACGACGCGTTCTACCTTTGCCTTCAGCGCTTGAAGGGCGGCGTAGAAAAGGTCGTGGGTCATCGGTCGGGGGAAAGAGATGTCGTTGAGGGCGGCGGCGATGGCTAAGGCTTCCGCTTCTCCAACCCACACCCGCAACACCTTCTCGCCCTTTTCAGGGGCTAAGACGACAACTTTTGCTCCGATAGGATCGTTGTAGACTTGCTTGACTTTCACGGGCAAAAGGTCGTCGGCGGCTTGGGCAAGTCCCGCTTGACGGACAGACCGCCAACCCCAAACGCCTGCCCCACCCAAGAGGGCGCCCGTTCCTGCTAACCGCAACACGGCTCGCCGCGACAACTTCATCCTTGTTCACCTCCCTCATTAGATAGCGTCGCCGTCATTTTAGCAGCCTCCCCTCGGTTGACGACAGGCGAAAAATGGTCTGGAAGAAGGGTTTGCAGGACAATTTTGATGGCACCCGCCACAGGCACTGCCAACACCATCCCCAAGATGCCCATCATTGTCCCTCCCGCCGTCACGGCAAAAAGGACGGTCAACGGATGCAAACCCACTCGTTGACCGACGACTTTAGGCATGATGAGCCAATCAAAGACTTGGTTGATGGCAATTAACCCGACGGCTACGACAAGAGCGCAAAGGACAGGATGATGTTGGGCTGTCGTGTATGCCGCCAGCACACCCGTCAAGGTCGTCACGATCGCCCCGAAATAAGGGATGGCATAAGAGGTGCCCCCTAATGCCCCGATGGCTAAGGCAAACTGCATCCCAAACAATTGCTGGCAAATCGTCAAGAAGGCGATGTCGGTGATGCCGACGACAAGGCAAAGAGCGAGGTAACCGCGCACATAACGCCCGACCAAAGCACTAATGTCCCGAAGAAGCGTTGCCCCTACCTCCCGATACTCTGGCGGCACCCACCATCGCACGCGTTCCCGAAGAGGGTCGTAAATTTGCAAGGCGTAAAAAGCGATGAGAGGCACGAGGATGAGGGAAAGAAGCCCTGAAAGGGAAGAAAGGATGCCTTGTAAAGAAGCGAGCAACCATTTGCCTAACTGCTCGCCGATTTGTTGGAGCGATTGCTCCACAAATGGTGGCAAGTCGCCTTTCAAGAGACGACGCTCTATGGCGTTCAACCCTTCCTGCGCCAGCAAGTAATAACGCCCCTTTGGTGGCAGGCATCCTTGCACTAACTCTGTCGCCTGACCGATTAAAGGCGGAAGAACCAGCACCAAAACGGACAAAGCCAGTAAGGCAAAGAGGGCGAAGACCACCCCGGTCGCCGCTGTCCGTGAAAGTCCTCGTTCCTGCAAACGATCTACCAACGGGTCTAACAGATAGGCAAGGAAGAAGCCGAGGAAAAAGAGAGGCAAGATGGAACGAATGCGCCAGAGGAAAAGGGCGACCAACAAAAGAGCGACCGAAAGGATAAGGCGCCGCAACCAGCGCACTTGTTCGGGCGTCCAAGGGCTGGCGGCTTCGCTCTTCCTCTCATTGCCCATCGCCGTCGTCCCCTTCTCCCTCGGCAAGAGGCGTTCTTCGCCGTTGCCTCCTGCTGGGTTGCGTTATCCCTCCCCCGCCCCAAAGGTTCAAAGGACCGCGCAAATATGCTTGCATCTTTTGCAGTGCCCGCCGCAATAACCGAGAGACATGCATCTGGGAAATGCCGAGGCGCTTGGCAATTTGTTGCTGAGTGAGGTCGTCGTAAAAACGCATCTGGACGATTTTTCGCTCCCGTTCGTCTAAAACGCTCATCGCTTCCTCCAGCAACTGCCGTTTCTGCCATCGCTCCATTTCCTCGTTCTCCGACGCCATCAGCAACTCGGCGAGGGATTGAGGACGGTCATCGTCATCGCTTGCCAATTCTTGCTCCAACGACAACGCCTCATAAGCATTGGCAGCCTCCAAGGCTTCCATGACTTGCTCTTCGCTGACGCCCAGTTCCTGCGCTAACTCCGCTATCGTCGGAGGACGCCCCAGTTGTTGGGTCAGGACATCTATGAGTTTGTAGGCGCGCTGATTAAGTTCCTGAAGCCCCCGAGGTAAATGCATCGTCCAAGCGGTATCCCGAAAATGCCGTTTCAATTCGCCCAAGATGGTCGGGATGGCGAAAGTGATGAACTTCGTCCCCCGATCCGGGTCATACCTGTCAACGGCGTTGATGAGCCCGTAAAGGGCGACTTGAATGAGGTCTTCCAAAGGTTCGCCCCGCCCCATGAATCGCCTCGCTAACGCTTTCGCCAAATCCATATGGCGAAAGATCAACTCGTCCCGCACCTTTGGGTCACGGGTCTCTTTCCATAGCCGAAAAAGTTCCTCAGTGTCCATTTGCCGCAGTTGCCAGTCGGTCATCGCCCCCGCCCCCATTTTTGTCAACCGACTCGGCGCTTGACCATTCGGACGATTGTCCCTTGCCCCTCAGCGGACTGCAGAATCACTTCGTCCATGACCGCCCGCATAATCATCGTCCCTAAATTAGTGCGTGCCCCGCTGGGAATGCCCCGTCCCACATCCCGCACCTCAATGACAAGAGCGTTCTGCTCCGCCCAGCAACAGATGGTGAAATGTTTGCCCTGCCGATCCTCATAAGCGTGCTGAATGACATTGGTGCATGCTTCCGAAACTGCCAATTTGATGTCCTCCACTTCGTCCAAGCCAAACCCCAGTTGCGATGCGAAGGTGGCGCACGCCAAGCGGGCAACGGCAATCAATTCAGGTTCGCATGCCAATTGCAACTCCATCCGCCACTGCGTAGCGGTCGGCGGCGGTCCGACAGGCGCCTTCGCCCGCTCGCTGACCGACGGTTGTGGCGTGAGGGGCTGAACCTTGAGCCGCTCCCGCTCTTCTGCCGTCCGCCACTCCGTCAAAGCATCGCTGACCGTCAGGAAATTGGGCAAGGTCTCCAACAGACCGAGGGTTTCCAGCAACTTGCGTAACCGAGGTTGCCGAAGGACGACAGCGAACTTCAGCCCGTTGTTTTCCGCCTCACCCCATGCCCGCATCAATGCCCCAATGCCCGAACTGTCCATGAAATCCACACCATCCAAGACGACGACCACCCCCCGTTCCGCTCGGCGGAGGGCATCGCCTAACGCTTCCCGCACTTCATCTTGAACGGCAGCATCCAAAGTGCCTTGCAACTCCACGACAATGACACCTGTTTCTGGCTCGCGGGTTGCGATGCGCAACGGCATCGGTCATCACCTCGCTCCATCGCCTGCCGAAACGCCGCCCCTTTTTTACCCCCTCGCCCACCGAGCCATGCTTCCTCTGCCCCAGCAGGCACCAAAAGTTTGCCGCTCCCCTCCGCCAGCGAAAACGAAGGCGAAGGCTCCCAGCCGCAACAAACTTCCAGCCAATTCTTCCCTGCCTCATTTCCTGTAGGGCACGGCTTAATGCCGTGCCGGTGGAAAGGCTCGGCGCCATTTCAAACCACGCCCTAAAAGCCCTGATCGGTGACCCACCGAAAGGCTCATCCTCCCATAAGGCTCAATTTCCGAACGCCCTCACCGACCTTGAGGAGGCTCGGAAAGGGGCTGGGATAAGTTTGGAGCGTCGTGGCTGACAGCCACTCCAACAGAGACGAGCGCCCCGATGCCCTATCCTTCTACATCCTCAACACCGAAACTTGACGCCTTTGGAGTTCTGGGATATAGTGACGGGTGACGCAAAAGTTAAATCATATGCAGTTGGGTGCAGGAGATAGCGAGGATGAGCCAGATAACCTCTGATGGCTTCCCGAAGGATGGCGACTTTGGCTCCTGCCCCACGCTTTCGTTTCAGGGGGCTGTCTTGGAAGCCGCCTTGGGAAGGCATCATGAGTGGGGGGCTTTTTCCCTTCGGGCTGACACCTTGCCGCTTCGGTGCAGGGGAAAAACCTTTTGGGCGGTGATGAGGAAAGGGATGTGGTTTATGTCGGTGCACTTGGGTGGGGTCAATGCAATCACCTCCTCTTGACAGGCTTTACCTTTTGCGTTACCATGAAAGCCTGAAAATGAGATTACACACCTCAAACTTCTTAATCGGGGGCGGAAGTGATGCAACGGCGTGAGTTTTTCAAATGGGTGATGGGAGCGTTCATGGTAACTGCGCTTAAGGGGAGTGTGCTGAATGAGAATGTTCGCAAACTGAACATCATCGTTATCCTCGTTGACGATATGGGCTACGCTGATGTTGGTTTCAATGGCTGTGAGGATATCCCAACGCCTAACATTGATTCGCTTGCTCAGAATGGAGTTCGGTTCACCAATGGCTATGTCTCTCACCCTTGGTGTGCTCCGACCCGTGCTGGCATCATGACGGGGCGTTACCAGCAACGATTTGGCTTTGAAAACAACCCGCGCTTTGACTTCAATGATGAATTGGCGGGTTTGCCGGAAGGCGAAATCACAATCGCTCAGGTGCTTAAACAGGCTGGTTATGTTTGCGGTATCGTGGGGAAGTGGCACTTAGGTGCTCACCCGAAGTTTCACCCCTTGAAGCGGGGATTTGACGAGTTCTTTGGTTTCAGGGGTGGGGGGCACGATTACTTTGAGTCCTTTGAAAGCGTAGCCCCAGAGATGTTCCGAAAGGCTTTGAACTACTACGAAATGCATCGCCTCCCCTTGGAACGGGGTTTCAATGAGTGGGAGCCTTTGAAAGGTTACTTGACTTTCGTGCTCGCCGATGAGGCTGTCAAGTTCATTGAGCGAAACCGGAACAAGCCGTTCTTCCTTTACCTCGCTTTTAATGCCCCTCACACCCCGTTGGAAGCGCCGAAGGAATATGTTGACAAGTTCAAACACCTCTCGGACAAACGACGACGAATTTATGCCGCTATGGTCAATGCCCTTGACGATGCTATTGGGCGAGTTTTGAAGTCGCTGAAGGAACTCGGCTTAGAAAAGGACACACTGATCTTTTTCTTGAGCGATAACGGGGGTCCAATCGGAGACGGTGCTTCCAACGGTTCAACGAACACCCCTCTCAAAGGTGGCAAGGGCAACTTGTATGAAGGCGGCATTAGAGTTCCCTTCGCTGTTCAATGGAAAGGGAAGTTGCCTGCGGGGAAGGTTTACGAGCATCCTGTTATTTGCCTTGACATTTTTACAACTGCGGTTGCAGCGGCGGGACTTACTTTGCCAAAGGACCAAAAAATTGACGGCGTGGACTTGACTCCTTATTTGCTTGGTGAAAGAACTGGCTCGCCGCACGAGTATCTGTTCTGGCGGATCGGCGGTGGGAGACGAATGGCTGTGCGAGACGAACGATACAAACTCATCAAGCGCGAGGATGGGAAAGTGGAACTTTACGACTTGCAAGAGGATATTGGGGAACAGCGCAATTTAGCGGACAAGTTACCCAAGGTTGTGGATCGGTTGACCGAAGTTTTGAGGGAGTGGAACTCGGAACTTAAATCGCCGATTGTCCCGCCTCCGAAGGAGGGCGAAGCAACCTGAGAAAGACGGTTCGTCTCCTGAGCCCTTTGACCTCGTGCTATTTGCCGACAAATTTGTGGGACAAAGTAATCGCAAATGAGGTGATTTCATGCTCACAGTGATTGCGCTTGTCGGTGTCCTGTTTGGGACAGCCTCTGGTGCCGCATCAAAATGGCAAAGGAGTGGCGATGTTTGGGAAGTCGTCGGGCGAACTTATTCCCTCCAAATCAGCGCGAAAGATGGCAGCATCCTTTCCCTCTCGCAATCGGGGAGGCAAGGCACGATTTTGCGGAGTGGCGAAGATGGACTTTGGCGGGTTAGGTTTAACGACGGCTCGGAATTGAACGCTCGTTCTGTCAGCGATGTGAAGGTTGAGCAAATTGCGGAAAATGCTTTGCGGCTGACCTATAGCCACGCTCAAATCATCGTCGCCATCACTATCACGGCTCGCGATGAAAGCGTTGATTTTGATGCCGAATTGGCGCCGAAGGGCAAGCACCTTTTGGATTTCGTTTTGCCAGCCCGCTTGCGCTTTGCCCCTAAACAAACTCAAAGGCTCATCTTCCCGATAGGCGGTAACGATTCCGTCGGCGTCGCCTTTTTGCGCCCGTTCTTTGAGGCTCAACCGCCTGACAAACCTGCAAGGTGGGAGCGAAAGACTTTTGGCTCAAAAGGCTTTATCTCTGTGTTCGGCAGCCCTTTGCAAATGCTATCGGACAATAGGCTGACAAATTTGCGGGTCACCAATGAAGGTCAGAAGTGGCTGAATTCTGAGGCGCAAAAGTTAGCATCGCAAAGGCAAGTTGTTGTCAACCGACCGCCACAGCGAGTAGGGGACTTGCTTGTGCTCGTTGAAGCCACTGACGGTCGCCCCTTCTTTGCGGGCAAATTCATCGGAAAAGGGAGTTTTTGGCTCATGGGCGGGCGATGCGGTAGACCTGAACAGGCGCCGCTGCAGTTGAGTTTGGTGGAAAGCGTGTTGCAAAGGGTGCTCCCTCAAAACAGGCGCATCGGCTTGATCGCTTTGCACAATGAACCCGCTCAAGGTGGTTGGTCGGCAGTTTCGGTTCAAGGTTGGCGGGAGCGTTTGGGGCGAGTTGGCGAAGTGTTGGAGTTGCGCAACGGTGGCGAAATTTTGAACGCATTGAAGCAAAACGCTGTCGCTGCTGTCGTCAACCCTTACACCGAACGGCTGCTCCTTCCGAGCGCTGAAGGTTATGATGTCGTCATTGAAGCCATCCGCAACTATGTGCAAGGTGGCGGGCATTGGTTTGAAGTTGGTGGCTACCCCTTCTTCTATGGCTTGCTCCCATCACCTTACTACCGCATTTTTGGGGAGTATCCGGGAGAAGCATTTGCCGACTTTTTGCACATTGACACTTTCGCAGGTTCTGCATCTGTTTACCGAATTCAGCGACGAGTTTGGAAGCCTTGGGCAGGTCAAACGGACAAGAGAGCCATTTTTGTGCCAGGGGGCTTGGCTTGCGGTGCGGATGAAAAGGGTGGCTATTTTGAGCGCCGATTTTCCACCTTCGTTGAGGCGGGCAAGAGTTGGAAAGCGCTGACAGTGAGGGTGCAGATTGGCAGCAGTCCTGAGGATGCCTTGCGAATTTATGGCGAATTGAATGGCATTCGGCGCAAACTTGCCGAAAAGATGCCATCTGAATTGTTGGCGAAGTTCAAACAAGCGGTTTTAGTTCGGTTGCACACAAGCGGACAAAAGCAAGTGCATCAACAGATTGCCGTCCTTGACCTTTTGCCTGTGCCCAGCATCATCCACTTCACCGAGTATTTGCCACTGGGCTTTGACCGCCCCTATCCCATCCACTTCCCGCCTAATGAGAACTATGGGACAGCCGAGGAATTTGCCGAATTTTTGCGGCTTGCCCGAGGGAGAGGGCATTTGGTCATGCCTTACACCAACCCGACTTGGTTTCCCGACGAATCGCCTATATGGCAGTTGGAGGGTGACAAAGCCAAAGAAGCGCTTTCTCGGAATCTTCGGGGGGACTTTTACCGTGAGACTTACAGTGGCGGTGCTGCATCGGGCTACAGCATTTGCTTTTGGCATCCTTTGGTTCAAAGATACAACCGAGAGACGGTTCGCATATTCACGGAGGTGTTGCCCGTTGACATTTTGTTCCAAGACCAATGCGGTGCGAGGAAATGGAGATACGACACCAACTCGGCATCGCCGACGCCTTACGCCTACACGGAAGGCATTTTGTCAATGGTGGCGGAGGACAGTCAAAAAGCGCCGCTGTCAACGGAAGGTGGGTGGGATCAAGTAGCGGAATATCAGGTGCAGTTGTGCGGGCTGTCGTTCGGGATTGTCCCGACAATGCCGAGACTTCCTGGGCATAGGTTGCTCAAGGAGAGTTTTTCGCCCAACACCTGGCGAGTTTTTCCCGTCGCGCAAGTTCTTGTCCACGATAAAGTAGCCATGCTCATGCACAATTTGGGACAAGGTGTCACTGATAGGCGAATTTTGGCGTGGGTTTTGGGCTTGGGTTACGGTTTGCAGTTCAGAGTTTCGGCGACGGCGTTGATGCAAGACGAGCGAGTTCGTGAGTGGTTGAAGTGGCTTTCGGTGCTTCAGAAATCCGTTTGTGCCCGATACCTTGGTGAACCTTTGGTCGCCTTTGAGCATGAGCGAGAAGACGAGAAGGCATCGTGGGACGATGACGGGGTTATTCGGGCGATTTACGGTTCTGTCCGAATTGTGGCGAATTTGAATTCAAAGGCGTTGAGAGAAAGCGGACGGGTCATCTCGCCGTATGGCTTTTATGCGACAGCGCATAATGTCATTGCGGCAAACTTGCAATCGGTTGGCGACTTTGATTTCGGTGATGAAGGCATTTCTTTCGTGGTGGAGCGCAACGGCGGGCAAACCCACATTTGGGTTTACGCATTGGCTGGGCAACGGGTGGCGGTGGAGTGGCAAGGGAAGGCGGGGAAAGTGCGCATGATTTGGGATGATGGCAGCGAAACGATGGGCGAAGTTCTCAACGGCTCGCTTGTTTTCCAAGTGCCATCAAAACCTGCGGGCAACATTAAGCGGGTTTGGCATTGCGTTGTGAAGTGAGAGATGCGGTATGTTTACCCCTGCACTCTTTGGGGAGGTGGATTGAGGTGCGAATTCTTTACATTGACATTGACTCGTTGCGTCCCGACCACTTGGGCTGTTGTGGCTATCATCGCAACACTTCACCGACGATAGATTGGATTGCTTCGGAAGGGGTTCGGTTTGAACGCTGTCATGTAAGTGACGCTCCATGTTTGCCTTCACGGACCGCTTTGGTGACTGGCAGGTTCGGAATTCATACTGGGGTCGTCGCCCATCACGGTCGCGCTGCTGACCCTTTTCCCATCGGCGCTGAGAGACGATTTAGCATCACTCCTGGGTTTGAACCCTGGTTCACAATGTTGCAGCGTGCAGGCTTTTACACAGTTTCAATAAGCCCATTCCCACAGCGGCACGCTGCTTGGTGGTTCGTCGGTGGGTTGCGTGAATGGGTCAACACTGGCAAAAACGGGATGGAACGAGCGGACGAAATTAACGCTTTTGCCGTTGAATGGCTCAGACGAAATGCGGAAAGAGATAACTGGTTCTTGCATGTCAACTATTGGGACCCACACACGCCCTACCGAACACCCGACGAATACGGCAACCCGTTTGAAAATGACCCACCACCCGACTGGTTGACGGAAGAGATCATCAAGCAGCCTTGGGATGGCATAGGGATAAGGAGCGCTCAAGACGCTTGGTCTTGGTATGGTGTCCCTTACCCGCACCAGTGGACGAGGATGCCGACAGCGATCTCCAATTTAGACGACTGGAAGCGATGGATTGACAGTTACGATACTGGCATTCGCTATGTCGATGACCATGTTCGCCAACTATTGGACATCTTGGATGAGAAGGGAGTGCTTGACGAAACGGTCATCATTGTCTCGTCCGATCACGGTGAGAATCAAGGGGAGTTGAACTTCTACGGTGACCACCACACTGGTGATTTCATCACATCGCGGGTTCCACTCATCGTCCGCTTCCCTGGCATAACGGCCTTACAGAAAGGACGCGTTGACAGATCCTTGCACTATCAGTTTGACTTCGCTGCGACTTTGCTGGAACTTTTGGGAGCGAAAGTCCCAGAACGATGGGATGCGAAAAGTTTCGCCAATGCCTTCCGTGAAGGACGCGAGGAAGGACGACCTTACCTTGTTTGCAGTCAAATGGCATATGCGTGTCAACGGTGCGTGATGTTTGACAACTGGGCACTGATACGAACCTACCATGCCCAACTAAGCGACTTCCCAGACATCATGCTCTTTGATATCACTTCCGACCCTCACGAGTTGAATAACTTAGCAGATGAGCGTCCAGAAATCGTTGAGCGAGGGTTGGCGCTTTTGCAACAGTGGCACGACGAGATGATGAGCACAGCGATTGAGCCAATTGACCCGCTTTACATTGTCTTGGGTGAGGGAGGACCGTTTGACGCCAGAATCTACTGGCAAAAATACTGCGAGCGGTTGCGGGAAACCGGGCGAGAACGCTACATTCCTTTGCTTGAGGCTCGGTTCAAAGGAGGGTGACAGCGATGAATGTCGTCGTCGTGATTTTGGACACGCTGAGGAAAGACCATTTGGGCTGTTACGGGAACGAGTGGGTGCAGACACCAAACCTTGACGCTTTCGCTCGTGACAGTTTGCGGTTCACCCGCGCTTACCCTGAGTCGCTTCCGACCATCCCAGCCCGCCGAGCCATCCACACAGGCAAACGCACTTTCCCGTTTCGCAACTGGATTCCGCAAAAAGGCGACACCGTTCGGATTTACGGGTGGCAGCGCATTCCCGAAGAGCAAGTGACTTTGGCGGAAATTTTAAAGCAGCATGGCTACACGACCGCCTTCGTCACCGACACCTACCACCAGTTCAAGCCATCCATGAACTTTCACCGAGGCTTTGATGTTTGGCGCTGGGTCAGGGGACAAGAGAGCGATAGGTATCAGCCGGTTTCGCGGTGCGACGAAAAAAAGTTGCAGCGTTACTTGCCAGACCGATGCAAAGGCACAGGCGTTGAACGGTTGTTGAGACAATATCTCGCCAACACCGCCGACCGCCGAAGCGAGGAAGATTGGTTTGCCCCAAAAGTTTTCCGAGAAGCGATGGAGTTACTGGAATATTTGCAGCGCTGTCAACCCTTTCTGCTCGTCGTTGACAGTTTTGACCCTCACGAGCCTTGGGACCCGCCACCGCAGTATGTTGCCCTCTACGACAACCCTGACAAAGACGCGGCTGACATTATCACCCCCCTTTACGGCAAATGCGATTGGATGACGGAACAGCAATTGAAGCGGATGCGAGCCAACTACGCTGGTGAGGTGACTTTAGTTGACAAATGGTTCGGTCACTTCATCAACAAACTCGCTGACTTAAGGTTGCTGGAAAATTCGTTGGTCATCGTCCTTTCCGATCACGGTCACTCCTTGGGCGAGCACGGGGTTACGGGCAAAATCCCTTGGGCGCTTTACCCAGAACTCATTGACATCCCATTCTTCATCCGCCATCCCGAAGGCAAAGGTGCAGGTCAAACGAGCGATTATTTCGCTTCAACCCACGATGTCGCCCCGACCGTCTTGGGCGCTTTGGGTGTAGAACCTCCGCAACCGATGGACGGAGTTGACTTGACCGTTTTGCTTGATGGCAAAGAGCCGCCGAAACGAAACCACATAACGACGGCTTTCAACAACTTCGTTTGGGTTCGCGACGACCGCTATGCGCTGATTTGCCGCAACGACGGCGCCGAACCGAAACTTTATGACCTGCAAACCGACCCGCAATGCGAAAAAGACATTGCCAGCGAGAACCCGCAAATCGTTCAACGGCTGTTTGAGTATGTCCTTGAAGACGCTGGTGGCGAACCTTGGCCCGTTTACGACTTGCGCCGACCCGTTGAAGAATGGTATCGGCATTGAAGTGATGATGCTGTTTCGCCTTCAACTCGCTGCCATGCTGGTCGCTTGCGGGAATGGAGGTGAAAGGTGCAATGTCGTCCGTTCGTCGTGGCAATTTTATCCCGCTGGCGATGTTAGAGCGGGACGAAGAAGCACCTTCGTTCCTGCCGCCTGCGTTCCATGTCATGCTCAAACCCCGTGGTCCGATTTGCAACCTTGATTGCACCTATTGCTTCTACCTTCGCAAGGAGCAACTTTACGAAAAGGGCACAAGTTTTTACATGCCCGATGATGTCCTTGAAGAATTCACCCGCCAATACATTGAGGCGCAGCAAGTTGACGAGGTGATTTTCGGCTGGCAAGGTGGCGAACCGACGCTGATGGGGCTTGACTTTTTCCGCAAAGCCGTTGAACTACAACAGAAGTATCGCAAACCTGGGATGCGCATCAAAAACTCTTTCCAAACCAACGGGGTCTTGCTTGACGACGAATGGTGCCGCTTCTTCAAAGAGCACAACTTTTTGGTCGGATTGAGCATGGACGGACCAAGAGAGTTGCACGATGCCTATCGTGTTGACAAAGGAGGCAAGCCGACCTTTGATAAAGTTTACCGAGCCCTCAAATTGCTTCAAAAGCACGGCGTTGAGTTCAACATCCTTTGCGTCATCAACCGCATCAACGCCGACCACCCGCTGAAAGTTTACAGGTTTTTCAAGAGCGAAGGTGTCCAGTTCATCCAGTTCATTCCTGCCGTTGAGCGGTTGCCTAATGGCGGTGTAACTGAGTGGACGGTCCGCCCCCACCAATGGGGCAACTTTTTGTGCGTCATCTTTGATGAGTGGGTTCGCAACGATGTGGGCAAGATTTTCGTCCAGCAGTTTGAAGTCGCTTTGGAAGCGTGGCTTGGGTTTGAACCGAGTTTGTGCGTGCACGCAAAAACTTGCGGAAACTGTTTGGCGATGGAGCATAACGGCGACTTGTTTTCCTGCGACCATTTCGTCTATCCCGAATTTTACTTGGGCAACATCATGGAAACGCCGCTGGCGCAACTTGTCGCCTCCCCGTTTCAACGCAAGTTTGGGCTGGACAAAAGAGACAAACTTCCCCGTTACTGTCGCGAATGTCCCGTTTTGTTCGCTTGCAATGGCGGTTGCCCCAAAGACAGGTTCATCAAGACTCCCGACGGCGAAGATGGCTTGAACTACCTTTGCGCTGGCTACAAACGCTTTTTCACCCACATTGACCCCTACATGCGCTTGATGGCGAACTTGCTCCGCCAAGGACAACCCGCTTGGCTCATCATGGAGGTTTTGCGTCAGAAAGAACAACCAAAACGCAAAATCGGACCGAACGACCCTTGCCCGTGCGGGAGCGGCAAAAAGTTCAAGAAATGCTGCATGGGCAAAAGGTAGGAACAAGGGAGGGTAGCAATATGGATTTGAAGCGAAGGGAATTTTTAAAGCAGACGAGTCAACTGGCGTTGTTCCCTTTCTTTTTCCCAACAGCCACTGGCTCACAAACGAGTCGCTTGAATGTCATTTTCATCGCCGTTGACGATTTGAACCGTAGAATCGGCTGCTTCGGTGACCCATTTGCGAAAACGCCGAACATTGACAGATTGGCGGAGCGGGGAATCGTGTTCAAGCGTGCTTATTGTCAATACCCACTCTGCAACCCCAGCCGAACTTCGCTTTTGAGCGGCTTGTATCCGACTGAAACCAAAATCATGGACAACCGCACACTACCGAGAACTTATATCGGCGATATCGCCTTTCTGCCACAACACTTCCGTCAGAACGGTTACTTCACTGCTCGTGTCGGGAAGATTTATCACGGTGGTATGGATGACCCAAAGTCTTGGGACATTTCAGAGGAACCGAGGCGAACTTTAAGGCAACGACTGCGACGGCAAAGGCGTCAACAACGAGTTGAGGGATTGGATTTTGGGACAATCTTTGTTGCTCTCGGTGCACCTCAAACTCAAAGAGTCCTCTCCCTTGAGTGGCGTGTAACTGAGAACGAAGATGCCGAAGAACCTGATGGGATGATTGCCCGAAGGGCTGTTCAGATTTTGGAAGAGCACTTGAAAGAGCGAAAGAAACAGCCCTTCTTCATCGCCGTTGGCTTCCACAAACCGCACTTACCTTGGGTCGCGCCCAAACGCTACTTTGACATGCACGACCCAAAGAAAATGCCATTGCCTCAATTTCCTCCTGACGACCTCAATGACATCCCCGAAATCGCCCTGACACTGCGACCTCAAGAGCGGGCAATGACTGACGAGCAAAAACGGCTCGCCATACGAGCCTATTACGCATGTGTTTCCTTTATGGACGCCCAAGTAGGCGTTTTGTTGGATGCTCTTGACAGACATAAACTCTGGGATGAAACGATCATAGTGCTCTGGGGCGATCACGGTTTCCACTTGGGTGAACATGGTGGGTTGTGGCGAAAAATGACGCTTTTTGAAGAATCGGCTGGAGCACCACTTATTATCGCCGCGCCAAATGTCAAGGGTAAAGGGAAAAGTTGTGAACGAACCGTTGAGTTCATTGACATTTACCCGACGCTTTGTGAATTGTGCGAACTCCCGATGCCTAAGCATAAACTGTCGGGCAAAAGTTTAGTTCCGTTGCTTAACAACCCAAAGGCTGAATGGGGTAGACCTGCTTTCACTTTCGTGCAGCGAGGGAAAGTTTTGGGAGTTTCAGTTAGGACTGAAAGGTGGAGATACACTGAATGGGACGAGGGGCGATTGGGAGTTGAACTTTATGACCATGAAAACGACCCGAACGAGTGGCGAAATCTCGCTAACGATCCGAAGTTTTCCGATGTCATAAGGGAAATGAAGCGTTTGCTGGAACGCGTCCCGATGTAGTGTTGAGTTTCGCCCGAGAATAAATTTTTCAGTGAGGTGGGAGGCGATGAAGCGACGGGAATTTTTGAGGCAAGTTTGGGGGTTCACAATTGCACCTGCATTGACCGAGCGTCGTCCCAACATCTTATTCATCATGTCCGACGACCACGCAGCGACAGCACTAAGTTGCTACGCCGATTTGCTGAACAGCCATTTGAAAGGTGTTATCCAGACGCCAAACCTTGACAGAATTGCCCGCGAAGGGATGCTCTTCCGCAATGCTTTTGTGACCAACTCGCTCTGTGCCCCCAGCCGAGCGACAATCTTGACGGGCAAATACGCCCATGTTCACAGCGTCAAGAACAACTTAACCCGCTTTGACCCAAAGCAAACAACTTTCCCCAAATTGCTTCAACGAGCGGGTTACCGAACAGCCCTTTTCGGCAAGTGGCATTTGCAATCTGACCCTGAATGCTTTGACGATTGGTGCATTTTGCCGGGGCAAGGCGCTTACAACGACCCAGTTTTCATTGAGCAAGGAAAACGCATCAAGCGTCAAGGTTATGTCACCGATGTCATCACCGAGATGTGCGTCGCTTGGTTGGAACGATGGCATCGTGAATTTCGTCCACAACCCTTTTGCCTTTTGTGTCACCACAAAGCACCGCACCGACCTTGGACACCAGCACCGAGACACAAGAGTTTGTTTGCCGACCGAGAAATTCCTACACCGCCGAGTTTTGACGATGACTACAAAGGGCGTGCCAGTGCCGCCGCTCACGCTGATATGCGCATCGCTGACATGCCTGACTACGCCAAAGAAATCCCACCCAATTTGTCGCCTGAGGAACGAAAGCGCTGGAATTACCAGCGGTTCATCAAGGATTACCTGCGCTGCATCGTTGCCGTTGATGAGAGCGTTGGCGTTTTATTGGACTGCTTGCAGCGCCTTGGCGTCCTTGACGATACACTCGTCATCTACACTTCCGACAACGGCTTTTTCTTGGGCGAGCACGGTTGGTATGACAAGCGGTTCATGGACGAACCTTCTATCCGCGTGCCTTTGTTGGTGCGCTATCTCCGTGAAGTTCCTGCAAGCAAAACTGACGAGCACATTGTGCTCAATGTTGACTTTGCACCGACGATTTTGGATTTTGCAGGCATCCCAATTCCTGCCGAGATGCAAGGACGAAGTTTGCGACCACTGTTACAAGGCAAATCGCCGAAGGATTGGCGAAAAGCGTTCTACTACCGTTACTACGAATATCCGCAGCCGCACCGAGTCTTACCCCACTACGGTGTCCGAACCGAGCGCTACAAACTTATCCACTACCCGACAACGGGCGAGTGGGAACTTTTTGACCTGCAAGTTGACCCTTACGAAACCCGCAACTTTTACGGCGACCCTGCTTATGCAAGCGTCTTGACAGAATTGCGCTCGCTCTTGACACAATTGAAGGTAGAAGTTGGTGATGTTTTGGATTGAGGTGACTTCTCATGCGAGGCTATCGTGTCATTTGGACTGAGCCGGGTGCGGTCAAGGTTGAGGAATGGGAGTTGCCCGAAGTGGGCGATAGGCAAGTGTTGGTGAACCCCCCCTCACGCTGATCAGCCCCGGCACTGAAAGGGCATGGTTACTTCACCTTCCCAATACTCCTGCGACCTTCCCGCAATATCCCGGCTATTGCGCTGTCGGTCGGGTGGCAAAAGTTGGTTCACAAGTTCAACGGTTTAAAATTGGTGACCGAGTCGTCTGGGTAGGGAAACATGCTTCCCACGCTGTCGTCAACGAAGACGATTTGCTTCCCGTCCCATCGGAACTTTCGGATGAGGAAGCGGTTTTCTGTCGGCTCATCGCTATCGCCATGCAAGGTGTGCGAAAGGCGCAAATTGAGTTAGGGGAGAGCGTTGTGGTTTTAGGCGCTGGGCTGATTGGTTTGCTCGCTTTGCAACTCGCAAAACTGAGCGGTGGGTTTCCCGTCATCAGCGTTGACCTGTCGGAAGTTCGCCTGAAATTTGCCCAAACTGTTGGCGCTGATTTTGTCTTGCCTTTGAATGACGATTTGAACGCCCGAATTGATAAACTGACCGATGGTGGTGCTCATGTCGTCATTGAAGCCACTTGGTAACCCTGAAGCGATTCCCCTCGCTTTCAAGTTGGCTCGTCGCATGGGCAGGGTGATTTTGCTCGGCAGCACGAGGGGCGAAACGAAATCGGTGAACTTTTACGCCGATGTTCACCGCAAAGGT
>Ga0209289_100627_pt1 | contig 17187 bp, 14 predicted proteins | sample GXS110809BmetaG_FD_184121 | JGI IMG/M metagenome (GOLD analysis project Ga0209289, IMG submission 184121) | Hot spring microbial communities from Gongxiaoshe hot spring, China to study Microbial Dark Matter (Phase II) - GXS 110809B (SPAdes)... ...
TGTGCCCAAAGACCTGTCCGTTCGCTGGCACGATTGTCCGCACTGTGGGTTTTCCGTTCATCGTGACATCAACTCCGCCCTTTTAATCCTCAAGTTGGGCTTGGGACGAGCCCGCAGGGACAAGCCTCTAACGGGCTTGTCATGCCTGCAAGAAGCCGTCGGCTTCAGCCGACGGTAGTTCACCCAAACGATGATGTTCCACTTTGGGTCGCCTGTCGGCGAGACAGGGATGGGACGAAGGTCTTTGCCTAATGCCACCAACGAGCAAGTGGCGTCGTAACTGATGCCGATAACTTGTTCAGAGCGGATGCCAGCATTGGCGATCGCAGCCCGCACCGCCCGTCCCGTCGCCTCCCAGATGTCGTCAGATGATTGCTCCACGAAATTTTCTCTGGGTCGGGCGATTTGGATGGGTTGAACGGCGTGCGCCACCATCGTGCCGTCCAAGGCAAACACACCCGCACGAACGCTCATCGTCCCGACATCCACGCCGATGACATATCCCGTCCGCTGTGCCGTCACGGCTTTCACCTCCCGCTGTCGGCGTTGCCCGATTTTGTCAATAGCCATGCACCGTCCCGTCGGCGCGCCGAATTTGCGGCATGTAAGTCGGCACATACGGGAAGCGTTCCGCCAACTCCTCGTTGAAATCAATGCCCAAGCCGGGCGCTTCGTTGGGATAGGCGTAGCCGTCTCGCACCTCACAGGGCGTCGGGAATAAGTCGCACAAAACGGGGACGCTCCGAAAGTCCGTCCACTCCTGCACGCCAAAGTTGGGGATGCTCATTTGCACATGCACCGCCGCCGCTTGCGAAATCGGACCCAAATCGGCGGCGCCGTGAAAGGCGGATTTGACCCCAAACGGTTCCGCCAGCACCATGATTTTGCGCGCCTCTGTAATTCCGCCGACATGCAACGGGGCGATGCGGATGTAGTCAATCCATCGGTTGACAAAGAGCGGGAGGATTTGTTCGCGGTCGCAAAAGATTTCGCCGATGGCTAACGGCGTCGTCGTTTGCGAGCGGATGAACGCCAACGCTTCTTTTTGCTCTGGCGAGACGGGGTCTTCAAGGAAAAACAGGCGATAAGGCTCCAAGCGTTTTGCCAGTTGAGCGGCTTCAATGGGGGAAAGTTGCTCGTGGACATCGTGGAGCAACTCCACCTCCATGCCCAGTTCGCTGCGAAGGTGCTCAAAGAGTTTGGGCACTTCTATCAAGTAGCGGGCTGGCTCAAAGTAAGTCGTGCCCGGCAGTCCTTCCCGTTCGGGTGGTTCAAAGCGCAACTTGCCCGACCCCCCGTAGCCGCCCATTTGCGCCCGCACGACTTTGTAGCCCTGCTCCAACCACTTGCGCACATTGTCGGTGACTTCCTTAAAGTCGCGCCCGTCGGCGTGGCGATAGACCAAAACGCCCGTTCGGCACGCCCCACCCAGCAACTGATAAACGGGCATGTTTGCCAATTTGCCTTTGATGTCCCAAAGCGCCATGTCAATGGCGGCGATGGCACTCTTGAAAATCGGACCGCCCCGCCAGTAAGTCGCCCGATGCAAAAAGTGCCAAGTGTCTTCAATGTTTCGGGGGTCTTTACCGATGAGCAGGTCTTTCAGGTGATTGAGCACGGCTGCGACCGCCAGTTCGCTGGCATGAAGCGTCCCTTCGCCGACGCCGTAAACGCCTTCGTCCGTCAGCACCTTGACGACGACATAGTTCATCCCGCCCCGCCGATACAAATGCCCGATGCCCTCAAACTTTTCCGTCGCTGTCGGGTTGACGACGAACACCCGAACCTCCGTGATTTTCATCCTCGTTGCCCCCTTTCGCCATACAGCGTCGGGGATGATTGTGGCGCAACGCTATCCTTTTTAGCGATGTTGGAGCGCTTATCGGGCGCGAATTCATCGCCGCTCGTTTGTGCCGCCGAACAAAAGCGAAAGGGGGAAGGGCGATGAAGCGTCGGGCATTGCTGCAGTTGGGGTTGGCAGCGATAGCAGTGAAAGAGGTGATAACGGTGGCGAAAAGTTCGTCGGAGAAGGCGAAAGTATCGGAAGGGCGTTGGGTGCTCTGGTATCGTCAGCCCGCTCGCCACTGGAACGAAGCCCTGCCTTTAGGCAACGGGCGATTGGGGGCGATGGTCTTCGGCGGTGTCGCTCAGGAGCGCTTGCAACTCAATGAGGACACGATGTGGTCGGGTTACCCTTACGACCCCACCAACCCCGATGCCTTCGCTTCCCTTGAGCAAGTTCGTCAACTCGTCTTTGCGGGCAAGTATCGGGAAGCGGAGCAACTTGCCGACCAGAAGATGATGGGCGTCTTGAAAATCGGCGACCGCCTTTATGCCCCTTTTCGCCGCTTGATGGCTTATCAGCCCCTCGGCGACCTTTGGCTTTCGTTCCCCCATGACGCCGAGCCGACAGAGTATCGGCGGGAATTGGACTTGGACGAAGCCATCGCTCGCATCCGCTATCGCATCGGCGAAATCACCTTCACCCGCGAAATGTTCATTTCTGCCGTTGACCAAGTCCTCGTCTGTCGCCTCGTTGCCGACAAGCCCAAACAAGTCACCTTCACCGCCCGCCTCACCACGCCCCATCCTAACCATGAGACGCTGAAAGGCGGTGACAACTGGCTCATCTTGCGGGGGCAATGGGTTGGCGACGGCGAAGTGCGCAGAAGCCAAACAGATTTGCCCGGCAAAGGCATCCGCTTTGAAATCTGGCTAACAGCGAGGGCGGAAGGTGGCAAGGTGGAAGTGAGTGAGGAAGGGTTGACGGTCAAGGAGGCTAATGCCGTCACTTTGCTCCTCGTCGCCGCAACGAGTTACCGCAACCCTCAAGACATTTCTGCCGACCCCCATCAACGCTGTGCCGATTATTTCGCTTCCCTGCGCCGCAAAAGTTACCGCCAACTAAAAAGCGCCCACATCGCTGACCACCAACGGCTTTTTCGGCGCGTGGACATTGACTTGGGGCACGACGAGCGGTTGGAAGAGTTGCCGACCGACGAGCGACTGAAAGCGGTGCAAGGTGGCGCAGAAGACCCCGGCTTGGTCGCCCTTTACTTTCAGTTCGGTCGCTACCTGCTCATCGCCAGCAGTCGCCCCGGCACGCAGCCAGCCAATTTGCAAGGCATCTGGAACGAAAGCACGACACCGCCTTGGGGGAGCAAGTGGACGACGAACATCAACGCCGAGATGAATTACTGGGCAGCCGAGACGACGAATTTGAGCGAATGCCACGAACCCCTTTTACGCCTGATCGCCGAGTTAGTTGAGCCGGGCAGAAAAGTCGCAAAGGCACATTACGGCTGTCGCGGTTGGGTTCTGCATCACAACACCGATATCTTCCGAGTGACCGTTCCCGTTGACGCCGCTCCGCGTTGGGGCTTTTGGGTCATGGGCGGGGCGTGGCTATGTCAACACTTGTGGGAGCACTTTTTGTTCACGGGCGACCGTCAATTCCTTGAGCGAACTTACCCTATCCTGCGGGAAGCGGCGCTCTTTTTGCTGGACTGGATGGTGCGCAACCCAACGACGGGCAAATGGACGACTTGCCCCTCCCTCTCGCCCGAAAACGCCTTCCGCACCAAAGACGGGCAGGAAGCCAGTTTCTGCATCGGCAGTGCGATGGACTTGCAACTAATTCACGACCTCTTTTGCAACTGCATAGAGGCAGCAACCTTCCTCGGTGTGGACGAAGGGTTGCGGGAGCAACTCAAACAACGCCTCGCCGAATTGGAGCCGTTGAAAATCGGCAGCGATGGTCGGTTGATGGAGTGGCACGAAGAGTTTGACGAACCCGAACCAGGTCATCGGCACATGTCGCACCTTTTCGGCTTGCACCCTGGCAGACAAATTTCCGTCTGGCGGACACCCGCTCTGGCGATGGCGGCGCGTCGTTCTTTGGAGCATCGGTTGGCTCACGGTGGCGGAGCGACAGGCTGGAGCCGCGCTTGGACGGTCAACCTCTTCGCTCGCTTGCTGGACGGCGAGAAAGCCTACGAAAACCTGTTGTTGCTGTTGCGCCGTTCTACCTTGCCCAACCTCTTTGACAACCATCCGCCCTTTCAGATTGACGGCAACTTCGGCGGTTGCGCCGCGATTGCCGAGATGCTCCTTCAAAGCCACGATGGTGAGTTGCACCTGTTGCCTGCGTTGCCCAAAGCGTGGCGGGACGGTTTTGTCAAGGGCTTGCGGGCGCGGGGCGGCTTTGAGGTGGACATCCTTTGGCGCAATGGGCAATTGAAGGAAGCAACCATCCGCTCTCACCTCGGTGGTGTCTGTCGGGTCAAAACACCCGTGCCTGTCCAAGTGGTCGGAGCAAAGGTGCGAGAGCCGAAAGGCGAAGTTCCCAACCCACTTCTCAAACCCCAGCCACCTGTCTCGTTTGTCGCTCCAGAGCGCTGGGCGACCTTTCGCCCCGATTTGCCTGTCACTTTCGTGACGGAGTTTGAGACAAAGGCGGGTGGCATTTATCGCTTGAAGGCGTCGTGACCTTTTGCCTCACTCCAAAAAAGCGGCGAGCAGTTCTGCCATTTGCTCTATCGTCATCAAAAACTGCATCGGTTGGCGGTTGCCCCGCTCATCAGGGCACCAACGCTGCACCGTGAAGGTGGCGTCCCGTTCGCTCAATCGCAATCGCCCTTCCCAATAAACACCCCGCGTTAAAGGCGAACGAAAGAGCGCCAATCCGCCCCCATCATCCCGCTCCACTAAACCTGCCTGCGGATGAAGGACTTGAAGGGCGCGTTCGCACCGAGCGAGAGTGTCATCCCAATCGCCTTTCGGTCGCCACCGCACCGTCAATTGCTTGGCGGCGCAGGAAAAAGTGTCATGGGCGCAAGCATAAAGTTGCATGGTGAGACCGTTGGCGTCCAAGCGAGGTGTTGTCTCGCCTCTTTGCAGGGCATCCCAAAGCCGTTGCGCCAGTTGCATCGTGCGCATCGGCGTCACCTCCCAAAAGGTTAAAGGACTTCCTCTTGCACGCGGTCTTTGTCCAGCACACTCAACCGCACCTTTCGCCCGTTTTTGACCGTCTCCAAATGCACGGGGCGCTTCCAAAGGGCGTGGATGTTTTTCATCGTCTCAACGGCGTAATCCCAGCGCAAGTCCACGCCCTCATGCTGATGCCAAAGGTAAAGTTCGCCCCGATTGCGATAATTGCCGTCCACGACCCAAATGATAGGGCGACCACAGTTGGTCAGCAAAAAGAGCAACTTTTGCTTGACCGTCTCAAACTGGCGGCTGCTGATTTCGTAGGCGCCTGTGTAGCGGTTGAACTCATAGGTGAACAGTTTGTGCTTGCGGACGAACTCTTCGGTCAGGAAGGCATCAATGAAAGTGACATCGTTGTGGACGCGCCGAACCTCAAAGAGTTTCGCCATCCCCAAACCGAGCCCCTTATCCCACGCCTCTTTCAGCGCCAAGTCGTCGCACTCCTCATACTCTTTGCCGAACCGCCCCTTATCCCACCGTTCTTTGATGTCCCGCAGCAACTCCAAGCCCAGTTTGTATGGGTTGAGAACCCCTGGCGCTGCCGCCGTCACCGCTGCGTGGCGGTCGGCGTAGTCAATCAACTCCTCGTCCCTGAGCACCCGCTCCGTCATGATTTTGCTGTGCCAGAAACTGTTGTGGTTGATGAAGCCTGCCGCCACATAACGGTGAGTCCTCGTCACGGAGATGTCGTAAACATCCGCCCGCCTCCTCTCCACTGCCACGATCTCGTCGTCCCATCGCTCCTCTTTGAACCAGTGATGCTCGGAAAGGTAGCGGCGAAGGGCTTGACGCTTTCGTTCCAGCCCAAAGCCGATTTCCCGCTCAAAAGTCAGGGCTGACTTGCCAGCGATTTGCACCTGCCAACACCCATCAGGACAGCGACGCCGGGCGGAAAGGATGCCAAAGTTCAGCAGCAACAATTGCACCACCTTTCCCATCTTTTCGCTGCTGGTGGAGAAGATGACACCGCTTTCACCCGCATAAGCGTCGCAATCAAACAGCGCCCGAAGGAAAGCAACGACAACCGATTTGGGAGAACGCAAGATGACGGATGGGACGGTTTTTTGTCGCGCTGCCATGCCTGTCGGCAAGCCAAGATGCTTGAGCAGGTCAATCAAGTCTTGGGCGTAAAAGTTCACCCGCCAGCGACTGCCGTCCCGCGAGCACCTTGGCTGGATGCCAAAGAGCCTCTCGCCCAACGAGGCGAAACGAAACGCCAATTCCCCGTCACTGTTGGTGAATCCAACCACTCGCTTCCGCTCACTGATGTGCCCATCCCCGATGAGATAGCCCAGAAAAGCCGCTAACCTTTCGTCCACAACTTTCAGCACTTTGATTCGTTGGCGATGGTTAGGGTTCGTATGCCCTTGCCTCATTTCCTCTTCCTCGTAAACTGCCAAGACAGGGGCGATTCGGTGGGCATGGATGCTATGGCGTCCCTTTCGGAAGCGGATGACGGTGCCGGGATGGACGCCTGCCCGTTCAGCGACTCGCTCCAGTGTCAGCCGTTGGACAGGTCGCCATCGCACGGCGACATACTCCTTCGCCCAAAGGTTTTGCCCGCCGGAAATGCGCACCCGATCGCCGACGACCACTTCTCCCAGCGGTTTCCAAGAGCCATCCGCCATCAGGAGGCGATGGGTCGTGCTTCCTTCCAGTTCCAACCCCCGCTTCGTCCGCACCCAAACGGTCTGGCGATTAGCGAAATGCGCCCAATCGTAAACGCGCTGTATCTCTTCCCCGTCCTGCACCCTCACGGGCAACTTTTGAGCCACGATGTCGCGCATCGGCAAGAGACCTTGGTCGGTGAAGACCAGCGTGTCGCCGACGACACAAGCCCAACCCTCGTTGAGAATCTTCGTCATCATCTGCGGGGCGAAGTAGTAACTCTCCTCGCGGATGATGGACAAGATGTCGCGCTGCCACTCTTCCAACGGGGCATGTTGAATCAGAAAGAGCAGCAGGTCTTTTTCGGGACGGGGTGGGAACTTCCGCTGGGCTTGGCGGCGGCGCTGGCGCAATTGACGCAACTCCTCCAAAAAGTCTGGCGGGTTGACCCACTTGTCCAAGTAAGATTTGCTGGGCAATCGGGGCACGGTGGTGACGGGCGCTTCAGGGTCTTCGCTTTCGTCCTCATCGGGGGCAGGGTAGCGTTTGACATGAGCGGCGTGGAAGTCAATCATGTCCTCAATGGACAAGCAAAGGTCAATGAAACTCTCTACCCGCTCCTCGCCATAGCGTTCAATGTAGCGTTGCACGCGGACGGCGTGGTTCGCCATCTCGTCCAGCATCTTTCGGTTGGTGTGGGCGAACCATTGGTTGTTCTTGAAAAAGTCGGCGTGGGCATAGACATGCGCCATGACCATCTTGTGCTCCAGCATCGTGTTGTTGGAAAGCAAGTAGGCGTAGCAGGGATTGTTGTTGATGACCATCTCGTGGATGATTTGCAAGCCGTAGGTGTAACTCTTGCGGACGCGCTCATACTCCATGCCCCAGCGCCAATGAGGATAGCGGACGGGAAAGCCCGTATAAGCAGCCAGTTGGTGCATCTGCTTGTAACTGACCAACTCAAAGACGACCGGGAAAAAGTCCAGCCCGTAGTCGCGGGCAATCGCCTCTATCTCCCGCCGCGCCTTCTCCAGTTCAGGCGGCAAACTCATGGCGTTCACCTCGCTGTCGTCAGCAATTATAAGCACCCACCGCCCATTCGGTTAAGGCGATAAGCGCCTGCCGCCGATGTTTCTGTCCTCAAAATCACGGTTGCGCCCCTCAAAGGCAACTTTGCACCCACTCACGAATTTTTTCGGCTTGTTGGAGGCGTTCTTGAGCGATGGCAGCATCAAAAAGTTTGTAGGGCGCCATCCCCGCTGCATCCACATATCGGCTTCGGATGTCCTCATCCGTCAGTGGTCTCCCCAACGCTACGATCTCAAGAGGCGCCCCCAAGGCATTGGCTAAGCGCTCCAAGTCATGAGTTCGTGGCGGAAGGGTCTGGAAACGGAAAAGATACAACGCCTTTAAAAACTTCTCCGCCGCTTGCTGGGCGAGGAAAGTGGCGATGTCGTAGAGGTCAAGATTGAAGTTGGCTCTGGCGGCAGCCAAATCATGATCGCCTTGCGCCATCAATTCCCGTGCCTGCTCCTCTGGCGTCATGACGCCGTTCACCTCACTATCAGGCAAAAACTCTCCACTCAAAATCCAAACCCCTTCCCGACACGCCTGCGCCACCAAACTTACTTGCCTTCGCTGCACTTCAAACTCCTTCACCGTCAAACACCACGCATCCACCCGCAAATGCCAAGGAATTAGTTCGTTGAACCGCCTTGACCGCTCCCAAAAAGGGATGCCTTCAAAAGCATCGGAGACGATGATCAAGTCAAGGTCGCTGTCGGGTCTTGCCGTCCCATTGACGCGAGAGCCGAAGGCGATGAGGTGGCGAGGTGAAAAGAGTTCCTGAATGCGCCCCAAATTCACCGCAAGGTAATCCCGCAACTCGGCATCGGCGATCTCCAACGCAAACATAGGCGTCATACCTTGACACCCCTTTCTCTCTTTAAGCCAAACGAAAAAAACCGATTGCAGCCGCTGCGTCAAACGCCTCGCGTGCGTCTTCGCTCGTGGTCTTCGTGGCGCAAGATTTCCGACGCCTTTCTGGCATCTCGCTCACCGTGCCGAATGGTCAAAGATGAGAACCTCGCCAGCCGTCGGAGACGCGTAAAGCAAACGACGCGCTTTGCCATGCAATGCGTGGGCGACAGCAAGGTAAAGCCAAATGGGCGCTTGACCCGTCAGCACCACCTCGTTACCCTCTCCCGCTAACTCCTTCGCCCGCTCAAGATAAATCGGCAATTCGTCCAGTTTGGCGACCTCACCGTAAAGGTTCTTCAGGTCAATGACGACACGACTGCCGTAAAGCACCCGCTCAGGCACATCGTCCATGAGTGCTCTCAGGCGTTGCGGGATTTCCCTTACCCGCTGCTCAATACTTGCGATGCCAGCAGCGTCCTTGCGCATCCCGCAATGTGCCAAATCGTTGCGGAGACCGCCGAGCCAATCCCACAGTTGGGCGACTTCCTCGCTTTTTGGCAACCCGTCAAACCAATCAGGCACTTCTTCGCTTGACCGACGAAATCTTTGCGCCGCCGCACCGAGTGCCCCCTCAATTTCCGCCTCACGGTATTTCCTGTCCAACCAATCGCCGCTGCCCCGTTGAAGCGCCACCCAACTGACAACCCATTCCCTCGCCAACAATGTCGCCTGCACCCATAAGCCCTTCGCCACGAAATGCTCAATCAATGCCAGTTGCTTTTGCAGGTTCGCCTTGTCCAATCGGTCAGGTGCATCGTGGGCGAACTTTTCCGCTTCCGAGCGGATTTGTTCCAAAACAGCAGCGAACGGTTTCGCCCATTTCCCCGCTTCCAAAGCCACTTTTTGCAGCATCGGTAGCAACTCATGGGCATGGCGCATCCCATCACGCGGGCGTGCCAGAAGAAAAGCCTGCGAGAGCAATCGCAACTTATTTGCGACGGACTGCAAGTGCCTCGGCAACTCATCGCCCGACCGAGTTTGCCACGCTTGTCGGTGAATACTTTGTAGCCGTTCCGCCAGCAAGGTAGCATCGCTGCGTTGGAGGAAGAACTCCGCTCCGCTCAGCCAATCCAGCAAATCCAAAAGCGGTGTCAGGTCAAAGATAGGTGCTCGGTTGTTTTCGTCCCGCGCCTCAAAAGCCCCGTAAATGATACACTTCAACCGCACATTTTTCACCCGCCGCAGGTAAGCAGCGACGACAAAGACAATCGTCGGGATGGAGCGGAAGGCATGGGTGATGTCCAAAAGGATGGTGTCTCCCTCGCTCACCACCGAAGTGACCCGCTCAAAGAGTTCCCAAAGTTCCGCTTCCGATTTGCCCTCAGGGATGTCCACATCTTTCATCAAATCGCCCAACCGTTGCGCAAGTGTTTGAAAGTGTTCGTGCGCCTTCGCTTGTGGAGTCACGAAGACGATAAGTTTCTCAGGCTTGAAGATTCGGGCGATGGCTTCGGGAAAAAGATGGGTCTCACACAACCGTTCACTTTGCTCGTCCCGCCAAACATAAGTGACGGTTTCGTATTTGCCCGTGCCGAGAAAAGTTAGCGCCTTCATGGTCGCGCCTCCTTCAAATCGCCCAGTAGCCATAATCGGCGCTGGTCTTCGCCCCAATGCCCAACTCCCTCAACGCTCCCTTGAGCCACTGTTCAGCAAGGTCAAGCAAGCGATTACCCTGCTCGCTTCGGGTAGCGATGGCAAAAAGATAGGGCGTTTCGCGGACGGTCAGGAAGAAAACGGGACTGGGCGATTCCCAATCGGCAGGCGGTTTACCACCTTGCTCACGGTAGTAGTTCGGATAGTGCGGGTTCACGATGTCCAGTTGAAACTTGGGCGGATTGAGAGGGATGGCATCAAAGAAGATGACGCTTCCTGCCTTCTCGGTTGTCCCAAACACGGCGATGAGGTCGGCATCGTCATCAGGCTTCCCTTCCACGAGTTTTGCGTAAGCCCGCGCTGCGCCTTTCAAAGCGCTTCCGGGAACGATGGGCAACCCGAACAAGCGATGTAAGGTTATGCCCGTCTCCAACACATGCGCTGCCCCCAAACCGACAACGAACCGCCAAACAGGCTTAGCCTTCATACGCTTCACAAGGAAGCCCCGTTGCTCATACCACTTCAACATTGCCTCGTAGCGTTTTTGCAATGCGTCAACGAGTTCTCCTACTTTGGGTTGATTTGCCAGTTGCATCACTCGGTGACGGCGTTTTGCGTCTTGTGTGAGTTCCCAAGTTTGCTGATTGACGGTCAGGAAGCGATCCAGCCACAAGCCAATGTTCTCGCAACGGTTGCCATTGCCCGCCACTTGGCGCACTTTTTCGGGCAAAGGCAAGATGACGGATGACGACTGTTGCTGCCTTTGCTGTGGTCGCCCTTGCGGTTGCTGTCGTCGCCCCATCACTCCTCCCTCCCTTTGGGCAGTTCAGCCTCAGCGAAGCGTTTGAGCCACTGCAACAACGCCAATGCTTCCATCGTCGCCAAACGATATTGCTGGCTGTTGGCTTTGCTAACAAGCCAGTTCAAAAAATCGCCATCCGCTCTGACCTTTTCTCCAACCCAACGGGCAAGGTGGTGATAGAGCGACTGAAAGTGCGGTCGGTCAGGTTTAGAGCGCAAAAACGCCAGCGTTTGACCCAAGCCGTTGGTCAAGATTAACGATGGCGCTTTCACGGCGATGGAACGGTAGTCACCGGCAAAAGTTCGGTCTTTCACTTCCTGCACACATTCCCACGCATGTTTAGCCCTTTCTTGCTCCAGCGTTCTCAGCACTGAAGGCATCTTCGTCACCTCCTAATAGGCAATTCCCTAATGCGGACAGTCGTGTCCTCTAAGACCACAATGGCACCAGTTTTTAAGGGCTGTTCAATGATTGTCCAAACTGCCATTAGCCGTTTGAAAATGCTCTCTGGATGTGGTCGCGAAAGACGGACGATCAAGACAGAGGGTTGTGTAGCACCGCTGAATGCCAGCAATCGCCCATAGTCAAGGTCATGGGTCAAAATTGCTTCGCCCTTTTCTGCAGCCTCCTTTAAAACCGTCCAATCGTCTGCAGTTCCCAAACCGATATCACCAACATGGCGACACTGATGTCCCGCTGATTCAAGAAGGTGCTTTAACCTTCTCGGGATGTTCATGTTGAGTAGCCACTTCATCTTTTCTCCGCCTCTTCCAGCGGAACAAATCGCTCCTCCATCGCTTCCGCAGCGAAAGCCAGTGCCTCGTAGATGTCTTCTCGCTCCAACTCAGGGAATTCAGCCAAGATTTCATCAATCGTCATGCCAGCGCTTAAGTAACTGAGGATTGAAGCCACTGGAATCCTCAGCCCACGAATGCAGGGCTTGCCCAAGCACTTTTCTGGGTCAATGGTGATTCGTTGGAACTTGTAATGGCGCAACTCCATGCTTTTCTCACCCGCCTCTCATGGAAACTACCCGTTCGGGGCTGACGCCCCTCTTACTTGGTTTCTGCAGTAAAACCTCACCTTCACGATCCCTCGCCCCACAGTCTCATCGCCGCCGATTTGAAGGCGGTCAAGGTGTGGTTGACCACTGTCTGGTTCAGCCAGACTTTCAAGGAATTCCAAAACTTTCGCCGCCGATGGCTCATCGTTCTCCTTAAATTCGTCGGGCACATCCTTCTTGGGTGCCAGCGGTTTGCTGACAAAAATCGGCGCGTAAAGCAAAGTCTCGCTGGGCAAGTGCTCTTCGCTCCATAGCGCCCCTTCGGTGACAGTTTTCGTTTCCTGATTCAACCGGATGCGGGTAACAACTTCCGTTGCCATTTGTGTGAAATCACGAAAGGCGTCGTCGGGAAGGATGACGAAGCGTTTGGGAAGCCAGTTGCGAAATGGCTCGTATTCGTCGCTTTGCGGAAAGGCGTTTTCTGCGAGCCACTCGGCGATGCTTTTTGCCTCCGCACTGGGTTGGGCTTTAAATGCGAACTCTTCAAGAACAACAGTCGCTTCGGCTATAATTTCGCTGCTTTCAGCAACAAGGGCTGTGTCGCTATTTGCTGGCAAGGTCGGCACATTCCAGTTGACTGGAAAACCTGCGGCGCACATTTCTCGCTTGAACCGCTCCAGCACCAACGGGCAAGTTGCCCAAGCAAAGACGCCAACGAGGGAACGGATGGGAAAGAGCAAAATTCGGGCATCGTGAGGGCTAACGCATCCTGCATGTTCATGAGCCCGTTGGGTTTCTGGACCGAACAGCACTTGAACTTTCTCATTTGCTTTCGGGTCATTTTGCTGCTCCAAGACTCGCTTCACTTCAGCCCTCAGCACACCTTTAAGGCTGGATGCCTGAACGATGGGCAATCCCGTGATGCGCTCTTGTTGTATTGGCAAGTCCACAATGCTCAAACTCGTTCCGCTCCCTGCGTGCAATGGCGTTTCGCAGTAGAGAAACAACATCGCTGCCTTCTCAAACATTGCCCCTTCACCTCCGTGCTCTGGCTTTACCAAACACCAACCAATGCAGCGCCTAAACCAATGTGCGCCCACGCATTGGCGTCGCCATTTTGCCGACTTATTTCTTCGGGCGTTTCCGTAAAGGTGAAATCGTCAGCGATTTTCAAAGGCTCGTCGGCTTCAAAGAAGTAAACCGCACCAGCGGGAACGAAGGCTCGCATCGGTTTAGGAACACCTTTGGCGACATCAAAACCGCCCAAATGCAACGGGCGTGGAATTGCGGCAGCGACGAGCCTAACCGATGTGCCGAAAATTTTTGACCAGTCGCCATCCTTCGGTTGCCATCCGCCAGAAAACCACGCCGGCGTTACCAACACGACTTTGAAGCATTTAGAGTTGCGAGCGAAGTTGAATTGCGAAAGGGTAGGGAAGGGCTGTTGAAGTTTCTCGTAAACTGCTGCCCGCCCTTCACCGCCAAAACGCAAAAAGCCTTTTGCGTTCAATGAAACGCCACACACTTCCGCCCACAGCGCCGTCTCCTCTTTGAGCCGAACGAAGCGCGCTTGATAGAGCATTGCCTCTTGAGTCGTGCCCTTGCTTTTGTCAATGGCAATGCCAAATCTCGGTTCGTGGGCAAAAAGTTCCTCAACGCTCACAACCTGCTTTGGCGCTTTGCCTTGCAAATAGTTTGACCATTCGCTTTCAGGCAGCCAACCTTTTGCGTCCGACACCCGTTCTGCTGTCTGCGTCCACAAAAGTGAACCGTTGGGCAAATTCGTCACAAAGGGCAAGTCAAAGTTGGGTCGGAGCAAATCGTAACGCTCGCCTATCTTCACGACATCGGCGGGCATCGGGATGAGCCGTTCCCATTCGCCATCTTTGCGGCGCATCAAAAGCGGTCCGCACAAACGCAACTTCCCAAAGTTGTCGCCATAGCCGACATCTGGGTCGGGATTTCGTTCACCATTTTTCGCAAACTCAGCCAAATTGACACCCTTATCCGCAAGCACCTTCGTCCGAATTGCTCCTTGCAGCGTGAAAGGTGATGGTGGAAAAAGGGTTTCCGCTGCGTGGTCTTCCCCCGCCGTGAAAGGTTTGCCATCCCGAAAGAGCCAAACATCCATCGGTCTAATCGCAACCTGCATTTCCTTCTCCCCCTGCGATGAAGGCATGTTCGTCAAAGTTCAATCACCTCGCCCGGCTTGAAGTCGGGTTTGAGGTCGTAGTAACTGATTTTGCCAAGCCGCTTCTTTTGCGCTCCCAACTCCCTCAGCCGTTCTCGCAACCTTTCAAAAACTCCGCGCAAAAAGTTGCCTTCGTCGTGAAAAATCACAGCGTCGTCAAGCATGTCAAGGTAGACCCAGTGGAACCTGCTCGCTTCCTCCTTCGCGTAAACCAGTTCAGTGAAATCGGCATAAATCCCTTGCTTCCACAAACTTTCCAAGTCGCTTTGAAGTTGCTCCCTCACTGGTTCAAGCAGAGCATGGCGCTTGAACATCCCCTTCGGCAAATTCTCACAAACGATGAGCAAGTCAATGTCCGAATACTGCGTCGCTTCGCCCCTCGCAACTGAGCCGAAAAGAGCGACGGAAATTAGGTTTGACCCAAGATGCTTCTTTGCCAACTGAGCATATTTTTCGGCGAGGCTCTTTAGCACCTCATTGAGTTCTCTCTGCGTCATCACTCCCCGCCTCCCGTCAAAAAGCGCAGGAAGGTCAGCCACTTCGCAAGTTCCACGATACCCTTCTGGGGGTGTGTCAAGTCGTAAGGGTCGGCATGTTTGGCAGCATGGGTGTCAAGGGCAGCGGCAAGGCGAGCGAGTTTTTTAGCCCAATCGTTGATTTGCTCATCACTCAAATTGCTGCGGCGCTTGAGCAATCGCCTCAATTCCGCTTCCTGCGCTTCCTTGCTCAAGCCAGCAAGCGTAAAGGATTCACGCATCAAGTCCGTCGCAAAACCGCGCGAAATCTTCGTTGACTGCACCAATTGGGCGAAATCCAGCAGCAGTTGCAAAGTGTCTTCAACGCAATGGTCTGGATAGAAAAACCTTGCGCCCATTTGCACCTGTTCGCCTGAGCGCTTGAGCCAGCGGACACAGATAGCGTTTCGCCCGTATCGCTCCTTTGCATCCTCTTCGGCTTCTCGCCCTTGACGAATCACATCCCTGAGCGGATGCAAGCGGTGGGCGATGACGATGCCGATGCTTGCTGTCGCCCTGTTGCCCATCGTGAGCAACTTTCGCCCTTTCCAATCAAGCCAACCTGTCCATTGCTGGCTGCCAAACTCCACAAAAATCTCGCCGTCGGGCTGGCGTTTTGCTTCTCCCGAAAAGAGCGCACGCAATTTGCGGGCGACGGAAAGCGCATCCTTCAAGGGCAAAAGTGCCAGCACATCATCGCCGCCAGCGTAAACGAGCCGACCGCAGTGAAGTTTCTCCACGACATAGGGCACACCGTTGAGCGCAAAGTTGGCGAGCGCCTCGCTGATGGATGCGTGAAGGGATGGCGACATCAATCGCTTCGTTTGCAAAACAGTTTGCCAATTAGGTTGCTGCTCAAGTTGCTGGCGCGCTTGCGGGTGCAAAAGTTCGGCGAAAGTGGGAAAACCTTCGTGAGTGCCGCTGAGCCATTTGCCCATATGGTCACCGTCCATGAACAAGACGGCGTAATAGTCGTTAGGTCGGGCAATTTCGTAAAGTTTTCTCAGCACTTCCTCACGCAATCGTTGGACAACTTCCTCGCTCACTTTAATCCCATGCGACCACTGAATTCGTTCAGGGTCGTAACTTTCGGCAAACAGCCATTCGCCATCCAACTCCATCAACTTTTGCGCCTCATTGTCCAACGCTTTAGCCTTCCTTTCCAACTTTGGGATACCCATGCCGACAGAAGCGATGCTGCTCCAATTGTGCTGCTTGCCGATTTCGTTCAGCAAATCTCCGACAAGGTCTTTGGCTTTATGCCATTGCTCAAAAAGCGCCTCAACAAAAGTGGCGGCAGCGATGCTGTCGGTGGATGGAAACTCATGCGGGATGCCCAACTCATCCTTGAAAACGGATTTGACGACGAAACGCTTGATTGCGCAAATGGCGCATAGGCACTCTTTCCCTTCAGCATCCACATCGCCCGAAAACGCTTTTGCAACCTCTTTCCAAAAGATTTTCTCTTGCTCCCGCCAATTGCGAGGGAATTCTTCGGTCAAATCGCTCAGCACTTGCCGTTCGCCACAAAGGGAGCATTTGCTGGCAGGCTCGTTTCGGTCATCAAAGTCCCGCAAAGCCTTCCTCGCACCAAGTGCTCTTTCGGTTAATTCGTAGCAAGCGGCGTAAACAGAACCTTGATTGTGCTCGTAAGCACCTTTCGTGTGCTTAAGCCATTCGGTGAATTGCTCGCTTCCCGTCAGGTCTTTGAAGCGCTCGGCAATTCCCTGAGGCGTTGCATCCCAACGGTAAATCGCCCAGTAAATTTCGGGGAACTGCGCCAACTGACGATCCCAGATAGGGCGCGCCTTAGCGAAATTGGCAACCTTTGAGCAAAGTTCATTCCAAACTTTTTTCGCCAACCGATGCCATTCATCTCGCACCGCTTTTTCCGCTTCCTTCGCCAACTTCTCCGCTTGGTCAGCAGGGACGACGGCGAAGAATCGGTTGGGCAAAGTCGCCAATCGCAACTTGTCAGGCATCGGTTTGTCCTTCAGCACACCCTTTTCGTGCAACCAAAGGTCAACGAGTGGCTGACCGATGAGGGACGGGAACAGCACATGGTCAGGACCAAGTTGTTCGGCGACGACTTTGATGGCATGCCAAGTCAAGTAGGAAAGCAGGAAACTGCCCATCCAAAGGTCGCGGGTCTTGCGTGCCGTTGCGATGAAACTTTGGACTGGACCGATGGTGAAAATCAGTGTGGCGGGGTTGGGCAGGCAATTGGCGAAAGCGCTGGCGACGCGAGCATGGCTAAGCAACGAGTGGTCTGGAATGCGCGAGTCGGCTGGGAGCAAATCCCAAGGCACATTCGGTTCGTGCTGAGCAAGTTCGTCTTGCAGGGAACGCCAAAGGGAAAGGAAGCGTTTTTGCGGGTCGGTAATTTGCTGGCTCAAAACTTCGGTGACTTGCGCTTGCGCTTTGGAAGATTTTTCTGGGTCAGCGGTTGTCAAGGGCATCTTTTGAGCGGAAAGCGGGTGAATGACAAGGTCGCAAGGCGCACGAA
>Ga0209289_100629_pt1 | contig 17107 bp, 12 predicted proteins | sample GXS110809BmetaG_FD_184121 | JGI IMG/M metagenome (GOLD analysis project Ga0209289, IMG submission 184121) | Hot spring microbial communities from Gongxiaoshe hot spring, China to study Microbial Dark Matter (Phase II) - GXS 110809B (SPAdes)... ...
GTCACCTTCAAGAAAGCCAAGCCCCGCAGCGCTTTGCATTGTCATCGCAGCGCCAACGAAGTGCCCACGCGAGTTTTGTGCTTTCAAGAACTGATGATGAACTCCTTTGCGGGTATACCACCAGAACCATTTGGCGTGGAAATACCCCATCTTAGCGATTTCCGACGGTTTGGCAGCCTCACTGTGCACAGCAATTCTCAAGTTAAGCGGTTCCCCCAAACCGTTGGCAATTTCAACCCGCGCAGATTTTGCAAAGGGCATTGGGAAGTAGCAATAGCCAATGCCCTCATCGGTGAAGCCGATGAGACGGGAGTAAAGGTAAACTGGACCGAAACCACTGCCGAAGAAGTCACAAAGTGGCGCTTCAACGCTGGGCGACTTTTCGTCGTCCCAGTAAATTCGCAAAACGGTTTTCCGCCAAGCCAAAAACTGCTCTGGCGGCACTGAGACGAACAAGCCTTTGATAATTGCCGGACCTTTCAATTCAAAAACGGTCTTTCGGCTTTGAGGGTCAACGATGTGCTCTTCAAAAGTCAAGTTCGGTGGCAGGCGAACTGGAGAAGTCCAGACCTGCAAAACTTCTGTCAAGGCTGCAAGTTCAGAATCGCTAAGTGGGAATTTGAGCGTCTTGACCTTTGTCCCTTTGGGGAACTGGACGACGGTCACATGGTAATACATTGGTCCCGGGTCTTGGACGGTCACTCGCATCTTTTGGGCGAAAGGCATAGGAAAGTAACTGACGACACCACCGCTTGAAGGCATAGCAATCGGTGGCTGGATTGGTGGGAAGCGCCCTTCAAAGAAGTCGCGCATCGGGCAATCAATGACCGGCTTTTCCATGTCGTCCAAGTAAATTCTCAACCGACCGCGAGGGTTCGCCGACCAGATTCGGACAATTGCGCCGGGTCCATCCATTTCGGCGAGGACGGCGACATTGTTTTCAACGCGCAAGAAATTGCCAGCGTCGGCGTTGCCACCAGTTCGGTCGTAACTGGAAAATTGCAGGCACTTCCAATCGCGCAAGTAAGGGAGATGGTCAACGGAGATAAGCCAACGGAGCATGGTGTCAACGCCGATTTCGCTTTGCAAAAGAGGCGATTGTGCAGCGGCGAAACCCACCATCAAACAAACCGCCGACAAAGCCCACCAATGTCGCACACAACACCACCTCCAAAGATTTTTGCGAAACTCAAGTTCGTTCCGAAAAGATTTTGACGCATAGGCATCACCAAAAAGTGTAACGGTTTACCGTTTCGCGTGTCAAAATTTTTACGGCGCTTGAGGAAGCGCCGGTGATGAGAGCGATGAACCAAATCAAGACGCTTGTGCTGTTGACAGTTTTGACGCTGTTGTTTGTCTGGTTCGGAAAATTGGTTGGCGGTCAGGTCGGGATGATTTATGCCCTGCTTTTTGCGGGGCTGATGAACTTCCTCGCCTACTTTTTCAGCGACCGAATTGTTTTGGCAATGTATCGGGCGAAGGAAGTCAGCGAGTATGAGGCACCTGAACTTCACGAGATAGTTGGGCGCTTGGCGGTAAAGGCGGGAATTCCCAAGCCCCGCGTTTACATCATCCCAACCCAAACGCCGAACGCTTTCGCGACGGGTCGCAACCCCAACCACGCAGCAGTTGCGGTCACTGAAGGGATTTTGCAAATCCTGAACCGCGACGAACTTGAAGGCGTGTTGGCTCATGAAATCGCCCATGTCAAGCACCGTGACACGCTTATCATGACCGTCGCTGCAACCATTGCGGGTGCAATTGCTGTGCTCGCCGATTTTGCCCGATGGTTCTTGTGGTTTGGTGCTTTTGGTCGTGACGACCGTGAAGGCAACGCTAACCCGTTGGCGCTTGTGGCTTTGGTTGTGATGATAATCGTGCTGCCAATTGCAGCGATTTTGATTCAATTGGCAATTTCCCGTGCGCGCGAATTTCTTGCCGATGAAGGTGGAGCATACATCAGTGGCAAACCTTTGGCTTTGGCTTCGGCATTGGCGAAACTTGAAAGGGCTGTTGCCCTTGTTCCCATGGAACAAGCCAACCCTGCAACCGCTCATTTGTTTATCGTTAACCCGTTCGGTAGCGGTGAGCGAGTCATAGGTTGGTTCGCAAGTTTGTTCCGAACACACCCGCCAACTGAAGAACGAATTGCTCGGTTGCAGGCTCTTGCGTTTCGCGTTCGTTGATGACATAATCACGAACGGTTAAGGTGAAACCAGTCGGCGGGAGCGAGCGAGGTCACGCCGAATCGGTCATGCGCCCGAGCGCGCATTAGTGCCTAAGAGGGCACGGACGAGGTGAATGTGACCCGCTGCTCCCGCCGTTGTTTTTGTGTGGGTTTCCACAAAAAGCCCGCTAAAGGCTACACTAAAGAACCAATCATGGTCTCCTCCTTCGTCGCCACTTGTCAAGCAACTCGTCAAGCATCGGCAAATGAACTCCCCTCGCAGCGCACTCTTGTGCGAGGAAAATGCGAAATTCATCGGTGAGCCGATTGGCAAATTGCTCTAACCGCTGCATCTCCTCGGAGTTCATCGGGTCAACAATTTGAGCGACAGCCTTGACAAGCCCGTAAAGTTGATGCGGGTCGGCAGGCAAAGGTGCATCGGGTTCGTAAAGGGCGCGCCAAGGGTCAATCGTCGGGACAGTAATTTGCAATGAAGCGAGGAAGTGAACTCCAATTGCCCGTCCTAACCATCCAACGATGAGAGGGGCGATTGCCGTTATCGGCATTTGCCGCCGCTCAGCAGCGTGAATGATGTCTGAAACCATGTGCCAACTTCGCGGTGTCGTCAAGACTTGATGTTGTGTTGGGTCAAGGCGTTGAGGTTCGGCGTAAAGGTGGTCTGGGTTGCGCTCAAGGTAGGTCAAGACTGATTCGTGAATTCCGACCCGACGAGCCCAACGAAACCAATGGTTGATGTCGGCTCGGCAAAGCAAATGGCAAAACCTATTGACGAGTGGTGCTGGAAGTTCATTAGCCAAAGTTGAAGCGGAAGGTGGGTTGCCGGCAGCGATTCGCCAACCGCCAACTTGAACATCACCCAACCGACCTTCAAGGACGAGCGGGAAAACCGCTCTTAGGGTTGGAAGTTCAGCCATGTTCAGTTCGTCAAGGAAATGGACAGTAGATTTGCCTTTTGGCGCAAAAGTTTCCGGCGGTAGCCAAACGGTAACCCGTCGTTGATGATCAGGGACAGGAACACCCCGCAAGTCAAAAGGCTCCATTGTTGGCAAATGGACTGGGACGAGATTTAAGTCCCGTTCGCTCGCCCACTCGCGGACCACCGATGTCTTGCCAATCCCCGGCGCTCCCCACAAAAATGGGACTTGCCCAGCCTCATAAAGGACATCAAGTAACCGCTTCAAAGGTTCGCCAATTGCAACGGCGTAACGCTCAGTTTCAAGCCAATCCCTTTCCGACATGGGCATTCACCGACAAAAATCTTGCCGCTTTTTAGCAACGAATGCGGCAAATTTAAAAGTGCGTGCAGGCGTGAAATTTGGTAGGGCACGATTTTAAACCGTGCTGATAAATTTACGCTGATGTGGGAAAAGTCGGCGGGGTATAAAACCCTGCCCTACTTGCAACATTTACAATGTCAACGCTGAAACACGCTTGCACGCTTTAACGCTCGCGCTCGTAAACTTTTGCACGGAGGTGATTTTGATGGCGGTTCGCATTGCGGTTGTCGGTTTGGGTTTCATGGGGGTGACGCACTACCGAAGTTACAAAAAAATCAAGGGAGCGAAAGTTGTAGCGGTGTTCAGCCGTGACCCGAAAAAGTTGGCTGGCGACTGGAGAAGCGTTCGTGGCAACCTGCCAACAGAAACGGGCGGATGGGAAGACTTGAGTGGAGTGAAACGCTACGACGACTTGGATGCTATCTTGAACGACCCTGATGTTGACTTGGTTGACATTTGTTTGCCTACTCACCTTCACACTGATGCTACCCTTAAAGCCTTGCAGGCTGGCAAGCATGTGCTCGTTGAAAAGCCGATCGCTTTGAATTTGCGAGATGCTGACAAGATGGTTGAGACGGCTCAAAAGGTTGGGCGTTTTTTGATGGTCGGTCAAGTGCTCAGGTTTTTCCCCGAATTTCGGTTTCTCAAAGAAATGCAAGAGAGCGGTCAGTATGGGCGCTTGAAAGGACTAAATTTGAAGCGGGTCATAAGCAAGCCGACATGGGCTGCGGACAATTGGTTTGCTGACCCGAAAAAGAGCGGAGGTCCAATCGTTGACCTTCACATCCACGACACCGATTTCGTTATCTTCATGTTCGGTTTGCCAGAAAGCGTTTTCACAACGGGATGGTTAGACCCCAAACGAAACACACCTGAATACTTTGTGACGCAATATCTGTTTGCTGACAAAGATGTGACGGTTACCGCAATAGGTGGGGACACTGCGATGCCCAAATGGGTATTTGAGCATGGATACGACGCTTTCTTTGAAAGGGCTACGGTGGAGTTCAACTCTCGCTGGGGCAAACCGCCTATTTTGTTCACTGAGGATGGCAAGCAGAAGGAAGTTAAGTTGAAAGCCGTTGATGCTTTCATAGCAGAATTGCAATATGCTGTTGACTGCGTCCGGAAAAATCAGAACCCTGTCTTGCTTTCGGCGGAGAGCGCCAGAAACGCTTTGCTGCTTTGTCTAAAAGAAGCGGAGTCTTTGCAAAAGGGCAAACCTGTTAAGGTCGTCGCGTAAAACTTGAAGTGGGGTGAGTTTCGCCGATGAAAAAGAAGCCGCCTACCCGTTTCCAACTTTTGAGGCGCTATTTCTTGACTGGAATCGCATTCGTCGCTCCATTGGCGTTGACGATTTTCATCTTCGGTTACTTGTTTCAATTGCTGCACCATTGGATAGGTCGCCCCGTTTCAAAATTGCTGCCTGAAACGCTCGTCGCCCCCGATGGTTCAGCGTGGATCGCATCGCTTGTGGGTTTGTTGCTTTTGATTGGTTGCATCCTTGCTGTTGGCGCAGTAGTTTCAACCGTTTTGGGCAGGCGGCTTGCTACCTTCAGCGAACGAATTTTGCTTCAACTCCCACTCATCCGAACCGTCTACGCACCAGCAAAGCAAATAGTTGAGTTCTTTGTCAACCCAACAGCAGTCCAATTTAGCGCTGTAGTTTTAGTCCGCTATCCCCATCCCAACAGTTACGCTATCGGCTTCATCACGAGCAGAGATGTTGAGCCACTGGAAAACGCCCTTGGCAAAAAATTGGTCAGTGTCTTTGTGCCTTTCACACCAACTCCTGTGACGGGAACATTACTCATCCTGCCAGAAGACGAGGTTATCCCTGTGGACTTGACAATTGAGGAAGCGTTGAAGATGATTGTTTCTGGCGGAGTTGTTACACCTGTTAGGGTCTTGGAAGGCAATTCAAAGGAGAAAGTTGAAACGGTCTGATATTTGGCGCTTTTAGCGATGATGGCTAACTGTCTCTAATGGCAAGACTTTGCCCTGCATGAAGCAAGGGGGGGATATAAGGGATGTTCGTCATTTTACCAGCAATTGACTTGCTTGATGGGAAAGTTGTTAGGCTGACACAAGGGCGTTATGATGCTACCAAGGTTTACAGCGATGAACCCGCAGAAGTTGCTAAGCGTTTTGAAAGCGAAGGGGCAACTTGGTTGCATGTCGTTGACCTAAATGGGGCAAAAGAGGGTAAACCGAAAAATTTGCATTCGTTGGCAGCAATACGGATGTCTGTCAGATGCAACATTCAGTTCGGGGGAGGCGTTCGCTCACTTAAAGTCTTGGAGCGGGTTTTTGAAATCGGTGTTCAAAGGGTTGTTTTGGGAACGAGCGCAATTGTTAACCCTATGCTCACTTATGAAGCAGTGAAAAACTTTGGCGATGGGCGAGTGGCAGTCGCTGTTGATGTCAGAGAGGGCAAAGTTACCATTTGCGGTTGGACGGAAACTGAAACTATGTCGCCTGAAAGTTTGGGCAAGCGGATGCGAGACACAGGTGTTCTTTGGTTCGTTTACACCGACACCTTACGGGACGGGATGATGACTTCCCCCAATTTTGAAGCCATTGCAAAATTTGCCGAAATCGTCAAAGGGAATGTGATTGCATCAGGCGGAATTGCCAGCATTGAACATATCCGACATCTCAAAACTCTTGAACCGTTAGGCATCGTCGGTTGTATTGTCGGTCGCGCAATTTACGAAGGCAAATTGAGTTTGCAGGATGCGCTGGCTGCAGTCAGTGAAACTTAACAGAAAGACTTTTGACCCCTTTTGAACCGTTTTCTCCAAAAGTTTTTTGCAAGGGTTGACAAGGGTCAAAGATTTTGCGGGGTTTCGGCAGCATATTTTGAGCAGCGAAAGGAGTGAAAGAGCATGCCAGTTACCGAGGAACAAGTTTTGAAGGCACTGAGCCAGGTCAACGATCCAGAACTTGGGAGGGATTTGGTTTCGTTGGGCATGGTTCGCAATGTTCAAGTCAAGGGAGACCAAGTTTACTTTGACTTAGTTTTGACCACTCCCGCTTGCCCACTTAGGGAGCACATTGCTCAAATGGCTCAGCAAGCAGTGGCTCAATTGCCCGGTGTCAGAGAAGTCCATATGACCGTTTCGGCAGAGGTTATGAGAAGCCAAGCCCTTCAAACTATCTTGCCCGGCGTCAAAAACATCATCGCTGTCGGAAGTGGGAAGGGAGGAGTGGGCAAAACTACGGTCGCCGTTAACCTTGCTGTCGCTCTTGCTCAAACAGAGGCAAAAGTCGGATTGCTGGATGCCGATATTTACGGACCGAATGTGCCGAGAATGTTAGGTGTGAATCAAACGCCAGACTACGACGAGAAAGAGCAAAAAATCATTCCGTTGCAAGCATGGGGAATAAAGGTCATGTCGCTGGGCTTTTTGGTCGGTGAAGACCAACCAGTAATTTGGCGTGGTCCAATCTTGGCTCGTGCACTTCAGCAGTTGCTTTTTGATGTAGCGTGGGGAGAACTTGATTACTTGATGGTGGATTTGCCACCTGGGACAGGCGATGTCCAAATTTCGTTGGCTCAACTTGTCCCTGTCACAGGCGCAGTGATTGTCACAACGCCTCAAGATGTTGCCCTTTACGATGCCTTAAAAGGTGCTGCTACTTTTGAACGGCTCAATGTGCCCGTTTTGGGTGTCATTGAGAACATGAGTTACTTCATCTGCCCACATTGCAGCAAGGAAACAACAATTTTCAGACAAGGGGCTGTTGAAACGGAATTTTCAGTCAGGGGCATCAAGTTTCTGGGCGCCATCCCGCTTTTGCCTGAGGTTTGCGAAGGTAGTGACTTAGGTTCGCCTGTCGTAGCCGCCTTCCCCAATTCACCAGCAGCAGAAGCCTTCAGGAAAATCGCAACCCAGTTGGCTGCTTCTATAAGCGTAAAAGCCCACAAAAATTACCAAAAAGAAGGCTTAAATTGCAACTTTTGATGGCAATTTGCCACCAAAGGTTGATTGTTGTGGCAAAGTGTGTTATCATAAAATCAGCCAACAGGCAAAGACAGCACACTATCGGAGGTGGAGTTTGAAAAAGACAAGTGAAATTGCAGTGGTAAACCGATAATGGTTCAGGTTTGGAAGTATTGGTGTAGTTAATGTCATTTTTCTCGGAACAGTAAAATTGCTAATCAACCCCAGGCAGCACAACAAGGAGTGCTGCTTGGGGAATCTGCCTTTTGTGCCAATGGCTTGGTGGGAAAAGGTGGGAACAAGTGGAAAGTTTTAGAATTAGTTGCTAATTATTTGGGGGTTGTTAAAAATTGGAGGAACTGGAAGCCCAACAAGTGGTAGAGTTGCGAGCAGATGACTGGTTTATAGGCACTGTCCGCTACTCAGTGGACGACAAGGGAAGGGTCGTCGTGCCCGTAGAACTGAGGCAGCGGTTAGGTAGCGAGTTTTATTTGACCCTTAGCCCTTACGATACGGTTTCCATTTTCGCCCCTGAGGATTGGAGGCGTTACAGCCAGAGGCTAATGGAACTTTACCAAGCCAACCCCCAAAAATTAGCAGCAGTTGTGCAACGAGTTATGAGTTTTGGGCAAAAGGTCAAAGTTGATAGCAACTGGCGGTTTATCGTTCCCGCAAACTTACGGGAAGCGTGCAATTTGCGCAAAACGGTTTACTTCGTAGGAAACGGCGATCGGGTAGAGTTGATGAGTGAAGAAGCATACAAGCAGCGGTTTAGCAGGATTACAGCAACGGAGGTTAAGGAACTTCAAGCCGAGTTGGGCTTGTGAAAAGGGAGGAAATCATCGTGGCAATTGACCTTCAGTGGTTGGAACGAGTAATTGAGCGCCGAAAAAAGGAGACTGGTGAAGAGGGTGTAAGGTTGCACCCACCTGCGATGGTTAAAGAGGTTTTGGACTTTTTGCGAGTCCGAGAGAAGGAAGAGGGAGTTTTCGTTGACATGACCGTTGGGACTGGCGGTCATGCTCTCGCAATACTTCAAGCCAACCCCAAAGTTACGGTCATCGGCATTGACCGAGACGCTGCCTCTCTTGAAGTGGCTGCTGAGCGTCTTGCTGATTACGCTGACAGAGTGACACTCATTCATGGTGACATGAGAGATATCCAAAGGCTCCTTGGGCAAGTGGGAATTGACAGAGTAGATGGTTGCTTAATTGACCCTGGGTTAAGCCTTTGGCAAATAGACAGCAAACGAGGCTTTAGTTTCTTAGATGATGCTCCATTGGACATGCGGATGGATCAATCCTCACAGTTAACCGCTCAATCGCTTTTGCAAACCCTATCAGCCGATGAACTTGAGCATCTTTTCTTCCAAGCAGGTGAAAGACGCTCGGATGCACGACGAATTGCTCAAACAATAGTCAAGGAACGAAACCGAAGTGGCGGAATACCCACGGCAAGAGCACTGGCTGAACTGATCGTGCAGGTGAAGGGAGTAAGAGGCGGACGAATTCACCCAGCAACTAAAGTCTTTTTGGCTTTGAGGATGGCGGTGAACGAGGAGATTGATTCTCTTCGTGTTGGAATTCTGGAAAGTTCAAAAGTTCTCAAGCGGGGCGGTCGTTTTGTGGTTTTAACCTACCAGTCGCTTGAGGACAAAACTGTCAAGGAAACTTTCGCTGCTTTGGCTCAACCTCTCAAGGAGGGCGAAGAGCGACCGATGCTCACCATCTTGACCAAAGACCCAATTCGTCCTTCTTACCAAGAGCGGAGGCAAAATCCTCGTTCCCGAAGTTGCAAGTTAAGGGCTGCTGAGAGGATAAGGTGAAGGGAGTGATGCACTATGGCGATGTCTGCCCGCAAAGTCGGCACATTGGCAGAAGAAATGGCGGTGACGATACCACCGCTGCCACGAAGGGGTAGGCGAGAAAAACCAAAGCCTCAATCGTTGAGTTCTCCAGCAAACATAGCAAAGTGGTTTGCACCTCTCGTTTGTTTGTCTTTCGCTTGGTGCTTAGTCAGCATGCTCATACTGATAGAGGCTAAATTTTGCAATTGGCAAAAAAGGCAAATTCAAGCCAAAGAGATGCAAGTGCAGCAATTGAAAGCCTCCATTGCTCTTCGCTTTTCAAAATTGTCGGTGAAGCCAGCCCATTCGCAATCTCTGCAAGGCAATCCTACTTTGCTGAGGATTGAGATGCCAAAAAGCAAAACGACTTTGTTGGGAAGGAGGTGAAGGGATGTTTCATTGGAGATATGTGTCGGCTGCAGTGTTTGTTGCTATCGTGAGTTCGGGATTGTGTGGCTGGTTGTTCTACCTGCAAGGATTAAACTGGCAAAAGGCTCAAAAGCAGTTGGAACAAATCTGGCTGCGTAAAATTGACTTGTCTCCCGCAAGGGGAAACATTTACAGCCGAAACCTTCAAATTTTGGCAACATGCCAATTGTCTTATTCCGTCTGGGCTGACCCTAACGCTCTGCAAAATGCTGCCAAAAAATTTTGGGGTTCAAACCTTGATAATCGTGAGATTGCTTTCAGGATCGCCAACTCAATTTGTCGGCTACTAAGTTTAGCCAAGATTTCAGAAAGGCATTTGGCAAAGCGTTTGAGCAGAACCATCGTCAAAAAATCTGATGGCAAGTTAGTCTCGGTCAGGTTTGTTTGGGTGGCACGACAATTGAGCGAAGGCGAAATAGCCAAATTGAAGCAAGTTCTGGAAACGAGGAAAAAGCAGAATGTCCCAGCGGAATGGCGAATCCTTAGGGCAGGCGTGGGAATATTGCACGAAATGCATCGGGTCTACCCCTGCGGTCAGTTGGGTGCTGCAACTTTGGGATTTGTCAACATTGACAATGTTGGGCTTTACGGCATTGAGAGAGATTGGGATAAGGTGCTCAGGGGAAGAAAAGGTTCAATAGAGTTTGAAACTGACGCTCGCGGGGAACCTATCCCGATAAGTTATCACTCCATCCTGCCACCTCAATCGGGAGAGAGCCTTATCCTGACGCTTGACGAGCAAATTCAAAAAGCAGCAGAAACAGTCATCAACGAGGCAATGAAAAAGTTTCAACCCAAAAACGCTGTCGCCATAGTTATTGACCCGAAAACAGGCGATGTCCTCGCTATGGTTTCAAAACCTGATTTTGACCCAAACGAATATCGCAAGTTCCCCGCTGAAAGGTTTATCAACAGAGCAATCGCCTTCACTTACGAACCAGGATCAACCTTCAAACCTTTGGTAGCAGCAGCCCTCTTAGATCACGGTGTCATAAATGAAAACTCAACTGCTCAATGCAATGGGGTTTGGAAGACCAAAAACTTTTCCATAAGATGCTGGGTTGTCCAGAAGGGAACTGCTGCTCACGGAGTTGAGACGATTTCCGACGCTTTGCGTCACTCTTGTAACATCGCAATGGCTCAATTTGCCCTTAGGGCTTCTTACAGACAAATTTACGAGACGCTAAGCAAGATGGGCATTGGCAGGAAACTTGATGTTGGTGCTGGTTACGAAGAATCAGGTTGGCTTGATCCACCACAGCAGTTTATGGCTGAAGGTTCGTCTCGTCATCATCAGGCAACTTTGGCTTTCGGGCAGGGAGTTGCTGTCACACCAATGCAATTGACCGTTGCTTACGCTGCATTGGCAAATTATGGCAAAGTCTTAAAACCGAGAGTTGTCAAGGGCTTTAAGAACGAAGGGTCGGAAGAAATTCGCTGGCTGAAGCCTCAGGAAATTGGATTTGCAGTCTCACCTTTAACCGCTTCAAAAATCAGGGATATGCTTGTTTCCGTTGTGGAAGAAGGGACTGGCAAAAGGGCAAAATTTGGTGGAGTTAAAATTGCAGGAAAGACAGGAACCGCAACAAAAGTCGTCAACGGACGCTATGACCCAACGAAAGTTGTTGTTTCCTTCATTGGTTTCTTTCCTGCTGACTCTCCCAAATGGGTCATTGGTATTTTCTTAGATGAACCAGCCTATGGTAAATGGGGCGGTGAGGTCGCCGCGCCTCTTTTCGCTGCCTTAGGGCAGAAAATACTCTGGCGGGTGCAGCCCCCTCGTCCCCTGAGCCTCTTACATGACCTCACCGCCCTTTCTTTTTTCACCCAACCTCTCACTAACTTGCAAAGACAATAAGCCCAGTCGCAGGTTCAACAAAGCAACTTTTAAGCCGCCACCATCTTAGGTGGCGGCAAAACTTTTTATCAAAGACAACATTTGCAACCTTCATCCATCGCAATCACATCAAAAAGTATGCAGCGGTTCAAGGAAATGTCTATAACCTGCACATCCGTTGCAAAGTGTGTGTCACCTGTGGTTGATGACGAACTTAATGAGTGCCTGATTTATCTGGCGAGCATTTTTTTGTAGGGCATAGGATCTGCCCCTGCCGACGAAATTTAAAAAGTCAGCAGGGCATGGAAGCCCCGCCCTACATAAGTCACCAACAAAGTTCGTAGTAAAGAGCATTAGCCCGAAATATTTGCAGGCGAATTTTGCCCGTCTATACACGAAAAACTTGTATGAGGGCAATTGACTTACTTAGGAGTTACGCAGTTGGAATTCCTGCATAACTTCCCGTCGTGACAGCGCACCGCATACCCCTCACCTTGCTGTCAGAGGACGGGCAACAAGGAGCAACCACTGCCCCCTGCCCCAACCAAAAAGGCTGGGGAATTTTCCTAATCCCCTTCTAATACCAATTCAAAAAATTGTCGCCATGTAGGGCACGGGCTCTATCCCGTGCCGAAATGTATGGCGCAGGCTCCGCCCTGCGCCGATAGAATTTGTCGGCGTGGCATGGAAACCACGCCCTACATCATTTTACGAAAAAAACTTTCGTTGCTGTCTATTCCGATGACAGTGACGGGCTGATAAGTAGGGACGGTGGGGAATTTGATGGGAATACTGATAGAGCCATGCGTCAGCGTGATTTGCCCCATCTTGCCTTCTCCCTTTCGCCACTTATCCAACATCTTGCGATATTTGTGGTGTGGGCGAAACTCCAGCACGATAGGTTCTAAGTCACGGGAAGATTTTGAGATGGTTACCCTAAGCCATGTCCCGTTCCATGTTACTTTGAACAAAAAAGGGCTAAGGGAGACGAAAGGTTTCTTTAGTTTGGGTCTTTTTGCTTTTCCTTTTCGCTTTCGTTTCCTAAACTGATGGACGATGCCTGTGGCAGTTTTAAGGGCGCTGGTGACCCATTGGCTGTGAAGCCCTTGAAATTGCTGGCGAAAGGGATGATACAAGGCAGCGTGAACAGAAGAGAGGCTTTTCTTCTTATTGGCGATGAGCCAATTGACCGCCTTCTGTTCCATGTATCTAACCTTCTCCATAAACTCCACTATTTTGGGGCGGTGACGGGACTTAAATTTTAGGCAAATGGTTACCATAGCATCACCTTTTAACGAAACGGTGCCAACTGCGTAACTCCTAAACAGGTTTAAAAGGATTAATTCCCCTTCGTGTATTTTGGGATATCCTCTCACTTTTGCTAACCACTACTTTTGCACCTGCGAACAGAGCATGTGGGGATTTTACCGGTTCGCTTCTCGGCAAGAAGCGGCCACAGACTGGACAAACTTTAGTGCGTTTGGTATAACTTTCTTCTGCTAAGTTCGGATGGCAACATAATAAGTTGGGATGGGATTTGTAATCCCATCCCTAAAACACTTTGACAGCAGCACTGTCCACCAACTCCTCGCCAGAAAATAACTTTAGCACTACCAAATGACTTTTCAAGTTAAGTTGCGAAAGTTCTATCTGCGCCTTTCCGTTTCGCAATGGAACTAACTGCCCTAAATCATCTGGTTCTTGCGTCGTCAACAAAACGAGGCGTGGCTGACTAACCTTGCGCAGCAACTGCACTCTTAAACAATTCCCCTGCTGGTGCACATCTAATACCTTCGGTAATTGCGCAACTACTACAACCTCATTTGCAGGAACTGCGAATGATAGTAGGTCTTCAGCACCCCTCGTCTCAAATCTTACCTCATCACCGGAAAGAAGCTCAACATAATGCCAATTATCACGATGAGGCACTTTGAGCAGAACACCAGAAACTTCATCAGCGTTGCGGTTATAGACTGTGTAGATAATTTTATTCCTGGTTGGAAAGCGATTGGCTAAAACGCCTTCCTTCTCAGTTTTGACTAACGGTTCAGGTTGGAGCGTTGCGAACGCTTCCGCATTTTCTTTCATAACTCTTCCTGTCCGTGCGGTGTAATCGTTCGGCCATCTGCAAGTTCCGATTCCATTGAATAAGCACCATCGCCACCCAGGTGCATAATCTCCTGTCCCCCAATCCGCGAACCAAACTTCTGGAAAATAGAATCTGAGAAAGAAAATCGGATAAGCAGTAAAGTGCGGCGTATAGTTTGACATCGGCGGATACATCTCAAATTCTTTCAGCCATGCACCGTCAATGAATTGCAGGTGATGCTCCGAGCAAACATCTTCAATGTGAAGAATTGCTTGTGGATTCGCTTCCTTGATTGCCTTTCTCACTTTGCGCAACATCTCAAGCGAAAATCGCGCCGGCTCATTGCCGTGTCCGTGGCGCTTATCGTAGCATGGATAAGCATCCGCTGCGCTGTCAAGGTAAATTCCATCGGCGCCAGTCTCAGTCAGTATTCGCTTGCAGGTTTTTGCCACATACTCCTGATAGGCAGGTGTTCCAACGCAAAAGTCCCAAACATCCATATCAGTCTCTTCGCTCGTCCAATCTTCAAGTGGTTTCAAAGTCGCCGAACGAGCAACCCAATCATCGCCGTGCTCTTTACCAAGCCGTGAATGCTTCCAGACTAGGTAACTTTGCACATACATCACGACTCTTAGCCCTGCATTATGAATTCGCTTGATTTCTTGCTGCAATGCTTCCAATCCACCCCAGCGAAGCTCATATTGATAATCACCAAATGCTAGCCGATACCAGTTGCCTGGCTTTGGGCGATTGAAACGGTCAACTTCTGGATGTTCCCACCAGACCGACCACTGAAATAGATGGTGACTCGGGCGTAGTTTTTCTGGACCACTATACCGCATACGCTTCATACTTTCATGCTCGTGCAATGCGCAAATATTGAAGCATCTGCGAAACCAGACCGGCACTTTTGGATTTGGAGGTCGCCACCACGTCCGAACCCAACTTGTGTAGCTTTTAAGAGCCTCGCGCCAATCGCCAGCATGAACACCTATCACAGCATCTGGCAGAGTAAGCCTTTGATTTGGTGCAAGCACAATCGGTAGAGGGCTGAATGCTATACTGATACCAGAGGCTAAATCAAATGGAATTTTACTTGCACGCATCTCTTGACGAAGCGCTTCATAAACTGGTGGCATCACTCCATCCTGCTCAACCTTTCGCAGCCAAAGCGTCTTCATCGCTCCACTTCTGTCTTTCACCCAAACATAAACGCCTCCGCCAAGAATTGGATTGAACACGGATATAACTTGAAGCGAACCTGTCGGTGTGCCGTAGCCATGCCCAAGATGAAATGGAACATTGCTTGTCCAACCCCCTTTGAAAGGATAAAAGTAGTAGTTTTCCTTCACATCGCCAATGAGCAAGTGGTTGAGAAGGGGAAAGAAAATGCGCAACTGATGTGGCTTAGCATCGGTGTTCATCACTTCCAGTGACAATTGCATTCGACACGATTCATTCAAAGTTGCTGACAGCTCTGCTGTTATCATCGGTGAGCGTAAAGATAATTTCAGCACCGCTTCGCTCCCTTTGGAACTGCTCCTTGCGCCCACAACTTCAAACTTGTCAGAAGTCATTAAATTCTCATCCACAGAAACAGCAAATAACGGTGATGACTGCCCGCTTGCAATGCATTCGCTCAAAGTGTGTTTGTTGAAAAGCCTGCGAAGCATCAGAGTTGGTTTCGTGCTTATTTGCGCAATGAAGTGAGCATTCTCCAACTCAATGCTATCTTTTTGGATGCAAACTTTCGGTCTCATCGGTCGTATCATTCCACGAGCAGGTCTCGTCGCCGGTGGAATTGATTCAGAAACCAAGCGGCGGTAAATGTTGCGCAGGTTTAGTATCCCTTCCGCATCAAGTTTCCGTTGACCATAATGCGTTGGCTTCGTAAGGTAAGAAATCTCCGTTTCAATTCGCTTCACCGTTTCATCGTCAAACTCTGCAAGTGAAGTTAATGCTTCTCTATCAACTGCAACAGTTTCACGCAAAATTTGGACAACTTCATTTGGAGTCGGTTTTCTAACGCTTGCAGCAATGACAAAAGCAGCAACTGCTGTTGTGGTCGCAGCAGCAGGGGAAGTTTCACCTGGTCCGTTTGCAGAGAAAGATGGCGCAATAAAGTTAATGGCTTCGGTATCGTTTGCGTCTCTTGCTGATGGATGAAGCAATTCTCCCGGCGTTCTTTTAGCAAGTGGGATGCAAGTAATAAAGTGCGCAATTCCGCTCCCATCGTGCTTGCGAGCATGTGCCTGCCAGGATGTGCCAGTTGGTAAGTTTTGATACTCAACATAAGGCGCAATGAATAAACTATTGCTTGTTTGGCGAGTCTTCTCTGCAAGCAGTGAGACTTTTTCTCCCCAAAATGAATGAAAACAGACGATAATGTCTGCTTCACGACCTGCCTTTTCAAATGCCTTGCCAATTGCCTCGTATGAGTCTGGAGGTTGATAAACCAGCAAACGAACACGAATGCCTAAAAGCATTGTCAATTCCAAGATTACTCGCACTTGCCTAGTATCATGAGTTTCAGCCTTAGGGTCATCTGCGCTTTCACGATACTCAAAGGCATTAAACCAAGGCAGCCAGTGCGGTTTCGCAAGGGGGTTATCAACAAAGTAATTTGCAAGCAAAGACTTGCTCACACCGCCAAGCCCAACAATTGCAACTGTCACAGGACGACGAACTGCCATCGTCACAAGTTGACTTCTCATTTGTTCATTTACAATGCCAAGGGCATGCAACTCCCAATGTGCACCTTCCAAATTTTTCTTAGACGGCATTCGCTCCTGTTCTGCCAATGCTACTAAATTTATTGCCAAGACCAATCCAACAGCCAATCTTTGCGTCATTGCCATTTCAAACCACCACCCTTGATTTAGGAGTTACGCAGTTGACTGCGAACCCCTTCGTTGGCATAATGTTAGCCCATAAAGACCAACTTGTCAGAGAAGGCGATAGCCGATGAACGCAGCAAAGTGCGATGACCTTGATTACATCCACTCCCTCATCGCTGCAAAGAAGACCTTTACCTGCACTGAGGCAGAAAGATGCCAACCAGAAAGCCAAAATACCCCCGCTCACGACGCCTTTACCCGCCTGCTGCAAAGACAGCCTTTAGAAACAAAGGCGTTATGGCGGGAAGCAAAGGCGTTCGTGGAAAAAGAAAAGGGGCTTTTGGTCATAGATGACACAACTTTAGACAAGCCCTACGCCCAAAAGATGGAACTTTTGACCTATCATTGGAGTGGCAAACACCAAAGGGTGGTGAAGGGCATTGCCATTTTGACCTTGCTTTGGACGGATGGGAAAGCCCTCATCCCCTGCGACTTTCGGGTTTATGACAAGCCCCTAAATTATCGGAATGTAGGGCACGGGCTCTGTCCCGTGCCGACATGTAAGGCGCATGTTCTGTCCTGCCCCACAAAATTTGTCGGCTGGGCATGGAAGCCCCGCCCTACATCAACCAAAAGGGTCATAACCTCAGGAAGAAG